>ERZ791574.1039-NODE-1039-length-16346-cov-4.920508_pt1 | contig 16346 bp, 14 predicted proteins | sample MGYA00433098_ERZ791574 | MGnify/ENA primary metagenome ERZ791574 (study PRJEB30046, sample SAMN00791933) | human gut metagenome | study: EMG produced TPA metagenomics assembly of the A metagenome-wide association study of gut microbiota in type 2... | reverse complement strand
CGGATATGGGCGCCGTCCACGTCGGCATCCGCCATGATGATGATCTTATGATAGCGCAGCTTGGCGGCGTCAAACTCGTCACCGATACCCGCTCCCAGCGCCGTGATCACCGGCTGGAGCTTATCGTTGCCATACACCTTGTCCGCCCGGGCCTTTTCCACGTTCAGCATCTTGCCCCACAGGGGGAGGATCGCCTGGAACCGGGAATCACGGCCCTGGGTGGCGGAGCCGCCTGCGGAGTCACCCTCGACGATATAAAGCTCAGTCAGTTCCGGGTTATTCTCGTTGCAGTCCCGCAGCTTATCCGGCATGGCCGCGCCGCCCAGCGCCGTCTTGCGGCGAATGGACTCTCTGGCCTTCTTGGCTGCCTCTCTGGCCCGGTTGGCTGTGAGGGCCTTGTCCAAGATCATCCGGCCCACTTGGGGATTTTCCTCCAGGAAGGTATCCAGCTTTTCAGAGACGATGTTGTTCACCAGTGTCCGGATCTCGCTGTTGCCCAGCTTGGCCTTGGTCTGGCCCTCAAACTGTGCGTCCGTCAGCTTCACGGAAATGACGCAGGTAAGGCCCTCCCGGCAGTCCTCGCCGGAGACCTTCTCATCGTCCTTCAACATTTTGATCTTCCGGCCGTAGTTATTCAGCACGGTGGTCAGCGCCCGGCGGAAGCCTTCCTCGTGCATACCGCCCTCCGGGGTATGGACGTTGTTGGCGAAGGAGAGGGTGGTCTCGTTGTAGCCATCGTTATACTGCATGGCGATCTCCGCCATGGAATCGCCCTTCTGCCCGCTGACGTAGATCACCTGATCGTGCAGCGGCGTTTTCGTGCGGTTCAGATAGGTGACGAACTCCCGGATACCGCCCTCGTAGCACATGGAGTGGCGGCGCTCCTCCTCCGGCTTCTCGGCGGAGGCCAAACGCTCGTCGGCAATGGTGATCCGCAGGCCAGCATTCAGGAATGCCTCCTCCCGCATCCGGGTATGGAGGATATCGTAGCTGTAAACCGTTTCCTCAAACATCTCCGGATCCGGCTTGAAGGTCACGGTGGTACCGGTATGGTCCGTGGTGCCTACGATCGTCATCGGCTCCGTCACATGGCCCCGGGCGAACTTCATCTCGTGGATCTTGCCGTCACGATGGACCTGGACCACCAGCCACTCAGACAATGCGTTCACTACGGATGCGCCCACGCCGTGCAGACCGCCGGACACCTTGTAGCCGCCGCCACCGAACTTGCCGCCGGCGTGGAGCACGGTGTACACCACTTCCAGAGCGGGTTTTCCCGTCTGGGCCTGAATGTCCACGGGGATACCGCGGCCGTTATCCACCACGGTGATGGTGTTGCCTTCGTTGATGGTCACGGAAATTTCCGAGCAGTAGCCCGCCAGCGCTTCATCGATGGCGTTGTCCACGATCTCGTAAACCAGATGGTGCAGGCCGGAGGAGGAGGTGGAGCCGATATACATACCGGGACGCTTCCGGACGGCTTCCAGGCCTTCCAGCACCTGGATCTCCGATGCGTCATACTCGTTGGCGGCGTCCACCGCCGTGGATTGCAGGATCTCGTTGTCTGCCATGTAGGTTCTCCTTTCGTCGCGGGACAGGAAGAGCCGGGCCGGAAGCCTTTCCGGCCCGTTTCTCCTTGCCCCGAAGAAAATGTTTGCGTTTTTATGGAACATCAGGCCGTTTCCGGTCCGCTCTTGTTGTTTACAGCACCAGCTTGCCGCTCTCCGCCCGGTTTTTCAGGGTGGTGGTGTTCAGCTGGCTCAGATACACGATCTGCGGGTGATAGGGGTGGTCGCACACCACAAAGGACTTCGGCAGGTCGCCGGACACATCCAGCACCACGCCATCCTTTTCCGCCCGGGTCAGATACTCCCGGGTGCGCTTTTCATAGCTGCATTTATCCAGATCAAAAATACCGATGATCCGATGGTCCGGTACGATTTCATTTTGTCCCAAATGCAAATACACGGTATTCCTCCGTTCCAAAAGCAACGTCAATGCGCACAAAGCCCATCCTTACATCAGCCGTATCGCAACATCCATCACACGGGTAATGAGAAGGATCCAATATACATTCTTGCTCTTTCTGTCCTCCTCCGGATCTGAGATCCCAAGCAGGCAGCAGAGCAGAATGGCAAAGTCTATCGTGAACAGCATCCACTGTCTTTTCAGAAAGAGATACGCAATGAACATCCCCAGCGCGACCGCCCATGCTGTCACGCTGATCAGGCTTTTTACCTTTATTTTTCGGTTCTCCATAGCACCGCTCCTCTGCTCAGCCATCCAGCCCTCTTTAATATGGAAGATTCTTCCCCCTAACAACTGCGGCAACTGGTCGTCCTCGCAGCAGGTGATGCGCCGCGTAACGGCGCGGCATTTCAAAACGCGCTGACGCGCGGCTTCGTTCGCTGCGCTCCGTCGCGGTATTCATCACCGCACAGTGCCATTTTTGACATGGAAGATTCTTCCCCCCAACAGCTGCGGCAGCCGGTCGTCCTCACAGCAGGTAATGAATACCTGTCCGCCCCGGATGCGGTTCAGTACAAACTCCTGCCGCCGGGGGTCCAGCTCCGAAAGCACATCGTCCAGCAGCAGCACCGGATACTCCCCGGTGTCCTGCTGAAAGATCTCCCGGGCCGCCAGCTTCAAGGAGAGAGCCGCCGTCCGGGTCTGCCCCTGTGAGGCATAGCTTTTTGCGGCCTGCCCGTCGATCTTCACCAGTAAATCGTCCTTATGAGGGCCGGACAGACATTGCCGGCTGGCGATCTCCGCCGCCCGGTGCTCCTCCTGATGCTGTAAAAGCTGCTGGAAGATCACCTGCGGTCCAGCCTCCGGGTCCGTCACCGTAGACACCGTTTCATAACGTAAGGTAAGCCGTTCCCGGCCTCCGGAAAAGTCCCCGTGAATGGCCGGGGCCGCCTGACACAGCCGCTTGATAAAGTGCGCCCGGTAATGGATCAGCAGCGCTCCCGCCTTGGCCATGCTCATGGAAAACTCGTCCAGCGCGTCCAGCAGGGAGGGCTTTTCCTCGCTGTCTCTCAAAATGCGGGTCTTGTGCTCGTGGAGCCGCTTATATTCCGCAAGTGCTTGCGCGTACCGGGGCCGCAGCTGGCAGATGCAGTCATCCAGAAAGCCCCGCCGGGCGGCGGCTCCTTCCCGGATCAGATACAGGTCCTCCGGGCAGAACAGCACGCTCTGAAAAATGCCGGACAGCTCTCCGCCGTTTTTCAGCTTGACGCCGTTGGACCGCAGCACCCGCCGCGCCCCCCGGTGCAGCTCTGCCTCTAACAGAAAGTCCCTCTCTCTGGCAAACACATTTCCCTTCAAAAAGGCATGGTCCACGCCGAATTGGATCAGCTCCCGGTCATATCTGGCCCGATGGCTGACGCCGGAGAGATAGGCCACCGCCTCCAGCAGATTTGTTTTTCCCTGGGCGTTGTCACCGTAGATCACATTGATATTCGGGTCAAAAGCAGCGTCTAAATGAACGTAATTACGGAAAAAATCCAGGCTTAACCCGTCAATCCGCATAGGCCGCCGCGTATTCCTGTCCCCGGAAGGTCACCACGTCGCCGGGGCGGATCTTCTTGCCCCGCATGGTGCACACCTCGCCGTTGACCTGTACTTCGCCGCTCTGGACGCACTCCTTGGCTTCGCCCCCGGTCTCCACGGCGTTCGCCAGCTTCAAAAGGTCCTGGAGCTTGATATATTCGGTTGTAATGGTCATTGTTTTCATATTCGTTTACTCCGCGCTCTTCAGCCGCACCGGCAATACCATGTAAAGGAAGTTCTCCTCGCCCTCCACAGGGACGATAATGGCAGGGGAGACCCCTGTGTTCAGCTCGATCTTCACCTTGTCCGCCGGGGCATACCGCAGCGCCTCCATCAGATACCGGTTATTGAAGCCAATCTCCAGCTTGTCGCCGTCGCCGCTGACACGGCACACGTCCTTGGCCTCGCCGTTGCCGGTCTTGGCGGACAGCATTACCTTATCATGGTCAAACAGGCAGCGCACCGGGCTTTTCAGCTTGTCGGAGATCACCACGGACACGCGGTCGATGCTCTCGATGAGGGCCTTGGTCTCTGCCACGATCTGAATGGGATTCTTCCGGGGGATGGCGTTCTTATAATCCAGGAACTCACCCTCCAAACGGCGGCAGATCAGCTGAGTATCACCAATTTCAAATAGGATATGCCGCTTGCCCAGCGTCACCGTCACCAGATCCTCCGTATCTCCGCAAATACTCTTGACCTCACTGAGGGCGGAGCCGGGACAGACGAAGGAAAACGCGCCGCCCTCCAGCTTTTCCAGCTTCTCCCGGCGGAAAGCCAGACGGAAGCCGTCCACGGCCACCATGCTGAGGCTCATATCCGCGATCTCAAAAAGCGCGCCGGTATGGACCGGGCGGCTTTCATTGGTAGAGACGGCAAAGGCCACCTCCTCGATCATGCTCCGCAGCACCTTCTGCTGCATGGAAACGGCATATTCATCCTCAACCTCCGGCAGATCCGGGTAATCCGCAGCGGACAGGCCCAGAATGTCAAAATCCGCATCGCCGCAGGAGACATGGACCATCATTTTTTCATCAGCGGTAAAGGTGATCATATCATCGGGCATCCGGCGGATGATGTCACCAAACAGCCGGGCGTTCAACACGATGTCGCCGCCTTCCACAACGTTGGCGAAAACGTTGGTGCGAATACCGGTCTGCATGTTGTAGCCGGAGATGGTCAACTGCTGGTCCGCGTGGATCAACAGACCTTCCAGCGCCGGAATGGAGCTCTTCTGGGCAACGGCCCGGCTGGTGACGGCAATCGCGTTTTGGAGGAAAACTTTTTCACAGGAAAATTTAATCATGAGAGCCGCTTCCTTTCTGTATCAAATAGGGATAAAAGCGCTTTTTAAAAAGAAAAAATAAATTTTTTAGAAGAAAGTAACAGTAGTGTAAAAAAATGTGGAAAAGTAGAAAAACCCTTGAAACCCCAATATTTACAGACTCCACGCCCTTGTGGAAAAAAGATGTGGAAAAAAATCGGTTTTACACGGACTTTCTTTTTCCACATTACAGTTTTTCTTTTTCCCTTGCAAATGTGGAAAAAATACGGTCAATGGCGGTTGTTGATATTGGTCTTGATCTCCTTCACCGTCTCGGCGAAAGCGGGGTCTTTTTTCATCTGCTTTTCTACCTGCTTGAGAGAGTAGAGCACCGTGGAGTGATCCCGGTTGTCAAAGACCTTGCCGATCTCCACCACAGGCAGATTGGTCATGCCGCGAATGAGGTACATGGCGATCTGGCGGGCAGCCACGGCATCCTTGACCCGCTGCTGACCGCAGATGATCTCTTTTTCGATCCCGTAATATTTGCTGATGTAGTCCAGGATGTTGTCCGGCGTGGGAATATACTCGTTGCTCTTTTTCAGAATGTCCTGCATGGCACGGGTGACCGTGGCTTCGTCGGCTTCGCTGCCAAGCAGATCCTTGTAAGCCAGAATTTTATTGACGGTGCCCTCCAGCTGTCGGACGTTGGCAGTGACATTTTCAGCAATGTAGCTGGCGATCTTATCGGGAAGCTCCATACCCAGCGCCGCCGCCTTGTTCTTCACGATGGCAAGACGGGTCTCAAAGTCCGGCGGCGTAACGTCCGCCAGCAGGCCCCATTCAAACCGGGTCCGCAGCCGGTCATCCAGCAGTGTCATCTCAGAGGGGGGACGGTCCGAAGTCAGAACAATCTGCTTGCCGGATTCGTACAGGTTATTGAAGGTATGGAAGAATTCATTCTGGACCTGTTCCTTGCCGGCCACGAACTGCACGTCGTCCACCAGCAGAAGGTCTGCCTCCCGGTATTTGGCCCGGAAGTCGCTGCCACGGCCTGCCCGGATCAGCTCAATGAACTCATTGATGAAGTCATCGCCCTTGATGTAGACGATTTTAGCAGCCGGATCATTCTGCCGGATCACGTTGGCGATGGCGTACAGCAAGTGGGTCTTGCCCAGACCGGAATCGCCGTAGATCAGCAAGGGGTTGTAGTTCTGGGCGGGATGCTCCGCCACCGCCATAGAGGCGGCGTAGGCCAGCTTATTGCTGGGACCTACCACGAAGGTCTCAAACGTGAAATCCTCGTAGGTGAAGCGATCGCTGTTTTTCTTGGGCGCGCCGCCCTGAAATTCCAGAAGTCCCGCTTCATCCAGGATCTTCACTTCAAACTCCATGGAGAAGAGATCCTGAAGGGCGGCTTTGATGTTTTTGATAAACAGGGATTCGATGTATCGTTTTTTAAAGTCGTTGGGACAGTGCAGATAGAAGGTATTTTCCCGGATGTCCACCGCCGTCAGTTCATCGAACCAGGTGCTGATGGTCGTCTCCGAGAGATCCTTCTTGAGCTGCTGGAGGACGTTGGTCCACACATCAGCGACAGAATTCAAATCAGAACACCTCTCTTGTTATAAAAGACAAAATCATACCGAATTACATTATATCAAAAACAGAACGTTCAGGCAACAGAAATTACACATATACTAAATAATAAAGTTCAAAAATTTAGGGGCTGTCGGGAAACAAAATGTGGTTATCTCCGACAAAAAAAGCACCATATCTGCCAAAACGTACAGGAAACAGAAAAAACCGGATGTTTTTCACGGAATCTGCAACTTTTTCTTGACAGAATTTGAAAAAGTATGTATACTAATCCGTGCGTCATAAGTACGCACTGATATGCTTACTGCGCCGCCGGTCTCCGGGGGTGTCGAGTAAATGCCGCCGCAAGGCGGACGGAAATCTGACAGGAGGTGTCTCAACATGGCAACGAAACGTACCTATCAGCCCAAGAAGCTCCACGGCCAGAAGGTCCATGGCTTCCGCAAGAGAATGGCTACCGCCAACGGCCGCAAGGTCCTGGCTCGCCGCCGCGCCAAGGGCCGTGCCCGCCTGAGCTACTAAGAAGGACTCATGCGCGGGAGACACCTGAACAATGTCCTTTAGGGACGGTGGGACTGCAAGCGTCCTCCGTCCCTGGAATTGTATCCAAGGAAACTTTGTTCAGGGTGAAAGGACAGGGAACGAGTCATGAAAGCAGCGGTCACGCTGAAAGAGAATTATGAATTCCGGAGAACCTATCAGAAGGGCGTTTCGGCTGTTAGTCCCGTCATGGTGCTGTACTGCCGGAAAAACCGTCTGGGCCGGAACCGTCTGGGGCTGGTGTCCTCTACAAAGCTGGGACATGCCGTGGTGCGCAACCGCTGCCGCCGCCGTCTCCGGGAGGTCTACCGTCTGGAAAAGCCCCAGCTGAAAACGGGATATGATATTATCTTGGTTGCCCGGAGCAGAACTGCCACGGCCCCTTGGCCGGAGCTGCAAAAGCAGTTCCGCCGTCTGTGCCGGAAAGTAGATCTGATGAAGGAGCCCGTATGAAGCGGGTTCTTTTGGCTTTGGTGCGGTTCTACCGCCGGGCTATTTCTCCGTTTCGGCCGCCCTGCTGCCGCTATACCCCTACCTGTTCTCAATACGCGCTGGAAGCCATTGAAAAATACGGCGCCCTAAAGGGCGGCTGGATGGCTTTCCGCCGGATCCTGCGCTGTAATCCCTTCCACAAAGGCGGTTACGACCCCGTTCCCTGATTCAAAAGAATATCGGAGGAAAGACAAGAATGTCCACCATTGGCTACTACATTTGCGTACCCTTTGCCTGGCTGGTTCGTCTGTTCTATAACCTGACGAACTCCTACGGTGTGGCTCTGATCCTGTTTACTCTGGTCATCAAGCTCATCATGCTGCCCTTCCAGATGAAGTCCAAGAAGAGCATGATGCGCATGAGCCGCGTCAGCGGTCAGATGCAGGAGTTACAGAAGCGCTATGCCAAAAACCAGGCCAAGCTTCAGGAGGAAATGCAGAAGCTCTACGAAGAGGAAGGCGTCAATCCCATGAGCGGCTGCCTCTGGAGCTTTTTGCCCTTTCCCATCCTGATTGCTCTGTACTCCATCATCCGCCAGCCCATCACCCATTTCATGATGCTGCCGGAATCCGCAGTGGAGACTTTGATCCAGACTGCTACCAACGCCGGCGTCAACATGGCCAATATCGTCCAGTTGGATAAGGCTGGTGCCGCCATCGTGAAAAACGGCGTTACCCAGCTTTCCGCCTACGGCCAGATCAATCTGGTCAAGGCCGTGCAGGAGATGGGCCTTTCCACGCCGGATGGCTGGTTCAACGTGAACTATAAGTTCCTGGGTCTGGACCTGACCGCTACTCCCTGGGAGTATGTCAAGAGTTTCACCTTCACCTGGGCTGTGATCGGCGTGATCCTGATCCCCATTCTGGCCGGTCTTTCTCAGTTTGTGTTCAGCAAGCTCACCATGAAGACCCAGCCTCAGGCGGACGCTGCCGGCGGTGCATCCATGAAGTCCATGATGTATATGATGCCTCTGTTCAGCGTCTACATCGCCTTCGTCATGCCTGCCGCACTGGGCGTGTACTGGATCGCCCAGAGTGTGTTCTCTCTGATTCAGGAGGCGATCCTCAACAAGACCCTGTCTGCTAAGATGGAGGCGGAAGAGGAAGCCCGTTTCCAGGCTCGTCAGGCTGACCGCCAGAAGCGTATGGAAGAGGCTCGCATCCAGGAGCGGCAGAGACAGCAGGATGAGCAGAAGAAGCAGACTCTGCGTGAAAAGCAGCAGGCTGCTCAGGCTGCCAAGGCTGCCAAAGCTGCCAAGGCCGCTACCAGCACCACCGAGGCTGGCCGGGTGGGTGACCGCCCCTATGCCCGCGGCCGTGCTTACAAGGCGGACCGCTATGACGAAACATAATGAGGAGCCGTTATGAGACAGTTTATTGATGTAACGGGCAAAACGGAAGAAGAAGCCATTAACCGTGCCCTGGAGCAGCTGAAGCTGGACCGGGACGATGTATCCGTAGAGATTCTGGAGCGGGCAAAGGCCGGTTTCCTGGGTTTGGGAAGCTGCCCTGCCAAGGTCCGGGTCAGCTACGGTGAGGACGAGGAGCCTGCCGCTCCCGCCCAACCCAAGGCGGAAAAGGTCCGGGAGGACAAGCCCAAGACCGAGAAGCCCCGGGCAGAAAAGAAGCCCGCCGAAAAGCCTCAGCGCCGGGAAGAGCCGGTCAAAAAGGAGTCCGCTCCCAAGACCGAGGAAGCACAGACCGTCAAGGCCCCGGAGAACCTGGGCGAGGAAGTGAATGACGAGCGGGCTCAGGAGATCCGCAAGTTCCTTTCCGGCCTCCTTCAGCAGATGGAGGTTCAGGCAGAGGTCAAGGTGTATCTCCCTGAAAAGGGCCGCTACAAGGTGTTCCTGGAAGGTCAGGGCCTTGGCGCCATCATCGGCCGCCGGGGCGAGACTCTGGACGCCATCCAGCAGCTCACCAGCTACTCCGTCAACCGCACCGGCAGCCGGGTCCGTATCCAACTGGACGCCGAGAATTACCGGGCCAAGCGGGAACAGAGCCTGGAGCGTCTGGCCAACAAGGTGGCAGGCAAGGTGGTCAAGTACCGCCGCAGCGTCACTCTGGAGCCTATGAACGCCTACGAGCGCCATGTGATCCACACGGCTTTGCAGGAGGTTCCCGGTGTCACCACCTATTCCACGGGTGTGGACCCCAATCGTCGGGTCATCGTGGCCTACGATCGGGAGAAAAAGTAAACCGAACCAACGCTCCGTCTTTCAGGCGGAGCGTTGTCCTATTTTCCGGATTCCTTTCAACATTGTGAAAAAGTCGGTGACTTTTTTCAGAAACCCAATGAAAAAACGGCCGTTTTCCGCTGTTTGCCTTGACAATGTTCAAAAACCGTGATACAGTGACCGGGTGAAAGGCTGTGACAGGGAAGTCCTGCTGGATCCGGTTTCAGAGAAGGAGCGGTTGGTGCAAGCTCCTCCGGAAAGCATCGGATGGCGCCCTGGAGCCGCGGAGCGGAAATGCTTCGCCGGACCCCGCCGTTACCGGGAACGAAGTGCCCCGCCTCCAACGGGGAATTCAGGTGGAACCACGGACATTATGTTCGCCCTGAGCCTACTAAAATAGGCTCAGGGCGTTTTTTGCTGCGCAAAAACGCATGAGTTGAGCCGCGCCCCTCGCCGCAGACACGGCAGCCGGGACGCGTGGCATCAGAATTGCGTGCATGCAATTTTGAAATCGCTCTGAGCCACCAAACAAAAAGGAGAAGAAACCATGAAAAACACTGAAAAGACCATGGACAAAATCGTTGCCCTGTGCAAAAACCGGGGCTTCGTGTTCCCCGGCAGCGAGATCTATGGCGGCCTTGCAAACACCTGGGACTACGGCCCTCTTGGCGCAGAGCTGAAGAAAAACATCAAGAACGCCTGGTGGAAGAAATTCGTTCAGGAGAACCCCTATAACGTGGGTCTGGACGCCGCCATCCTCATGAACCCCCAGACCTGGGTGGCCAGCGGTCACCTCAGCGGTTTCTCCGATCCCCTGATGGACTGCCGCGAGTGTCACGAGCGCTTCCGCGCCGATAAGCTCATTGAGGACTGGTGCGCCGAAACGGGCTTTGAACTGCCCAAGGCGGTGGACGCTTTCTCTCAGGCTGAGATGAAGGACTTCATTGAAGAGCATAACATTCCCTGCCCCACCTGCGGCAAGCACAATTTCACCGACATCCGTCAGTTCAACCTGATGTTCAAGACCTTCCAGGGCGTCACTGAGGACGCCAAGAATACTGTCTACCTCCGTCCCGAGACCGCTCAGGGCATCTTCGTGAACTTCAACAACGTCCAGCGTACCACCCGGAAGAAGCTGCCCTTCGGCATCGGCCAGATCGGCAAGTCCTTCCGCAACGAGATCACCCCGGGCAACTTCATCTTCCGTGTTCGCGAGTTCGAGCAGATGGAGCTGGAGTTCTTCTGCAAGCCCGGCACCGATCTGGAGTGGTTCAACTACTGGCGTACCTTCTGCCACAACTGGCTGCTGTCCATCGGTTTGAAGGATGAGAACCTGCGTCTCCGTGACCATGATCCCGAGGAGCTGTGCTTCTACTCCAAGGCTACCACGGACTTCGAGTTCCTGTTCCCCTTCGGCTGGGGCGAGCTGTGGGGCGTAGCCGACCGTACTGACTATGACCTGACCCAGCATCAGAATACCAGCGGTCAGAAGATGGTTTACCGCGAGGGTGAAGGTAAGGACATGGTGGAATATATCCCCTATGTCATCGAGCCCTCTCTGGGCGTGGAGCGCAGCGTTCTGGCCGTTTTGTGCGACGCTTATGACGAGGAAGTTGTGGGTCAGGACAAGAACGGCAAGGACGATGTCCGCGTGGTCATGCACTTCCATCCCGCTCTGGCTCCCTTTAAGGCCGCCATCCTGCCTCTGAGCAAGAAGGAGGTCCTCTCCGGCCCCGCTATGGAGCTGTACAACGAGCTGTCCAAGGAGTTCATGGTGGACTATGACGAGACCGGCTCCATCGGCAAGCGCTATCGCCGTCAGGATGAGATCGGCACTCCCTTCTGCATTACCTTGGACTTTGAGACCGTGGGCGATGAGAACACCCCCGCTGACCACTGTGTCACCATCCGTGAGCGTGATACCATGAATCAGGTGCGTATCCCCATTGATCAGGTGAAGAGCTATCTGGAAGAGAAAATCAAGTTCTAAGAAAACGCAGTAACAGGGCGGAGGGTCTGATCGACTCTCCGCCTCTTTAAGGAAAAGGATCAGAGGAACATGGAAGAACAGTTGGAGCAATCAAAACGGCGCCTGCATTTCTGCATGGCACTGATCGGCGGCTGGTTCGGCGCGTATGCTATTTTGCGCTTTCATCACTTCGCCTCGGCAGTGACCGTCAATTTCATTGAGGTTTTCACAAGCGCGGTTCAGGAAAACTGGATCAAAGCGCTGCTGCGTCTTGGAATCGTTATCCTGTATGTTTTTACGATTTTTCTGGCAGCCTGCCTGTCGAAGCGCTGTAAGGGCGATCTGCGGATGTGGGCCATTCTCTCAGATGCAGCTGCGGCCTGTGTGCTGAGTGTTCTGCCGGAGCACTTATCGGAGCTGGGTGTTTACATCTGCATTTTCGCCATGGGCTTCCAGTGGTGCGTGTTTGCCGGAAAATACGGGTATCCCTGTTCCACCATCTTCTCTACCAACAACCTCCGCCAGTTTGTGGATGCCTGGGTCCAGGCCCATTTGTTCCGGGATTCGGACCATATCCCCCGGATGAATCTCTACGGAGGAACGCTGTTGGCATTCCATGCCGGCGTTATTGCAGAATGTGTGCTGTGGGCGATGGGGTGGGGAAGCTGCACGATCCTGCCTGTTCTGCTACCTGCGGTTCTGGCTCTTGTTTGGCAGCGCCGGGATTTCCGGATGCGGGAAAGGATCGAAGAAGCCTTTGAACCCCATCATACTGCCTGAACGAAGCGGCCCTGTCGAAATGACAGGGCTGTTTTTGTGCAATATGCTAAAGATACACCTATTTTTTCAGTAAATCTCAGAACTATTCATGAACGGGAATTTGTGTTAAGATTTCGTTATAGCAGAGGTGGACCTTTATGGGACCCTATGATAAGAGAAAGGGGAAAACTATGGAAAAAATCTTTAAACTGAAAGAGAACGGCACCACCGTCCGGACAGAGATCCTGGCGGGCCTGACTACGTTCATGACGATGGCCTACATCATCGCCCTGAACCCCAATCTGCTCACCGGCTTCGCGGTCGGCACGCCGCTGTGGAACGGCGTGTTCCTTGCGACCTGCATCGCCTCCGCCATCGGCACCGCCTGCATGGCCTTCCTGGCCAACAAGCCCTTTGCCATGGCGCCCGGCATGGGTCTCAACAGCTTCTTCGCCGTGGTGGTGGCCAACATCGCCGTGATCAATGACTGCGACTACACCAGCGCTTTTCAGGCTGCCCTCGTCATCATCCTCATCGAAGGCATCGTGTTCCTCGTGCTCACCGTGCTGAAGGTGCGCGAGAAGATCGTGGAGGCCATCCCGCTCGGTGTGCGCTACGGCATCGCCCCTGCCATCGGCCTGATGCTGATGAACGTGGGTCTCGGCTCCAACATTGGTATCTATTCCGAAAACGGCGGTCCGTTCTACATGATGCGCGACTTCTTCGGCGCCCTAACCCCCAGTATCATCAAGGGCAATATGGGCTCTGGCTATGACACGATGGTCCTGACCGTCGTGACCGCGTTCCTCGGTGTGTTCGTCATGGTCGTTCTGTCCAAGAAGGGCATCAAGGCCGCCGTGCTGCTTGGTATGCTCTTTTCCTCCGTCCTTTATTGGATCGGCAGCTTCGCATTCCTCGGCGTGAATCCCTTTGCAAGCCTTGAGACCGCAAGCTTTGTGCCGCCCTTCGCCGACATGGTCTCTACCACGCTCTTCAAGTTTGACTTTGCGGGCTTTATGAACATCGGCTGGTTTACTGCCATCACGCTGATCATCACCTTCTGCATGATCGATATGTTCGACACCATCGGCACTCTGGTGGGCACCGCCTCCCGCGCCGGCATGGTGAATGAGAAGGGCGAGATGCCCAACATGAAGGAGGCCCTGCTCTCCGACGCCATCGGCACGGTCGCGGGCGCTGCCACCGGCACCTCCACCGTTACCACCTTTATCGAATCCGCCTCCGGCGTGGAGGCCGGCGGCCGCACCGGTCTGACGGCTCTCACCACCGCCGTGATGTTCCTGGCCTGCATCTTCATCGCCCCCATCGCCGCCATCATCCCCGCTGCGGCCACCTCCTCCGCTCTGATCTATGTGGGCATCCTGATGCTGCAGGGCCTGAAGAACGTGGACTTCAACGATCTGGATCAGATCGTCCCCGTGTTCATCATGCTCATCGCCATGCCCATCTCCGGCTCTATCGGCCACGGCATCGGTCTGGCCATGATCTCCTACACCATCATCAAGGTGTTCTCCGGCAAGGCCAAGGACGTGTCCGTCCTGACCTATGTCATCGCCGCCCTGTTCATTGTGAAGTTCTTCGCAGTGGTGTAAGGCGAGCTATCCCCAATTAGGAGGGAATACGCCGTATGGATTATTATCTTCTGACGGATCTGGCTGCACAGGTGGGACACGGTCTCGCCATCAGCGGCGCAGAGACCTTTCGGGTGGAGGATACCATACGGCGTATTCTTCTTGCCTACGGCATCGAGTGTGAGGTATTCGCCATCCCCAACTGCCTGACCATCAGCTTTGAGGCCGCCAACGGCAAGCCCCTGACCATCATGAAGCGCATCGGCTTCCACGGCAACGATCTGGATGCGGTGGAGCAGTTCAATGCCCTGAGCCGCCGCATCTGCCGGGAGACCCCGGAGGTGGAGGTAGCGGTGCAGTGGCTGGAGGAGACGCAGGCCGCCTGTCGGAAATATTCGCTGCCGGTATACTATCTGGGCCACTATCTGGGGGCCTTTGGCTATTGCTTTGTCTTTGGCGGCACCCTGCGGGACAGCCTGTGGGCGGGTCTGTTGGGGCTGATCATCGGCCTTGTCAACGGGTTTTTGAACCGACTGGAGGTGAACCCCTTCTTCCGCACCATCGCCGCCTCCTTCTTCATGGCGGCTCCGGCATATCTGGTGGCCAGTCTGGGGTGGATGGATTCCGTGGACTCTTCTATCATCGGCGCACTGATGATCCTGGTGCCGGGGCTGCTCATCACCAACTCCATGCGGGATATCATCTACGGCGATACCAACTCCGGTATCAACCGCATCGTGCAGGTGCTGCTGTCGGCCTTCGCCATTGCACTGGGTACGGCGGCGGCGTGGCGCATCACCTCCGGTCTGTATGGCCTGCCGGTAAGCACCGGTGTGGTGCATCCCTTCTGGGTGCAGGGTCTGGCGGTGCTGGTGGGCTGCGTGGGCTTCGCCATCCTCTTCAACGTACACGGCGGCGGAATGTGGCTGTGTACGCTGGGCGGCGTGGCCACGTGGATGGTATACCTGCTGGCGCAGCAGCTGGGCTATGGTGTTTACAGCATGAACTTCTTCGCCACGCTGGTAGCGGCCCTCTATGCCGAGACCATGGCCCGCATCCGAAAGTATCCGGTGACGTCGTATCTGGTGGTGTCCACCTTCCCGCTGCTGCCGGGGGCGGGCATTTACTATACCATGAGCCTGGGGCTGGCGGGAGACTTCCATGCGGCGCTGGCCAAGGGATTGGAAACGGCGGGCATCGCCGGGTGTCTGGCGGTGGGGATCCTGCTGGTGTCCACCCTGTTCCGCCTGCCGGCGGAGTGGAAACGTCGGCACGGCAAGAATTAAGTGCCAAGCCCCCATATACCAAGAAACAAGGACTGCGGACATTGTCCGCAGTCCTTGTTTGATTGAGGGGATGGTTTTCTGTTAGGCGTATGATTTGCAGGGTGAGGGAATCAGTCCAGCAGCATCAGCAGCTCCTTGGCCTTGACGGCCTGCCCCTCCTTCACCCGGATCTCCCGGACCTTGCCGGCGGTGCGGGCGGTAACGGCCGTCTCCATCTTCATAGCCTCGATGGTCATGAGTACCTGATTCTCCTCCACGGTGTCGCCGGGCTGCACATGGAGCTTGGACACCATGCCGGGGATGGAGGCCCCCACCTGACGGGGGTCGCTCTCGTCGGCCTGCACCACCTGACGGGTCTTTTCCGAGGCATTGGGGTCACGAACCGCCACCTCACGGCGCATTCCGTTCAGCTCGAACTGAACGTTGATGGTGCCATCGTCGTTGTGATCGCCCAGCCCCAGATACTTGATGACCAGTGTCTTGCCGTCCTCGATGTTGATCTTGTTGGTCTCACCCAGCGCCATGCCGTTGAAGAACACATGGCTGCCCATACGGGTGATATAGCCGTACTCCTTGCGGTGGCGGCAGAAGTCCTCATATACCTTGGGGTACATGGCGTAGGAGATCAGGTCCTTGCGCTCCGGGTCGTTCCGGAACTTCCGCACCTCCTGCTCCAGCCGGTCAAAGTCTACCGGCGGCAGCAGCTTGCCGGGACGGCAGGTGATGGGTTCCTCGCCCTTCAGGACCACCTTCTGCAGATCCTCCGGGAAGCCCCATGCGGGCTGGCCCATCATGCCCTTGAAGTAGGACACCACGGAATCCGGGAAAGCCAGTGCCTTGCCCCGCTCCACGATATTCTCCGGGGTCAGGTCGTTCTGCACCATAAAGATGGCCAGATCGCCCACCACCTTGGAGGAGGGCGTCACCTTCACCGGGTCGCCCAGCATATCGTTGACGGTCTTGTACATCTCCTTGACCTCCTCAAAGCGGTCGCCCAGACCCAGCGACTCCACTTGTGGCCGCAGGTTGGTGTACTGACCGCCGGGGATCTCGTAGCGGTAGATGTCGGTGGTAGAGGTTTTCAGGCCGTGGTCGAAGCTCTCATACCGCAGGCGCA
>ERZ791574.1022-NODE-1022-length-16499-cov-4.151605_pt1 | contig 16499 bp, 15 predicted proteins | sample MGYA00433098_ERZ791574 | MGnify/ENA primary metagenome ERZ791574 (study PRJEB30046, sample SAMN00791933) | human gut metagenome | study: EMG produced TPA metagenomics assembly of the A metagenome-wide association study of gut microbiota in type 2... | reverse complement strand
CCGTGCCGTGCACGGTCTTGAACTCGCCCCGCCGGGCATCGTGTTCCTGCTTGAGCAGCTTATAGGTCGTCAAAGAAGGCATAATATTTTTCCTTTCTGCGCACGGAAAACAGCCGTGCATCCTGCCGCAGGGGGCGTATGCTCTCGCTGCGGATACAGAGTCGGGATATTACAGCGGCGAAGCGCTATAATAGTTACAAGATCAGCATCGCATCGCCAAAGCTGAAGAACCGATATTTCTGCTCGACAGCCACCTTATAGGCGGCCATCGTCTTTTCGTAGCCATACAGCGCCGACACCAGCATGATGAGGGTGCTTTCGGGCAGATGGAAGTTGGTGATAAGGCCGTCGATGCAGTTGAACTTGACACCGGGATAGAGGAAGATGTCGGTGTTGCCGCTGCAGGCTTTGATCTCGCCGTACTTGGCGGCGACGGCTTCCAGCGTGCGGCAGCTGGTGGTGCCTACGGCGATGACACGATGGCCTGCGGCCTTGGTATCATGGATGAGCTTTGCAGTCTCCTCGCTGACGGAGTACCACTCGCTGTGCATCTTGTGGTCGGCGATCTCGTCTTCCTGCACGGGACGGAAGGTGCCGAGGCCGACATGGAGCGTCACCTCGGTGATGTTGACGCCCTTGGCGCGGATGGTATCCATCAGCTCTGGCGTGAAGTGGAGGCCGGCTGTGGGAGCGGCAGCGCTGCCCAGCTCCTTGGCGTAGACGGTCTGATACTGGCTCTGGTCGTCCAGCTGCTTGGTGATATAGGGCGGCAGAGGCATCTTGCCGAACTCGTCCAGCTTCTCGTACAGTGTCTCGGTGTCGTAGGTAAAGGTTACATACTTATTGCCGTCAGGCAGCGTCTCATCCACCACGGCGGTCAGGCTGCCGTCGCCGAACTCCACCTTCGTGCCCGGCTGCATCCGCTTGCCGGGGCGGGCCAGGCACTCCCAGGTATCGCCCTTGACCTGGCGGAGCAGCAGCAGCTCGCAGACAGCGCCTGTGGGCACCTTGGTGCCCATCAGGCGGGCAGGCAGAACCTTGGAGTTATTGACAACGAGCAGATCGCCCTTTTCAAGATAATGCGGCAGCTCATGGAATACCGAGTGCAGGATCTTATCATTTTTGCGGTCCAGCACCATCAAACGGGCGGCATCGCGGGGGTCGGCAGGCTCCTGCGCGATCAGCTCCTTCGGCAGGTCGTACCAGAAATCTTTTTTGAGCATTTTTGTATCATCCTTTTTTACTTTAAAGCGTTATTGTCTTGACATTCTTATGTGGGAATATTATAATGAATCCAAACACAGAGGCGCGAAGCGCATCAGTACCGGTTTTCATCATGCCCTGCCAGGGGCGAGAGCCGGGAAAGGGTTCTTCGCCGAAGAAAATGCGCGGCACGCATTTTCTGGGTCCGCAGCCGAACAGGTGCGGGACTGTCACGCTGTAAAACAGTGTGTTGCGCTGTGTTATATGCAATATGATATTATATTGCATTTTGTGCCGGTTTTCAAGCCGGTTTTTTTATTATCTGTGCAAATTTCCGTGGGAGCCGCATAGATATAAGGAAGGGTATCGCGAAAGGAAGGTCTTAGTCAGGATGAAACAGTACAATGTTGGTGTTATCGGTGCAACCGGTATGGTCGGCCAGCGCTTTATTACGCTGCTGGAAAATCACCCCTGGTTTAATCTGGTTGCCCTTGCGGCCAGCACACGCAGCGCTGGCAAAACCTATGAGGAGGCCGTCGGCAGCCGCTGGTTGATGAAGACCCCCATGCCCGAGAGCGTTAAAAAGATGGTCGTGCTGGACGCCGCCAATGTGGAGGAGGTCGCCGCCAAGGTCGATTTCGTCTTTTGCGCCGTCAACATGAAGAAGGACGAGATCAAGGCACTGGAGGAGGCCTACGCCAAGGCCGAGTGCCCGGTCGTGTCCAACAACAGCGCGCACCGCTTTACCCCTGACGTACCGATGGTCGTACCCGAGATCAACGCCGACCACATCGACATCATCCCTGCCCAGCGCAAGCGTCTGGGCACCAAGCGCGGCTTTGTGGCCGTCAAGTCCAACTGCAGCCTGCAGAGCTATGTGCCTGCCCTGCATCCCCTGCGCAAATACGGCATCTCTGACGTGCTCGTCTGCACCTATCAGGCCATCTCCGGCGCAGGCAAGACGTTTGAGACCTTCCCCGACATTCTCGACAACGTCATTCCCTACATCGGCGGCGAGGAGGAAAAGAGCGAGCAGGAGCCGCTGAAGCTGTGGGGCCACATCGAGGGCGACAAGATCGTCTCGGCCGAGTCTCCCCGCTTTACGGCCCAGTGCCTGCGCGTGCCTGTCTCTGACGGCCACATGGGCGCGGTGTTCGTGCGCTTTGAGAATAAGCCTTCTAAGGAAGAAATTCTGCAGGCCTGGAAGGAATTCCACGGTCCCGCACAGGATCTGGAGCTGCCCAGCGCCCCGAAGCAGTTCCTGCATTACTTTGAGGAAAATGACCGTCCTCAGCCCAAGCTGGACCGTATGCTGGAAAACGGCATGGCTGTCAGCATTGGCCGTCTGCGTGAGGATAACCAGTACGACTACAAGTTCGTCTGCCTGTCCCACAACACGCTGCGCGGCGCTGCCGGCGGCGCAGTGCTGCTGGCCGAGCTGCTGGCTGCCAAGGGCTATTTTGACTGATCGGCTGCGCATGGCAGCCTTGGTGTAAGGAGAATTCGTATGAAGAGACCCGTATTTACCGGTGCCGCCGTGGCAATCATCACCCCGATGAACACCGACGGCAGCGTCAACTATGACGAGCTTGGCCGCATCATCGACGACCAGATTGCCCACAGCACGGATGCCATTGTCATCTGCGGCACGACGGGTGAGTCCCCGACGCTGACCGACGAGGAGCACACCGAGTGCATCCGCTATACCGTCAAAAAGGCGGCAGGCCGCGTCCCGGTGATTGCGGGTACCGGCTCCAACGACACGAAGTATGCCATCTGGCTGTCCCAGCAGGCTGAGGCCGACGGTGCCGACGCACTGCTGCTGGTCACGCCCTACTACAACAAGACGAGCCAGGCGGGCCTGCTGGCCCACTACACAGCCATTGCGGACGCCGTGCATATCCCCTGCATCCTGTACAATGTGCCCAGCCGCACGGGCTGCAACCTGACGCCCGCCACGCTGGCCGAGCTTGCGAAGCACCCGAACATCAACGCCGTCAAGGAGGCCAGCGGCAACATCAGCCACGTGGCCGAGATCGCGGCGGCCTGCGGTGACAGCCTGAACATTTACTCCGGCAACGATGACCAGATCGTGCCGCTGCTGGCTCTGGGCGGCAAGGGCGTGATCAGCGTGGTTTCCAATGTAGCACCGGAGCTGGTGCACAACTGCTGCCAGGCCTTCTTTGACGGAGATACCGCAAAGGCCCGCGACCTGCAGCTGGAGATGCTGCCGCTGTCCGATGCACTGTTCTGCGAAGTGAATCCCATCCCGGTCAAGTATGCAATGAATCTGCTGGGCTGGGAGGCCGGCGAGTGCCGCCTGCCGTTGGTGGAGCCCAGTGAGGCCCATCAGGCACAGATCGAGAACACCCTGCGCGCAGCCGGTCTGATTCAGGAATAAGTTTCAGGTAAAATGCCCAGGGAGACGGTTCTCCGGGCATTTTTCCGTATTATTGCGTAAAAAGAAAGGAACTCAACTATGACGGAAATCGTGATCCAGGGCATTGGCGGCCGTATGGGCCATGTTCTGTGCGATATGATCGCACAGCGGGAGGACTGCTGTGTTGTGGCAGGCATTGATGTGAAGGACGGCGAGCAGAACGGCATCCCCGTGTATGACAGCCTGGAAAAACTGAACGGCAAGGGCGATGTCGTCATCGACTTCAGCTCCCCCGCTGCTGTGGAAAAGGCTCTGCCCTACTGCGAGGCCCACAAGCTGCCCATCGTGGTCTGCACCACCGGCCTGTCGGAAGAGCTGCAGCTCAAGGTCGTGCAGCTGTCACGCACGGTGCCCGTGTTCAAGAGCGCCAACATGTCCATGGGCATCAATGTTCTGTCGGAGCTGTGCAAGCGTGCTTCTGCCATTCTGGGCGTGAACTATGACGTAGAGATCGTGGAGCAGCATCACCACAACAAGCTGGATGCCCCCAGCGGAACGGCACTGATGCTGGCCGACGCCATCAACGAGGAAAATAATGGCGCGTACCATTATGTGTACGACCGCTCCTCCGTGCGCCAGAAGCGTGACCCGAAGGAGATCGGCATCAGCTCTGTGCGCGGCGGCAGCATCGTGGGCGACCACGAGGTGCTGTTCTGCGGCCCGGACGAGGTGATCACCCTGCGGCATACCGCCTATTCCCGCAGCATCTTTGCCAACGGTGCAGTGAATGCTGCGGTCTATCTGGCAAAAAAAGAGCCGGGTCTGTACGATATGGGCGATCTGATCGCTGCACTTTGAAAAACGAGCTGCCCGGCATACGCCGGGAGAAGAGGTGAACGATGAAGCAGGAGCCTTTAAAGCGGCGGCGTCCGACTGCCCGTAAGCGCGGCCAAAAACAAACGCTCCAGGCGGTGGTGCTGTCGGTTCTGGCTGTGAGCGTGATAGCATTGTGTCTGGGGATCTGGACAAGGCTGCCGGGAGAAGATGTACCGGTGGGCGGCGTCGAGCCGCCGGAGGATGTGTTATCCCCTACTTCATCCATTGCGACCCCGGAGCCGGAACCTGAACCGCAGCCTGTGGTGGAAACCATCCGGTTTTCCGCAACAGGAGATAACCTGATCCATTCTCCCATTTATAATCAGGCCGCCCGCCGGGCAGGCGAAGACGGAAAGTACAGCTTTGATTACTGCTATGAGCACATCGCTCCTTTCTATGCGGAACAGGATGTGAACTGGATCAATCAGGAGACCCTTTGCAGCGACACCCTTGCACCCTCCACCTACCCATGCTTTTCCACCCCCGGCGACTGTGCGCGGGCGCTGTACCGTGACGGGGTGCGGGTGTTCAGCCTGTCCAATAACCACACCTATGATAAGGGCGCGTCCGGCATTGCGGCTACTCTGCAATTCTGGGAGTCCATGCCGGAGGATGTAGTCACCACCGGTCTGTGGTGCGGCGAAGAGGACTACGACCGCATCCCGCTGCAAACCGTCAACGGTGTGACCATCGCCTATCTCTCCTATACTGAGCACACCAACGGTATCCGCCAGAATAAGAATATGACAGCCAATGTCATCTACACCAGCCAGACCGATGTGATCGAGCGGCAGGTGCGCTTGGCGCGTCAACAGGCAGATTTTGTGGTGGTGGGAGTGCATTGGGGCGTAGAGAACAGCCACGCCGTCGTGGACAGTCAGCGCACACTGGCGCAGAATCTGGCAGACTGGGGCGCAGATGTCATCGTGGGCACCCATCCGCATGTGCTGCAGGATGCCCAGTGGCTGACCGCAGCGGACGGGCGGAGAAGCTTTGTCGCCTTCTCGCTGGGCAATTTCCTCAGCACCCAGAGCCACCCGGATCAGTTGGTGGGTGCGATCCTGACCTTGCAGCTGCAAAAGACCACCCAGCCGAACGGCTCGGTGCAGTGTGAAGTGCTTGCGCCGCAGCTGCACCCCACCGTGACCCATTATGATACCGGAAAAACCAATGTGCGCACCTACCTTTTGCACGATTACACGCAAAAATTGGCGGCAGCGCATGGTGTGCGGGCAAATTATTCTGATTTCAGCCTTGACAGGATACAAAAAATCGCGCAAAATAATATCAGTGCATCCTTTTTAGCACTTACATAAAAATGTGAAATGATTGAGCGTTGTCCGGCAACTCGGGCAGAACGGAGGACTTTTTATGTACGGAGTATCGAAGATCAATATCGAGACCGACCTGATGATGATCAGCGTGCAGGACGTAGCGTTCCGGGGCAACAGTCTGTCCCGGTATCTGGATATTTTTGCAGAGACCGGCGTAGTGGTGGATATGATCAGCCAGAGCGCTCCCCACGGCACTACCATTGATTTCAGCTTTACCGCATCCAGCAGTGATCTGCCGCTGGTGATGAAAGCAATCTCGGCAGCAAATCTGGATAAGGACGCCAAGGCTTCTCCCCTGATCAGTGTGGGTTACTCCAAGCTGAACCTGTTCGGCGAGGATATGGTCGCCAGCTGTGGTGTGGCTGCGCGGGCACTGAATGCGCTGGCTATGGCCGGTATTGAGGTGCTGCTGATCACCACCAGCGATCTGGATATTTCTCTGCTCGTCCACGCGGAAAACGAGGACGCCGCCTATGAGGCACTGAAAAAGGCATACGAGCTGTAAAAGCATAAGTCGGGGCCGAGGGGACAACTTCCCTTTCGGCCCTGTTTTTGCGGAATGCGTAGAGACAAGAAAAACACCGCCACGGCAGTTCCCCTGCCGAAAGAAGGAAACCGGAATGAAAGAACCTGCTACTCTTATGCACAGCATCCGGCAGCGGCTGCTGGCACATTTTGAGAAAAGTGCGCTATTTGCCCCTGATGACCCCGCAATGGAAGCTGCGCCTGCGGACAGCGGGCAGTTGCTCTATGCACCGGTCTCAGGACGCATCCGCGCACTGACCCGGATCAAGGACCCTGTGTTCTCCAGCGAGGTGCTGGGCAAAGGGTGCGCCATCGAGCCCAGCTGCGGCGAGGTAGTAGCACCCGCAGACGGCATTGTGGAAAAGATTGCCAAGACCCATCATGCCATCAGTTTGCTGTGCGATAACGGGCTGGAGGTACTCATTCATGTTGGCATGGACACCGTGGAGCTGAAGGGCAAGGGCTATGAGCTATTTGTACAGGCTGGAGAACATGTGCAGAAGGGGCAGCTGCTCTTCCGGTTCGATATGCAGGCCATTGCAGCGGCAGGCTACACGCTGACCACCCCGGTAATCGTGACCAACAGCAGCCGGTTTGCACGGATAGAGCCTTTGCTCTCCGGCCGGGTGACTGCCGGACAGCAGCTGTTGCGCGCTAAAATGTAAAAAATGGGCTAGAAACGCCTACGGACGTTTCTGGCCCATAAATTTTATAATGCTTTTTTACAGCGTTACCTTGTGGTAGATCTTTTTGCCCTTCTTAATGACGATGCCCTTGGCCAACTGTTCTGCGGTAAAGCTGACAGTGGGAGCAGCGACTTTTTCGCCGTCTGCCAACACACCGCCCTGCACCACCAGACGGCGAGCCTCGCCATTGGAAGCAGCCAGACCAGCCTTGACCATCAGGGTCAGAATGCCGATGGCACCGTCCGTCAGATCAGCCTCGGTCAGCTGGGTGCTGGGCATGTGCTCGGTATCCATTGCGTTGCCACTGAACAGTGCGCGGGCAGCATTCTGAGCCTTTTCGGCCTCTTCCTTGCCATGCACCATGCTGGTCATCTCGTAGGCAAGAATCTCCTTGGCCTCGTTCAGGCGCTGATCCTGCCAAGTGCTCATCTCGTCGATCTGCTCCAGCGGCAGGAAGGTGAGCATACGGATGCACTTCATCACATCGGCATCGCCCACGTTGCGCCAGTACTGGTAGAACTCGAAGGGGCTGGTCTTATTGGGGTCCAGCCAGACAGCGTTGCCGGCGGTCTTGCCCATCTTCTTGCCCTGAGAGTCGGTCAGCAGGGTCACGGTCATAGCGTAGGCATCCTTGCCCAGCTTGCGGCGGATCAGCTCGGTACCGCCCAGCATATTGCTCCACTGGTCGTCGCCGCCGAACTGCATATTGCAGCCGTAGTGCTGGAACATGTAGTAGAAGTCGTAGCTCTGCATGATCATGTAGTTGAATTCAAGGAAAGACAAGCCCTTCTCCATGCGCTGCTTATAGCACTCGGCGCGCAGCATATTGTTCACGGAGAAACAGGCGCCCACCTCGCGCAGCAGCTCAACATAGTTCAGGTCCAACAGCCAGTCGGCGTTGTTCAGCATCAGAGCCTTGCCCTCGGAGAAATCGATGAACTTCTCCATCTGCTTTTTAAAGCAAGCCGCATTATGGGCGATATCGTCCTTGGTCAGCATCTTGCGCATATCGGTGCGGCCGGAGGGGTCACCGATCATAGTAGTGCCGCCGCCAATCAGGGCGATGGGCTTGTTGCCTGCCAGCTGCAGGCGCTTCATCAGGGTCAGCGCCAGAAAATGGCCGGCAGTCAGGCTGTCGGCAGTGCAGTCAAAGCCGATATAAAAAGTAGCCTTGCCGTTGTTGATCAGGTCAATGATCTCTTCATCGGTGATCTGGGCTACCAGACCACGGGCTTTCAGTTCTTCGTACAGCGTCATGGAAAAAACCTCCTGTTTTTGGGGCAGAGGAAACAAAAACGCCCTCTGCCAAAAATGAATTTGGCAGAGGGCGAGATAACTTCGCGGTACCACCTCTGTTTGCCGTTTCCTCACGGAAGCGGCCTTACGAGTGCGCACCCCAGAGTAGAGTGACACTCCTGCGTCTTTAACGCTCGCACGCGGCACAGCCTACTAGCCCCTTACACATTCAGCCTGCAGCTCCGGGAGGTATTTCCCCTGCTGTTCTGTGATCCCTTGCACCAACCGGGACTTCTCTGGACAGAACACTTCAGGGTACTTGTTCCCTTCATCGCCATTAACATTGTCTACTCTATCACAAGACCGCCGCCTTGTCAAGAGCTGTCCTTTCTGCAAAAATGCATTCCGCTGCATCATCCGCCGTGCTTGCGCTCCTGCAGCATCTCTCGTGCATTGGCGCGGGAAAGCTCGGTAACGTGGTCGCCGGAGATGAGGCGCGCCAAGGCCTCTACACGGCCATTTTCATCCAACGGATGGATCTCGGTATAGGTGCGCTCGTTGGACACATTTTTCTGGATGAGCAGATGACAATCAGCCAGTGCTGCAATCTGCGCCGTATGGGTGATGCACAGGATCTGATGCCCTTGCGCACTCTGACGCAGCACCTCGCCGATGCGTCCCGCGGCCTTGCCGGACACACCGCTGTCGATTTCATCGTAGATCACGGTAGGCACGGCGTCCTTATCGGCCATTGCATTTTTGATTGCAAGGGTGATGCGACTCAGCTCGCCGCCGGACGCGATCTTGGCCAGCGGCTTGGGTGCTTCACCGGGGTTTGTTGAGATGTAGAATTCAACGCTGTCCTGTCCATGGCTGGCCAGCGGACCGCGGGTATGCCGCAAGGTCATACGCACACCCGGCATATTCAAAAAGTCCAGCGTGCCGGAAATGCGGGTGTTCAGTTCCTCAAAGGCCTTCAGTCGGGTCTGGGTCAGAACCTCTGCTTTTTCCCGCGCTTTTGTGTAAAGACGCAGCTTTTCTGCCTGCAATGCATCATAGCGCTGCTGGGAATGCTGGATGTTATCAAGCTCTTCCCGGGCCTTTTGCCCGAAAGCGATCACGTCCTCCACTGTGCTGCCGTATTTGCGCTTCAGCCGGTACAAAAGATCCAGTCGCTGCTCCACCTCGTCCAGTTCTGCATCGTTGGTGTCGTAGGTGTCCAGCCGCCCGATCAGATCTGCGGCCACATCCTTGGCGTTATAGTATAAGTCCAGCAGCTGCCCGGCGGCGGCTGTAAGCGCAGGGTCTAACTGCGCAGCGGCATCCACCGCGTTGGAGGCTTCCCCCAGAAGATCCACAGCGCCTGCGGCATCATCACTGCCGGAAAGCAGCGCATAGCTTTGCGCCAGCCGGTCCCGGATGGCAGACGCATTGGACAGCACCTTCCGGCGGTTTTCCAGCGTCTGCTCCTCACCGGCAGTCAGCCCGGCATCCTCAATCTCCTGCACCTGATACTGCAACAGGTCGATCTTGCGCTGCTTTTCAGCCTCGTCAGTGATCAGAGCATCCAGCTCCCGCTTGACCCGCACCAGCTCCCGGTACAGGGTATAGTACTCTTGAAAAACAGTGCGGTTCTGCGCATAATCGTCTAAAATGCCCAGATGATGCGCCGGGTTGAGCAGACCCACCGAATCGTGCTGGCCGTTGATGTTGATCAGACCTCCGCACAGCTCCCGCAGCACAGCCGCCGTGGTGGGCATACCGTTGATCCGGCAGCTGCTCTTTCCTTCGGCGGTGATCTCACGGCTCAGAAGCAGCTCTGCCGAGCGCTCATAACCGGCCGCTTCCAGTTTGTCCAGCACCACATCCGGGATCTGCGCAAAAGACGCACGGATCACCGCTTTGGACGCACCCGTGCGCACAAGATCCTTGGAAGTCCGATTGCCTAGGATCGCATTGATGGAGTCGATCAGAATGGACTTGCCCGCACCAGTCTCACCGGTGAGGACGTTCAGCCCCGGCTGAAAATGAACTTCTGCCTTCTGGATGACCGCGACATTTTCAATTTGCAGGCAGCTTAACATGGTTTATCGTCTCTCCCGCGTTTGTTTTACCCGATGTGCCGGGTCAGTTCCGTGCAGATGGTCTTGGCGTCCCGCTCGGAGCGGGCAACGATCAGAAAAGTGTCATCACCCGAAAGGGTGCCGACCACATTTTTCCACTGCAATGCGTCAAATACCTCACAGGCTGCATTGGCCATGCCGGAATAGCACTTGACCAGCACCACATGGCCTGCATAGTCCACCCCCAGCACCGACTCATGAAAGATCGTCTCAAACCGGCCCTGGGTCTTGGGGTTAAAGCTCTCGTTCCGGCTGGAAACATAGCGGTAGCCCTCTGCAGTGGCAGCCTTGACCAGGCACAGCTCCCGGATATCCCGCGAGATCGTGGCCTGAGTCACATCAAACCCTTCCTTGCGCAGATAGTCCAGCAGCACTTCCTGCCGACTGATCGGATGCTCCTGCACAAGACGGAGAATGGTCTGCAGGCGGTCTCCCTTACTTTTTGCTTCTTCTTTGCGGACATGTGCCATAGTTCGTCGTATCTCCTTTTATCGTCTGCTGCGCAATTTCTGGTCGATGGCCTGGAACTGATCCGCCTTGCTGAAGGTGATCAGCTGCACCACCTGATCCGAAAGCCGGACTTCTGCCGTTGCGCCCGCCTTGAGCGGAAATCCTGCTGCACCGTCACAGCTGATGAACACCTCGCCGTCGGCCACTTGACCGACGCAGATGTTCAGCTTGCGTTCCTGCGCAAACACCATGGCCGGACTGGCAAGACTGTGGGGACAGATCGGCGTGACGACCACGCCTTTGGTCTGCGAATCCAGAATGGGCCCGCCTGCGGCCATCGAATACGCAGTAGAGCCGGTCGGCGTCGCAACGATCACACCATCGCCCCGGTAATGCTCCACCAGAATGTCATCGCAGTAAATGCTGAAATCAATGGCCTGCTGCAGGCGGCCTTTTGTCACGACAACGTCGTTCAGTGCATGTCCTTCCCAGCCGTCATGGCCCAGAACATGGGCGTAGAGCAGCATCCGGTTGTCCAGCTGGAACTCGCCCCGCGCCACGGCAGGCAGCTTGCTTTCCATCTCGCTGACCTCGCAGGTAGCCAGAAAACCGCAGCGGCCCAGGTTGATGCCCAGGATCGGCTTTGCATGCTTGAGCGAAAGATTCGCCTCATGCAGGATCGTTCCGTCTCCACCGATGGTCAGGATCACGTCCGTACGTTCCAGACACTGTTCCAGCGGCAGATATACAACGCCGGCCGCATTGCAGACCGTGCGCAGATCCTCGCACATCAGCACCGATGCACCATGATTCTGCAGGATCTGCGCTGCACGCAGAGCGACCTCACTGGCCGAGATCTTTCCAGGGTTCGGAGAAATGTAAACCGTCATGCCGAAGCCTCCTGTTTTGGTTCTGTATCCGTATCGTTCAGCGGTCCAGCGTGGAATGGCTTGCAGCCACGACCTGTTCGGCGGCCGCATCGTCCAGCACGCAGGGCTCCTCGCTCTTCTGCACGAACATCAGATATTCGATGTTGCCTTCCGGACCTTTCACCGGGCTGAAATCCAGCCCGCGCACAGCAAATCCGTTGGCAGCCGCATAGCCCATGGCATTGTGCAGCACTTCGCGGTGGGTGGCGGGGTCACGCACCACGCCGTTCTTGCCCACTTTTTCGCGCCCGGCTTCAAACTGCGGCTTGACCAGACAGACGCCCATGGCGTCCGGCGTGGTGATGGCCTGTGCCACCGGAAAAATATGATGCAGCGAGATAAAGGAAACGTCCACGCTGAAGAACTCGATCGGTTCATCCAGAGCCTCCGGCGTAACGCTGCGGATGTTGGTGCGCTCCATGTTGATCACGCGCTCATCGGTGCGCAGCTTCCAGGCCAGCTGGCCGTAGCCCACATCCACTGCGTAGACCTTGACCGCACCGTTCTGCAGCATGCAGTCGGTAAACCCGCCGGTCGATGCACCAATGTCCATGCACACCTTGCCCTTGGGCGTCAGCGGAAAACACTGCATGGCTTTTTCCAGCTTCAGGCCGCCGCGGCTGACATAACCGATGTCGTGCCCGCGCACCTCCACCTTGGCATCTTCCTTGATCATCTCACCGGCCTTGTCCACCTTCTGTTCGTTGACAAACACCACACCGGACATGATCATGGCCTTGGCGCGTTCACGGCTCTGGATCAGACCATGCTGAACCAGATATTGATCCAACCGAATTTTCACGATATGTTTTCTCCTTTCATCCAGGCATCCATCACCTGCTGTGCAAGGGTGTCGGCATCCAGCCCGGTGACCTGCTTGATCTGCGGGACGGTTGCATGGGGCAGGTTGGCCGTATGCACAGCAGCGTGCAGGAAGGTTCCATTCCAGCCCGCCTGCTGCAGGCAATAGGCCAGATGCTCCCCGATGCTGCCCCATTCCACACATTCTTCTGCAAATAGCACGATTTTATAATCCTTCACAGCTTCGATCATTTTTTCTGTAAAGGGGAACAGCTTTACAAGTTTAAGTGCGTCGCAATTGATACGATGCTCCGCAAGTTTTTCACATGCAGTCAGAATATCATCCATTTCATCCGCATAGCTGATCAGCACCGCCTGGGCACCCTCGGTTCTGTGCAGGAAATCATAGTCCTGCCCGCTGCAGTCATACTGCGCCAGACGGGCATTTTCCCCGCCCCGCGGATAACGGATCGCACGGGGGCCTCTGCAGCCGTCCTTCAGCAGCTCGTGCAGCCAATAGGTCAGCTCCGCATAATTGGAAGGTGCATAGAGCGGCATACCGACCTGGCTCAGGAAAGCCGGGTCGTAAACGCCCTGATGCGTTTCTCCGTCTGCCGGAACAAAACCCGCGCGGTCAATGGCAAACACGACGTTCTCCTGCAGCAGGTTCACATCGTGCAGGATCTGATCGTAAGAGCGCTGCAGGAAGGTGGAGTAAATGCACACCACCGGCAGCATACCCTGACTGGCCAGACCCGCCGCAAAGGTCACAGCGTGCTGCTCTGCCATGCCCACGTCAAAGAACCGCTCCGGCGCACTGTGTGAAAAGAACTGCAGCCCGGTGCCATATTTCATGGCCGCGGTAATGGCGCAGATGCGGCTGTTCTGTGCAGCTTCCCGCGCAAGCGCCTGCCCGAAGGTCGTCGAAAACGATTCCTTGGGAGACACCTCCGGGTCGGGCATTCCGTCCGGGTCAAAGGCCGATACCCCGTGGTAGTTGCCCGGGTTCATCTCGGCCGGCTGATATCCTTTGCCCTTTTTGGTCACAACATGCAGAAAGTGCGGGCCGGGCCGCTGACTGATGGTGCGCAGGGTCCGCTCCAGTTCTTCCTCATTGTGACCATCCACCGGCCCAATGTACTGGAATCCCATGTCCTCAAACATGGTCGAGTGGTACATTGCCCGTCGGAGCAATGTTTTACCCTCGGTCAGGGCTTTTTTCAGCGGGGTGCCCACCACCGGGACACTGTCGAGGAAGCTCCGCACATTGTTCTTGGCGTCAAAATATGCCGTCGTCGTGCGCAGGTGGGTCAGATACCGCGCCAGCGCGCCCACATTGTGGGAAATGGACATCTTGTTGTCATTCAGGATCACGAGCAGATTGTCCAAGGAGCCGATGTTGTTCATGCCCTCGTAGACCATGCCGCCCGTAAAGGCACCATCGCCGATGACCGCAACCACCCAGCCCGGCTCATGTCGGATCTTCTTGGCCCAGGCCATGCCGATGGACAGCGAAAGCGCTGTGTTGCCGTGCCCCGCAATAAAGGCATCGTGCTCGCTCTCATTCGGGTTCGGAAAACCGGAAATGCCATCCAGCTGGCGCAGCTTTGCAAAGCCGCTGCGTCGGCCGGTGAGCAGTTTGTGCGTATAGCACTGATGCCCCACGTCAAAAACGATTTTGTCCATTGGCGTCGTCATCACCCGGTGCAGGGCTACCGTCAGCTCCACTGCGCCGAGGTTGGACGCCAAATGACCGCCTGTGCGGGAGATATTCCGCAGCAAAAACTGACGGATCTCCGCACAGAGCTTGTTTACCTGTTCTTTGTCCAGATTTTTCAGATCGCTGGGTTGATCAATGTTGTCCAGCAGCAACGATTCCATAACCAAATCACACGTCCTTCATGCAATGTTTCCTGCCCTGCTGGCATGTCTCACAGGCCCAGCGGGTACAGCAGGCCGACCACAAGGCCCACCAGAAAGCCTGCGACCACCTGCAGCGGAGTATGGCCGACCATTTCCTTCAGATGCATGTTCTGCAGGAACGGGGCGTTCTTTTCGCTGACCTCGATCCACTGGTCGATCATCTGATTCAGCACCTTTGCCTGCTCGCCGGTCTCATGGCGCACGCCCATGGCGTCGTGCATGGTGATGATGGCCACCACACAGGCCACTGCAAAAATGGCAGAGTCAATGCCCTCACACCGTGCCGTGGCAATGACCATTGCGCAGACGGTGGCGCTGTGGGCGCTGGGCATACCGCCGTCGCCCCACATGCGCTCCAGCTGGAATTTGCCCAGCAGGATGAAGTTGATCAGGGTCTTGAGCACCTGCGCCACGAACCATGCCAGGAGCGACACGGTCAGGATGCGGTTGAATGAAAGGATCTCATAAATGAACTGCATAGCGTTTCCTTTTGCTTTCCCGGACGATGATCCGTTTTAGTGTTTGCGTGTCAGGAGCTGCTGCGCAAGCTGCTCCAGAAAGGCCGATTTTTCGCCGAATGTTTCGCGCAGAGCGCTGCAGGTCTTTTCGTTTACGCGCTGTGCAAGAGCCATTGCGCCCTCCACGCCATACAGCGTTGCAAACGTTGTTTTTCCGTTTTCACTGTCGCTGCCAATGGGCTTGCCCAGCTGTTCCGGCGTGCTGGTCACATCCAGCACATCGTCCACGATCTGGAACACCAGACCAATGCCGTAGGCGTATGCTTCCAGTGCTCGGCACTGGTCGGCGTCGGCACCGGCGGCAGCTGCCCCCATCTGGACGGCTGCGTTGATCAGAGCACCGGTCTTATTGCGGTGGATCAGCCGCAGCTGTTCCTCGGTCGCTGCCAGTGCTTCGTATTTCAGGTCCAGCTCCTGCCCATACACCATGCCGCGGCTGCCGGCACCAAGGCCCAGCGCCTTTGCGGCCTGCACACAGGCCTGCGGGCAAGCCGGTGCATTGGCGATTGCTTCAAAGGCTTCGGTCAGGAGCACATCTCCTGCCAGCATGGCCGTTGCCTCCCCGAATGCCTTGTGGCAGGAGGGGCGACCGCGCCGCAGGTCATCGTTGTCCATACAGGGCAGATCATCGTGGATCAGCGAGTAGCAGTGCAGCATTTCCACCGCAGCGCTGAAAGCTCTGGCCGTCTGCGGATCACCGCCCAGCATATCACAGACACTGAGCACCAGCACGGCCCGGATGCGTTTTCCGCCGCCCAGCAGGCTGTACCGTGCCGCACGGCATACCTCCGATTCCTCCGGAAGAAACTTTGCACAGGCGTCTTCCAGCGCGGCAGAAGCCTGCGACAGATACATCTGATATTGTGTTTTGTAATCCATCAGTTTTCCTCCCGCTGTTCCTGCATGGTCTGCGTGATCTTCGCGTCGATCTCCTCGATCTGGAGCGATGTTTTTTCCAGCGCAGTATGGCAGTATTCCATCAGAGATGCTGCCTCCGCATACAACTTGACAGCTTCTGCAAGAGTCGTCTGCTCGTCCTGCATTTTGGCCAGAATGGCATTCAGGCGCTCCATGCCCTCTTCATAGCTTTTGGGTGCTTTCATCAATTTCCTCCACGGCCTCCACCCGGCACTTTGCCCGGCGGGAAGCGCTGCGAATGTAGATGGTCTTGTCCGGCTCCAGTTGGTCTGCCGGAAGGATCTGTCCTCTGCCTGTGGTGATCATTGCATAGCCTCGGGCAAGGACCCGGTACGGGCTCAGAGAGGCTGTCAGTGCTGCGGCATGTTCCAACTGCATATTTGCAGCCTGCATCCGGCGCTGTATCTGGATCTGAAGCGTCTGCCCGGCCTGTTCCAGCTGGTCAAAATCCCTCTTCCAGATGTTATGCGCGGGCTTGCGTTCCAACGCTAAGTTGTATTGCTCCAGCTCATTATAGCACAACTTGAGCCGTTTTTGCATATTTTCAGAAATATTTTGTTGTAAATTTTGCAAAATATTCCATTGTTCTTCCCGGTC
>ERZ791574.1014-NODE-1014-length-16617-cov-3.198164_pt1 | contig 16617 bp, 17 predicted proteins | sample MGYA00433098_ERZ791574 | MGnify/ENA primary metagenome ERZ791574 (study PRJEB30046, sample SAMN00791933) | human gut metagenome | study: EMG produced TPA metagenomics assembly of the A metagenome-wide association study of gut microbiota in type 2... | reverse complement strand
AAACTCTTAACAGTCCCTTAACGGGACACTAGTGACCGATCATAGTAAAAATGAAAGCACTAAGTAAAAATGCTATCATTGGTTACCCGGCAGGAATCATTACCGGCATAACATATGGATTGAATCCACTATTCGCACTCCCTTTGATCAAGGAAGGAGCTTCAATAGAGTCTATCCTTTTCTTCCGTTACATCATTGCCGTTGTGCTATTGGGAGGATTTCTCTTTTTGAGTAAACAGAGTTTCAAAATCAATTGGAAACAAGCAGGTGTCTTATGTGTGCTTGGGCTGCTTTATACCTCCAGCAGTATATTTCTGTTTGATGCGTTCAAGTATATAGCATCGGGACTGGCTACGGCTCTTGTGTTCCTTTATCCGGTTCTGGTGGCCATCATCATGGTCTTTCTGAAAGTAATTCCTTCGTGGCCAGTATGGCTATCCATATTTCTGACATTTGCCGGTGTGGCCATCATGACAAAGAGCGACTCCACGCAAACAATCAGTCTGTTAGGTGTTTTACTCTCTTTGGGATCGGCGTTGGTTTATGCTATGTTTATTGTCATAATTAACCGTAGCAAGGCTATCAAAAACATTTCGAACAGTCTGCTGACATTCTATGCTTTGGGGGTAGGGGCCATTGTATTTTTCATAAAACTCTTAACGTCTGATGCGGATATCACTACCGGTCTGGAAAACAATATGGCATGGTTGAACCTCATTGGGTTGGCTATTCTGCCGACCATTGTTTCCACCTCTACGTTAGCTGTTGCAACCCGAAATATAGGTGCGACCAAGGCATCTGTTCTTGGTGTATTCGAGCCGATAACGGCTATCCTCATAGGAACGTTTGTTTTTGGCGAGGCCTTAACGATAAATATCATTGTAGGTATCTTCATCTCAATGGCAGCCGTGATATTTATGATCGCCAAGACCAAAAGGTAAATCAAAAACATGTTCCCAGTTCAGTTAATCAGTTAACATGATTGCTCGATTATCGGAACCGAGTTGATTATAACACCTTGTGTAGATTTTGACCATAGTGGGGATGCCCAGGGTCCAATAGGGTAGTGCGATGGCGGGATCAACCAGAAAATTTCGGCATCTTTGATCTTTCCCATGTTTATGTTACAGGATCATTCAAATAATATTTATTTACCTGCTTTATGCCATAATTGAATTGTTGTTGATATGATTGTGGCGTTAATCCTTGTCGAACTGTTCGATCATTAGAATGCAGTTGTATTATGTGAAAGTGACAAGGCAAAGATTTGCCTTGTCACTCAGTTGCTTAAAAGAATATCAGGTTTAGAATGTTTTTTAACTTTTCGGGAGTGTAGCGATTCAGGTACTCTTGTGGCTGGCAGAATCGCTTGTTGATTAAATCATAGATAAGAATACTATCATCCTGCAAAACCAGCCACACTACTCCACCAAGACCACGAATGTGGAAAAGTGATTTTGGATTCTCGTAACAAAGTTACGATAATCTCCCTGCGTGAAAACTAAGCAGAAAACGGAGTTCATCTGGCCCAAAATGGTTGAGATATTCTTGCGGATCAACTAACTTGTCTGTTTCTATGTCATAAACCATCAGTTGATCATTGGGGAAAACAAACCATATTGCCGTTTCAAGTCCCATTATTACAAATGAAAATTTAGGCTTTAATTGTAATATACGTAGGGCTAATTGTTCATGGTAGTTACCTCGTTTTGTATGAATCAGACTGTCCCCATAAACCCCAGGACATGAAACCAATGGCGTGTCCTCTGTTCCTCCCACATATCGATTGCCATTAAAGAAAAGATGATAGGAGTCATTTTTTACTGGTCTTGCAGCTGCTAAAAGTGTAGGTAAGTGATGAAAATTTTTGGCATGTCTGCGTACTTTAACCTGAAGCGTTGGAATACATACAATATCGATAGTATCGAAGATTGCCCGTATATAACTTGTATCATAATGGTATTGAGCTGCCCAATATTTTTCAGTTAACTTTAACGCATATTGTTCATATTTAGGTAGTTTATTTGGTAGTTTGGCCAAACGAGATGGAAGAGTGACAGATTCTTGTCCGACCATTAATTGGGGAAGTGCCAATATAAACAGGATAGATAATAAAGCTCTCATAATTTGAATGGTTTACTGTTCGACTACACGATACTGAGCTCCCCGCACCTCTCGGAAATATAAAGGCTTTATTTTGCCATAATCAGGATCCATAACTTTAAATCTGTATACTCCATTTTTGACTTCAATGGCCTGAATGGCAACAACACTAGCTTGCCCTGGGCTTGTGGTAGGTATACATTCTATCGCAACGGGTATATCTCCTTGTATGGATTTATTACCAACATACTTACTTTACATCCGATGCTTCATTAACAAAACTTTGTTTTGAAATTAAATCCCCACTACAGGTAAAAAGTTCATTGGAAATAAGAGCTCCTCGAACAAATTTAAGTTCACATTCGTTGTAGTGAGTGAGAAACATAAATAGGGCTTGATTAGGAGGCATCTCTAAATTATTTTGATATTTTTGATATATCCGATAAGCCTCACGTACGTAAGGAAAATCTTTTTTTAATACTTGTACGATCCCCTCAAGCGTCATTGCCATACCGGGATACGAGAGATATCTTACTCCGATATAACAGTCTGGAAGATCATCGATTTTGGCAAAAAAATGTATCGATGGTTCGAAAAAATCTCCAATGTTGCGAACTAGCACCATTCGGTAACAAGTAGTGTCTCCTTTCTCCGAGACATTCAATAGCATCATCGTCGGATTTGTGTCCTGATTTTCAGATACATATTTTTTAATGCACTGTTTTAATTCTTCATTTTGAATTCCCGCAAATGAAGTAGACGATTTATAAACCGAACAACTCACTAATAAAACACTGATTATTATTAGTAGTTTATATTTATAACACCGATTTCTTGAGAATGTTCTGTTTCCCATATTCGATATAATTTTCCTTGATAAATAATCTTATGATTTAACTCTTGCCACTCTAATATGAATGCTTTGTCGGCAGGACTAATCCCGATTCCTTGGGTGACCGGTACCGGATGAGTATGAGTTGTACCATCGACAGCATATTTTCTAAACCAACCATTTTTATAATACACCTTGCCATCTCTCCTGATTAGCTTGCTATCATAAGTGCTGGCTGAGGTTTTTGTATTGTACGTTCGTTTCATTAATAGTGCACGACCATCTTCTAATTCATATACGAAATGTTCTTTATGGCTTAGCCTCCTTTATATGAATTTTTATACATATAGGCATATGCTTCTTCCTTGCTTGCAAACATATGATTAGAATCTTCAAAGATACTGTGTGCGGCGTGATTAAGTCTTACAATCGTTAAACCAGTTGCTGCACCTTTCCAGAAATCTCCGCCAGAGATTCTGCACCTAAATCTCCAGATAATCCAGAGAAAGCTAACATACCTCCTTTGGTTTGCCCTATTGGGGTTAATTGGAAAGCAGAGCTAGCCCAAGAACCTAACACTCCCGAAGCAAAACCAGAAAGGAAATCACCTCCTTGTTGCATTGGTAGCGAGTTTTTCGCCCGCTGCGCTATAAATATAGGAAACTTGTTGATTACCTGCAATAAAGTATTATGGCTTGTTCATATATTGTGGATTGCCTAAAAAACAGAACCAGAAATATAATTATATTTCTGGTTCTGTCTATATTCTTTATGGATATTCAAAAACAGTCGGTGGATCTAAATATTTAGGAGGAAGACACTGAATATGTTTTAAAAACATATTTTTTTCTTTTATCTCTTGCCACGTGTACTGTTTGAATATCTTAGGATCATAGACAAATACATGCATTTGTTCGTAAACATCCATTGTTGAGTCAGCTAAGTGCCTATCTTGTACCCATGAGCTCAGACTTACACAATACTCATTGGTGTCGTGAGGAGGAACCAATCTGTATGCGTCTTCTGTCGGACTTCTTAAGGCCGCTTTATGGGGATTTTTCGTCATGTCATAATAATAGGTAGCTACGTAAACAGAATCATCGGAATTGTTTACAAAAATTTGATATGTGCGTTTAGGATCATATAATCGATGGTCACCAAGCAAGTATCTTTTGGAAGAGTCTTTAGGAACGAGATATGCACTGACTGCGAGACGCTTGTTTTCAGGCACAGTGGAGCGAACGACAAGGGTGTCATTGTCCAGCATGGTGTACATTTCATAGTCGTAGAAGCGCTCTTCAGCGGCAGAATAGGCCTTCACTAACTTGGGGCGAGTGAACGGTAGATCTTTCATATTTAACGCCTCAAGAGCCTTCCAAATGTTATGATATGCCGCATTTTTCATTTCTGCGGAGGTGCGTGGAATAGCCATGTTGATCTGATAAGCGATGTACAAACAGAAAAATATGCTCAGTACAATGCGCCATATGATACGTTTGCACCGTTTCTTTTTAGTAGGATCCATCATAACCTAATATAATTAGCGTGTTATTTTTACTGTACCCTTGAAATAAATAGTGAAAGGAGTTCCTCCCCATCCACCTACCCCATGGCCTAATGTTGTGCCAATATTACGCAGAACACTGCCTTGGGGTTTGATGTCAAAATTATACTTGTCAGGACTCGCTTCAAATTCAAATGGATTTTCTTTACTTTGTATTAAAGTAATTGTACCATATACTAAACCGTCATTTAGATTATGGAAGTGCTTGTGACCAAATAGGTTAACTGAGATCTCTCCATTTTTGATATCAAAGAGGCTTACTCTACTTAAATCGATTGTATTTATATCTACCGTTACATCTTGTCCATAGCCATATCGCCACAATAGAGTTGCATCACGAAATGTTAAACGCCCTGTTCTGTTAATCCGTTCCATAATGTGATTGATTAGCTGTTTCCTGAATAATTCCGATTTATTAATTAGCTTCTGTCGTAAACTTAATTTGTTTTTTGCAGACTTTGCATTATTCCCAATACGATTTCCTGTACTTGGAGCACCACCATCCGGTGATATTGGATTGTTATTGTTGCCAATATTGTTACGAAATTCCAGACCCATACTATGGGAAATGACATACCACATTAGTAATTCGGCTCGAGTTGGATTTATGGTTTCATATAAAGCTGTATTTAGAGAATTGTATGCACTTATCTCAATATTCATTAGATAATAAATCTTGTTCCACCAGTCGGTGTCTGTCGAATCTTCGATTGGCTCTAATCCGTATAAATCTACCAAGTTGATAGGATTGTTTAAGCAATATACGAATGGAGATACATCAGGAAATTTGTTTGCCAATAGATCAATAGACATCCATCTTCCGATCACGGGGTCGTATTGCCTTGCACCGAAGTCGTACAGACCGAGGATTGTTCCATCGATTGAGGTATCCTGCAACTCTTTCCCGCTGAAAAGTTGATTTTTTGCCAGACGTGTTATAAATATAGGAAAATATGGTGTTCAGTGGTGAAATCTATGAAAATAAAACATCATTTTCTCAGAAAAAACAAATAGTTTCTTTGAGAAAATGATGTAATATATGATTGAACTGTTATTGAATTCGTACAAAAATAGTCTGATTGATACGAAGAGTATCCTTGTTCAAAATTTCGATCTTGTGATCAAGGAATTGAGGATTACGATATCCTATTGATAATCGTTGAATCATATCTTCCTTCCAAGCGAGAGGAATGTATGTTAATTCAACAATATCCTTTTGGACAAACCTCCATGTCCCTGTAAATCTGCCAGTATATTCTGCGTCTATAAACGTACCGCTTTTATTTAATATTAAGATAAAGCAATTATTGGGAACCAATTTTTGCGTTGTTGCCTCATATCGAAGACTTTGATATACTCCAGACGTTTTTGCCATTCTTTGAGTGACTCCACAAGAACTGACTGTCAATAACAGTATGATTATAAACGTTATCTTTTTCATGGCCTTGAGATATAACTTAGTGGGTTAAATGAATTGGTATTCGCTTCAGAATCAGAATTATTAATGTTACATTACTGGAAAGTGATGCAATACATTAATTTGCTGGGTGAATCTGACTCCCTATTGTTGCAGGCACAAGTAGGTGAGAGGTCATTTTATTCGCACAAAAGGAATACCACCGATACGAATACTGTCTCTATTAATGATTTCGGCCTCTTGATCAAGGTAGTTAGGAGTACTCGTATATGGAATCCACGTTTTTTTTATAGAGCTTGGGATGTGTTTTAGCTCAATGATATTTTTTTTTGTGAACTTCCATGTTCCTGTAAATCTACCATCATATTCGATATCCAATAATGTGCCGTCTTTATTTAATATTACAATAAGGCCATTATTAAGGTCATGTCTCCCAGATCCAGGAAAATATACGCTTTGATACACTCCAGCTACTTTCGCCATTTTATGGGTTGTTCCGCAGGAGTAGACAGTAATTAACAGTGTGATAATCAGAATTATATTTTTCATTTTGTGATAGATTTATGTTTGTAATATGTGTTAAAGAAATCAAATAAATTTGCATTTAGATCTGCATCAGGTGCATAGTGGTATCCTTGATTTGGATATGCTGGAACAAGGTCTTTTAATGTAGAGTTTCTATCTAAAGGTATTACAGCTACATTTGCATATCCACCCGGTTTATACGGTTGCTCGTCGTTAATGTCATATAGGCCCTGAACCCATTCGGCGGTTATACCCTTTTCAACTGTAAAAGGACCATGTGCATTTCGTAAGCCTGTAACCGAAGAGGGGTTATATGCCCATTGCATTTGATATGCTTCTACTTCTTTATAGATGTCGTTAAACATGGGCGCACCGTCCTCACTAAATGCTATTCGCCCCTCTTCAAACTGCATTACATGGACGAGTTCATGTACAAAATTGGCACGAGTTCCATACTTTACGAAAATGACTGTCTCTTGTCCTCTTGGTTCTGAAAAGAGGCCTCCGAGTTCATTGGTACTGATCTTTTTGATAGCATAAATCTGAGAACTACTTCGCATTATGTCCATTACATCAAGTGTAGATTGAATGCTGTTGGTACGTGCCTCGAGAGAGGAAATTCGATTTTTCATACCGGTACTTTGCCATTCGTGATCTGATAATTGGTCTAGTTTCTGATTAGCACGCCTTTGTTCGTGTTGGAACATTCGTAACAATGATTCAAATTTTTCTTCAGATAATGAATCTATTTTCATGCCATTCAAATCGACCAGATTGATCGGATTATTTGCGCAATAGCTGTAAGGCGATAATTCAGCATAATTTTTACTTAAGATGTCTTGTGTCATCCATCTTCCGATCACGGGGTCGTATTGCCTTGCTCCGAAGTCGTACAGCCCGAGGATTGTTCCCCCGATTGAAGCATCCTGCAACTCTTTCCCGCTGAAAAGGTATTTGTTTTTGTTCAGATTATTGGTTGAGTATGCCAGTCCGAATGGGTAGTAATCGGTTGACTGTACGTTTTGCAGTGAGTTTCCGACAGCCGAGAGAACAGCCCGGGTGCTGCCCATCTGATCCTTTTTGAAGTAGTTGTATGTGTAGCTTGTTCCGGCTGAACCCTCAGTGCGAGATACCGTCCCCTCCGGAGTGAGTATATGCAGCAGTTTGTTGTCGTTGCCATACACCATCACGGAACGATAGTAGGTCAAAGAACCGTTTGCATTGGTGGCAAGTTTCTCGCCTGCTGCGCTATAAATATAGGAAACTTGTTGATTACCTGCAATAATTTGTTCCGGGAAATTGAGAATATTGTAATTGATCGTCACTCCCCGACGTCCATCCGAGGTGATGTTGCCGTTGCTATCATAAGCATACGCAGCTGAAGGAACATTGTTGACATTGACGGTTTTCAAACGATATCCCTCATAAGTATAGGCAATATTATGCAATTGTGCTCCACTGCTGTTGGTTCGCTGAACGGTGAGTATATTCCCATTCAAATCGTATGTCAGTCCCCCCTCTTTATAGTTGGAAGAGTTATTCCATACGTTGTTTGATAGAAGTTTGTAATCTGCAGATTGGAGCTGGCCAACGTGATCATATGTATAGGTATAGGCTTTATTTGGAGTGGTTGAACTCCCCCAACGCATGGCACATATATTACCATCTAAACGAGGAATGGCACTTGAGATCGGACTCTCTTCGTAATCTAGGGCATAACTGAATGATGGTGAGGTGACAGATATGGTTCGCCCTGTTAAATCATAAGTATATGATTCAGTTTGTTTCTCATTGTGAATTGCTTTGGTCGCTATATTGCCGAGTTCGTCATACGTGTATTTGGCAAGGATGACCTTGTTATTCGTATTGTCTCCTGTAATTTGTTGGCTCACTTGCTGTAATCTGCCGTATGAATCAAAATCAAACCATTTGTTGTATTCATAGACGTTGGACCCAATGGTTTGTTTGACCTTAGTCTGAATTACATTGCCCATAAAATCATGATCATTCGATGTGATCTCAATGCCTGACGGATATAGGTCAGCGATACTTTGGATGGTTTGATATTCATCATCAAAGTAAATTACCGAAGTTAACCATTGATCCGTCTCAATCCCAAGCACCTTATGTTTAGTACCTGTAGTTTGTCCTTGTACTTTATAGCATTATGTTAGGTGGTGCTCGATAATCACATTACGACGGGAAATCAAGCTATATTGTGGCTTTATTTGAACATTTGCAGTTGTCATTTTCGCTGCAGGAAAATGAATTTTTGTCAACTATGGTGGATGAGGAGTGCTTAACCATTTAGAAATACATACAAGAAGCTAACGTTGCGATGAAGTGCAAACAAAATTACACTTGTTTATAAATTGGCATTTTCGGCCTATTTGCGACAATAAAAAGGAGAACCACAAAATTATTCGACGCAGAAACAGGATTGATCATTCAACGTTCAATTGGTGGCGTTGTGATGAACGGAATAGAAATTTTTTGCCACCAGCTATTTTTTTCGACCTTGGAGTAAAGTTACAAAACGGTGTCCCTTGGGGCTGTTTCGGTTTTTTGTGTTGAAATTGTGTGCCCGGAAAAAATAAGGGGTTGCGACTTTTGATCGTAACCCCTTGATTTTGAAGTGACACCGACAGGATTCAAACCTGTGACCTTCTGATCCGTAGTCAGATGCTCTATTCAGCTAAGCTACGGTGCCTTTCGTTTTGCGAGTGCAAATATAAGTCGAAAAAATATTTCTGGCAAATATATTCTCGATTTTTTTTGAGTTTTTTACTCATGACCGAGCAGATGATTCCTTAAGTAATTGTCCTAAAGTTAGATCTCGTTTGGGATAAGAGGTGACTTTTTTAGGCAATTTTTATGAGAAATTGAAATTGATTCTACTTTGAATCAGTTTCTCTACGTGTGATCCTATAATTTGCCTGTACAATCAAACCTATTTTTTCTCTTGTTTTTGCTTGGGTGAAGCTGGTTGGTCTAACAATTCTGCCAATTTGTTATATAGGTCATGTCCCATGAGATTGCGAGCAACGATGGTACCGTCTGGACCAATCAGTACATTGGAAGGGATGGAGCGGACGCCGTAAGCCTCTGCTGCACTACTCTCCCAAAAACGGAGTTCGCTAACATGTTTCCATGTGAGATCTAAGTTGGCAATTCCCTTGTTCCATGCATCAGCATCTTTATCGAGCGAAACGGCATAGATGTCAAATCCTTTAGGTGCAAATTTTTTATAGGCTGCGACCATGTAAGGGGCTTCTGCACGGCATGGACCGCACCAAGAGGCCCAAAAGTCCAAAAGTACGTATTTATCCGGCCCGATTAAAGAGGAAAGAGCCAGAGGATTGCCTTGTTGGTCGGGTAGGGTGATGTCTGTGAAATGTTGTCCGACAGCTGTCTTTTTTTGTGCATCGGCCATGCTGGCAACCAGTTGCAGATAAACCGATTGTTGAATTGGTTCGTCAAAAGCGGCTACAGCTGCGTACAGCTCGTCGTAGTTCATGTAGTATGAGAGTTCCCGATAGAGAATGTAGGCTGCAACGACGCTGTTGGTATGTCCTTTGACGAACTCCATCCGTTGTCTGTTGACTAAATTTTCAAGAGAGTCACGGCCGGATGCTGTGGCCAATGCTGCAGAATCTGCGTAAATAACCTTTTTCGCTGAGTCGATTTCCGTTAAATAGGCGCGATACAAGGATTCTGAGGTTGAACCGAGTACATTGATAGCTTCTGGGTCGTTTGCTGAACCATGGATCGTAATACGGCTGTTTTCAAGGAAAAAACGCAACAGTGGGCCGGATTCAGTTTCAATAGCTGCAAAAATAGGGAGCGCTTGGTTGCCTTTGAAAGAGAAAGTTCCGTTGTTCGCCTCGGTAGAGTCGATCCGTTGAGGCATTTTACCTTCAAAAACGGTTAAATAAACTTTACCGCTGAGGCCGGCAATTTCTCCTGAAATAGTATAGCCTTTTTGTTGGGTTTGCGATTGACCGCAAGCCACTATGAAAATGGCTACTAATCCTGTGAATAACAATTTGATTTTCATGGTAAATGTGGTATCTGTGTTTGGGTTCCGTGTTATGAATGCAAACTGACATTTGAATCGTTGATTCTCAAATGTCTTTTTCTCTTGTAAAACGACCGAGTTGTGAAGTTTATTTTGTTGGAAGTAAAGAGTTTATTTGTCACCCTTGACCCGACTGGGATTTGAGGCAATAAATTCGGCCCAGCTTTTTGAACCGGAGCGTCCCCCTCCGAGTGCCTTTTTTAGAGGGGAAGTGTCGATACTGGCGATAACAGAACATTGGAAATGGTGGCAGACGGCCACCGCCAAACCATCTGTCGCATCAAGGCGTTTGGGCAATTCGTCGAGTTTAAGCATGTTTTTGAGTATGGCTGCTACTTGCTCTTTGGAAGCTCCTCCTTGGCCTGTAATGGCCTGTTTGATGCGACGGGGAGCATATTCCGCAACCGGGCAGCCTTTGCTCAATGCGGCTGCAATGGAGACGCCTTGTGCCCGACCCAGTTTCAGCATACTTTGGACGTTCTGACCGAAAAAGGGGGATTCGAGTGCCACTTCGTCCGGGCGGTACTCGTCAATGAGTGCGCAAACCCGGTCAAAAATATGCCGCAGTTTGGCATATGGATCCGAGATGCGGTGCAGATCGATGATTCCCAGCACAACACAGTGCATGGTTTTGCCGCATACCTCAATGATACCGTATCCAGTCACGTTGGTGCCCGGGTCTATACCCAGAATTGTTTTAGACTTTTTAGTTGGCATGGGTAAATAAATAAATAACCGCCGCCGATTATCTCGGCGACGGCAATATACATATTAGCATGTTGAATGGACTTTGTATTAAGAACATTCACGTATGCATTGACTTAAATTTACACAGAGATCACGAATCCTTGTCGCCTATACTTCGTTTGGGGGATTGTTTCTGTCAATTCAAGTTTGGTCCTGTTCAGTTTACTCTTTTTTTTCTGCCAGTTTAGCTTCCAGTTGAGCGATCTTTTTCTCGAGTTGGCGAACCTGATTGTTCAGGTCTGGAAGTTTGCGGAACATGGCATGTGAACGGTGGAATTTGATACCTGGCATAACCGGACTGCCCATATAACCTCCCGGTTCGGTTACGTCGTTAGAGATACCCGATTGGGATGCAATTTGGACTTTGTCTGCAATGTGCAGATGGCCTGCAATGCCCACCTGTCCGCCGAACATGCAGTGGTCTCCGATGTGAGTCGAGCCGGCCACACCGAACTGGGCTGCAGCTACGGTGTTTTTGCCGATCACCACATTATGTCCGACCTGAATCAGGTTGTCGAGTTTGGTGCCGACCCCGATGCGGGTTGAACCCATCGTTGCACGGTCGATACAGGTGTTGGCACCGATTTCGACATTATCTTCGATGACTACATTCCCCAGTTGAGGAATTTTGCTGTATTCACCTTTTTCATTGGGTGCGAAACCGAAACCGTCCGCTCCGATGACAGAGCCTGCATGAATGGTGACATGATTCCCCAGTACACACTCTTCGTAGATTTTGACGCCATAATAGAGCGTAACGTTGTCGCCAAGGGTCACGTTATCTCCGATGCACACCTGTGGATATATTTTGACATTTTTGCCAATCTTGACATTCTTACCGATAACGGCGAACTCTCCGACATAGGCATCATCTCCAAGTGTGGCAGAGGCGTCGATAGCCGCTTTGTCACTGATTCCCTGTTTCTGGGGTTTGCTGGCGGCATAAAGTTCGAGCAATTTGGCGAAGCAGCTGTATGCGTCATCGACCTTGATCATCGTAGCCGGAACTGCTGCGGTAGGTTCGAACGTTTTGTTCACGATCACGATTGACGAGCGGGTTTGATAGATATAATGCTCGTATTTGGGGTTGGCGAGGAAAGAGAGTGCGCCTGGTGCTCCCTCTTCGATTTTAGCCAGCGTAGAGACGGTCGCCTGAGGATCGCCTACGATTTCGCCGCCCAAAAAACCGGCGATGATTTCAGCTGTGAACTTCATATCGTTGTTTTAGTGTTGTTCGGTTTGTCCGACAGAGACCGATTCCGACTCTGAAGGAGATTACAGATAATCTTTAATATTGATATTTCTGGGCATCAGTGGAGTAGGGTCCCCACCGAAGTTAAGCAACTCGCGGATAACGCTTGACGAAATCGCCACATATTTGGCTGGGGTAAACAGCAGTACCGTTTGCACTTCGGGGAAGAGCGTCTGGTTTACCTGGGCAATATTACGTTCGTATTCGAAATCCACATTGTTACGCAGTCCTCGCAGGATAAAGCGTATGCCCAGTTCACGACAAAAGGCTCCGGTCAGTTCGGTGTAGGTGCGTACTTCGATGCGGTGATCGTCCTGATAGAGGTCACGGATCAGACGTACACGGTTTTCTGCACTGAGCAGAGAGCGTTTTTCCGTATTGACCCCAACGGCGATCACAATGTGGTCGAACAATTCAAGAGCCTGATCGACTACCACTTTGTGTCCGAGTGTAAATGGGTCGAATGAACCGGGAAATAGGGCTTTACGTTCCATGTAGAGGCTGTTAGATGATCTTCTGGAAAAGCTTGCGCAAGCTTACTTCGTTGTTGACCAGTGCCGGCAACTCATCGATCGCTACACGATGTTGTTCCATCGAGTCACGGTGGCGTACGGTGACTGTACGGTCCTCACGAGTTTGGTAATCGACGGTAATGCAGAGCGGTGTTCCGATTGCATCCTGACGACGGTAACGTTTACCGATACTGTCTTTTTCGTCGTATTGGATGTTGTGGTCGAACTTGAGCAGGTTTTTAATTTCATGGGCCAGTTCAGGCAGACCATCCTTTTTCACCAGCGGAAGAATAGCGGCCTTTACAGGAGCCAATGCAGCCGGAATGCTCAACACGGTACGTGTCTCGCCATTTTCCAGCTGTTCCTCTTTGTAGGCGGCAGAAAGAACCTGCAATACCATACGGTCTACGCCGATCGAGGTCTCGATGACATACGGTACGTAGCTTTCGCCGGTTTCGGTATCGTAATATTGAATCTTTTTACCTGAATATTTCTGGTGTTGACTCAAGTCGTAATCGGTGCGGGAGTGGATACCTTCCACCTCTTTGAAGCCGAATGGGAATTCAAATTCGACATCGGTTGCAGCGTTGGCGTAGTGAGCCAGTTTTTCGTGATCGTGGAAGCGGTAGCGGTCGTCGCCGAATCCGAGGGCACGGTGCCATTTCATGCGGGTTTGGCGCCAGTGGTCGAACCATTTGAGCTCTTCACCCGGACGAACGAAGAATTGCATCTCCATCTGTTCGAATTCGCGCATACGGAAAATAAACTGACGGGCCACAATCTCATTACGGAATGCCTTACCGATTTGGGCGATACCGAATGGAAGTTTCATTCGACCAGTCTTCTGTACATTGAGGAAGTTTACGAAAATTCCCTGTGCAGTTTCAGGACGCAGATAGATTTTGTTGGCACCTTCAGCTACCGAACCGATTTTGGTCTCAAACATCAGGTTGAACTGACGTACTTCAGTCCAGTTGCGGGTACCAGAGATCGGACATACGATACCGGCATCGAGAATGATCTGGCGTAACTCCTCGAGGTTATTGTCATTCAGGGCATTGACCATCCGATCGTGGATTTCGTCACGTTTGGCTTTGTGCTCTTGTACGCGAGGGCTTGTTTCACGGAATTTCTGTTCGTCAAAACTCTCTCCGAAACGTTTGCGGGCCTTTTCAACCTCTTTTTCGATCTTTTCGTCCTGTTTGGCGATAAACTCTTCGATCAATACGTCTGCACGGTAACGTTTTTTCGAGTCACGGTTATCAATCAGTGGATCGTTGAAAGCACTGACGTGACCTGACGCCTCCCAAGTTTTGGGATGCATGAAGATGGCCGCATCAATACCGACAATATTCTCATTGAGTTTGGTCATCGCATCCCACCAATATTTCTTGATATTGTTTTTCAACTCAACGCCCATCTGTCCGTAATCGTAAACAGCGCTCAAACCGTCATAAATTTCACTTGACGGGAAGATAAATCCGTACTCTTTACAGTGTGCGATCAGTTTTTTGAAAAGTTCATCTTGTGTCATATCCTTGTTGTTATTGATTATTCGTATTACAGTTTTGTGCTTGTTAGACGGCGAAAAATAGTAAAAACTCTCGTTTATTCTATATCATTTGCCCCTTTTATTGCATCTGCCGGTGTTAAACGGGTTGTGACGAACGGTATACCTTGGTCGTCTTCTTCGATCAGAAAGAGTTGGGCTCGTTCATCGGGCCATTCATTCGGCTGGTGAAGCGTGAGCATCAGTTGACCGTTTAAAGTGCGGAATAACATGCCGTGTCCACCGTTACGGGCAAAAAGTGGTTTTGAAAGGTGCTCCCAGGGGCCTTGTATATCTCCGTTGCGGGAGCGTGCCATGCCTAAAGCATAGCCCTCTTCTCCGAACGAAGACCACAACATGAACAACTCTCCACGTTTGTTCCGAAACATGTAAGGGCCGTCCGTAACGAATTTTTGAGGAGCATAGGGTTTGACCCAGGGCGCTGACGATGCATTAAATAATGTAACGGGTTTTCCAACAGGAGCTTTTAGATCCTTTTGTAACGGTAAAGCCTCGACTGTGCCGTCTCCGATCTGTGTCCATTCGTGGCAAAATACCATCCAGGGATTGCCTTGCCGATCTATGTAAAGGGAGCCATCCAGGGCGCCCCATTCTTGTGGAGTGATGCGGCCCATGGCATGTTCGGTAAACGGACCGTTGGGCTGATCAGCAACCAGGATGGTTGTACCGCGAAGATTGGCTGTCGTGTCAAAAAAAGTGGCGAACAGATAGTATTTGCCTTGATAGACGTGGCATTCCGGGGCCCAATAGTTTTTAGATCCCCAGAAGCCTTTGTAGGGACGAAAAATGGCATAGGGACCTTGCCACGAAACGAGGTCTTTGCTGGTGTATAAATCGAATCCTGCAGAACCTGGTTTTTGTGTTGACGAGGTGGTTCCAAACAGGTAATAGGTTTGGTTGAGGGTATCGGTTAAAATAAAGGGATCACGGATCCAAATTTCCGACAATGCATGGGTTTTGATGCTGTCTGATGCGGCCTGTTGAGCGTATGCGCAGGGGGCGACAGTCAAAACCAAGAGTAATAAGCAAAATCGGAGTTTACCCATTTGAGAGAAGTTCAATAACCAAATCGAACAAATATAGCGTTTTTTTTACAGAACTGACAGATGAACTTCCGTGGATGGCTGAAATAGAGTCGATAAGGACTAAAAATCTTATCCGATAGCTTGCTTTAATAGCGTATCGGAAGAGTAGGTGAGTTAGGGATGAGTAAATAGTCCAAATTTTATATATGCATTAAAGGAGATTTCTTAATATGTGGTTGGATAGGTTTTTTATGAATGTCAATTAGGGCGTTGCTGATAGATGATCTTGTTTTTGGAAAGAGCGACAATAATCATCCCTTTTGCAGTATGGGTGATGAAACCTATTGATATTTTCGTACTTTTGTGATCTATCTTTAAGGCGAATGGGACGGATTTTAGCAATTGATTATGGACGAAAGAGGACTGGACTTGCGGTCACAGATCCGTTGCAGTTGATAGCCGGAGCGCTGGATACGATTCCGACTCATACGCTGATGGATTTTTTACGCAAGTATTTGCCTGAAAACGGGGTAGAGACAGTTGTTGTCGGTTTGCCCCGACAAATGGATGGCTCCTTTTCGGAATCTTACACCTATATTCGACCGTTTGTAGGCCATTTGCAGAAAGAGTTTCCTACCCTCAAGATCGAGATGTTTGATGAGCGTTTTACGTCGAAGATAGCTCAGCATGCGATTCTCGAAAGTGGGGTCAAAAAGAGTCGTCGTCGGGAAGATAAAGGACTGGTCGATCGAGTCAGTGCTGCGATTATATTGCAGGGCTATCTCGATAGCCGCCATTAAGACATTTTTTGTGTTTCAGCTTTTTTGTGAAGTGTAGTGCTCACACTCGTGTTCAGGCTGGAGCTTATGAATGTGTCGATACGGATGGAAGTGATATGAGGCAGGGATGAAGCCTGCCACCATGCGTGTAATGTGTAATTAGAGATTAAAATTAATAGATATGTTTTTGCCGATTTATATTTATGGATCAAC
>ERZ791574.1001-NODE-1001-length-16899-cov-14.219247_pt1 | contig 16899 bp, 12 predicted proteins | sample MGYA00433098_ERZ791574 | MGnify/ENA primary metagenome ERZ791574 (study PRJEB30046, sample SAMN00791933) | human gut metagenome | study: EMG produced TPA metagenomics assembly of the A metagenome-wide association study of gut microbiota in type 2... | reverse complement strand
GGAAGGTGCCGAGCGTAGCGAGGCGGAAGGGGGCGTATGGCGTTGCAATTAACGTATCGCTCTGCAATGAAAAATTTTGTTGTGCGTTCACTAATACATATATTTTTAAGAGGTCTATTAAGATGAGTTATATTACAGATACATTTGATGTAATTGTCGTTGGCGCCGGCCACGCAGGTGTGGAGGCGGCGCTGGCTGCTGCCCGCCTTGGCGGCAAGACGCTGCTGGCGACGCTGTCGTTGGATAATGTGGCGTTAATGCCGTGTAATCCGTCTATCGGCGGTCCGGCAAAAGGCCATCTGGTGCGTGAGCTGGATGCTTTGGGCGGCCAGATGGGTATCAGTGCGGATTTGGCGTGTATCCAGATGCGTCTTTTGAATACCGGTAAGGGCTATGCCGTACATGCTCTGCGCGGTCAGGAGGATAAGCCTTTTTATCACACGCTGATGAAAAAGATTGTCGAGGATCAGGAGAACCTGGAGCTGAAGCAGCTGATGATTGATAAGCTGCTGGTGGAAAACGGTGCGGTTGTTGGCGTAGAGGCCGAAACCGGCGAGATTTTCGAGGCGAAGTGCGTTATCCTGGCTACCGGTACTTATCTGCGTGGCCGTATTGTTTACGGCCAGGTTAATTACGAATGCGGTCCGAACGGTCTGCGCAGTGCGCAGAAGCTGTCTGCTTCGCTTCTGGAGAACGGTGTGGAGCTGATGCGCTTCAAGACCGGTACGCCGGCGCGTATTGATGCCCGCAGTCTGGATTACAGCAAGATGGAGCCGCAATATGGCGATGAGGAGGTGCGCAACTTCTCTTTTATCAGCGATATCAAAACACGTGAGCAGGTTCCTTGCTATCTGACCTATACGAATGAGGCTACACATAAGATTATCCGCGATAATCTGCATTTATCCGGTATGTATAACGGTATGATTGAGGGTGTCGGCCCGCGTTACTGCCCGTCTATCGAATCTAAGATTGTGCGCTTCGCCAATAAGGAGCGTCATCAGCTGTTTATCGAGCCTGAGGGACGCAGTACCAATGAAATGTATGTACAGGGCATGAGCTCTTCTTTGCCGGCGCACATTCAGCTGCAGTTTATGCAGACGATTCCCGGACTGGAGCACTGCAAGATGATGCGTGCGGGCTATGCCATAGATTACGATTGCCTTGACCCGCTGCAGCTGCGTCCGTCTTTGGAGCATAAGGCTATCAGCGGTCTGTTCAGTGCCGGTCAGTCCAACGGTACCAGCGGCTACGAGGAGGCTGCTGCTCAAGGTCTGATGGCAGGTATCAATGCGATGATGAAGATTAACGGACGCGAACCGCTGGTGCTGCGCCGTGATGAGGCTTATATCGGCGTGCTGATTGATGACCTTGTTACCAAGGGTACCTCCGAGCCTTACAGAATGATGACCTCGCGTGCGGAATACCGTTTGCTGCTGCGTCAGGATAATGCGGATTTGCGCCTGACGGAAAAGGGCAGAGCTATCGGTCTTGTTGATGATAAGCGCTACGGTATTTTCACCGAAAAGCGCACTGCCTTGGAGCGCACGGTGAGCGAGCTGGGCAAGCAGAATATTTCGCCCAGTGCGGAAAACAATGCTAAGCTGGAGGCTATGGGTACGGCGCCGCTGCGCAGTGGCAGCAGTCTTTTGGATTTGCTGCGCCGCAAGGAGGTTACCTACAGCAAGCTGCAGCAGGCATTTGACTTGCCGGAGCTGGCACCGCAGGTAGCGGAGCAGGCAGAGATTTTTGCCAAGTATGAGGGCTATATTACCAAGCAGCGTCAGGAGGTTGAGCGCTTTATGAAGCTGGAAAACAAGCGCCTGCCTGACGATATAGATTATCGTGCGATTAAGGAGCTTTCCAGCGAGGCCGCTGAAAAGCTGGACAAGGTGCGTCCGGCGAATATCGGTCAGGCATCGCGTATCAGCGGTGTTTCGCCTGCTGATATCAGTGTGTTGATGATTGCGTTGGAGCTGAAGCGCCGAAAGGAGCAGGAAGAATGACCTTTGCAGAAATTTTAGCCAAAAAGGGTGCGGAGGCCGGTTTGAGCTTTACGCCGTTGCAGCTGGAGCAGTTCAGCCGTTATTACGAGCTGCTGGTGGAAACCAATAAGGTGATGAACCTTACCGCGATTACCGAGCCTGAGGAGGTTGCCGTAAAGCATATGGTAGACAGCCTGCTGGCCTACGAGGCGGAGATGGCCGGTAAAACCCTGGCGGACGTGGGCACAGGTGCCGGCTTTCCCGGTGTGCCGCTGAAAATCTACTGCCCCGAGTTGAAGGTAACTCTTATAGATTCCCTGGGTAAGCGCCTGCGCTTTTTGCAGCAGGTGATTGAGGAGCTGGGACTTAAGGGTATCCGCTGCGAGCATTTGCGCGCCGAGGATGCGGGCCGTGATAAAAAGCATCGCGAAAAATATGACTATGTAACGGCACGCGCTGTGGCACGTTTGAGCGTGCTGAGCGAATACTGCCTGCCGCTGGCCAAGAAGGGCGGTCAGTTTATCGCTTTGAAGGGCAGCAAGTTTGCTGAGGAAATTACTGAGGGTGAGGCCGCGGTAAAAATCCTCGGCGGCAAAATTCTCAGTGCGGAGCCTGTAAAATTACCCGGTCTGGACGATGGACGTGCTATAATAAAGATAGCTAAAATCAAAAGCACACCGGCACAATACCCGCGTAAGGCTGGTACGCCGGAAAAACAGCCCTTAGGCGCTAAATAGGGGGAAAGCATATGTTAGTAGATGATGGATTTTCGGTATTGGATACAGATTGCGGTATTATCGGAGAGCGTAAGGCCGTTAATGAGGTGAAGGTAGTCAAGGTTCCCATCGGGCAGATTTTCCCCAACCCTTATCAGCCGCGCAAAAGCTTTGACGAGGCAGCCTTAGAGGAGCTGTCTGCTTCCATCGCCCAATACGGCGTGCTGCAGCCTCTTTTGGTATCGCCGGCGGAGGACGGCCGTTATCTGCTGATTGCCGGCGAGCGCCGTCTGCGTGCTTCCCGTATGGCGAAGCTGACGGAGGTACCGGTTATTATCAGCGATTATACTACGCAGCAGATTGCGGAAATTGCGCTGATTGAAAACCTGCAGCGTGAGGACCTGCACTTTTTGGAGGAGGCCGAAGGCTACGAACAGCTGATGGAGCAGTTCCATCTGACGCAGGAGGCTATGGCTGCGCGTGTAGGCAAAAAACAGTCTACTATCGCCAACAAGCTGCGTTTGCTGCGTCTGTCGCCTGCTGTACGCAAGGTGCTGGTGGATGCCGGTCTGAGCGAGCGTCATGCGCGCGCACTGCTGAAGCTGGATGATGATGCCAAGCGTCTGGAGGTGCTGGAGGTTGTTGTTGCCAAGAATTACAGCGTGCGCCAGACCGAGGAATATATCAACAAGCTGCTGGAGGACAACCAGCAGGAAAAACGTCGCCGCATGGTGATTGTCAACGATGTCCGCATTTACCTGAACAGTATTAAGCAGGTTGTCAACGCTATTAAGGACGTCGGCATTCCGGTTAATATGGAGCAGACGGTGGAAGGCGATGAGGTTATCGTCAGCGTCCGCATCAAGAACCAGAAGAAGCCGAAGGGCGGCAACAGCAAGCCATTGTTCTGAAAATGATAAAGCAGGAAGCTTCCTGCAGCAACGATAAAAGCAGAGAGCTGTGTTTCACGTGAAACACAGCTCTCTGCTTTTTTGTACAAGGAGGTGGCTTATTATGCTCCGGCTATAACCCGTTTTTTACCAGAATTTAAGCATCTGGAAAAGACTCTTTTTGAAGCCCTTTTCCGGCGGAATTACCTCATGCAGGAATTTTGGCTTTACGTAACGTACAATCATCGGCGGCGTGCGCATAGTAGTTTCGGCAAAGCGCGGCAGCTTGCTGTTGGCGGGCAGCGCTTTTGCTGCTGACAGCAAAGCTGATTTATGCCAAGGTACGGGGAGGCGATAGCGTGGGACGTATAGAATGGACAAGTATGCATTTTTCTCATGAGCTCAGGCTTAGGTGTTTGGCAGTTGCGTGAATGCAAGTTGCTGAATATGCTGCCAGCGCTTGTCATGCCGCAGGTTTTCTAGGCGCTGATGGGGCTGGTGAAGTGAGCTTTAGAGAATAGTCTCTTTTAAAGTAAAATTATTTTTTATTAATATAAGTTGTTGACAGATGCTGGGAATGAGTTATAATGTAAACGATATAATAGTGCTTTATAAAAGGTCAAGGGAGCGCTGTTAAAATTTCATATTGGAGGAGATGATATTGTGAGCAAGCATTTATCAACTTCCGTGAGGGTGCCTATTGAAGCGGATAATCCCAGTATTGTCCGTAATGAGTCATTGTGCATCAAATGCGGTCAGTGCAGTAATGTCTGCACAAGTCCTGTTGGTGTGTTGGGAACCTATGCGCTGGAGCAGACCGGAGACAGAGCTATCTGTATTCACTGCGGTCAGTGTGCTAATGTCTGCCCTGTTGGCAGCATCACCGAGGTATATGAATATCCAAAGGTTAAGGCTGCCGTGCAGGATAAGGACAAAATCGTCATTGTCAGTACGTCACCTTCTGTACGCGTGGCTTTGGGCGAGGAATTCGGCCTGTCTAAGGGGGCGTTCGTGCAGGGGAAGATGGTTGCGCTTTTGCGTGCTCTGGGCGTTGATTATGTGCTGGATACGAACTTTGCGGCTGATTTAACAATTGTTGAGGAAGCAAGCGAGCTTCTTGCCCGTATTAAAGGTGAAACTGACAAGCCGCTGCCGCAGTTTACAAGCTGCTGTCCGGCGTGGGTGAAGTTTGCAGAAACCTATTACCCTGAGCTCCTGCCGCATGTTTCTACAGCTAAAAGTCCGATAGGGATGCAGGGACCGACGATTAAAACCTATTTCGCACAGAAAATGGGCATTGATCCGAGGAAGATTGTTAATGTCGCCTTAACTCCCTGCACGGCGAAAAAATTTGAGATTCGCCGTGAGGAAATGAACGCTGCCGGGCAGAAGCTGGGTATAACTGAATTGCGGGATATGGATAATGTCATCACGACGAGGGAGCTGGCACTGTGGGCGAAGGAAGCAGGCATTGATTTTACCAGTCTGGAGGACAGCGATTTTGATAAATTTATGGGCGAGGCCTCTGGTGCAGGTGTTATTTTTGGCAATACAGGCGGCGTGATGGAGGCAGCTCTCAGGACTGCTTATGCTTATCTTACGGGTGAGCAGCCACCTAAGGAAATACTCAAGCTCGAGCCAGTGCGTGGTTATGATGGATTGCGTGAGGCCAGCGTGGAGATAGCAGGCAGGGTTATCAATGTAGCAGTGGTTCACGGAACGGAAAATGTCCGAAAGCTCATAGCTGGTGGCATTGAAAAATATCATTTTATAGAGGTTATGACCTGTCCTGGCGGCTGTATTGGCGGCGGCGGGCAGCCGAAGGATTTTGCTTATGATGCTGACGCAGCACGCAAGGCACGTATCGAGGGTCTTTATGAGCGGGACGCAGAGATGGAGTTGCATCTGTCTCACGAAAATAAAGAAATTCAGCAGCTTTACCAGGAGTTTTATGATACGCCCTTGAGCGACATGGCTGAAGCAATGCTGCATACTGCTTATCAGGACCGCAGCGCAGATTTAACAAAAGGAGCGAAAAAGAAAATGATGAAGTGGAAATGTTTAATTTGTGGTTATATCTATGAAGGCGAGGAGCTGCCAGCTGATTTTGTCTGCCCAATCTGTAAGCAGGGTGCAGATAAGTTTGTAAAAATCGAGGATACTCCTGGCGACAGGGCAAAGAATCCTTATGCTGGCACAAAGTCGGAGAAGAATCTGTTAGAGGCCTTTGCTGGCGAGTCTATGGCTCGTAATAAGTATACTTATTTTGCTAAAGTAGCGCAGGAAGCAGGCTTTGAGCAGATTGCTGCTTTGTTCTTGCAGACAGCAGAGAACGAAAAGGAGCATGCACAGCTATGGTTTAAGGCTTTGGGCGAGCTTGGCGATACTGCGGCAAATCTGCTGCACGCTGCTGAGGGAGAGAACCACGAATGGACGGATATGTATGTGCGTATGGCCAAAGAGGCAGATGCCGAAGGCTTCTATGAGCTGGCAGAGCAGTTCCGTGGCGTAGCAGCTATTGAGAAGCGTCATGAGGAGCGTTATCGTGCGTTGCTGCACAACGTAGAGGCACAGCAGGTATTTGCTAAGAGCGAGGTAAGAATTTGGGAGTGTCGCAAGTGCGGACATATCGTTGTAGGTACGAAGGCTCCGGAGGTTTGCCCGATTTGTAAAAACCCGCAGGCTTATTTTGAAATTCATACGATAAATTATTAAGAGCGGATGTTAGCTCGGTTTCTTCTGAGCTGCCGGAATTTCCCCTGATGCTTGCTATGAAGCTGGCGTCAGGGGATTTTTAGGTTCTATAAATAAGTGTTGGAATTGTAGTAAAATATTATCGACCAAAACAACATAATCTACAAAGGAGACCAGACACTCTATGCTTTACAACAATTATACACAAAATAACCCGTTTTCTACCAGAATTTGAGCATTTGGAAAAGACTCTTTTTGAAGCCCTTCTCCGGCGGAATTACCTCATGCAGGAATTTGGGCTTAACATAGCGCACAATCATCGGCGGTGTGCGCATAGTAGTTTCGGCAAAGCGCGGCAGCTTGCTGTTGGCGGGCAGATGCAGGCTGCGTACCTTGTCCTTGCTATTGACGAAGCGGGCGCTGGCAGCGCCGGTCTGGCCGTTGACTACGATAACGAAGCGTTCGCCGGCGCTGTTGTCGGTATAGTCAACATAATAAATCGGCAGCATGATGTCAGCCGAATGCTTGCGGAGATTGCGTGCCCATTTTTCAATCTTAACATTTTTTAAGCCGTAATTTTTGCAGAGCCTGTTACAAAGCTGCTCATTAATCATGCGGTCAAGATATTTTTGCACCGGGAAAAGATTGCTGCGGGTGGTGATATGCACGTCACCCTCAAGAAATACCGGGTCGAAGGGGGCGAACTCATCAAAGTTCCAGGGAGCAACCATATCGACGGCGTTTTCGTCAAAGACATAGGTTTGCGGATATACCCAGTTCAAAACCTCCTGATAAATTTCGCAGTCGCCCTTATTACTGGAGATTTGTGCCTTGACGCGCAGGTCTGCCAGCGTATAGGGCGTATAGAAAGCCGTAAATTTTTCTTTAATAGCTTTTTCCGCACCTTTAAAGGACATCGGCTCGCGCTTCATCAGCAGCTGCGCTCTGCCGAAGGCCTGCTCCTTAGTGAGCTTGAAGGGCAGGGCGATGGAGGGATAGCTGCGAGAGCCTGCGCCGATGAGCTGGTCCTTGTTGTAGCCGCCGGCCTTCAGCTCCTCCTGCGTCAGACGGTGACCGCAGTATTCGCAGGTAAAAATAGTCTGCGTGGATTCGCCGGTAACATCGGCACCGCAGAGCGGGCAGGGCAGCTTGATGGTGTGGCTTTCTTCGTAAACCTTGGTGCTGAGGGCGCTGAAAACGCCCAGCTTATCTTCGATGCTTTGGGTGTTGTTTTTGAGCATCTCCGGCAAGGGCTCCATGAAGTATACGTGTCCCAGCTTCACCAGTCCGTTGACAACTTCTACAGGCTTATGGCGATACTTGATTTCGGTATCAAGGATTTTTTCGCTGTTCGGCCAAGGCTCCTTGCTGCCGCAGAAGGAGCAGATGAAGCTGGTGCTGGCAGCGTCGGAATACATGGTGCCGCCGCATTTTTCGCATTGTATAGCACAACATTCGTCGTTTTCTTTAAACATAGGAACATCTCCCTTCCTTATCTTGCCTTCATTATAGCGCAAAAAGAGTGTCAGCGCCCCACCCGAAAAGGGAATTTTGGGTAGGTTGGGGTGGGTTTTATTTTAAAAGATGATAAAATATCGTAGCAATAGCAAAATTCAGCTGAATTTTAGAGATAAACACAAAAATTGCGCGGCTTTTTACGACCGCACAATTTTTTGTCTGCTTATTTACAGCATAGGATAAGATTGTAAGTTGAAGAAATTTAACCTATCAGAAGGTCCAGCGCATACCTACGTTCCATTGCCAAGGTGTCTTGTAGTCGCCGCCGAAGGCTTTGGAAACATCTGCATACAGATAGCTGTTATCCTTGGTTTTGAGGTTGAAGCCGATGCCTGCCTCGTACCAGGTGTCGCCCAAATCGTTGCTGTAGGTGGTGGATACACCGTTGTAGCTCAGGCGGGTGTCAGCACTGCCGCCGAAGTCATGCAGTACAGAAGCTTTGGCGTATACATTACCGTTGTCGCCAAGTCTGCTGCCAAGCTCGAAGCCTAAGCGGCCGATGGTGCTGCTTTGGCTGTCCTGACTGATAGCAATGCCGTTGGCGGTAGTGTAATCCTTACCGGCAATACGCAGCCAGGAAAGCTGTGCCTGCGGAGTGAAGTAGGCCTTGTCACCCATAGCGATTTCTCTGCCGTATTCCGCACTGATGCTGCTGCCCCAGGTTTTGTACTGACCGTGAGTGAAGCCAATCGGTGCAGAGATATCGTAATCATTGCTCAGGCGGCCTTCCTTCAGCACGATGTCTGCATAATGGCCTTTGTCGCCCAGCCAGGTGCCGTACAAGGTGAGTGCCAGACTACGGTTTTTCGCTGTTGCGTCGCCGTAGGTGGTTTTGCCGCTGTTACGGCTGATAGCAGCGCCGTAATGCCAATCGCCATCAGCCTTATCATAACCCATCTGGAAGAAATTATTCTGGTTTTTGGCATTGGCATATTTAAATTCGCCGCGATTCAAGCGTACCCAGAAGCCCTGGTCACCATCGCCTTGACGCAAATCGCCTAAACGCTTGCTGAGAGTAGCGTCCTCTTGTCTCCAGGACAGTGCTGCAGCGTTTTGCATATGGCTGATAGCATCCACAGTAGTGCTTTGGGCAATTTTTACATTGGCGATTGCGTTGCCGTCAATATGGTTGATGGTATCTGCCTGCATTTGGCCGATGAGCAGACCTTCGTTTACCTGAACGTCAAATTTTGCCGCACTGTCATCGTGAATCTTCAGGCTGTTTCTAACAAGGCCTTCCAAGCCGGCTGCGTCCTTCACGTTATCAGCATTGATGCCTGCATAAGAGGTATGTACTGCGGCAGCGTCGGTGTCAGCGTTGTTTACGCGGAAGAAGCCTGTATTGAGGTTTGCATCAGCCTCCAGCGTCAGCTCGCCGCCGGTGCCCTGCAGGTGATTAACGTCAATATTCTGTGCCTGTTCATTGGTCATGCTGATGCTGCCGTCATTCAGGGTGAGCTTTTCCAGATAGCTATAACCAATGCCGTATTCACCCATAGCATGCCAGGTAGCCTTATTGGCGAGGGTGAGGTTAATTGTACCGGCAGAATCATCCTTATCTTCATAAGGTCCGCTTTGGTCGAGATTGCCGGTGATGCTGGAAGCGTCAGTATTCAGGTTGAGGTTAACGATTGCGGTGTTGGCTGCATGTACGTCGCCAACAATTACAACATCGTTAGTTGTACCTTGGTTGATGTTGACAATAGTGTCGGTATGCCAAGTCGGATCCGGATCCTCGCCGTAAGCATTGATGGCGTTGAATGTTCTATTGTTAGCATTGTTGGCGCCGGTTATGCTGCCGCCGGCCATGTTAAGAACGGAGCCATCTTCGACAAATAGTACATCAACAGTACCTTCGGCACTATTGTTTTCAGCTCTGATATTCGTAATGCCCAGGTTGACCTCGGAATGGTACCCTGCACGAACACCAACGGTCATAACCGCACCATCGCCGCTGCTTTCAGCGTGAATAGTGCTGTTGTCATCGAGAGTAATGGTGGAGCTGTGGATAGCATTAAGACCATAGCTGTAGCTTGATTCATCAGGATTCGGAGAAATGCCTTTTACGTTAATATGCGTTTCTCCGGCGTTGATTTCGGAGTTGCCTGCTACAAAGATGCCGTTAGTACGGGCTAAATTCTCAGCCATAGCTTCGGTAGCGATTGTCAGCTTGCCAAAGTTCATTTTGGCTTGGTCTTGGGCTTCAATACCTGCAGCCCAGGCATAATAGCCATTTTTAGAAACAGCCTTGATATTTGCAGCGCCGGTTACGGTCAGAGTATGCTCACTGTCTTCATCCTCAAGATCGCGGCCCATGAAAATACCATCAGCAATACTTTCCGGCTTGCCGTCGGCAGTAATGTCGATATTGAGGTTTTCTATCTTGATATCGGCAGCATAAGTTTCAATGCCGGAAATATAGATTCTGTTTATATCATAATTAGAGCCTGTAGACTGACCTGTGATATTCACATCTTGGGCAGTGAGCCTGGCGGGAGTATCGTAGTTAGAGGTTGCTGCATAAATACCGCTGGTAGCACCATCTTTAATATCAAGCTGCAGATTTAGCGGCGTAGTAAATTTTAAATGTGTTCCTTCGTCCCAAACCTCAACAGCAGGGTAGGCGTTAGTCCATTTTACTACGTCACCCTCAGTGAAGGTATAAGTTGATTCCATACCGACAGTAGTGCGGATACCATGAGCTGCATAAGCGTCATTAGCACCGGTGATTTGGTCAGTATATTCCTGTGCAGAAGTTATGGATGGTTGTGCAACCCCGATGTACAGCGCAAGCATTACAGCTGTTGTCAGGGTTTTGGAGATTAATTTTTTGCGTTGCATAAACAAGACCACATTTCTTTAAATCGGCCAATATAAAGAAAACTTTAAGAATATTACAATAATTAATCAGCCGATTCTTTTCTACATCTGCATTATATATCAGAAAGCAGGAAAAAGCCACACCCCAAATGGAAAATTCGGGTAGGATGAAGTGAAAAATTTGCTGATTTTGTGAAAAAATTTGAAGTCAGCTTCTCTTCCTACCCGAAATCAGCCTTTCGGGTGGGGACAAGCTGCTAAAAATACGCTATGCTATCATCAGAAGAATAGCAAAAGGCGGTGAGCAGCATGCGCAAACAAAAAAGTAATAAGCTGAGAATTATTCACCTGCTGTTATTGGCAGCGCTTCTGCTGCTGACAGCAAAGCTGATTTATGCCCAAGTATGGGGAGGCGATAGCATGGGACATATAGAATGGACGAGTATGCAATTATACAGAAACGGTTCGAATTATGATGAAAGCTATAATTATGCGCTGCGTTTGGATGCAAAAAGCAGGCAGATACTCTATGACTGCAGCTTTAAGGCTCCGGCAAATCTCAATGATGAAATTTGGCGCTGTGAGCTGGAGAGCGTGCCCGTGACGCGTGAGGAGCTTGCACCTCTTGATGCGCTTATCCAAGGACTGCCGCTGGCTCCGCCTAAGGAACCTGAGCCGGTAGATGAGGATCTGTTTGTCTGTGATGAAACCATGGAGATTTTTGATGTGTGTATCGCCAACTCTAAGGATAGAAGCGTCAAGAAGCTGACGGCGCCTTTGAGCGGGGAGCAAAGAGCGGGAATGCAAAAGCAGTTTCTGCAGCTTTACCTGAAGGCTAAGGACAGAGCTCCGCTTCGCAATTAAGGCTTAATAAGGGCGGTGAGCAGTATGCACAGTAAATTATGGAAAATCACCAAAATGCTGCTGGCGGTGCTTGTACTGCTGACAGTTAATATAGGTTGTGTGCCGGTACAAGGAGAAGATAAGATGACACACGTAGAATGGTCTGCCTTTTATATGAATCGGAACCACCAGTTCCGCACCCTGTGCTATCGCTTTGAGGTTAATTATGATCCTTTTAAGGAAGGGCAGGGAACCTTCAGCTGCTTTTTTGTCGATAAAAAGGGCGGGAATTGCCTGCTGTCGTCGGCAGAGGTGACAAGTGAGGATTTGGCAGAGCTGGATGCTTTTATCCAAAAGCTGCCGCTTACGGAGCAGGAGCAAAAGCAGAAGCAGACGGATATGCTGTTTGCGCACGATGCGACGACAAAAGGGTTTTATATTACTCTTGGCAGCTATAAAAATAAGAACAGAAGAAAAGTAACGCCGCAGCTAAGCAGTATGCAGCAGGATAAAGCATTGGATATTTTGAAGAGGCTGTATGCTAAGGTGAGCAAGCGAGAGGGAAATAGCGCCAGATGCTTGGAGTTTAGAGAACCGCCGTGAGGCGGTTCTTTTTATGTTTGTGTGTATGGATACTATACGAAGAAAAAGGCTCTCCTTGGGGAGAGCTGTCGCCAGTAGGGCGACTGAGAGGGGTTGTACTTATGCATATATTTTATTTTGTTGAACCCCTCTCCGTCATCGCTGCGCGATGCCACCCGCCCCAGGGCGCCTTCTCTTGCCCTACGGGCAATTCACCTTGTCTCCCCGAGGAGAGGCTTTATTGTTTTGCTGTCTAATATTTTAAAAGCCGTTTTTTCCTAAAAATATCCCCGCAACAGCGTTCAAACCGCCTTACTCAGTGTACTTTGCTCAGTAAATGTGTTATAATAAAACAGGTTATTTGTAAAAATAAAACGAGTTTTTATAGGATGGTGAAAAAATGAAAGTTTCTGCTGAAGACGTAAAGCATATCGCACAGCTTTCCCGTTTGACTGTTCCTGCTTCCGAAATGGAAGTGTTCACTGAACAGTTCAACCAGATTCTTAACTATGCCGACATTCTTGAAAAAATTGATACCGCAGGTATCGAACCTACCCCGTACGTATTGCCGGTAAGCAATGTACTGCGTGAGGACGTTGTCAAAGAAGGCGTATCCCACGAGGAAGCATTGAAGAACGCTCCTGCTGTTCACAATGACGGCTTTAAGGTACCGCGCGTAATCGAATAAGAAGGAGGCAAACGCTGTGGATTTGTATAAACTTACTGCGCACGAGCTGCATGAAAAGCTCGTCAACAAAGAAGTAAGCTCCGTCGAATTAACTAACGCTGTTATTGCGCGTGTCGACGCAGTTGAAGACCAGGTTAACGCTTACGTAACCCTGGATAAAGAAAACGCTCTGGCACAGGCTGCCAAGGTTGATGCCAAGATTGCCGCAGGCGAGCAAATCGCTCCGCTGGCAGGTATCCCTGGCGCAATCAAAGATAATATTTCTACCAAAGGCCTGCGCACTACCTGTTCCTCCAAAATGCTGGAGAACTTCATTCCTGTATATGACGCACATGTTATCAAAAACCTGCGCGCTGATGAAACCATTTTCCTGGGCAAAACCAACCTGGATGAATTTGCTATGGGCTCTACCACCAAGACCTCTCATTTCGGTGTAACCCACAACCCCTGGAACCTGGACCGCGTTCCCGGCGGCTCCTCCGGCGGCAGTGCTGCTGCTATCGCTGCAGGCGAAGCTATCTGGACTCTGGGCTCCGATACCGGCGGATCTATCCGTCAGCCGGCATCCTTCAACGGCTGCGTTGGTATTAAACCGACCTATGGCCGTGTATCCCGTTATGGCTGCGTAGCATTCGCGTCCTCTCTGGATCAGATCGGACCTATCACCAAAGACGTAACCGACGCTGCCTTGGTACTCAACAGCATCTGCGGTAAGGACGAGATGGATTCCACCTCTCTGAACGTAGAGGTTCCTGACTTCACTAAAGCACTGGTAAATGACGTTAAAGGCCTGCGCATCGGTCTGCCGAAGGAATACTTCGGTGAAGGCGTTGATGCTAAGGTTAAGGCTGAAATCATGAAGGCCGTTGAAAAATACAAAGAGCTGGGCGCTGAAATCGTTGAGGTTTCCCTGCCGCATACCGAATATGCTGTAATCACCTATTACATCATTGCTCCTGCTGAGGCTTCCGCTAACCTGGCACGCTTCGACGGCGTTCGCTATGGTTACCGCAATGTTGATGCAACCTCCGCTCCGGAAATGACCACCATGAGCCGTACCGAAGGCTTCGGTCAGGAAGTACGCCGCCGCATTATGCTGGGCACCTACGTACTGAGCAGCGGTTATTATGATGCATACTACAACAAGGCTATGCAGGTTCGTACCCTCATCCGCCGCGACTTTGAAGCTGCGTTTGAAAAATGCGACGTGCTGCTGACTCCGACCTCTCCGGTTCCTGCTTACGGCATTAACGACCAGATGGATCCGCTGACCATGTACATGCTGGACGTAACCACTATTCCGGTAAACATGGCTGGTCTGCCGGGTATTTCCATTCCTTGCGGCTTTGCTGATGACGGCATGCCTATCGGTATGCAGCTGATCGGCAAGGTTCTGGACGAAGCAACTATTCTGCGTGCTGCTTATACCTTTGAACAGGCAACCGAATATCATAAAGTATTCGCACCGCTGGGAGGTAACAAATAATGACTAAATATATTACCGTTATCGGCTTGGAAGTTCATGCCGAGCTGAAAACCAAAACTAAAGCATTCTGCAGCTGCTCCACTGCCTTCGGCAGCCTGCCCAACACCCATGTATGCCCGGTTTGTCTGGGTATGCCAGGTGCACTGCCTGTGCTGAACAAGCAGGTTGTTGATTTCGCTATCAAGGCTGGCCTGGCGCTGAACTGCGATATCCAGAAATACAACAAATTTGACCGTAAAAACTACTTCTATCCTGACCTGTCCAAGAACTATCAGATTTCCCAATTTGATAAGCCTATCTGCCTGGGCGGTCATATCGACATCGTTGTAGACGGCGAGCATAAACGCATCGGCGTTACCCGTATCCACATGGAAGAGGATGCAGGCAAGCTGAACCACAGCGGCGCAACCATCAGCACCTCCGATTCCTCTGCAGTTGACTACAACCGTGCAGGCGTACCGCTGATTGAGATTGTATCCGAGCCGGATATGCGCAGTGCTGCCGAAGCTCGTGCTTACATGGAAAACCTGAAAGCAATTCTGGAATATACCGATGTCTGCGACTGCAAAATGCAGGAAGGCAGCCTGCGCTGCGACGCTAACATCTCTATCATGCCCGAAGGCGCTAAGGAATTCGGTACCCGTGCCGAAATCAAAAACCTGAACTCCTTCCGTGCTCTGGAGCGCGCTATCAACTATGAAGTTGAGCGCCAAAAAGAGGTTCTCGAGGACGGCGGCCACGTTGTTCAGGAAACCCGTACCTGGGATGAAGCTAACGGCGTAACCCTGTCCATGCGTTCCAAGGAAGAAGCACATGACTACCGTTACTTCCCTGAGCCTGACCTCGTTCCGGTACAGCTGGACGATGCCTGGATTGAGCGTATCCGCGAAACTCTGCCGGAGCTGCCGGCTCAACGTCAGGCACGCCTGATGAGCGAGCACGGTCTGCCGGAATATGATGCTTCCCAGATCGTTTCCACCAAGGCTATGGCTGAATACTTTGATGAAGCAGTTAAGACCGCTAAGGACAGCAAAGCAGTTTCCAACTGGCTGCTGGGCGATGTATCTGCTTACATGAACAACGAAGGCATTACCATTGCCGATTTCAAGGTAACCCCTGCACACTTAGCAGAGCTGGTTAACCTGATTAAAGACGGCGTGCTGTCCAGCAAGCTGGCTAAAAAGGTCTTTGCCGAAATGCTCAAAGAGGATGAGGCTCCGAAGGCTCTCGTTAAGAAGCTCGGTCTGGAGCAGGTTAGTGATGAAGGCGCTATCCTCAAGCTGGTTGAAGAAACCATCGCTGAGAACCCGCAATCCGTTGCTGACTACAAGGCCGGTAAGGATAAGGCTATCGGCTTCCTCGTTGGCCAGATTATGAAAAAATCTCGCGGCAAGGCTAACCCGGGCATGGTTACTAAGATGCTCAAAGAGAAAATGCAATAAGGCATACATAGCCTGGCAATATCTGCGTGGATTAAAAGCATAAAAATCAGCACCTCGCTTTGACGTAAATTTTACGTTTGAGCGAGGTGCCTTTTTATTGCTGAATTTTAATTTATTGGTTGTTGTTGCGAAACAATTTCCAGTAAAATAAAAGTGTACGATAATTATGTTCGTGGTCTATACCAATGACAAAGAAGTTTAAGGTGATTTCATTCTGACCGGCTACGCATATACTAATCCTTTCGTTATTATCATGGTTGATGCAAATAATTGGTTTATAAGCTTCAATTTTTTCGATTTGCTTCCAGGATATTGTTCGTGGTATCTTTAGCGGCTCAAGAAAGTGCCATCTGATTTTATAATTTTGCTGCAAGCCGTTTTTATCAATACTAAAAATAGGCATATGCTTTTTTATGGACATTTTAGCAAAATACATATGACGGATATCACAGATTGTTAATCCAGCACCTATTAAAAAGTGAGGAACAGCAAAAAGTATGCCATAGTATAAAAAATAAATGGCAATAAACATGAATACCGCAGCAAATATTAGGTTGAAATAATCGCTTAAATTACAATTGTAGAAATAACTTTGACGAAAATCGCTCTGTAAAAAATATTTACTGTCATTATAATTATGCTTAAGGATAAATGCATTGGCTGTTGCTTCTTCATTAGCGTTACGGCTTTTGGTAACAACTATAAAACTATCGCCTTGAGCAGCAGTGTTTATTATGCGTAAATCGTAGGCTGCTTGCATGAAAATTTGTCTGAAGCTGTTAAAGGTTTCGATGCTGTCAACATGGACAGGGTTTATAGCAAAGCAAATTTTTTCAGGTGTAATGCCACCTCTTTGCATTGAATTTACAAAATTTTGGATGTCTGTGGTATTGTTGGCAACAATAATGTCATGGGGAATGAAAAGTTTGTTGTCTTCGCCAAGTATAACGATGATACTTTGAGTTTCTTCTATTTTTATACCGCCGTAGAGCATGAGGGCACCTTCTTTGCTTTAGATGATATAAGTATAGCATTTCTTTATAGTGAGATAAAGTTACCTATAAGATATACAGATAAATTTTTTTGCATATAAAAATCTGCCTGGCTTAATTTTTTGCATTAGTCCATTACTTGTGGTTGGGTCAACCTAGTCCAAATTTTGTGCTCGATTAAGATCTGGTACATTTTGTGGTTTCGCTAGTACATTCTTGTGCTCAAGCTAGTCCAAATCTGTG
>ERZ791574.992-NODE-992-length-17081-cov-22.801774_pt1 | contig 17081 bp, 7 predicted proteins | sample MGYA00433098_ERZ791574 | MGnify/ENA primary metagenome ERZ791574 (study PRJEB30046, sample SAMN00791933) | human gut metagenome | study: EMG produced TPA metagenomics assembly of the A metagenome-wide association study of gut microbiota in type 2... | reverse complement strand
TCACGGACGCTGACGCTGCCGGAGGGAGAAATAGAGCCGCCCGCCCCGGCAGTTGTCTTGATGGTGTAGTAGCTGTCGTACCAACCGCCGCCACTGCTGGACTTGTGATACAGCTCAACCTCGCCGGTCAGGGTCGTGTAGTTGTCATCATCAGGCGTGAAGCGCCATTTGTAGGTCGTGTTGGCCTTGACCGTGGTATCGTCGGGCAGGGGCTCGCCCTTGTCATCCACCCATTCCAGCTTGCCGTCACTGGGATTCAGAGTGCTTCCCTTGGTGGTCAGCGCCGCGTCCTTCAGCGTCTTGCCGCTGGTGGTGATCTTGGTGTAGTTTGGCTCGCCGGTAGGCGTGGCCGGTTTGATCATGAGCACGAAGGGAGCGCTGGTGACGTCGTTGTAGTCGTTGTCGCCCGCCTTAGTCGCGATGACGCTGACAGAGCCGACCTTGACGGGAGTCAGAACGCCGGTTTCGGGATCGATGGTCGCCTCGCCGGTGCTCGCGTCTGTGTCGATGCGGTAGGTCACTGTGCCCGTGCCGGAGCCGCCAGTGGTGGTCAATGTCAGTGTCTGACCGTAGACCACACTACCCACACCGGTGATGGTCAACGGCTTCTGATCGTCCTTTTCTGTCAGAGTGACGTTCAGCGTGATGGTGAAATCCTCATAATTGTCACAGGACGCCTTGAGGGTGATGGTGATCTTGTCACCCGCCTTGCCGCCGGAGATGGCATAGGTCAGCAAGCTGCCGTCCGCTGCGAAGTCTTGCTTGGACAGGACGATGCTCGCCTCGCTGCTGAACGTCCAGTCCTGCCCGGCGGGCAGTCCGGCCCAGTCCGGCGTGTAGGTGTGATCCGAGGCGTCCGTGTACTTCTGCTCCAGCTCGACCGTTTTGAGGTTGCCGCCATCTGCCTTGTTCACCGTGACTTCAAGTTCAATGTTCTCCACTGTGTTGTAGTTTTTGGTGTCCTTCGGAGTGAACTTTGCCTGGAAGGTCTTGGCGGCAGTCGAAGCGCCGCCCACAGATTCGCTGCTATCCATCCAACTCCAGCCGTCCGGCAGCGTCACATCCGCCAGCGTCTGACCGTATTTTGCCGTCAGCCCGGTGGGAACGGTGTAGGTCGGCGTTGCCTTTGCTACCACAAATTCGCAATACACAGCTTCAAATCCGTAGTAGTTATCCGTATCACCAATGCTGGCGTACATACGGTAGGTACCGGCGTTCAGCGCGGGCGGATTCTGAATATCCCACGTCTGAACGGAGCCGCTGTCCGCAGCGGCATAACGGTAGGTCACTTGAGCATTCAAATCGCCCGTCCGGTCCGTCAAGGTCGGTGTGCTGGGCGTTTTACCGTAAGTATAGCCCGCCATGCTGACCTTGCCGTACGGTTGAGCCTTTTCGACAGTGATATTCGATCTTCCCGAAATCGTTAAATACTTCTCGGTGTCAGTCGGTTCGAAAATCCACTCGGCTGCATAGGTACCGTTCCCAACCACGGGTATATGCGTGCCGTCCACCCATTCAAAGGTTCCATCGACATCCACGTTGTTGACATTATCATGGAGCTTGCCGGAGAGAGCGATGGTATTCAGGGCGTCGCCGTAGGTGATGGCGTTCTTGCTCAGCGTCGGTGTGCCGGTGGGAGTGATCCTGTTCTTCGCAATGACGTTGATGGTCAAGATGATATCCTGATAGTTGCTCGTGGAGACGGTAACAGTGATCGTGCCGAATTGTCCTTCGTCCGTGCCGCTTCTGTTTGCGTCCAGTGTCAGCTCGCCGGTCTTGCCGTCTACAAGGGTAATAAAGGAGCCAACGCCCAGATTGGTATCAACCTTCCTGTCATAGGTGATCGTGCCGTAGTCGCAGGGAGCAGTCAGCTTCGGCAGCAGCGTTGACAGGTCAAAGGAATAGGTCTTGTGCAGGCCGTTGGTGATGGTCAGCGTACCGGACTGGATATTTGTGGGTGCGGCGGCCTTGGTGATGGTGAAGTCCTGGGTTTTCTCCTTGATGACGTAGTTGCCGCCTGCAACGTCCTTGATGGTCACCCGGCCGGTACCGGCGTTGGTGTTGTTGGAATACTCTACCGTGTATTCGTCTGTCGGAATGACCTCATTTCCGTCCTTGAGGGTCACGGTCGGCTCCAGCGCATCGCCGGTGTAGGTGCAGGATGCGACTTCAATCGCGGGTGTCACTTCTCTTGGCGTAATCTTCCACTTGACCGCGGCCTTACCGGTGTAGTTGCCGGTACCCTCGATAGTCAGGGTGAGGCTGTCATTGACATTGGTGGCCGTGTTGCCGCTTACAATACGGTAGGTAATATTTTCAGTCCATTTTTCCAGTGCCACACCGGTAATCTTCGGCGATTGCTCCGCCGCGTTGTATTCGAGGTCGGCAGATTCCAGCGTAATCACTGCGCCCTCGATGGACTTGGGAGCGACCTCGACAGTTGCGGTGTCGGTTACGGTTGCGTATTCCTCGGAATCCGGAGTGAACGTCCATTCGACACTATGACCAAGCGTACTCGCGTCCAGAATCGTATTGTCCGGTTGCTGCCACGAGAAAGTGCCCTCGACCTTTGCGCCGGTATTGGGGTCTTTCATCTTGCCCGAAATTTCGCTCTTGCTCAGTGTGTCACCGTAGGTAATCGGCGTTGCGGTGATCTCGCCGTCCAGCACGGGAACGATCTTGTTCTTCGCGATGACTTCAACGGTCAGGAGCATGTCCTGATAGTTGTCCGTGGTGATCTTGACGCCTACGGTTCCGACGGAACCTTCGGTCTGAGATTCGACAGCCGGGACAGTCAACTGGAACTCATCGTTTGATGTGATCATTGCCGTCGAATTTGCGTAGCCGCCCTCTCCAATCAGATCGAAGTTGCAGGCCTCATATTTGATGGAGCCGTACTTACAATTATCGCCCAGCGTCGGCAGCGCGGGAAGATTGACCAAGTAAGTCTTTGCCAGCCCGTTGATAACGGTCAGCTCTACGGGCTGCACTGTGGGCGCAGCGGCCTTGGTGATGGTGAACCGGTTCACATCATCGGTCGCGAAAACGTCGCTGACCTTTGTGGTACCTTCCGACTTACCTTCAAACACATAGTTATTGCTTGTGAGCGTCATGGTGAAGGAAAGCGCCTTTCCGTTTCCGACCTCCGGCGAGGGCAGATAACTCCCGTCCGCCTGCTTACTGGTAAATTGGGCGTCAGAGAAGGAGAGCGCCGTATCGGGAAGTTTAATCTTCGCCGTTTTGCTGAGGAACGTCAGCTTGTCCGCAGTGAGCGTGACATCTGCACTGCCGTCGTAGGTCTTGGAGATTGACGAAACAGAGAGAAGGCTGATCGGCAGCGGGTCGATGGTCACGGTGAACGTACCGGTAGCTGGTTCGTGGTTCGCGGCTTCCGCCTTGTAGTAAACGGTGTATGTGCCCGCGTCGGTGAATGTCGGTACGCCCGAAGTATAGTTGCCATCTTCCTTGTCGCTGTAGGTGAACGTCACGGGAGTGCTGTCTACGCTTTGTCCAGACGCGATGATCGATGCGATCTGTTCCTCGCCGGTGTAATACATGCTGGATGCTTTCACGGAAACGGTCAGCTCCGCCGGTTTGACCTTGATGGTCACAGTTTCGGTCACGGTCGCGTATTTCTCGTAGCCCGCAGCCGGAGTGAACGTCCATTCGGCTTCATAGTCGCCTGCGTTAGGATTGATCGTGCCGTCCGTCCACGCGAACGTACCGTTAACGGATTTGCCGGTGTCGGGATCCTTCATCGTGCCCGAAATCCGGCTCTCGCTCAATGTCTGGCCGTAGGTAATCTCGCTTGCAGTGATTGTGCCGTCCGGCGTGGGCTTGATCTGGTTCACCGCGTTGAGGACGAGCGTCAGTTGAAAGTTTTCGTAGTTGGTGGTGGTGACCGTCACTTTGACGGTACCGATCTGGCCGGTCGCTGTTCCATCTTTCGCATAGAGACCTACCAAAGTCAGCTTGCTCCCCTCAAATTCCGCTATCTCCGGGTCGAGATAATATCCATGAGCGGTGAAGTTGATAGCAGTCTGCCGATTCCCCAAATCGTAGCGCACTGTGCCGTAATCTCCATTGGGCGCTTCGGGCAGCAGCTTGCTGAAATCGTAGGTGTACGTCTGCTGTGTGCCGTTGATTACGTTCAGTGTGTCGGTCGGGATATTCATGGGCGGGGCGGCCTTATTGATCTGGAAGGTCTTATCATCAAAATCCGCGCCGTTCAGTGTAAAGTCCTTTTGGGTCGTGCCGTCTTCAAAGACATAGCCCGCATTCTTTAACTCGATGGTGAAGGAGACAGTCTTTTTCTGGCCGGCATCGGCGGAATCATAGTGGGCGTTGGACACCTCATAATCTGTACCCTTACCGCTGCTTTGCAAGACCTCAATGGCGGAATACACGCTCTTGCGTCCTGCCTGGATGCCATGCTCCTGCCAGAATGCAAGGATATCTGACACGGAGGCAGGATGTTTATCATCTGTACGTTTATATAAATACCGCTGTAAGAGCAACAGTCCGTATTGGGATCCGTTTTTCATGCTGAGACCTCCGGTCCAAATTCATATCTTCTCTTATAGTTTAATGAGCGGATCTTATTCCGTCAACTGTTTCTGACTCCGTGATGGTCAGGCGCATCGCATTTTGTCTGCACTATTGCTTTATAATAGAATACCAACGGCCTGCACAAGACCTATTCTCTTGCTCTCTCAACGCTGCTGCCGAAGCTGACTGCTCCCTGTGACTATGGCTCAATCACCTATGACAAGAAGGTTGTTACCGATCTGGGCACTGGCTCCTTTATTACCCTTGTAAACGGCAAGACCGGTGAACTGACGCTGGAAGCAAACAGAAGCGGCACAGACGAAGGACGACTCGGCACGATCACTGTTACAATCTCCACGAGCAACTATCAGGATATCACTCTGACCATCAACGTCAGCGCGGAAAACAAGATCACTCCGCAGGCGGACGGCGCAGTGACGGCAACGGACATCACCCATGGTCAGACACTGAATGACAGCAAGATCGCGGGCAAGGTGAAGGACGGCGACAAGATGGTTAACGGTACGTTCGCATGGGTGGACGGCACAGGCGCTGTATCCTACCGCATTGACACTGCTAACAGCACAGGCGAGGCGACCATCGATCCCAACACCGGCGTTCTGACTCCAGTCAAGGTCGGCTCCGTGAGCGTCATCGCAACCAAGGCGGGCGACAACGACTACAACGACGTCACTAGTGCTCCCTTCGTGCTCATGATCAAACCGGCCACGCCCACCGGCGCGCCGAACTACACCAGAATCACCATAAGCGGTAAGACACTGAAGGACGCGGCGCTGACCATCGAGGGCAGCACGCCGAACCCCAATGACGGCAAGCTGGAATGGGTGGATGACAAGGAAAATGTCCTATCCGGCAATACCACGGTCGAGGACAACACGGCCTACAAGTGGCGCCTCACGCCTACTGACACCAACTACACGACACTGACCGGCGAGGTTGAGCTGTATCACAAGTCCAGCGGTGGCGGCAGCGGTGTGACGGCTCCCTCCATCACGGTCCCCGTTTCCTCTGAGCAGGAGACCGTGAAGGTGGATGCGATCGTTTTTGGCAGCACCGCAGCCGTGGAGGTCACCGACAAGCAGCTCGATCAGGTCACTTCGGGCGGCGACATCGTCACCGTGGACGTCTCCGGCCTTAAGGACGTGGACAGCGCCAAGGGCACCGGCGAGACGACGTTCAGCCCCAACGCAGATTGCACCAGAGCGCAGATCGTAACCCTCCTCTGGCGTTGCAAGAAGTGACCCAGCTGAACAGCAAAGCCGCTGACATGACCACATAAGCGAACATCGGACAGCGCAGCGGATAGGCTTTTTGCCATGACGCTGCGCTGTCCTGATTTTATATTCCGCATGTTTCCATACTATCGTAAACGGTAAATAACCCGTACCTGCTAAAGCGGGAACAAATATGTCATACTTGTCGCGGGGAGGGTTCTTAATACTCCTCGCGGCATTACATATAGGGAGGTCTGTGCATGGAATACGGCTACGCGAGAATTTCCACAAGAGAACAAAATGAGGAGCGCCAGCTCATCGCCCTGCGGGAGTTTGGGCGGAACGACGGCCAGATCATTCTGGATAAGCAGTCCGGCAAGGATTTTGACCGACGCGGCTACAGGAGGCTGCTGCGAAAATTGAAAGACGGCGACACCCTTGTCATCAAGAGCATCGACCGTCTCGGGCGAAATTATGAAGAGATCCTGGAGCAATGGCGCGTTATTACCAAAAAGAAAGGAGCGGCCATCGTCGTGCTGGATATGCCGCTGCTCGACACGCGCCGGAGCCGCGACCTGACCGGTACGCTGATCGCGGATATCGTGCTCCAGCTTCTGAGCTATGTGGCGCAGACGGAGCGTGAATTCATCCATCAGCGGCAGGCGGAGGGCATCGCTGCGGCAAAGGCGCGGGGCGTAAAGTTCGGACGTCCCTATAAGGAACTGCCCGCTGGATTTCAGGAGGTCAAGGCGCGTTGGGAGCGCGGTGAGCTGTCGGCGCGGGCAGCGGGCAAAGAACTGCACATTGCACACAGCACATTTTTGTACTGGGTGCGCGGCAATATATGTTAAAAAGTCGTTAAACGCGAGAATTGTCGGATATAAAAGTAGACCTTTTTGGGCACCTTGCTATTGATATTTTGGACAAAACGTGATACTATAAGGTCCTAAAAGAATCGTTTATTGGGTAATGGTCAACAAAGCCTACATTATTGACCACTGTCCGGCTATAAGGGAGATTGCCGGTTTGAGCGCCGAAAGGACGGGCTGGCGGATCGGAAGCAAGGGGTGAGCATGGATGCGAACATCGTTCTACGACTTTTGCGTAAAGCAGGGCCATAGGGCTCTGCTGGCGCAGTGGGACGAGGTTCGCAACGCGCCGCTTACGACTGGAAACGTTTCCTTCGGAAGTCATCAAAAGGTATGGTGGCAGTGCTCCAAGGGTCACAGTTGGCAGGCCAAGGTATACTCCCGCTCGGAGGGCAGCGGCTGCCCGTACTGCACCGGACGCAAGGAAACGCCTGAGAACTCGCTGGCGATACAGGTTCCTGCCCTTGAGGCTGAGTGGGATGCGGAGAAAAACACTCCGCTGAAGTTCGCCGACCTGACCATCGGCAGCCACAAAAAGGTCTGGTGGCGGTGCCCTGCGGGACATTCCTACGATTCGGTCGTCAAGAGCCGTGTGCTGGGCACCGGCTGTTCCGTCTGCGCGGGGCGTGTTGTTCTGCCGGACGAAAACTCCCTCGCGGCAAGGTATCCCGCACTTGTTGCCGAATGGGATACCGAGAAGAACGCTCCTCTATTGCCGACGCTGGTCGCCCCGGGAACGGTGAGAAAGGCCTGGTGGCGCTGTCCCAAGGGGCACAGCTACCGTGCCGCCATCTCATCCCGCGCGGGTGGTGGAACAGGCTGCCCATTCTGCGCAGGGCAAAAGGTCATACAGGGCGAAAATGACTTCGCTTCGCAATACCCGCAGCTTGCCGCCCAATGGGACCGACAGAAAAACGGCGCTCTGATACCGGAGGCAGTGACTTCCGGCTCCAACCGCCGCGTGTGGTGGCGCTGCGAAAAGGGACATTCCTATCCGGCTGTTATAGCTCACCGCGTGCGGAGTGGAAGCGATTGTCCGTATTGCTCCAACCACAAGATTCTGCCCGGCTTCAACGACCTCGCGACGATAGATCCGGTCGTTGCCTCGCAATGGCACCCGACGCGCAACGGCAGCCTTACACCGCAGCAGGTGACGCCCGGCAGCCGCCGCAAGGTCTGGTGGCTCTGCGATAAGGGTCATGCGTGGCGTTCGGTCATCAGCAGCCGCACGGGAAAGAAATGGTGCGGCTGTCCGATCTGCGCGGGCAGACCATTGAGCCAATGCACAGCGATTCTAAGTGAATCTCCGGCAGAGCCGGTGAAATAAGTGCCCACCTGCAGGGAGCTGCAGAATATATAAATCTCTCATAGGAGGATCAAAATGAAACGCAAAGCATTATCTCTCATTCTTGCGTTTGCCATGGCAGTCAGTCTGTTCACGGTAGGCGCAAGCGCGGCGGAGCCTACCTACGGCGACACCGCGGGCCACTGGGCCGAGGCCTCCATCGAACGCTGGAGCGGCTACGGCATTATCCAGGGCAGCAACGGCAAGTTTGACCCGGACGGTCAGCTTACCTGTGCACAGCTCGCCACCATTCTGGCAAGACTCCTGAAGCTGCCCGCCGCAAAGGACGCAGGCTTCATCGATAACCCGGCGGACGCCTGGTATTATGACGCCATCAACCGCTGTGCCGCCGCTGGCATTCTGAAAGGAAACGGCGATGGCACCGTGACGCCGAATGCGTCCATTACCCGTGAGCGCGCCATGGTCATGTTGGGCCGCGCTCTGGGTATCGAGCCCATCGAAAACCCCAATCTGACGCAGTTCACGGACGGTGCGCAGGTGGCGTCCTATGCCCGGGGCATGCTGGCTGCTCTGATCAGAGCCGGTATTGTGGGCGGCGTGACTGCCGACCAGCTGGCTCCTCAGAACAACATCACCCGCGCAGCCACCGTCACGATTCTTGACCGCGCCATCGGCACCTATGCGGACAAGGCTGGCGAGACGGTCAATGCCAATGGCAAGGGTATCGTCCTCGCTGTGGCAGACGATGTGACCATCACCGGCGAGGTGAACAAGCTGCTCGTGCCTGCCAATGACATCGAAGTGACCGTTAAGGGCAGCAAGAACATCGATTACATCGTAATCAGCGGCGACAACTCCAAGGTCATTCTGGACAACGCCTCCGCGGACAATGTGACGCTGGACGGTGAAAAGAGCGCAGTTGAGACCAAGAACGGCGCCAAGATCGACAATGTGATCGTAACCGAGAATGCTCCCGGCGCCACGGTCGATGTTGGCAGCGGCACCACCGTCGGCAATGTGGAGAACCATGCTGAGGATGCCACCGTCACCGGCAGCGGCACCGTGAAGAAAGTGGAGTCCGACAAGGACATCACCGTTAGGACCAAGGAAACCGACGTCAAGAACATCGGCGATGAGAAGATCACTGTCACCGACAAGAGCGGCAAGGATACCACGGTCGGTACCACCGGCTCCGGCTCCTCCACTACCGTGAATAAGGGTACCACCAGTTCCGGCGGTGGCAGCTATACGCCTCCGGCGCAGCACACCCACACCTGGGATGCAGGCGTCGTGACGAAGGAAGCGACCTGTACAGAGGCTGGAGTCAAGACCTTCACCTGCTCCTGCGGCGCGACTTACACTGAAGACATCCCCGCCAAGGGCCATAATTATAATAATGGCGTGTGCAGCAATTGTGGCGATAAGCAGCCGGAAGTCAAGGCAACCGAAAAGGCTTGGGATGCTTTGGATGCAAAGCTAGCAGGAATCAAGGGAAATGACGGCGCAGTGCTGGTTACCGCGAAACGGGAGGGTACTGCATACACGCTGAAACTGAATGTGGATGCAATTCAGTCCGGCGCGGCAGCTTTTGGTGATGATTTCCTCACCGGTCTTGCTACCAACCTGAAGAACGCTTTGGATGAAAACTTTGGCCGCTATGTGCTGACTGCGGATGGTCAGGATGTTTACAACAAGGGTACTTTCCAGAACACCGCACTGAAGAACGCCCTGTTCTCTGTGGCTGACGGTTTCTTTTATACGCTCAATCACATGACAGAAGAAAACGGTGTTTATACCTATAAGACTGTCAACGCCAAAGTGACCGGCGACAATACCTATGCATTCACGATTGCTGTTCAGCTCGAGGGCGAGGATGTTGCTAAGGTGAAGAGTCTTGCCGGAACGCTGGCTGACCACCTGCAGATGGAGATGCTGGATAGCGACGCCATCAACAGCCGTTATGGTATTACCGTTAATGAGAGCAAGGCCATTGTGGTCACGATGGAAATGCCGGGCAAACTGATGCAGGCAGGCGTGGATAAGATTGGAAGCGGTGAAGACGCTCAGAAAGCATTTGATGGCGACGGTGTCACCGTTAGCGCCTTGCTGGGTATCATGAATAGCATCGATTCCTTGGACGGCGTGTTGGGTAGTAATGCCAGTGATGTGAATTCCGTATTGAATACGGTTAACAGCAACGCTAATGTTGTAAACAAGGTTCTGAGCAAGATGACCGCTAAGGTTACTGCCCAGAATGGAACTACGGCTAACTTTGACATGACCTTTACTCCCAGCAATACGGGCAATGCATGGAAAGACTTCATGGCTGGTGTGATCGCTATGACCGGCAGTGATGAAGGCAGTGTTGGTGCGATGAAACCCAACCAGTTTAAGGTTGCTCAAGAAGGCACTTATAAAGATTACTACTATGCTGTTCCTGTGACTGTGACAATTGATTTGGATAGTTCTATGGGCTTCCAGGCAACGGAAACGGTTGTTGTGGTTATGCACATTGACTTTACCAAGTATTCCAAGACCGGCACTGCCAGCGTATCTGCTGCTGAGCCCACTGAGACTCCTGCTGCAGCGGAGACTTCTGCCGAATAAGGATTAGTTTGGGAAATTGAAAAACTCTGATTGATTGTCCCACGCATGGGGCAGGGACAAGCGCCCTGCCCCATGCGGTTTTCCCGTTTCTCCCAGCACTGGTGTAGCTGCAGCAATGCTGAGAGAAGTAAAAAAACGACATATAGCCTGAGGACTAAAGAAGATGTGAAGGGGGGTGATGCAAATTGAGGGGTACACGACTGGCTGAATTATCCATGTCATGGACGAAAGATTATTCCCTGAGTGCTCTTCTCTTGCTTGGAACGATCTTTAACATATTTTGGCTGTACAGGATGCGGCGGCAACTCCAAATGAAATGGTACGCCGTGATAGCATTCTCGGTGCTGCATACGGTATGTGGTGTTTTGAGTGTAAAAGCATTTGCATTTCTGGAAACCGGAGATGCTGGCAACATGAGCTTATTCGGCGGAGTGTTCTTTATGCCAGTGCTTTATTTCATCAGCGCAAAGGTTTCAAAACGCAATATCAAAGCCGTTTTTGATATTTTTACGATTTGCATGATCTTCACAGTGATGTGTGCTCGAATCAACTGCATCGTCTCTGGCTGCTGCGCTGGCTTAGTTATACCAGGAACGCATTATCACTTTCCCACAAGGGAACTTGAGATTCTCTATTACATTGTGATGCTGATTCTGCTCATCCCAAGAGTGAAAAAGAGCAAGAATCCCGGCAGCATTTACCCGTTATATATGGCATCCTACGGAGCGTTCCGCTTCATTGATGAATTCTTCCGAACGTCCTCTACGGGGATGCTATTCCACCTTTCTCATGTCTGGGCAGCCATCGCATTTGCGGCGGGACTCAGCATTTACATAGAAATAAACGCCAGAAATCATCAACGAAAGAAGGTAATAAAGAAATGAAAAGCACATGGAAGCGATTTCTTTCGCTTGTGCTCTGCATGTGCATGGTCATGGCACTGCTTCCAAATGTGACCATGACAGCGTTTGCAGCAACCAGTGGAACTGTGACAGGCTTAGCCGACGAGAACATTGGACTGAGTTTTACGGGCGGCGCAGATGATGCCTGGTCGGCCAATGCTACGAGCATTACCGGCGCAGCTACCAGCACGGGCGGATGCGACGGTACAAACTATGACTCTACGCTGACAATTGCCAATAAGAAGTCGACAACAGCAACCCTTTCCTTTGACTACTCTATTGAGCAGAACAGTGGAGCGATTCAGGTGGATGGTAAAGAGGTTTCTTCAGGTGCCAGATTCACCAAGGAACTGGCACCCGACGAGGAAGTTAAAGTATACATCAAGTCTGGCAGCACCAGTGCTGCTACGAAGATCACCCTTACCAACGTGGTTCTGGTAAGCGATGTCAATGCAACTGCGACATTCGTGCCTGCTGAAAACGGTACTTATACAGTAGACGAAAAACTCATTACCGAGGAATATAGCAACACGCAAAGCTCCATGACCGCCTATCAGGTGGCGGCGACTCCGGCGGATGGTTATCAGTTCTTGGGCTGGTATAACCTGACCACAGGCAAATGCATCGCGACTGCGGCAACCACCGCCCTGAATATCGAAAGTGACTGCACCGTTACGGCGAAGTTTGTGAGCAAGTCTCTGGCGCTTTTTGAGACTGGCGGTCAGCGGTTTGCAGACCTGAATGAAGCGGTTGCCTATGCACAGACAAACGGTCAGTCCAAGATTACCTTGGCGACCGATGGTTCTATCGGCGGCAGCTATACCATTCCGATTGGAATTACACTGTTGATTCCGTTTGATGAGGCGGGAACGCTGTATACGGATGCTCCTGCGGCAATTCGCACAGCCCCAGCTTCGAAGCCGTTCCGAACGCTGACGATGAGCGAAGGAAGCTCCATTACAGTCAATGGCGCGATTAGCTTGGGCGGCAGATATTTTGCCGCTGCCGGCAGCCAGCAGGGACGTCCTGTGGGTGATTACGGCTATATCAAAATGGCTGACAACAGCTCCATCACGGTCAAGAACGGCGGTAATCTCTATGCATGGGGCTTTATCTCCGGCAGCGGCTCTGTTTTGGCGGAATCTGGCGCTACGGTGTACGAATTCTATCAGATTGCAGACTTCCGCGGCGGCAGCGCATCTTCCAGCATGGGCCATGGGGTGTTCCCATTTTCGCAGTACTTCGTACAAAACATCGAAGTTCCCTTGACGTTGAATGCCGGCGCCAATGAACAGGTTTATAGCGGCGTTTATGCAATGAAGAGCACATATACTACTGCTATTAATTTCATTGGCGACACCGGTATGTTCAAAGTGGAATCCGGTAGCTTTACTAAGGATTACGATGAAAAGACGGATCGTCTTGTATTCACAGTAAACGGCGAAGCGGCATTGAACACGTTGTCGCTGACGCTTGCAGGCATGGATGTCAACTCTGCAAGCTACGTATTGCCTATCACCAACAACATTACCATCAATATCCAGTCCGGAAATGTGACGATCAATCAGACGGCAGCTCTGCTGGCGGGCGTTGAGGTCAACATTGCCGAGGGCGCTGGCCTGACAGTTGCAAACGAAAAGAATATCTATTTCTATGACAGCGATGAGTGGAACTCCGACAACTTTGTCTGGGGTCCCTGCAAGTTTAAGTCCGTGGCCTATGCGCCGGGTAAGGCATACAACCGCTCCGATAACGACTTGGTTGATGCGAAGATGGATGTGAACGGCAGCGTAACGGCTATTGGCGCCATCTACACCACCAATGGCGGCGCTGACATTTGCAGCAGCAACGGAACCGGCAAATATGTGCAGCAGAGCATACTTGGTAAGGAAACCGCAACCTATCAATATAATGCAAATGGCAATAATGCGGTGACCATCCCCATCACCGCCGCGAAGCTACACAACGCAGACGGCACCTACACCGAGACGGCAAATGCCAGCGCGGGTACGACCATTCCCTATCTGGATGGCGTATGGGGCGGTGCTGCGAACATCACTGTTGACTTTGACGCCAACGGCGGCGAAGGAACGATGCCTACCTGGACAGGTAAGCCCAATACGAGTTTTGATCTGCCAAAGAACACCTTTACCCGCGAAGGCTACACCTTCACCGGCTGGAACACTGCGGCAGACGGTACTGGCGCGGCCTATGCCGACAAGGCGCCCGTGAAATTCAGCGAGAATACCGCCCTTTATGCCCAGTGGACTCAGGACCCGGTCATCACCTTTGACGCCAACGGCGGCAAGGGAACCATGGGTACGCAGACCGTGAAGCCCAATGAGGCGACTGCCCTGACCGCCAACACCTTCACCCGCGCGGACTATGATTTCACCGGTTGGAACACGGCGAAGGACGGCACCGGCACGGCCTATGGCGACAAGGCAAACATCACCACCAACGAAAATGTCACCCTCTACGCCCAGTGGACGCTGCACAAGTACCATGTCCGCTGGCTGAACTGGGACGACACAGTCTTGCAGAAGGGCGACTACACCTGCGAGGATACGGCTGGATGGGATGATTCGAACAACGAAACCCCTAGCAGACCCGAGGATGAGAACTATACCTACGTCTTTGCGATGCGCTGGACTCCCTATGATGAGACGAAGGGAATCGACGGCTGGGGCTTCAACCCGCATGAGGACGTTGACTTCAGGGCAGTATTCAACGAATTTAAGAAGCTCACCGTCACTTTTAATGCCAACGGCGGCATCGGCACGATGGATTCGGTAAAAATCGTCAACGGCGGGTCCGGCGAGTATTACACGCTTCCCGAATGTGGCTTTACTCGCGAAGGCTATGACTTCGCCGGTTGGCTCATCACCGGAACTGTTGGCTACGATACTTTCGAGACGTATGAGCTTCATGACGAGAAATGGGACAATGAAATGCTCCTCGCCTTCTCCGACCTGACCCTCAAAGCCAGCTGGAAGGATAACCACTCGCTGACCGAGGTTCGTGGTAGCCGTGAGCCTACCTGCACTGAGGAAGGCTACACCGGCGATACCTATTGCAAGGTTTGTGATAAAGTACAAAAGCCGGGTAAATCCATTCCTGCAAAGGGCCACAGCTGGAATGAGGGCGTGATTACCACCGCCGCTACCTGTGAGAACGCCGGTGCCAAGACCTACACCTGCACAGTTTGCAATGCAACCAAGACCGAAGCAATCGACGCGACTGGACATACTCCGGTTGAAGTTGCGGAACAGCCCGCTACCTGCACCGAGGCTGGTCATAAAGCCGGTACGAAGTGCTCCGTTTGTGAGGCGATTCTCTCCGGTATGGAAGAGATCCCCGCGACCGGCCACACTGAGAAGACCGTTGCGGGCAAGCCTGCGACCTGCACCGAAACGGGTCTGACGGATGGCATCAGCTGCTCTGTCTGCGGAACGGTTATCAAAGCACAGACAGAGATTCCAGCCAAGGGCCACAGCTGGAATGAGGGCGAGATCACGACCTCTCCTACCTGTGAGAATGTTGGCGTCAAGACCTACACCTGCACGGTTTGCAAAGAAACTAAGACAGAAGCGATTAACGCGACCGGGCATACCCCTGTCGACGTCGCTGAGAAGCCCGCTACCTGCACCGAGGCTGGCCATAAAGCCGGCACGAAGTGCTCCGTTTGTGAGGCAATCCTCTCCGGTATGGAAGAGATCCCTACAACCGGCCACACAGAAGTAATCGATGCAGCAAAGGCCCCAACCTGCACGGAGACTGGATTGACCGAAGGTAAGCACTGCTACGCCTGCGGTGAGGTGATTACCGCGCAGGAAACTGTTCCCGCGAAGGGTCACACGGAAGTGGTTGATCCGGTGGTCGAGGCGACTTGCACGAAGCCAGGCAAGACGGAAGGCAAGCACTGCTCCGTCTGCAACGAAGTTCTCGTTGCACAGAAAGTGGTTTCTGCCAAGGGTCATGATTGGGATAGTGGCAAAATTTTAAAGCAACCTACCTATGGAGAAAACGGTGAAATGCTCTACACCTGCGCTATATGTGATGAGTATAAAACTGAAATTATTCCTAAGCTGGTGAATGGCGGAGGCGGTACTGGTGGCGCTGGCGGTGGCAGTTCTTCTGCTGGTAGCACAACCAAGACTGAAACGACCATCAACCCTGATGAATCTACCACCAAAACCGAAACAAAACCCGACGGCACAGTGGTCGAGACTACCACCGGTAAGGACGGTTCGACCAGCAAGACCACGACCAAGAAGGACGGCAGCTCCGTGACCGAGAGCAAGACCGCCGACGGCACGACCGGCACGGTCAAGACCGACAAGGACGGCAAGACCGAGGCGGAGGCCAAGATCAGCAACAAGGCGGTCGAGGACGCGAAGAAGTCTAGCGAGGCGGTCAAGGTGCCCACCGAGGTCAAGGCGGGCAAGGACAGCAATTCCGCCCCGACCGTCAAGGTCGAGCTGCCGAAGAACGCAGGTGAGACGAAGATCGAGATCCCGGTTTCCAACGTGAACTCCGGCACGGTTGCGGTCATCGTCCACGAGGACGGCACCGAGGAGATCGTCAAGAATTCCAAGCCCACCGAAGACGGCGTTCAATTGACTGTAGACGGCAATACGGTGGTGAAGATTATTGATAACTCCAAGGATTTCATTGACACCCGTAATCATTGGAGTCGAGATGAGGTCAACTTCGTCGCTTCCCGTGATATATTCAATGGCGTCGGGAATAATCTCTTTGGTGTCAGTCAGCCCATGACCCGTGGCATGGTGAATACTGTGCTGGCAAGACTTGCGGGCATTGATACCACACCCAAGAATGGCCAGAAGTGGTACGAGGTTGGTACCGAGTGGGCCAAGAGCAAGGGCATCACAGATGGCACGAACCCCGAGGCGAGCGTGACGCGCGAGCAGCTTGCGACGCTGCTTTATCGCTTCTATGGTTCACCTGCGATTAGCGGTACGCTGCGCTTTGCGGACGCGGGAGCAGTCAGCGCTTACGCGCAGGATGCGCTTCTTTGGGCGACGCAGAACGGCATTATGAACGGCGTCGGCAATAACTGTGTCGCGCCGAGCGCAGATGCCCAACGCGCGCAGGTCGCCGCGATGATGGCGCGGTACCTCAAGAACGCGGACTAAAGCCGAATACGGCACAGCAAGGAGGGGCGGTCCGATGGACCGCCCCTCAGTAAGCGTAAAACGTAACCGCATATAAAAGGCCGCCATCTCAAGTAACCGTCAAAGCTGAGGGCGGCTGGACAGACATGGGACAATAGTAGCGGAACATTGCGAAACTTCCCACCACTATAATGTTCAGGGTGTGAAGTAAATGACGAGCAATGAACTGAAACACGAAGCCAAGAAGCAGGAATGGAACATAGCTATACAGGAATGCCGGGGCAGCGGTCTCTCCGTAAGCGAATGGTGCCGGCAGCAAGGTGTTACAACAACACTCCTGGCAAGTTTCTCAGGCATCCCTCTTTCTTTTGCGGAAGCTCAAATCCTGCCAAGTAAAAAAACCGTTAAAATGCTGCGCAGCGGATTGAAAAAATGAGCCAACAGGACTATTTTATACAAGGTGAGTGTGTAAAATC
>ERZ791574.983-NODE-983-length-17184-cov-3.023702_pt1 | contig 17184 bp, 20 predicted proteins | sample MGYA00433098_ERZ791574 | MGnify/ENA primary metagenome ERZ791574 (study PRJEB30046, sample SAMN00791933) | human gut metagenome | study: EMG produced TPA metagenomics assembly of the A metagenome-wide association study of gut microbiota in type 2... | reverse complement strand
TTTCTTTTGCGAATATTACGAACTTTTTTGCCCTATTTTCGTACATTTGTTTTACGATTGTTTTACGAAATTCGAGCAGGATGGCAACTTTTAAGATATGTGTTTTCGAGCACCAGCAACGCGAGGATGGACGATTCCCTTTTTCAATCCGACTCACAAACAACCGAAAGTCCGTTTATCTGAAAACGGGCATGTATGCAAATCGATCACAAGTATCCAAAGATTTCAGTACAATCAAAGATCGAGCACTAGCCAGGGCCATAGACCGCAAGATTCAAGAATATGAAGAACAGATAACCCAAAAATTAGGTGTCAATGTCGAAAAATATTCGGCTCGTGAACTTTCAGACTTCTTAACGAAACAGGCTTCCAATGACACATCAATAGATTTTATTGAATTTTCGCGAGAACATATAGCATCAATTCGCCAAAATGGAGGTAGTGAAGCATACGCACAAAAACTTGAAGCCCCGATAAATCTTTTGATCGACTATTTTGACCGGGAACAAATCTACATACGCGAGATTACTGCCCGATCATTACAGAATTTTTCTGACTATTTGCGATCAGATAAAAAAAATGATCCGGCATAGTAAAAGCGGTGATCGAATTGAACTTAGGCACAAAGGAGTAAGCGAACGCACCGTCGCAGACTACATGACCTGCATTCGTACACTATTTAATGCAGCGATTGAACGATATAATGACGAAGATATGGGTATCTCAGTGATCACCCACTACCCTTTCCGAAAGCTTAAAATTAAAAGCCGGTTTCAATCTAAAAACCGAAATCTTAGCATTTCAGACATACAGAGGATTAAAGATTCGACCGATGCGGAATTAGCCACCAAACGGGCGATTTTAGCCCGTGACGTATTTATGCTGTCGTTCTATCTTGTCGGAACAAACTTAATCGATCTGTATTATCTCACAGACTATAAAAACGGGCGGATAAGCTACAACAGACGTAAGACCAGCGGACGTCGAGAAGACGAAGCATTCATCTCGATAAAAGTGGAACCGGAAGCGGAATCGCTAATGGAAAAGTACATTGACCCTACAGGAGAACGTGCGCTGTGTTTCCACAAACTATATGGCAACCATACTGATTTTGTAAAAAACGTGAACATCGGGCTAAAGCAACTTGCAGAGACGATCAGATTAGAGGCTCCAATTACATCGTACTGGGCCCGGCATTCCTGGGCAACTATTGCCCGAAACGATTGTGGAGTAAGCAAGGACGATATTAATCTCGCCCTAAATCACGTGGATAAGGATATGGCTGTAACGGATATCTATATTGCCAAAGATTGGTCAATCATTGATAGAGCAAATCGCAAAGTGATAGACTTATTTAGTTCTATTTGATATTTTAAGTGAAATAACATACATATCATCTTCCTGATGTCAGGAAAACGATCACTTCAAACCGTTACAAATTGTAACGGTTTTTTTTGCAAAAAAAAAGTAGCCACGTTTAGCGACGTGACTACTTTGTAAAAAGTGAAACCTTCTGGCCTGTGTTGGGCAACACAGCCACCCATCATTACTAAATCACTAACTCCTTTACTGCCTTCGGGTGGTAAAGCCCAAACAAATAAAAGCATTTATTATTTGCACCTATGAAGAAACAAATACACCTAATAAAGTGCCCTATTTGTCTATTGTAACAAACGTACAAATTTGTTTTGTTTTTTGCAAATGTTCAGGAAAGTATGTCTATTCCATTGCCTATTTTTTGCGCTTGATTGTATGCTTTAGTTTTAATACCGCGAAATTCAACTCAATTTCTGTCTCGGTATCTGTTGTTTGCATATCCTCTCCAAACAAGTCAGCCATGATTTCACCGCTTTTCTGCATCAACGTTTTTTGTTTGAACTGGTCGGGATTGGCTGACATTTCCCCAATGGTACGGGATAGTTCACGCAACTTTGCAAAGGCTTCTATTATTGCGATGGTTGTTTGAGTTGCCTGTGAACTTTTCAGGATGGTTGCCAGCATGTAGAGCCCTTTCTCTGTAAAGGCTTTAGGTAAAACACGTGATTTAGATAACGTTGACTCATTTGTGATCAAAAATTTTGATCGCAAATTATTAAACTCTTGTTTACTAATTTCAAATACATACCCATCAGGAAATTTGTCTGGGTTGTTTTTTACCGCTTGATTGACAATGCGAGTTTCCACTCCGTACAATTCTGCAACGGAGAAATCCAATAACACATCTTGATCACGTAGCCGCACAACCTTGTCGCGCACATCGCTAAACTTTATCAGTCCGGACATAACTAATCCAATTTACACTATTTCCCAGACAACGACGTAATAACCATCTAACTACCTCAAATTGGGATTGTTCACTTTAACCATTTCGTCATTTGGCTCTTTCCATAGAAGTAGTAAAAAACCAACCCGACCCAACTCGTAAGAATGATCACAATGATGAACAGAATCTTTTTAACGAAGTCTCCGTTCGTTCTCCAGATTTCCAACCCTGCCTTAATGGTCAAGACAACACCGATTACCCAAATAATAAATCCTAACATAGTGCTATTTAGTTTTATAGATTGATATTCTACTTGTTTGAGTATTGGTTACCGTGTATGATTAAATATCATTCAGTATATCAGACTCAGATTCAGTAGTATGTAAATCTGCATTAACCTCATTCTCATACTGAAATCCTATCGAACAAGAAGGAAACATTGAAACACCAATAAGACCTCCTGCTACTTTAAACACTGTAAAATAAGAACATTTGTCATTCTGCAATGCTAACATTTCGCAACCATCTCCCTCAGAATAAGGGGATAAGAAAAAATGAAAATCAGATGCTGGTTGACCATATTTTTTAATGTATAAATCTTTGTATTTATGATAATCACTTTTTATGGAACTCCATGAAGTATATCGATCCTCAATAACTGCTGATACCTTCCAAATCTGTTTGGACTTTGCAGTAGAACTTAAATAAATAAAACAATCTTTGTTAACAAACTGGCCTGTCATTACAATAATACCATTGTCTGTGACTGTCAATGGAGTGTATCCCAGTGCTCGTAACTTTGCCGCAAAATCATCAACATGGCCCGTAATGGGGATCCCCTTAAACTCAATAACAGCTGATTGTAAACTCTGATTCGATGTCGAATCTTCCTCCTGAGAGCATTGCCACTGCTCAAAAGTTCCTACAGACTGAGCAAATATTTGCTGACTCAACAAACACGTTGAAAGTAGTACAAAAAAACGTTTCATATCACAAATCTTAGATGAATTACAAAATATTCCTTTTGATCACACCGACGACCCTATGTAATCTAACGACTTCATCTATAGGAATTTTGACGTATTGATAATTTACTTTTTAAATCCTATCTTTTCTCTTGGCTTTACAGGTTTTACCGATAGAGCTGCAATCGCTTGATAAATATTATCCAACTCTTGACGCATATCCTCCGAAAGATCATTTACCGCTTCGGCATTATCCTCGTCGGCTCGTTCCATAAGCGCTAGCTTTGCCCGGATTTCGGATAATTCCGCCGTTATTTGTGTTGTTGTGGTAATGTAGTTGCGCATAGCAACAAATGCTCGCATAATGGCCCTATTTACCCGTATAGCCGTTTCGCTTCGCAAAACACTCGAAAGCATAGCTACTCCCATTTCCGTAAAGGCGAACGGCGGATATTTGGGATACTTACCTCGCCCGTCAATTTCTAAGATCACATTTTGTGACCTTAATCTGTCTTTCAGCACGTTATACTCATCCTCCGAAAGTTCAAACATAAAATCATCACCCTCGAATCGTTCTATATTTCGGCGCACCGCCTGCTTGAGTACTCACGTTTCTACCTGGTATAGTTCGGCCAGATCAAAATCCAACATTACCCGCTGTCCTCTGATCTCGTATATTTTGCTTTGGATTGTTGTTAGTTCCATATTATAGATTATAATCCATTCGAAAGTGCCTCGATCTCTTTCCTGACATCGGGAAGGTGTTCAATTCAAACCGTTACAAATTATAACCGTTCGCTGAGGAAAAGAAAAAAGCCGTACAGCTCAAGGATTTGGCTACTTTATCTTATTTATCAATTATTATCCATTCTCCTGTTTTACCTCCTTTTCTGGTCAGTCTTTCATCTGCTCGTAACTGATCCATCATCTTACGCACTTGTCGTTCACTCAAATCAAGTTGTCTTGCAAGTTCTGCTCTTGATATCGAAGGATTATTTTTTATCAATCCTATAAGGTCTTCTACTTCTTTTGGATCGTCTTTGGATCGCTTTGGATCGCTTTGCCTTTCTTCTGCTGCCCTCCAGATGACTACTCTGAAATCTTCCTCTTGATAAAACTCCGGAGTCTTCAATCCATAATCACGACATTTCTCAATAATATCCTCCGTACCGGTACCAACCTTCTCGATATACCCCTTCCAATACATCGGATCAGCTATCAGAGGATTAGTCGGCAACGACTTATGAGGGCCTTGAAGTTTCTGTACCGTAAGTCCATACTATTCTGACTAAATTAAAATAGCCATATGGTAAGTCTTTAAAAAGACAACCAATTAAAAGTACTATTAGTACTAGTCTTATTAAAAATATATGGTTAGGGAGGCATCCATTGCCCAAGAACCCATATTATACATTATAATAAAAAACAATATGCGGTATATAGATTTAAAATAACATTTAAATATTTCTGATAGTTTCCATTTTTCTGTTCCGTATATACGATGTCCCCCATTTGTATAACTACTTACACGATAACACCCAATAGGAATTAATCCGAAAAAAAATTTATATTCAACAGAGGTTGGTATCCAATGTTTATAATTAGGTACCTTCACTTTGTCTGTTAAGTCCTTTACTCTTATCAGATCACCTTCTTCACTGTAAAAAGAAGTTATAATATCATCATTTTTGAAATCATTGCTTGTGCATGTCTTCTATATGAAAAATATCCTGTTAAACGTAACTGATTGATATAAGATAAATTGCTATTGATTTTCGCTTAAATGGGTTACGATTTACAAACCTGCCAACTGCACAGCATTTCTCACGTTTGCTTTTTCAAATAACGCTTTTGTTTGATGTAAAGGTAACACCTTCCTTTGAAAAATGTGCATTTACCAAATAAAATTTTGCACCTTTGTAACCGTCAGACAAAAGAATACGAATATGAATCGAATAAAAGAGGTATTGGAGACTAAGGAATTGGCGAATAGGCTTGGAAAGACTTTTAATATGGTTAATCTATATGCCACCAACAAGGTGCAGCCTCCCATTCCTGTTTTATATCAGATTGCGGACATTCTGAATGTAGATGTCAGAGACTTGTTAATACCTAACAAGATTAGTAGATAGCATGGTAACAACGAAAAGAAGATACGATGGCAAACAGTAATTTGAAAGAAGCAAAAGCGACCAAGAACGATGAATTCTATACTCAATTCCATGATATAGAAATTGAGATGAACGCATACCTTGAATACGACCCAAACGTATTTAGGGGAAAGACGATTTTATTGCCTTGCGATGACCCTGAATGGAGCAATTTTACGCGCTTCTTTGCCGCCAAGTTCGATGAACTCGGATTAAAGAAATTGATTTCCACGAGTTATGCTCCAGAAAGCAAAAAATACAAGACACCTTACCAACCGTCTTTGTTCGAACAAGACGCTCCTCAGTTTGATAGCACTAAAACTTCCGTCAAAGGTAAGATATTCGTATTGGAGAAAGACAAAAGTGGCGATGGGCGCATCAACATAGACGACCTTGAATGGGAATACTTGGACAGTGACGGCGATTTTCGCAGCAAAGAAGTCACTAAGTTGCGGGATGAGGCAGACTTTATCATCACCAATCCTCCGTTTTCTCTTTTCAGGGAATTTCTCGCATGGATAATGGAGGGTGGAAAGAAATTCATCATCATTGGTAATATGAATTGCATCACATATAAAGAAGTATTTCCACTGATAATGAACAATAAAATATGGCTTGGCATACCTTTCCCCGGTGGGAATGCTTACTTTAGACCTGCAATACAAAATAATTATGCAGTTGGTGTGTATGATGAAGATACCAATCTCGTAAAGTTTCGTAATTGCATCTGGTTGACTAATGTAGACCACGGTCGCCGACATCAGCCTCTTTCATTGATGACAATGGCGGATAATCTACGCTTTTCCAAGCATAAGGAATTGCGAGGCAAATCCGCCTATGACCATTATGACAATTACGATGCCATAGAGGTGCCATTTACTGACGCTATACCTTCAGACTACAATGGAGTAATGGGTGTCCCTATTTCCTTTTTGGACAAGTATTGTCCGGAGCAATTTGAAATCTTAGGGATAACCGATAGAGGGAACGAATGGGGTTTGAAAACCAAAGAATACACCATTTCTGACACTCCTGACTTTGCAGATTTGAACCGTCGTGGAGCTGTCTGGAACAACGGAGCTTTAACTTCAACGTATGCCCGATTACTTATTCGCAAATTATGATTTGATATGTCTGACAAGTACTCTTGCATAAACTTGGGTGTAATATTTCCCTTCAACCATATAATAAGTTTCATTCTGAGGAACTTCAGAATGAAGCAAGACTGCTCCGTCATTGAGTTTTGTCACGTTGGATTCTTTCCCATGACGGTCAACTTGGATTTGTTCGGGATAAATTTTGGAGGCACTTCCAAACCATGTCTTTGTTATCCCTAAGATTTCAACTTAAAACAGAAAAAAATATGAAGACAACATTACATATAGAATGGACTGTTGCAGATGTCTGCAAAGGTTTTACGTACAATGAGTTGGAGGGAAAAGGGCTGTTCGGACTTGACGGACGGCTTACCATTCAGCCGGAGTATCAACGTCATTACATCTACAATGACGGCAAACGGGATGTGGCAGTCATCGAATCGCTGCTGAAAGGTTATCCAATAGGACTTATTTATTTCAACCGTACAAATGATGGCCGTTTTGAAGTTCTTGACGGTCAACAACGCATCACATCTTTCGGTCGGTTCGTCACAGGGAAATTTGCCATAATCTATGGAGGTCGTGAAGAATACTTCAGCGGTCTTCCCTATAAAGAACAACAAAAAATACTGCAATCTCCATTGCTTATTTACGAATGCGAGGGAGAAGAAAGAGAAATAAAGGAATGGTTCAAGACCATCAATATCGTAGGTATACCTTTGAATGAGCAGGAATTGCGTAATGCCATCTATTCTGGCGAGTTTGTCACCGCAGCAAAGCGCGTGTTCAGCAATTCACAAAATGCGGAAGTCCAGAAATGGAGCCATTACGTAAAAGGGGATGTGAAACGGCAGGATTATTTGGCTGAAGCCCTGAAATGGGTATGTGCCAGCAAAGAAATGACCATAGATGCCTACATGAGCCAGCACCGTCGCGATAGTTCTATCACCGAACTTGAAAACTATTTCCGCTCCGTGATAGATTGGGTTTCCACTACATTCACTATGGTGGAACGGGATATGTGCGGTCTGGAATGGGGGCGGCTCTACGAAACTTATCATAAGACACCTTACAGCATTGACCATGTGACGGAGCGTGTGCTTGACCTGCAAGCGGATGAGAGTATCAAATGCCCACGCAACATTTATGAATACGTATTAGGTGGCGAACAAGATAAAAGCCTGCTTCAAATTCGTTTGTTCGAAGAGTCTACAAAACGAGCGGCATATACCCGCCAAACCGAGGCAGCCAAAGAAAAAGGAATTTCCAACTGTCCTTTGTGTGCCATAGGCGACAATGCCAACAAAACGCGGATTTACAAGTTTAATGAAATGGATGCCGACCATGTGACCGCATGGAGCAAAGGTGGTGCTACTTCCATAGAGAATTGCGAAATGCTGTGTAAGACGCATAACCGTTCAAAAGGCAACAAATAATGTAATATATCACAGAATATGCGTATTTTGAGGGAGTTATGAAAGTATTAATTCCCTCAAAATTGTATATGCAAAAAACATTTCAAGAAATTTCAAAAAGCTGGTGCGAGACAAAACGCCCGATAGTAAAGCACTCTACCATGTGTGCTTATTTGCTGACGCTACAAACCCATTTGTTGCCTTATTTTGGTACTAAGACAGCCATAACAGAGGACGAAGTCCAGCAGTTTGTCATTTATAAACTTTCGTGCGGTCTTGCACGTAAAACCGTAAGGGATATGGTAGCCGTATTAAAATCGGTAGCCAAATACGGAAGAAAACATAAGATTTTTCTATTTGAGGATTGGGAAATAGAATATCCTACAGATACGGAAATGAGCCGATTGCCAACTTTGGCAATAGAACACCAGCGCATACTAATGCGACATCTGATTGAGAAGCCGACAGCGCAGAATATAGGTGTACTGTTGTCCCTCTGCACAGGCATGAGAATAGGAGAAGTATGCGCACTGCAATGGCAAGATGTGGACTTCTACCAACGGATTATCACAGTAAGGCATACCGTTGGACGGGTTTATAATTGCGAGTTGAAATCCACAGAAAAAATACAGTCATCGCCCAAAACAAGAAATTCATGCCGCGAGATACCTATCTCCAAGCAACTGTTCCATTGTCTGAAAACAGTCAAAAAAGCCTCTGCCTCACCGTTTGTGGTCGGTACATCAGAACATTCCAAAGAGCCACGCTCTTATCGTGACTATTTTTCTCGGTTATTAAAGCGTCTCGGCATACCTCAAATCGTATTTCATGGGCTTAGACACACCTTTGCAACCCGGTGCATAGAAAGCCAATGCGATTACAAAACAGTAAGCGTGATACTCGGTCATTCCAACGTGGCGACCACTCTTAACCTGTATGTGCATCCGAACCTCAATCAGAAAAAGAAGTGTGTTGAACGTATGAGCAAGTTTCTTGGAATAGCGGAACCGTAAATTAGGATGCGGCTTTTGACCAACGGGAGGATAGCAAGTCAGTTTTGGGCATACCAAAACACAAACTTGCTATGTTCGTTTGAACATAAGATTTGAGTATGGAAATCACGCCTAAAAATAGAAGAATTGTCTTTGATAAGATGCTTGTTTGAAATTGGTCATATTATTTGTTGTTTCCAACAAATAACGGTCGGTTGGTTGGTTTGCCCAATTATTGGTTAGCATTATGGTCGGTTGGTTTCTAAACCGTCAAGCTAAAAAATGGTCAACAGAATTGCAGGAATGAGCGACACCTTGCCTATCTGTAAAGCACGACATTCCGACAAGGCGAAAACGGTGTTCCCAAAATACCGCCAAAAGAAAATGATTATTTTCTGGAGGGAGTGCAGTTTTCCGTTTGCCACAATTTTATTGTGTCCTATAAAAACACCTCCCTCGGTTTTGAATGAAATTCTATATTTAAATAATGATAGACATATATGCCTATTCAATAGCTTTGTCTTTGACGATTCTTTTCCGTCAGTCATTTGTTTCCGTAGCCGTCAGTGTCCATTGTACAGACGTGAAAGGGAAAAGGTTTTCGGGCTGAATACGCTCTGAAAGAGGAAGATTCTGCCCGAAACGGCACAACCGCCTGACCTTTTCACTTTCAATAAAGTCTGTACTAACTTAATGGACGAGCAAGGAAACTGGCGACTATGTTTGCAGACGGTCACATAACGCTGGAATGTTTCTTTTGCCCTGCTGTATCCTACTTTCTTGGCAAACTCGCTGTTATGCTGGTCAAAAAGTTTCAATAAAGTCTCCTGCTTGACACCGATACCGAGATAGGCATCTTTTAATTTGGCGGCAGTGACATACCCATCAGTCTGCATCAGCTCTTGATAACGGCGGTTTACTTCCACCCGGATTTTATCAACGGCAATGTTGATTTTCTGTGCTTCGACGCTCTTGCCCGAGGCTCTGTTGTTTTTCACGTCCCACAGACGCAAAGGTACATCCATCTTACAACTGAACTGTTTGATTTCTCCGTCCACCGTAAGGCGGCACATCAAAGGCAGGTTGCCATTAGGTTTCTCGCTACCTTTCTTTACGTAGAATAATACTTTAAAGGTACTTCGCATAACTCACTTTTTATGGTTACAAAATTAATTTATAGTGAGTTACAGACAGCTATGACACATTGTGCCAAACGATGAAACACATCGGTTTTGCAAGAAATTCTCATCATTACTCAGGTAATGATAAGGTAACTGAACTTTTTCGCTATTCGTCTATATTATAGGTTTCTCTGGATTTTTACCGAGAGAAAAATATAGCGTAACAAACTACATTTCAATTATTTCGCTACGACTTTCTCAATTTTATATTCTCGCTATATGTTTATTTTAAATGGGAAGAGCCAACTTAAAGTTGGCTCCTTTTTTATATCTCTTAATGTGAACTATCTCTAAATTTTTATCTTAGCAGTAGCTCACTTTACTTCTTCCAAATATAATACGCGGCTTGCGTAATCGCTCATTTTGTCGCTATCTATTTTATGGATATACGGAATATCCAAACCGTTATTCATCAAATACGAACCAGAGAAGACCTTTCCTTCAAATGATAACGGTTCATTGTCGATACAGTTTAATTCATGAACCCGATACATCTTCTTTGCGTCTAGTCCGGCCATCTTGACGCGTGGCAGATGCTGATTAAAGAACGACTCCATCTTCCACCAATAAAATGCCGCCTTGTCTTTTTCGGAAGAGACATACATAAGCGAGGCTACGCCCAATTTGTCATATGGGGATACCAAACGATAAATATCTCCAAATTGTACAATTTGACGAATCATCTTGTAATCGGCAATCGCCTTGCGACATAAAGCCTTTTCTTCATCTGACATGTTCTTAGGCTGAATTTCCATACCCAACCTGCCACTCATAGCTACATCAATACGATATTTCAATGGGACTGTACGGAATGTCTGATGATTAGGGACCGCACTGATATGAGAGGCCATCGCGATAGCAGGGAAAAAATAAGATGTTCCCCATTGCATATATATGCGCTGCAAGGCATCCGTATTATCGCTCACCCAAAACTCGTCAAAATAAGGCAAATAACCATAATTAACACGTCCTCCACCACTGGCACATGCCTGAATTGTCAATTTCGGATATTTGGAGCGAATACGTTTGCATATTTTTTCAAATCCACGATGGTAGTCGATATACAAGTGACTTTGATTATCTTTCGTCAAATAAGACGAACCGTGACTCTTGATTCCCATGTTTGCATCCCATTTTATGTAATCCAAATCGGGATATTGGGTCATTAATCCGTCTATAACACTAAATACAAAATCTTGTACATCAGGATTTCCTAAATCCAAAACCAACTGTGTGCCTCCTCGTCCGGTTACAAGGGGACGATTAGAAGCATTGACGATCCATTCGGGATGAGTTTCATAAAGTTCGCTCGAGATATTTGTCATCTCAGGCTCGATCCAAATTCCGAATTCTATACCGTTTCCCTTTGCATTACGAATCAGACCCTCAATACCTTCCGGAAGTTTCCTTTTGTTAACCGTCCAATCACCCAAAGAGGAAGTATCTGTGTCGCGTGGATACTTATCGCCAAACCACCCATCGTCCATGACAAATAACTCGCCACCCATAGAGGCTATATCTGCCATCATATGATTCATGTCCTCTTGTGTAATATCTAAGTACACGCCTTCCCAACTATTCAACAATATCTTGCGCTGCACATTCCCGTTTGCCAATTTATATTTACGTCCCCAGCTGTGGAAATTACGACTCACTCCACTCAATCCTTCCTGGCTATACGTAAGTGCAAGTACGGGAGTCCGGAGCACTGAATCTTTACTTAAATTATATGCAGAATTTTCTTCGTTAATACCTGCAAAAAAATGATGGTATTCACCATTATCCGTATCAATGCGCAACTTATAATTCCCGGTGTAGCACAAAGCCGCTCCGATTACACTTCCAGAGTTTTCCTGTGGTTTCCCATCGAGTGAAAACATCACCTCAGCATGAGCTGTATGTGAATTACGTACACCGTCTTTGTTTTTTATTACCTTCATACCAGGCTCCAAAGGTTCTTGCAACAGTTGACCTTCATTTGCCCATGAGCCGTAGAGGGACGAAAGCCACACGTTACCTCGGCGGATTGGCAGATAAGCCGATGCAAATTGATTCAAAACCACCGTTTTTTTCTCACGATGCATAATCTCAGTCCATGTTTCAATGACATCTACATCCTGATACGCCTTATAACAAATATTTACATAAAACGGATATACCCTGTCTTTCAAATAAATGGTAGTTAGAGTAAAGTTGGTTGCCGTATCGGATTTCACTTTTACTACTTCCATTTGCAAGGACATGTTTCCATCCGCATGTTTTACGGCCAATGCGGTTTCGCTCTGACAACTCATTCCATAGACCGGATAAACGGGCATAGCTATATTTCCCGATGCACCGATATTAACCAGATCGTCATCCCTCAGTCTGCTTCCGTAATATAATTGTTTCAATTCTCCGCCAGTAGATGCCTCTATCACGAGCGAAGTATGCGGAGTTGATACCACTACAGTTTTGGCAAATAACTCACTTCCAAACATTAATATTCCCGCAAGCAAATACAAGCTTTTTTTAATGTTCATGCCTATTAAAAATTAATTTTCAACCATTCATCTCCACTAAAATTGAGGACGATAGCTATAAAGTTTAACAATTTGTACAAAGATATAAAAAAATCCAACTCCATTATAGAGATGGATTTTTATGTTACAGCTTGACTTTCACCTCTGCCTTCAAACGGGTCATTAAAACGGATGCTATCGACGCCTGAGCGGCTTGATGCGCTTCTCCAAACAGGCCTTGATGTTGACGTTCTCCCCCTCGGCCCATTGCAGGTAGGCTTTTGCCTCATTGGGGTATGAGATGACAAACCACTCTCCCAATACAGCTGCCACAATAAAATTGTGGATCGAGGAGCTCAACACCGGGACAAAAGCCTGATTGTAGTTGTCCGGCATCAGCAGCTTCATGGTGATCGCATTATCCTCGAAGCGCATCAACACATCATCTTCGGCCGGCAATTCGATCGGCTCAGCGGGGTGAGGCATACAGTGTTTGTGTGGGTGACGCTCCCGCCAGATGCGTTCCCGGGTGATCTCTTCCAAGTAGGGAGCCATCTTTGTCTGAACTACAGCTAAGGCAGACTCCACAGAGCGCATGATCTGTCCCATCTCGGGCTCGTCACTGCTGAGTTGTGACCACGATATTTGCGCTTGGTTATCGGCCGTCTCCCGGCTCCGGCCGGTTAAAAAGGCTTTGTTACGGATATCGTACAGAATCTCCGAAAGGTAAAGGGTTATCGATAGTGATTTCATAAGGATTAAGGTTGTTGTTCTGGAGCATCATACTGCGGAGCCATACGCGTATATAACTTTACGGATATCGCCTCTAACGACGCTGCAGCCTTCTTGGCATACATCTCTGCGGGAACTCCACATAAGGTGAGCCACAGCGATAGGATGAAGTCCACCGCAAAGGAGTCCACCTCCTTTTGCAGGGAGTTCAGCAACGCTGCAGCAAAGTTACTCGGCATCTCAAGCGTAAATGTGGTGCGAGCATCCTCTATGGTCGTTGTAGACAAAAATGGCTTGAAGATAGTCACTAAGCTGTTCAACGCATCGTCATAGTAGTTTTCCAGCAGCTCATTGTTATAGCTTGTCGTCGCTATTACGGCATAAGACATTGTATCGTGATCACTCTTCGTCTTGCTGCCTATGTACGAGGGAATCTTATTTACCTGCTCGAATACTTGGGTGCGGTCCAAGATAATTTCAATGGTCATAGCTCATCCGTTTTTGACAATTCCAAAAGTTGCTGCTCGATACTCTTATCCGTTTTGAGGCTTCCACTCACATCTACACTCTGCAGGGCTGGGATCACGAACTTAGCAGCTTTGATATAGATGTCGGCCTGATCTTTCGGATACTCTATGCTGAGCCATGCCTGAGTGAAGCCTGCAAAATTGCCGACCACAAACTCCTCCATCATCTTACGAAGTTCCCCGGTTATTTTATTGGGGACACCTGGCTTGCGTCCTCCAGTTTTAATACCACGTTTCATGTAAATTAACATTTGTACATCCGACGTAAAGCTAACCTCCTATTTTCGAGAGCAAAGGACAAACATTAAATTACATCGTATGTTAGGTACACAGATAGCGGGCATGGGGATGCAGGCTTTAGGCAGCATCGTCGGAGGAGCAGCCATGACCCAAGCAGCACGCAAACAGCGTGAGATCATTGACACGCAGAAGAAAGATAACGAGGCGTGGTACAACCGGAACTATTATGAAGACTCGACGCAGCGCTCCGACGCACAGCGAGCCATGCAGATGGCACGTGACGCCATGAAAAGCCGCTACAACCAGGCCCAGGCCTCGGGGGTGGTCACGGGAGCCACCGATGAGAGCATCGCCGCACAGAAGGCCGCAACCAATCAGGTGGTATCCTCAGCAGCCAGCAGCATCGCCGCAACAGGCGACTCGCGCAAAGATTCTATCGACCAGCAGTACTTGAACACGAAAGCCAATTTGGCACAACAAGAGGCAGAGACCTGGAAGCAACAGGGCGCTGCCATCGCACAGGCAGCCCAAGGAGTAGGAAATGCCGGTTCGAAAATGTTCGACTTGTAATAAAACTGAACTTATGGCAACCAAAGACGATATCCTCAAGGCCAGTACTCAAGCTCAGCAGCCACAGCAAACTACACCCTCAGCAGCACAGACACAACCTCAGCCGTCTGCTGAGGCTGAAACCAAACAGCAACCTTCACAACCCTCCCAGCCACCAATCTCAACTGGAGCGGCCACACCTCCCGTCCAGACAACTGCCGGGGAAGCCACCGCTCAACCCCAACAGACGGGCATCGCTGCCGGAAAGACCTTAAAAAATAGCACGGATAAAGCCGAAACGCATTTAAATAAGGCTTATACACAGGTGACCAAAGGCAACGAAAAGGAGAGCAAGGATCGAGCTATGACAAAGCAGAAGGAGGCGGACGATCGTGAGCAAAAACGCTATCGGACAAAAGCTATCCTTGCAGCGTTGGGCGATGGCATCTCCTCCTTAGCTAATCTCTACTACACCACCCGTGGTGCACAGGGCATTCCGCAACCGGCTGCCTCGTTGAGTGAGGTCACTAAAAGACGTTTTGACGAAGCTAAGCGACGCAAGGAGAAGATGGAAGATGAATACCGGGCAGCCTTGATCCGGGCAGGTTTTGCCGACCGGGCCGAGGCATTCCAGGCAGCTCGGGATGACAAGAATAATGCTGCGGCAGATCGACGAGCAGAGGCAGCCCGAAGGGCCGATGCCGAAGAACGGCAAAGGGAGCGTGAGTGGAATGCAGTCGAAAATGAAAAGGAACGTGCATACAGGCTCTCGGAGAATGAAAAAGAACGCCAGGCAAGAAAGGCCGCACAGGATGCCGATCGTAAATCCAGAGAGAGGGTTGCATACAGCAAAAACTATGCAGATCGTGGTAGTTCGGGCGGAAGCAAGGAGCAACCGTCCAAACTCACCGATGAGGAGAATGCCCTCTACGATCTGGCAGTGAGTTACGGATTGGCCACTCCTGAGGGTGAAATGTATTCTTCGAAAGTTTCCCATAGCTCCAGCACAAAAAACGGAGTCACCTCTAAGGATCGGACCGACACTTTAGTGCCATACTACCGCAATGAAGTCTCCCCCGGCGAACAGCAGCGGGTACTCAGGATCGGCAATACAATACAACAGCTGCTGAACATGGGGTGGAGCAAAGGAGAGATCGAAACTGTAAAAGCAGATATCGAAAAAGGATTGTCCGCACGGGAAATAGCGGGAACAACTTACCGATTCTTGCCCTATGACTTGCCAGATGTGGCTAAGGAAAGAAAGTACGAACAGTACGATATGGATGACAATAATTACGAACAGTACCAGGTAAAAAAATAACCATGCCAATATATACCACCTCTTACGGGAAAAGATACAACATCCCTGCCGATATCGCTGATCAGTTCGAACAGGATTTTCCAGATGCCCGGGTACGCTACGAAGCCTCGGGTGAAATGTATGATATTCCACTGAACAAGAGGGATGGCTTTATCAAGGCTTTCCCGAATGCGAAAACTGTGGACCACATTTCTACTCCCACAAAAAAGGACACTCAACCCGAATATAGCGGTCCAGGAGGATTTTTTGCACCTAAACCTCGGAAGCCAAATCCGAGTGCCTTGATTGCAGACGAGGTGGAGCGGCAACAACGGGAGGCTGGTATCAACCCAAACTCCGCAGAGGCGATCAGTCAGCGATTCGATGCTATATGGAATGCTCAGCCCACCAGTGCAACGAAAAAGTACGACGACCAGGTACTCCGGGAGGATTATCGTCGCAGAGAGGAGCAATACAACAAGACACACCGATTGGGCACGATGCAAGCCCAAAATCCAGAAGATTATACGCCTTACTCTCAAATGCAAGATGGAGCTAAAGCCCCATTTCTGCCTACGGTCGATACTGGCAACGAAGAATCGACATTCGGAATGATATCCAAACCCAAGGATTATCCGGCCCCAAGCCCTGAGGCTCAGAGCATCATGGATAAACGCATCAACGAGTCCCGGGCGGAATATACGTTTGAGAGCGGAGTAAGGGATCAGCTTGAGAAGATCGCAACCCGAAGAAAACAACTTGCAGATAAAAATAATAAAGGGATCGCGAAAAATATGGCTGAATTCAAGACTATCATCGGTCCTGGAGGAGCTGTAATCAATCTCACCCCCACTCCTAAAGAGGAACGTCTATCTAAAGAAGAACATGCTGAATATGGAAATTTAAGTACTGCACAAAGATTACTCGATGAGTCTGTAAAAATTATCGAGCAAGCAGATCGCAATACTCACGGTGCCACAGGTGCCGGGAACGCATTGCGAGGAATCAAAGACGGCGTATTCGACCCTCAAACCTGGGATTTCGGAATAGGCGAATTAGTTGACGCTAATAATCTGAGGAAAGTTATCGCCAAAGATGACCGGGGAGAAGCATTAACGGATGATGAACGTGCCCTGCTGGATGCCTTGGCCACCAATATGGCGGTCAACAGCCTGTACGGTTCCAAGGTGGGTATGGGATACAACATCGGAAAAGGGACTGCTGAGTCAATCCCCTTTATGATTGAGTTTGCGTTAAACCCTATTGCGGGAT
>ERZ791574.976-NODE-976-length-17292-cov-5.602425_pt1 | contig 17292 bp, 19 predicted proteins | sample MGYA00433098_ERZ791574 | MGnify/ENA primary metagenome ERZ791574 (study PRJEB30046, sample SAMN00791933) | human gut metagenome | study: EMG produced TPA metagenomics assembly of the A metagenome-wide association study of gut microbiota in type 2... | reverse complement strand
ACTTTGATGAAAAAATTATCGAAACGATAGAATCTCTTGGATGCAAATATTTAATTAAAGCCAAAAGTTATTCTACACTCACCTCACAAGCAACGAATTCATCAATTGTATTCGTTAAAGGAGAAGAAGGTAGAGAAACTACAGAACTGTATACAAAATTAGTTAAATGGGAAAAAGACAGAAGATTTGTCGTATCTCGCGTACTGAAACCAGAAAAAGAAAGAGCACAATTATCACTTTTAGAAGGTTCCGAATACGACTACTTTTTCTTTGTAACAAATACTACCTTGCTTTCTGAAAAAGTAGTTATATACTATGAAAAGCGTGGTAATGCTGAAAACTATATCAAAGAAGCCAAATACGACATGGCGGTGGGTCATCTCTTGCTAAAGTCATTTTGGGCGAATGAAGCCGTGTTTCAAATGATGATGCTTTCATATAACCTATTTTTGTTGTTCAAGTTTGATTCCTTGGACTCTTCAGAATACAGACAGCAAATAAAGACCTTTCGTTTGAAGTATGTATTTCTTGCAGCAAAAATAATCAAAACCGCAAGATATGTAATCATGAAGTTGTCGGAAAACTATCCGTACAAGGGAGTGTATGAAAAATGTCTGGTATAATAAGAATATCATCAATAAAATTGAGTGTTGCTCTGTGGATAACTTGCAGAGTTTATTAAGTATCATTGCAGCAAAGATGAAATCAATGATTTATCAAAAATGATTGAAAGGTGGTTGTAAATAATGTTACAATGTGTGAGAAGCAGTCTAAATTCTTCGTGAAATAGTGATTTTTGAAGCTAATAAAAAACACACGTGGAATTTAGGTTAGACTATAAATAGAAAAAGGTGTTTTGACAATGACAGAGATTATCAAAGATTTATACCAATTTACAGAGGTAATGGAGCCGATTAAGCTTTCAATGCACCAATACTTATTGATGACAAATGAGCCTGTTCTCATTCAGACCGGAGCCGTATCACAAGCGCAAACTACCATTCCTAAGTTGCAAGAGTTGCTCGGTGAACGCAAAATAAAATACATTCTAATTTCTCATTTTGAATCAGACGAATGTGGCGGACTTGCTTTGGTTCTCAAAGAACATCCCGAAGCTGTCGCGGTTTGTTCCGAAACCACAGCAAGACAACTGATGGGGTTTGGTATTACTAACAATGTGCTTATTAAAAAGCCGAATGAAATATTTGCCGGAGATGATTTTGAATTTCAAACTATCAGTTACCCATCTGAAATGCATATGTGGGAAGGACTTTTATTTATTACTACGTTATTGATAATGATTCTTAATAAGAAACGTTAACGTGAAAACTACCTACGGAACCTACGGAACCTCTTTTTTCACTTTATCATGTTCTGTAGACTTTTCTCAATTATCCGTGTCGTGACGACACGCCGCGAAAAAAACTTTTTTGAATCTTCACAATTGCTTTACATTGAGATTCTGGAGTGGAAGTGGGGAAAATTTGAGAGGAGCCGGGCCGTGATGGAATTCCGAAAATTCCCGTTTAAGTGAGGACTCCATTGGTTCACGGCCCGTGCTAGGATGTGAATTGTCGAGATTCACGATTGAAAGGATAGCACATGGCTAGGATGACCCAGAAACGCCGGGATGCTTTGAAGGCTGTGAGCCGATTGCAGAAGCGTACTCGTGACAAGGAATACTCTTTGCGTAAGCGCGGTGCAGTGGGCATCCGTATTGGCTCACCGCGACTCAATTACGGCGAGGTCCGTGGTATGACCACACAGCAGCTCAAGGCATACGTTCGGCGCCTGGACAGATTCAACCGCACGAAGATGACTGTGCTCCAGTCCGGTGATGTCGTCAAGGTCGAGGATCTGAAGAAGATCCAGAAGAACATCAGAATCTACAACGTCCGTATCGAACGCGAACGGCAAAGATATGAGGCGAAGCAGCGCGAACGCGTGCGCAAGGGTCTCCAGAAGGAAGTCAAGCCGTTCCCGGTGCAGACAGTGGCGTATCGCCGCCCATACAGCGCGGGACAGGCGCAGAGTCTCGCCGGAAAATCGAAGAAATGGGCCAACCGTGATCCACGAAAGCTCATGAGGTCCAGAAGGCGCAGCGCTGTGGCGATGCTGAAGGCCGTGGGGCTCGACAAGGAGGCCGGCCGCATCTCCAACATGAGGACCGAGGATCTCGAACAGCTAATCGACAATTACGGGCTGCTTGACGACGTGGCACTCTGGTATCGCGCTGACCGTGAGGTGATGGAACGCCAGATCAGGTCGAACCCGGACGACTTCGCCATCTTCGAGACTCGCACCAAGATGGCGATCCGCTCCTCACGCAACCAGTGACGGGAGCGTGGTTGACATGCCGGAAATCAGCAAGAAAAGGAACTGGCGCGCCTTCAGACTCTGCTACACGCCATCAGCCGATGGATGGAGCGAATGCGGGGAATGGCGCGCGGCCCGCATCTCGGATCCGGACGTGGTGGAGAAAGGACAGGGAATGGACGATCTCATCGCCCGGATCCTGCAATCGAAGCCAGGTCATTGGGTCAGCGCCGACCTCGACATAGACGGCCGTCTCATCATGGCCTGGCTCCTCGACCACGGGTGGAAGGCAGTGGACGACGACAGCCCAATAGCCATGCAATTCAAACCGCTCATAGCAGACAGCGGAACGATCATCAGAATCAGGATCCGCTCCGCCAACGGTCTCGTGGACATCCACGACATGAACCGGATCGCGCCACTTGGAATGAAGCAGATGAGGAGCATAGTCTGCGACGGACAAAGGGATTGGCGCATCAGCGACGACGTGTGCGTCATGGCACGCGTCCTGGCCACATTGAACGCCGAGGAACTGACACGAACGACGGTCAGCAGCAACGCATACAACGAATATCTAGACATCATCGGCCGCGCCGACTTCCGCCGCATGTTTCCGAAACTCAAGGCACGTGAGACGGATCTCGTGGCCGAGGCATTCAACGGCGGCTTCGTGTGGATCGATCCGGAATGGCGCAACCGCCACACAGGTCCAGGAATCTCCGTGGACGCCAACAGCCTCTACCCTTCCGTCGCTTTGGCCAACCGTCTGCCATGCGGAAGGCCGAAACCGTTCGAAGGCAAGGCCGAGGACGATGGACTCATCACATTGCAATCCGCGCTAGTAGATTGGGACATCAAACCGGACGGCCTTCCGGTTCTACCCCGCCGATACCGCAAGGACGAAGCCGAACCAGGCCACAGCATGCAGCCCACCCTGGTGACCATGACTGACATTGACTGGCAGCTGGTTGAGGAAAACTACGATCTCATGATCGTGGAATGGAAAGGAGGACTGAAATTCTACGGCCAGAGAGGCATGTTCGATGCATATATCGGCAAATGGGGTGAGAGGAAGCGCCACAGCGACAGCGGTCAGCGCATGATGGCCAAGATGATGCTCAACAGCCTCTTCGGAAAATTCGGAACTAAGACAAGACGCCGCAACCTCATCCCCTCATGGGAAAACGGAAAAATCGTGTACGACGAATCACGCGTCAAACTTTCCCAGGGAATCTACATGCCGGTGGCCGCATGGATCAACGCCTACGGCCGGCGCGAACTCGTCCACGCCATCCAGGCCAATCGCGGCCGCGTCGTCTACTGCGACACCGACAGCATGCACCTCATCGGCACCGACGAACCGCAGGGAATCATCCTGGATGATAAGGCATTCGGAGCATGGAAGGTTGAAAAACGGTTCGACGACTGCATGCACATCAGGGAGAAAAGCTACATGTGGGAGGACTCCCACGGTCTCGAATGCAAGGTGTCCGGAATGCCGGAGAACATTTCATCAGCCATGGATTGGACCACCTACCATGAAGGATGGTGCAACTACGACGACAGTGGAAACATCAAGCCGGGACTGGAACGATGGCTGCCCGAAATCGAAGGCGTGCGCGTGCGCATGATCCCCGGAAAATACCGCATCACCGGACTAGTCTCATGATATGCTGGACGACAGGAGGGTGTGAGACGTCCTTGCAGGAGATAAAATGCCACACAACCGCGTGCGAACGCGTGGCGCTGACTGTGGTGGTCGGCCCCTGCTGGCGTCGGTAGCTCTCCCAATCATCAGAGGCGGCTGAAGTCCCTATATGGGCAACACGGCCGCCTCGCTGCTATACTGGGAACCGTCCCCCACTTGCAAGCGAAAGGGCAAAAATGGACGAACTCATCGACAAACTCAGGGCGCTCGACAATCTCGACGACATCAACGCCCTGGCAGATGAAATCAAGGCCAGCTACGACGACTTCAGCGCCGGCAGCGCCGCCAACAGCGACAGTCTCAACAAGACCATCGCCGACCTCAAGGCCGAGGTGCAGCGCCTCCAGGCCGAAAACTACAAGCTGCTCACCGCGAACGGCCAGGACATCGAGGATCCTGACAACGACACCGACGAAGACGAGGACATCGAGATGATCGACAACCTCGCCGACGTCATCGACGACGAAGAATAAAGGAGAACCAATGGCCAAGAATCTACCCAAACCGCTCATCACCGACCCAACCAATCCGAAGGCCGCGACCAATGCGAGGATCTTCAACACAGTGGCAGCGCAGGCCAAGAAACTCGGCCTGACCTTCGCGGACCGCGTGCCGAATGCCACGCAGGGCGACATGCAGGCGACCATCGACTACATGGACTCGTACATGCCGGCCTGGAACGACTGGCTGGAGGTCCTGCTCAACGGCCTCGTCATCGATCTTTTCCGTGTCAACGACTTCACGAATCCACTGGGCCGTCACAAGATCGCCGGAATTCAGACTAACGGCAGCTGGATTCGGGAATTCGGCTACAACCTGATGAAGGCCCACCGGTACGACAAGGACGCCACGGACGTCTTCACCGTCGAAGAGCCGGAAGTTCACACCAACTACTACCTCCAGAACCGCAAGGACCGGTATGATCTGAGCATCAGCGAGGACATCCTGCGCCAGGCCATGATGGAATCCGAGACCGGCGTCGCCACCCTCATCAACAACATGCTCGCCCTCCCTTACACTTCGGCGGAAGAGGACGAATATCTCATCATGCGCGAACTGTTCGCCATGCGCGACCGCGAAAGCCCCCTCTACAACGTCCACATCGAAGACATCTCGACGGCCGACGACAAGCAGAAGACCGGCCTCGACATCGCGCAGAAGATTCGCGAGAAATATTTGGATTTCCCGTTCCTACACACGGAATACAATCCCGAAGGACTGCCGGCTAAAACCAACGATCCGGTGCTGTTCGTCACCCCGCGCTTCCTCGCCAACTTCGACGTGAACGTGCTCGCAAGCGCCTTCAACATGGACAAGACGAACTTCATGGGACGCGTCGAAACCGTGGATCGCCTGCCATTGGACAATGTGCCTTACGGCTCCGCCGCGCTCCTGGCGGATCCGGACATCTTCGTATGCGCGGACACCAAGGTGAAGAGCGCATCCATCCAGAATCCGAAGAACGACAGCGTGAACTACTTCCTCCACCGTTGGGGAATCTACGGAATGTCCAAGTTCGTCAACGCGGTCCTCTTCTCGCCACGTCCCGACACCAGCGACGATATCACCGTCATCCCCACCGTCACGGACGTCACCGTGGCATTCGCGAGCATCAACGGCGCGACACCGGAATACGCGACCAAGGGCACCACAACCAGGCTCACCGCAACAGTCACCGGCACCAACGATCCCAGCCAGGCGGTCTCCTGGGACATCGCCGGCACTAGCGGACTCACGAAGAGCACCAACACCTTCGTCCGTGGAGACGGCGAACTCTGGGTCGGCACGGACGAGCAGAACGATTGGCTGCTCCTGCGCGCAACCAGCATTACCGACCCGACCAAGCAGGGCCTCCTGCGCGTCGGAATCGGCAAGAAGGCATCAGCGCCGGAGGCGGTCACCGCCATCACCATCAACGGCAGCGCGACCGTCAAGGCCGGCACCACCTCCGCCTACACGGCCACCGTCACCGGAGACCCCAACAACGGAGTCGTATGGACCCTCATCGGCGCACCGGACAACAACACCAACATCGACGCCAACGGCCTCCTCACCGTGGCGGCATCCGTCCCGGCCGACACGAAGCTGACCGTCATGGCTGTCAGCCGACTCAAGCCGGACGTTAACAGCCAGATGCAGGTCACCGTCTCCGCCGCAAGCGGCGAATGACGACAACACCAACCAACAGGAGGGGGCGCGTTTGTCATGTGACGCGTCCCCTCCACTGATTTTCGGAGAATATGCAATGGCCTACCAGATGATCCGCGCATGGATACCAGGAACCAGAATCAGACTCGTCAGCGTCCCATGGGATGCACAATACCGCGACGTCGTCGAATGGGGAAGTGTGACGGCTCGTGACCAGTGGTTCGACAATCTGACGGGAGACGGCTTCGAACAGCCGACCGACACATACACGTACCTGCGTCCATTCGATCCAGTTGACATCGGCATGCCCTTCAACAGGGTCAACCGCTACAACTACCTCATGGTGGACAATCCACCAATGGAAGGCGACACGACAAGACGCCTCTTCTACTTCATCACCGGCATCGAATACCTGACACCGCAGACCACGAGGATCCGCCTCCAGCTCGACGTGTGGACCACATACGCGCCCACCACGAAATGGGGACGAAGCTACGTCGAACGCGGCCATCTGGGCATCGCGAACGAGAATGCCACCACCGACCCGAAATCACTGCGCGCATACCAGAGCGTCCCCGAAGACCTCGACGTGGGCGACACCCTCGCAGTCAGCCATCAGGACGTGTGGGGCCTCTTCGCCCACGCGGCACCAGGAAGGGAGGCCGGCGTCATGTACATCGTCGTATGCTCCGCAGACCTCCAGGCGGATCCAGGAACTGTGGACAAGCCAAACCAGCAGACCGCAGTACCACGCTACTACGATTGGCTGCCGAACGGCTGCCAATACCTCGCATTGGACGCCGACGACTGGAGAAGATTCCTCTCCGCCGCCCGCGCCTATTCATGGATCAGCCGCAACATCCAGGCCATCTACTGCGTGCCCAAGGGCCTCACCACATGGACACAGGCAGACTGGCAGCTCAACTCGAAATACGGCGGCGTCCATGCCTACACGCCATCGGACACACTGCCATCCACCTTCGCGACCATCCACCCGATCGACGACATCATGAACGCCATCCCGGAACGCTACCGGATCGTCAAGAAACTCCTCACCTACCCCTATTCGGTGCTCGAACTGTCCGGATGCGACGGAAGCCCCGTCTTCTACAAGCCGCAACTGCTCAACGGCATGAATACGGACATCGACTTCATCGGAAACGCAGTGCTCCCATTCACACGATACGGATTCTATCTGCGAGGATACGGAGACAACGGCGGAGGCACCAAACAGGTGGACCACAATCCCATTCCGAACGGTCCAAGCACCGGACGAAGCATCCAATACTTCGGAGACACCCTGGACTCGGCCGTCTGGTTCGACAATTGGCCGCAATTCTCCATCGTGAATGACATGTACATCAACTATCTTGCCAACACCGCCTACACGCGAGCCTATTCATACGAGTCGGCCGGATGGGCGCGCACCAAGGGGACCGCAGCGCTCGACATGCAGCGCAACGTCACAGCAAGCCAGCTCGCCACCAACCAGGCCAACCAGGACATCCAGAACCAGCTGACCGACCGAAGCCGCACCGCCGACCTCATCACCGGCGCCGCAGGAGTCCTCGGAACCGCAGCCACGGGCAACTTCGGCGGCACAATCCAGTCCGGCCTGGGCCTCGGAGCGAACATGTACAAGAGCGTTATCGGACAGCAGGCGCAAAACCAGCAGTTCGCCAACAACCAGATGCAGGCCGGAATGGCATTGGACGCCAACCAGGCATACGGGCGCATGGCCACGCAAGGCGACTACCAGAACGCCATCAACGCCATCCAAGCACAAGTACAGCAGGCCCAGCTGACGCCGCCATCCACCAGCGGACAGCAGGGTGGCAACGGTCTGATGCTCGCCAACGGAGGCATCAACCTGCGATACCAGGTCAAAACCATGGTGCCGGGCGTCATGAGCATGATCGGCGACTATTTCCTCCGCTACGGCATCGCAATACACCGATTCATCGAAATGCCGGCTAGGCTCAACTGCATGACGCATTTCTCCTATTGGCGACTGTCCGAGGCGTATATCATTGACAGTGAAGGCGACGAATCCAGCCGTGACACCATGCGTGGCATCATGCAGAAAGGCGTCACCATCTGGGACAAGCCAGAAAGCATAGGACGCACAAGCCTTTACGACAACCAGCCGAAAACGGGGTACAGGTACTGATGAGCAAAAAGAAAAGCCTGAGCGCGGTGGACCTACTGCCAGAAAACATCCTGATGGGAGGCCGAAGCTACGCGCACAAATGGCAGACGCTCGGCCTCAACATGCGCAGCTACCAGTATTGGATGTACAGGCTGCGCTGCGTGGCCATGAGCGCCTTCGAATGGACCGGCCTCGACGAACTCGGCATAGACAGCCGATTCGTCGAATACTGCATGCTCAACTGGGGCATGGGAGGCTTCTTCGAACTACGAAAGGGCACCGGATCCTACGCGTTCGCCCAGGCCACACCGATGAGCAGGCTCAACCTCTATTGGAACCCGAACAAGATAAAACTCATGCCGGCCAACGGCAGCATCGGCTGGACACGCCACGCATGGTATTGGGCCGAACGTCTCGGCACACCGGGCGCGATAGTCCACAAGCCCAACGCCATCGTCCTCTGGGACAACATCGACCGCACGCCGATCTATCCACTCCTTGAATCCTTCGCCCGCAGACTGGAGAACATCGACCGCAAAATAGACATCAACATCAACGCCCAGGCCACGCCATACATCATGGACATCGACGAAAGGCAACGCCAGGACGCCATCAACCTCTACCAGCAGATCACCGGCAACGAGCCAATGATCATTGCCAACAAGAACCGCGCCGAACTCCTCCAGCCAAGCATCCTCAACCTCGAAGCACCATTCGTCGCCGACAAAATGGACGACGAACTCACGAAGATCTGGTATCGCGCCCTAACCATGCTCGGCGTGGACAACACCAACACCGAGAAACGCGAACGAATGATAGACGCGGAAGCCACCGCCAACAACGAGGACATCATGCTCATGCGACGGTCCAGGCTCGCCACACGACGCAGATTCTGCGAACAGGTCAACGAACGCTTCGGGCTGCAAATCAGCGTCAAATACGGAGTCCCGCACGAACGCGGAGGGTCGGCGGAGGTAGACATGGGAGGATATGATGGCGATGAGAACCCCGATGATATCGGCGACGGAGGCGATGATGCTGATACCACCGAATGACATGCCACTCATCCAGACCAGGATAAGCCCGCGACTCAAGGAAGTGCTCGAATACGGGTACGATCTCAAACTCAACGACTACCAGATCTATGATGAGGCTTTCCGTCCAATCCTCAACCAGAGGATCGTGGACCACTTCTTCCTCCGCGAGATAGGAGCCAGCACGATAGAACAGTTCATCTTTTACCTCAACCGAACCATGCGAGAGGTCATGCCCGTCTACGACCCCGTCTTCAAGCGTCTCGCCGATCCGGAGCTCGACCCTTTCGGCAACCAGGACACCACCAGCGAATGGAAGCAGACCGGACAGAACACCAGCAAGGACAGCAGCAGCGCCACCAACGAATCCAAGACCTTCAACAGCAACGCGCCGCAGATCAACATGAGCGCCAAGAACATGGAGGACTACTGGAATACAGGAGTGTTCGCCGACTCAGCGGGATCCACCACCACGGACGGGGCAAGCACCAGCCTCGCCGACTACATCGGACGCACCCACGGACTCACCGGAGCATCACAAGGCCAGGCATTGCGCGAATGGCTCGACCTCTATGTGAACCCGCTGTTGAGCCTCTTCGACGACCTCGAACCATGCTTCAGCCAACTCTACACAACCGGATTCAACGGCCTTTAAGGAGGACCAATGACCACCATCTACGACCCCATCCACGGACGGGCGCTCCTGCCCGGCAACGTCATCCCGGAAGTCTTCGGCGAGGCGATCAGCTACGAGGACAAGATCATCGCACTCCTGAAATGGATCCTCAACCAGGGATACATCACTACGGAACAATACGACGAACTCGTGAAACAGATCGAATCCCTCCGAGACGAATTCGACAAATTCAAGACATCAGGATTCGAAGACTACTACGAGCAATCCATCCGCGAATGGATCAACAGGAACTTCGCCACAATCCTCACCGAAGGAATCAAGTCGGTCGTGTTCTTCGGCCTCACATTGGACGGCTATTTCACGGCATACATCCCGCAATCCTGGAGCGACATCATATTCGACACCGGAGCCGTCTACGGATCCAAGGAATACGGCCGGCTCATCCTCTACTATCCCTCCGCAAGCCCCGACGACCACGCGACCCTCCAACCATCCATCCCACAGCCCGGAGACCCGACCGACAGCGAAGAACTTACCTCACTTAAAAAAAAAGTAGCTAGAATTGAAAACACCTGCTACAAGCCGATCATCGACAAGGAGAAATGAGAATGGCAACCCACATCGAAGCCGTCACCTACGGCAAGGAACTTAGAGAATCCGTCGAGGAATGCATGAAGAAACTCGACCAGGTGATCACCACCATCAACGGCCTCGACATCCCCGACGTCAGCCAGCTCACCAGCGACGTGGCCACGTTGAAGACCGACATGGACAAGGTCAAGATCACCCTCTACACCCCGGTAACCGAGTCAGAAAGCTGAGAAAAATGGCAACGAAACAATACATAGGAGCACGCTACGTGCCGCTCTTCGCCGACCCCATCGACTGGGACAAGACGAAGACCTACGAGCCCCTCACCATCGTATACCACCAGGGCAACAGCTACACCAGCCGCCAGAGCGTTCCCGCAGGCGTGGACATCACCGACACGACCTACTGGGCGCTCACCGGCAACTACAACGCGCAGATCGAACAGTACCGCAGTGAAACCGATTCGAAACTGGCCACCGTCACGACCGATGGCACACTCAAAGGCGCCGGCACCAAAACCGATCCACTCAATGTCCGGCTGAACCACAGCACGGTCATGTCCGACACCGGAAAAACCGTATATCCTACCCTCATGCACAAGCAAGGCGACAGCGGAACGATCCTTGGAATCGGATTCAACGTCGGCGACGGCCTCGACTCCTACAACACCGAAGATCCCGACACCGGTTCCGGCCTCCGACTCGACCCGGACATCCAAACCTCCATCGAGCAGAGCGAGCAGAAGCTCACCGCACTCGGCGCCAGCACCACGGACACCGCAGCCGCAGCCAAAAAAAAGTGGGATGATGCCGACACGAGATCACTGGCGCAAGCTAGCCAAATCAACGATCTGACAAATGACATCACCACACTCCGTAAGCGCGTCAATTTGCTCGAAGGTCTCGATGAAAACATCCTAATCCTTGGTGATTCGATTTCATACGGTACAGGACCCAGTGAACTAAGCAAATCATGGGCGAACCAACTTGCTGCCTACCGTGGATGCACCGTGACCAATTTGGCCCAAAACAGCGCCGGGTATGTCAACGCGCCGACTTTTTTGTCTCAAGCACAAAGCTACTCCGGCGACAAAACGCAAATCACACGGGTCCTCATCGTCGGCGGAGCCAACGACAAGACTCACGTGGACGGCACCGAAATCGACAGCACCATCACTACCGCTGTCACCAACACAATCACATGGATCCGGAATAATTACCCCAACGCACGGATCCAGACCATCCCCTGCCTCCTCGGATTCCTTCCACCGACCAGATACGATCCGAACATCTGGCCGGTCATCAGACGCATCCAAATCGCCAGCGGCAAGCTCGGCATCGAATGTATCCCGTATGCATGGGAATGGCTCGCTGGAAATCCAGGCTGGAGCGCAGACTACAGCATTCACCCCAATGACGACGGAAGCCTCATCCTCCTGCACAACATCGCGAACGCGATCGATGGACAATCCATTCGAGCCGAATGGAGTAAAACAATCACCGGAGCGGACAACCACGGCATAATCACTAACGACATCTTCCGCGTCGCCGCAGGGACCGTAAACGTCGCTTGTCAAATGAAGGTGGTTAACAATCACGCTGCCTACCAGGCTTTCGCGCGCATGCCTTATGCTGCAACGCAGAAAATGAATTTCTATATCGCCAACTCCCTGGAAAAACTGGTCTACGTCAACAAAAATGACAAAAACCATACTGCCGACGTCTGTTGCACGAGCGGTGTGGAGAACAACACGGAAATCTACTTCACCTTCGTAAAGGCGTTGGATTCCTAAAATGGCGTTAACGGACAGTCAGAAGCTTTATGCTATGTACGTGATCGGAGAAGTCGAATCACACTGGAACTGGGGCAGCGTGAACTATAACGATCCGATCACTCTCGGCATGATGCAATGGTACGGCACTCGTGCAGCCGCACTGCTCAACCGATGCAAAAACGAGGACGCGGAGGGATACGCACTACTGTCCGACACCCTCCGCGCCAGCGTGGATGCACACGCACCCACGGACTCATGGTGGACCACACGATACGTCACCCGCACGGAAGGCAACTCATGGGCCACTGCGGCGCAACGCAGCCAGATCCACCAGATCCAGCAAAACCAGTTCATCCAGGACGACGTGCCAGCCTACGTGCGCGTGCTCACGTCCTGGGGAATCACCGAAGACAATGTGAAAACGCTGATCTTCGCCATGTCCATGTGCCACCAATCACCACGCCAATGCGGCCGCGTCGTGGCAACAGTCGGCAACAGCGACCTAGACACAATCTGGCGCGCATGCCTCAACGACGTCGTCCTGGGCGCATACGCAAACAGGTACAACACCGTGTATACACGGCTCAAAGCCTGGGACGGCAACAGCGCCCCGCCCGACTTCGGACAATCCACTGACCCCGACACCAAACCAGGCGGCGACACGGGAGGCAGCGGTGGCACCGTCACACAGCAATCCGGCGTCTACCGCATCGAACGCAATGGTGGTAACCTCATCCTCTACAACAAGGAGTTCCCTAACGGGCTGCTCTGCGTGCGTGCCAACGGCGGGAACTGGTATCCCGTGACCAACAGCTCGGGAGCTCCGGACGCGCCGAACCAGGGCGGAGACGACACGCCATCCGCCCCATCAAGCGACTTCGCGAAGATGTTCAAACTCTGGCAGGACAATGCGAACAAGTGGGACTACGGGCAAGGGGCCGGACGACTCAATCCGCCATCATCAGGCTACTCCGACTGCTCAGCCTGCATCTGGTGGGCCATCAACAGTATTCGGCCGGATCTCGCCAAAAACATCGGCACATGGACAGGTGCCATGGTCAACTCAGGCACCGAGATAGCCAGGGGAGGGCCAAGCACAGCGTGGCCGTCCGACAAAGTCCAGCCGGGCGATATTCTGCTCATCGAATGGGGGTACACCAATTGGGCCTTCAACGACGCCAGCTCGCACGTGGAATGGATCACCGACAAGAACCACCTGTGGGGAGCAGGATCCGCACCATTGCCGCATGACAGCGGCAGCGCAAGCGCCTACATCAAAAAGACGGGATGCTGGATGATAAGGAGAATCATATGACTTCCGGACAAAAAGGTATCCCCGTATCCGCCCGCTGGGACCCCAGTGGACTCTTCGGCAGTCCAAGCCCGGTCAACATGGTCATCGGCGCACGCTCCCTCGGCAAGACCTTCGGCATCGTCAAAAGGGCCATCCGCAACCACATCAAGAACGGCGAGCAATTCGTCTATCTGCGCCGCACCGACAAAGAAATCACGCGAATGCTCGGTGTGAGCGACTTCCTGGCCCCCTTCGCGGAATACTTTCCGGACTGGGATATGAGGATCCGCGGACGATCCATGGAAATGCGGCAGAAAGGCACCAAGGACAAGTGGAGCGTTCTCGGCGTCTTCGTTCCACTCTCGGCAGCCGCATCGTACAAGTCCAGCGCGCTACCAAAAGTCTCCATCATCTTCTTCGACGAATTCATTTCGGAACGCGGCATGTACTGGCCCGACGAAGTGGACGCCCTCATGGGCTTCTGGGAGACCGTGGACCGCCGCAACGACCGCACCAGAATCTACATGGCGGCCAACGCTGCCGACAGCGTCAATCCATACTTCACCGAGTGGGACCTCACACTCCCAACCAAAGGCAAGACCAAGACATATCCACACAACGAGTCAAGCATCACCATCCAGTACGCGGACGACGCGGAATTCAGGAAATACGCGAGCCGCACCAACATCGGCAAATTCACCGCAGGAACCAATTACGCGCGTTATGCGCAGGATAACGAATTTCTCGCAGACACCGAAGCGCTCATCGGCGCCAAGACAAGCGCATCGCTCTTCCGCTGCGAACTCGGATTCAACCGGAAAAACTACGGAATCTGGTTCGACATGCAGGAAGGCAACTGGTACATCAACGGACAGATCCCAAAGGACGACGGACGAGAATCATACGCCTTGCTACGCCGCGACCTCAAACCAAACACTATCCTCCTGGAAAGAGCCAGCCCTATCCTCAAGACCCTCAAACGAGGCATCAGACAAGGCTATGTCCTCTTCGACACCGTCGCACGTCGTGAAAGCTTCCTGAAAAGCATGGGACTCCTCGGCATGCGATAATGATAACGAAAACCAATGTCAAAAAGGAAAGGACAAAAATGAGCAAAGCGGAATTATGCGCGCTCGGCATCACCGCCATCCTCATCGCGATGGACTACGTCACCGGAATCTCGGCGGCGGCCAGTCGAGGAGATCTCCAATCCAGCAAGATGCGCGAGGGATTATGGCACAAGCTCGGCGAGGTCGGCGCCATCCTCCTCGCCTATCTCGTCGCCGAGGAAGGACACTACATCGGACTGCCATACCAGATCGATATTCTCATCCCCGCCGTCCTCATCTGGATCAGCGTCATGGAAATCACCTCGATCCTCGAAAACCTCGCAGTCCTCAACCCGGACCTCGCCAGCGACGGATTTCTCCAGATCTTTAAAAACACCACCGAAAATGAGCATCCTGAAAATGAGCATCATGAAACTGATGAAGAAGCATGAAAGACTACTGCTGCCGATTGCCCTGGTATGCCTGGCAGGACTCATCACACCGACAGCATCGGCTGACATGGACGGCATCGACATCTCCGGCTACCAGGCGACGGACATACCGTCGGCGGTGCCGGCCGATTTCGTCATCGTCAAGGCCACGCAGGGCATGCGGTGGAGCAACCCCCACTACAGCGCGCAGATCGCCAACGCGGACAGGACGGGAAAGGCCACTGGCGTATACCATTTCGCTGAAGGAGGCAACGCCATTAGCGAGGCCGACTTCTTCATCAACGCCGTCTACGACCGGCTCGGACGATCGACGCTGAACCTCGACTGGGAGCAGTGCCTCGCCTACGGCCGCTACGGATGTACGACCGTCAACCCGAACTGGGGCAATCCGAACTGGATCCGACATTGGGTCAACAGAGTACATGACCGCACGCGTGTCTGGCCCGCCGTTTACGTGCAACGCTCCGCCGTCTGGCAGGTCCCGTCGGATGTCCGCGCACACTGTATGCTCTGGGTCGCCCAGTACGCCAACTCGCTGCCGACCGGCTACCAGAGATCGCCGTGGAACGGCGGGGCCAGCGGCGAGGGCATGATCCAGTACGCTAGCACTGGCTATCTTAACGGTCGCGGACCATTGGACCTCAATCGCTTCTACGGAGACAGGTCGGCATGGCAGAAAATCGCATGCGGCGAACGAGCCGGATGCGCAGTCGGAACCGTAACCACCGCACCGCCGACGCACACCGAGACGACCACACCCACCCCCGACCTGAATGCCCTGGCAACCGCCGTCATTCGCGGTGACTACGGCAACGGGGCGGACCGTCAGGCTCGTCTCGGCGGCAATTATGCTGCCGTTATGGCCATCGTCAATGCGCGGCTCGGCGGAGGATCCTACTCCGGCCCGGCCACCGTTACTCCGACCACTCCCCGCACCTACGTCGTACATGCGGGTGACACCGTGTGGGCCATCGCCGAGCGCACCGGCCTCAAGCCGGCATCGGCATGGCGCGTTCCGAGCGGAAACATCAACCGCATCTACACGGGGCAGGTGATCGCCTACTCCGGCCCGATCGCCACCACGGCCGCATCCGGCTACTACGGCAGCTCAACTCATGTGGTTCGCGCCGGCGAGTCACTTTGGTCCATCTATGGCACCGGTTGGGCATCAGCAGCCGTCCGTAACGGCATTCGCTCGCCCTATTTGATTTATCCAGGCCAAAGATTAATCTGATTTTTCGGCCATGGAGTTATCTCCATGGCCTTTTAGTTTTGCAAATTCTCGCACATTGTGCTACCTTGGGATATGTACCAACCACCACAGAAAGAATCAATGATGGCCGACATGAAAACCCTATTCGAAGGCGCGAAAATCACGAACACTGTAGGCGAAACGCTGCGGATCATCCCAAGGAAAGGCCAAGGATACGGAGTCTACAAGGAGCCGAACACCCTGGCCGTCTTCCCGCACTTCGAAGACGCGGTAGCATTCGCCGACCAATACGGCATCTCCTTCGAAGCGCTCGAAGCCGGACGACCATACCGGATCCGCCCATGAACGACTTCAGCGCCAACCTCCGGACAATCCGCCAGACGCGCAAGCTCACACAAGCGGATCTCGCCACCTGCCTCGGAGTCAGCCTCAGCTGCATACAAAAATGGGAGCAGGGGCAACGGACGCCAAAAAAGCTAACCCAGGACGCGATAACACTGAAACTAAGGAGAATCACATCCACATCATGAAAAAAGCCATTAGCGCCGAAATATTCATACCCTTGGAAGCCAAAACATGCCAACCGAGCAGACTGTTCATCAACGACATCCCCATAGCGTCCTTCCCTGCGCATGAGGCAATCGCCAACCTCCCAACACTCCTCGACAAGATGGAGGTGCTGGCCGGCTACCACCGCTGCGGCTGCTGGACCAAAGCCGAGACGGTAAGCTTCCCCGGACAGGAGCACATAGCCGAACAGCAGACATGGATCTACCACCTCTACAATTCTGACCCATTCTGACACCAGCACAGCAAGAAACAGGCCCTGCGACCACAAAGACCGCAGGGCCTTTACTTATGCCATTGCGACACGCCGAGAACTTGACAAAGCTGGGGAAGAGCGCTAGCCCCACCAGCTAGCCCCTC
>ERZ791574.973-NODE-973-length-17349-cov-15.044640_pt1 | contig 17349 bp, 20 predicted proteins | sample MGYA00433098_ERZ791574 | MGnify/ENA primary metagenome ERZ791574 (study PRJEB30046, sample SAMN00791933) | human gut metagenome | study: EMG produced TPA metagenomics assembly of the A metagenome-wide association study of gut microbiota in type 2... | reverse complement strand
CCATCGGATGCCGATAAGATCAGGATCACAAAAATACAAAATGAAGATGAGCTTCTCGCCCTGCCGGATTTTACGCTGCCCCTTAAAAGCAGCCCCTCCGACGATGACATGGAACCCATTTATCTCTTTGCCCTTAAATACCAAACGGTTTCCGCCACTGTAATTGAAAATAATGAAAGCCGGTCTGAAAGATTTTCCGTCTGCTGGGATTTTTCGGCCATTGACCAGACCACTTTGGGGGATTACGCCGCTACCGGCAGGATCGAGCTGCCAGAGGGATATTGCTTTGGCGAAAATGTATTAAAGGAGCTTGTGATTTCCGTCCATGTAGAAAAAACACCTCCTGCTGTCATTATTTCCATAGAACAATGGTATCCTTATACGGACGCGTTTGCGGTTCAACAGGGCAGCGAAACCGAAACGCTGGAAAATTTGTTTGCCTTTTCCCCTTACTATCTGGAATGCTATGCGGAAAATGGAACCAGCTACACCGCTGTGGTGGAATGGGATTTTTCTGGTATTGATTTGAATACTGTGGGACTGTACCATGCAGCAGGAAGGCTGACTGCACCGGAAAATACCATATTTGCAGATCGTGTCGATTTACCTGAAATTTCAATTCCTGTTTCTGTACAGGCTCCGGGCAGCCCAGACATCAACTGCTTCCTGGTTCGCAGAGGAAGCCTTTATTTTCCCTGGGTCACACCGCCGGGGAATCTGGACAAGGTCAGTATATGGCTGTCCAAAAACAACGGTTCATGGAACCGTCTGGAAAGTGGCGTTTATGTGGGTCAGGAAATGCTCTCGATTGCTACCCGTCTGCTGATGCCGGGCAGCAGTTACCGCCTTCAGGTGGATTATGACGGCGGACAGACCGGCATCCTCTCCTTTACCTACGCAGACGAAATTGTCCTTGAAGGGTACCATGAAGGCGACCGGGATGGAGGGGATGCAGGCGGAAATCCTCCCGATACCATCATTCAACCGCCTCCTGAAGATACCGACGATCAGGATGACGGTTTCGCAGACAGGCACTCCACAAAGCCTCCAAAACCGCCTGCAACAAATGGCGGTGGAACGAATTCCGATGATTCTGAAAAAGCACCACCGGTCAGCGGAGAAAATAAGCCTACGGATCACAAGCCTTCCGAGCCATCCTGGGTTGGAAAGGATGATTCCATAGATAAAGAAGAATTCCCATCGAAACAGACAAACGGTGATGCAGAGGAAGCATTAGAACCAGACGCTGGTTCCGATGAACCGACTATACCGGAATCGAAAAACAGGAAAGATTCAGTGCAAAGCGCTATGACCGTTCCCCAGGAAGTCGCAGATTCCCAAAACTCTGCTTTTTCAGAGTTCTTCGATGAAACCACCGACCGGATTTCCGGCACACGCTTTTTGATGATGCTGCAAACAGGGGCGCAAAGAGCCATCTTTTCCAAACAGGGAATCACCATCAGCATACCAAAAAACGCCTTGCCGGAGGGCATCCAAAACGAAGATCAGATTGAAGTCATCATCCAAAAGGATACGGACGGCGGTTTTTCTTTTTCGTTTTCCATCAATGGAACTGCGCTCAGCTCCCTGCCGGATGTTTCTGTCATGCTGCCCTGTCCAAATGACCCGGCAGCCGGCACATGGTTCCTCTGTGATGAAAGCGGCGTGGAAATCCCCATGACCGGTTACGACGATGCGGCAAAAGCCGCCTCCTTTCAGATCAGCCATACAGGGACATACACCATTGCAGTAAAGGAAGATGCCATTTCCCTGGCACAGGCCGCCGACACAGAGCATAGCCGGTCGCCCATACTCCTTTTGATTCCGGCCTGTCTGCTTCTTCTGTCTGCCGGTGTGTTTTTCCTAAGGAGGAGGCGAAAATAAGATGGTATCTTCTGCAGTAAAAAAATATGCTGCCTTATGTATGGTCTGCCTGTGCTCATCCCTGTTTTTTCTTGGCCTGTATCAGTTCAATAATAAATATAGCCAGAACACAATCCAGGCGGCAAATGGGATTCTGGCGCTTTCTGAGGAAGAACTTCAAAAGTCACCGGTGCGCTTTCTGGTATCCGGCTGGGCATTTTATCCTGACGCACTTTTGACCCCGGAAGAAATACGGGATGAAAGCCATTATATGCGCTACCTTTCCATCGGAGAGCAGACCAATTTCTCCAGCCCTGCAAACCCTTCTCCCTATGGCTGCGGGACTTATCAGATGACATTCTTTCTGCCGGAACGGAAGGAAACATATGCGCTGGAAATCCCAGAAGTGTTTTCTGCTTACAACCTTTATCTGGATCATGACCTGATCCTGCAAATGGGGGAACCGGCACAGGGGACACCATTGGTTCAAAACCGCATGGTCACTTTTCATGGCGGAAAACCGGTCACACTCACCATAGCGGTCAGCAACTATGACCACTTTTACGGAGGAATTGTCTATCCGCCTGCTTTCGGAACGATGCTGGCGGTCAATACAACCAGAGGAATCCGGTTTGCATTCTGCCTGTTCAGCTGTACAGTTACCTTTGTCTGTGCGCTGCTGTCCTTTTATTTCAGCCGCCGGATGAAACAGAAAAATACATTCCTGTTCGGACTGATCTGCCTTGCCATGTGCGGCCTGTCATCCTATCCGGTGCTTCATATGCTGGCTGCGGTTCCCGTATTCCCCTGGTACACGATTGAACTGTTCTGTATCTATCTGGTTACCTGGCTGATCGTAGTTCTGCAAAACCGGATATGCAGGCCGGGCTTCCTGCCTGCGGCCATCAGTAATGGGGTGGGCGCTGCCTTCCTGGTATATGCGTTTGTGTATGGCATGATGGCTTCCCATCTCTCCCTTGGAGCGATTCGTTTCTTCTCTGCATCGGTCTTTTGTTATAAGGCGGCATCTGCGCTCTATCTGCTTATCATCGCTGTGCTTGCCATTCACAGAGGAGAAAAACGGAGCAGGCCGATCTTCTATGCTGCGGCAGCCGCAACCTGCGCCTTTATATGGGATCGCCTTCTGCCGGTTTATGAGCCGGTTATCGGCGGTTGGTTTTTGGAATGGGGCAGCTTTTTCATAGCAGCAGCCATCGGTTATTCCCTCTGGCGCGATGTGATAGAAGGATATGGAAACAGCCTGATTTTCCAGGAAGAACGCAAGCAGGTCATCCGTCAGCTTTCTATGCAGACCGAATACAGCCGTCAGGTTTCTGAGGCAGCGGCAGAAAACAGAAGGCTGATCCACGACATCAAACACCATCTGCGCACCATAGACCGCATGGCCTCTGAACGTGGGCAGACGGAGATCTGCTCCTTCCTGTTACAGGTAGAGGAACAGGTTGCGGCATCATCGGGTCACTCCCCTGCCCAGTTCTGCAAAAATCCCGTCGTAAATGCACTGATTGAATACTACTACGGCATGGCGCAGACACAAGGGACAGAATTTCAGGTGCGGCTCGATCTTCCCGATCAGATGCCGCTTACCAATGTGGAACTGTGTACGGTGCTGGGCAATCTTTCGGACAATGCCGTTGAGGCGTGCAGCCGCCAAAAGCAAGGGGTGCGCCGCGTTTTCATTGCAGGCGAAACCAGAGGTAATATGTACTTTTTGAAGATTGAAAACACTTACGACGGTCTGGCCTTGCAAGAGGGAAAAACATTCCTCTCCCGAAAGGGTACATCTGCTGATCATGGAATCGGGCTTTCCTCTGTCCGAAAAATCATTGAAAGCCATGGCGGTGATCTCGATCTTGTTCCTGGTGAGGAATCCTTTCTTGTTGGAATTACAGTGGGTTTATAAACATTGCTCATACAAAAGGACACCATTACTTACATTTGCATAAGCAATGGTGTCCTCTCTATTTTCCAAGTTCTTCTTCCATAATATTCCTAATCGCTTTAATACCCGTAAAAGTCAATTTTATTCCACGATTATACATAGCCAGTACTTCATTCAGATTTTCAACAAGTACCTTATCCAACTTTTTATGTATCGTTACAGGCTGTTCCTGAATCGTATGAACATGGTCAAAATATTTTTCAATAACAGGAAATGTATTCTGTATCAAAAAAGCATTTTCTTTCCCTGCAAATAATCCAATCACTATCGTATTGCATTTACCATATCGTTTCTTTTTCTTTTCAACGATTTCCTTGTATTTCTCAGCTTGTGAGCTAATTGGTATCATCCAATACAATTTTGGATTTTTTCTATCCTGAATTGCATAGTAATGAGGACGATAGTTCCCCTGTTCCTTATTACTCATCAAATATTTATCCTGAACCAAGTCAAAAAATTCATCCTTGATATGATACGAATATCCCTGTTGTATCTCCATAAATAACCTTTCCTATGTGATAAAATTCCCCATCAGCATTCACTGATGGGGAACATTTACAAACTATACTATTTTTATCCCACCTGTATAGCAAGTGGCTTCATTTACGAACTGAATTATTTATACCCCGCACCATCAGCAAGCGGCAAACATTTACTTCTATCTTTAGTATATACAGTTTCTCTGAATTTAGCAACCTGTTTTTTAAGTTTAGAAATATTTTTTACTATATCATAGCTCATCATTTGTCGTAACTCTGTCGTAAAATACATGCATTTACTTTCTTAATACAGCTTAGCCCCAGCAGGAATTGCGTCATCTAACATAAGCAGATTCAATCCTTCGTGTCCGTCATACTCATACACTGCTGAAATCAACATTCCTTCTGATGGGATTCCCATCATCATTCTGGTAGGAAGATTTGTGATCGCTACGCATGTCTTTCCAACAAGCTGTTCCGGCTCATAGTACTCATGAATACCGCTTAAAATCGTGCGTTTCTTGTCAGTTCCATCATTTAATGTGAACTTGAGAAGCTTCTTTGACTTTGGCACTGCTTCGCAGGCTTCAATCTTTACGACTCTGAAATCAGATTTTGCAAATGTATCAAAATCTACAAATTCCTCAAAAAGAGGCTCAATTTTTACTTTTGAAAGATCAAGCTGTACGCTCTCTGCGGACACACTTGTTGTCGGCACACTTGCTGCAGGGGCTGCTTCGGAAGTCTTAGAAGACTTCTTGTCAGAGTCTAATGACTTCATCGTCGGGAATTTTTTTGATTGCTAAGCTAACTCTTGTATATCCCTGCAAACCCTTGGAAAATAGACTTTCCCGGATTCTATATACTTGGATACTCTTGGACGTTTTTTTGACTTTTGTGCGTCCAAAAGATGTCATTCGCCTTAAAATACGTCTTTTTATTTTATGCATGTACTGCTGTGTCAAACACAACAATACTTAGCAAGTATAACATATTTGTCACAGTATGAATAGGTATATTTTTCAATCTTCAAAGAGTTCAATCGCAGGACTCTTTTCTAAAAAATATCCATATTTTTTGATAATTTCTCAATTACTGATTTTGTAACATCTGGGTTTGCTTCTGCATATATGTTCATGGTAGTCGATACATCAGCATGTCCCATTACCTCTTGAATTACTTTAATGTTGGTTTCATTCTCGCAAAATCTTGATGCAAACGTATGTCTGAAGATATGGCAGGAGAATCTCGGAATCATTACAGGTTCTCTCTTCTCCTTTTTAGCAGCCACCTCTTCTTCTGAATTATGTGTATCCACAATTCTCTTGATTGCCCGGTTTACTGCTGCTGGGTTATGTGGCATCCCAAATCGGTTTGTAAATACAAAATTGGTCATTCCATCCACATTCTCAACACAAAAGCCTTCTTGCTTCTGTCTCTCATATTCTTCCTGAAGCACATCATATACCTGCTGCATCATAGGTATTCTACGATTACCAGCTTCCGTCTTTGGCAAAGATACTCTAAACTCACATTTATATGAATCATCCGCTCTCTGGTAATAGGTTAAGCTATGATTGATATCAATGATTCGATTCTCCAAATCAATATCATCCCAGCGTATCCCAATTGCTTCTCCTATTCTGCATCCAGTTCCTAACAAAAATACAAAGAATGGATACCAGTGATAAAAGAACGGATTCTTTGCTACATACTCCATGAATTTTCTCTGCTGATCCACAGTCAACGCTCGCCTTGTTTTTCTGGCACCACCATTACGCTTCTTTACTTCACAGTATGCTCCGTCTACCAGATTCTTCCTTATGATATCATCTCTGACAGCAAGTTGAAATGTAGGTCTTAATACTGTGTTAATTGTCTCAAGCGTATTAATCTGTAATCCCTGATTATTAATCAAATCTGTATAAAAGAACAACACATCTGAGTATTTCACATCTCTTACCTTCTTCTTGCCAAATGTATCACGAATAAAATGATTCCATGTATACAAATAATTACTGTAAGTAGTGCTGCGCAATTCTGTTTTAGTTGATATGTACCTGTCAAACAAAAAGTTTACATCAGCCTTTCCTGCGACATAGATATCAAGTCCATCCAACTGGTCTTTTTGTAACTGTTCTTCTCTTTCTCGAAGTTTTACCAAAGACTTTGCATAAATGGTCCTTTTCTTACCTAATGGATCAATATATACATATGAGTATCTTCCGTCGCCTTTTCTGTAACCCTCACCCTTTCTTAATACTCTGCCTTTACCGTCTTTTCTACAAGCCATTATTCTCTCCTTTCCGGAGAAAAGAGCCTGTTCTACTGATTAGCCTGCTGCTTCATTTGTAATTCAACCCCCATTCTAATCAATTGCGAAATGGATAGATTATGAGTCTCAGCATACTCAACCATTATCTGGTATTCCTCTTCTTTGAATTTAACAGTCACCTTATGATCAAAAGGTTTATCTGCTTTTGGTCTTCCAGTTCTAGCCATCTGTATGCCTCCTTCATATCTTAATCATATTATACTTTTGGTCTGACCGAAAGTCAATGCATTTTTTCTCTTTTGGCTCATTTTTCTCCATACTTGTTTGTATTTCTTCTATATTAATGCGTCATTTCTCATAATTACTTATAAAACTCGTCATCTACAATGTGGAAAGTTTCAAGATATTCGTCAATAATATCCAGATTAACCAACACCAGCTGATTCACTTTATAACATGCCTTTGCATCCTTCGCTAACTGCATAAACTTTGACACACTCATTGAATACATCTCTGCACCTTCTGAATATCTGACAAATCTTTTATTATTAGTCTTTTTAGTTCTACTGTCCATTTGCTAACTCCTCCATTACCATTTTGCGAGCTACAGGTAACAGATCAAACTGTCGTATCAATGCTCTGTCTATTTCTTCTCTCACGCCTGAATCCTCAATGACAGTTCCACTTTTTGCTCTAATGCAGCCTTTTGAAATTGTCTGTGCATCTTCAGGCATAAAATCAGAGATCTTACTTAATCCAAATCCACTCACATCCTTCGGATTTAAAATTACATGTACCGGGATATCCTTTAACTTACTGCTCAAAGGGACTACTGACACCTGCGGTGCACCATCATGATTACTGGCATCACATGAAATAATTATTCCTGGTCTGATCCCTCCCTGAATGCCATGTGGATTTCTTCCAAAATCTGCATACACGACATCAAATTTATTATACTTACCATATCTTCTTTTTTCTGTTCGTCTGCTCATATCTATGCTCCCTTCTTGATGTGCATATCCAATCTGCCCTCATCTACAGTCACCACAATGCCGCCTGCTTCAATAACCAGTCCCACCTTAAAATAAGCATCCGCAACACTGCTGGATATAGCTGCCATATTCGCAACAACTACTCCACTGATTTGCTTTTTGCGGATCATACTCACTATCTGATTCCACTGGCGATCAACATCTCTCTGCGAAAATCCATTGCATCTCATCTTTCCCACGATTGAATATTCTTTTCTCTTTACAAATTCATGTATATATTTGCTCTGCTTGTCTTCAAGCATATTTACTTTTTCCAATGGAGCCTGCACTGAAAGATATTCTATGCAATCCATCTTTTTAATCTTTCTTCTCATTCTCTGCCTCCTATGCTGACTTCAAAGCCTGCTCTATCATAAAATCAAATGTCTTTTTTAAATAATCCTGCTTATCTGCAGGCAACCGCTTTAGCCTCGAATCTAATGAATCCGGTGTACAGTCTATTGCAAGTAAGCTATTTGCGTCTGTTTCATAAACTTCCATAAGCATATACAAATTTTTCATGCTCAAGTTTCTTCCTCCTTGCTCCACCTGTCCAAGTGTCGAAACACTTATTCCAGTTTTAGCAGCAACCTCTTCAATGAGAAGTCCTTTGTCCTTACGGATATCACGAATTACCGGACCAATTTTATATCCTTCATATTTCATCGTCGTACCCTCCAATGTCCTGTGCCATTTCCCTAATCATCTCTACAGCTGCATCTTCTGTCTCGTACTGACCAAGCCACTTCCCACTTGAATCATGTACAACTGTTCCGAATGCAGTCTGTGTAAATCTGCAATCCTTCACAGCCGGGACTTGTTTGTCCCGACCGGAATGATTTTCTGTTGTCGCTCTACCAAAGGACTCCGTTAGCATCCAAAATCCTCTACATGAGATGCAGTAATTGGCACCGGACCGACTTCAAGAGAATAGAGCCATATACCCATATCTGTGATGGTCTTAACAAATTCTTCCAAATCATAAATGTCATCGGTAATCTCATTCAGGCTTCTGACTACTACAACCTCAAAATCTTCCTCTTTAAGTGTTGCAAAGAAAGCATTCAATGCTTCTCTGTCATAGTCTCTTGTTATCGAGCGATCACAATATGCATCGTTAATTATTACTCCGTTAGGCATTGCCTGATCACGCATATTCTCGACCATCTGGACTACATTGAGTTCTGCTCTGCGGGACTTTATAAATGCAATTCCCTTAGCAAGCTCCTGATTATCTGTACCTTCGTTTCCTACTATGCTAAAATCTCTTTTATTCATTTTGTTATCTCCTTTACGATTTCGTATTGGAGAGTTTTGGCGCCTCCACTCTCGTGGTGTGCTGTTCCTTAGCACATTTATATTGTAACCTGCCCCCCTCTAATTGCCGACCGTGTACAGGCGACAGTTATGTCATGTAAACACGACAATAATTAGGAATAAAAAAGAACAGTAACAGACCTTTTATAATCTATTACTGTTCTTATATTTTGTAGAGTTACAATAATCCATCTGGATTAGGATGTGTTTTAAAGTAGATATGTAAATTAGTATGCCTCTCCAAAGAATGTAAACCTTCTTTGATATACCTCCATGATGCACCCATATTATTAGGTACTCCATTTACAACATCTGACTCCAGAAATGCAGGAAATAAATATTCTTTTCCTATAAATTTCTCATAAAATTCATCCGCATATTCTTGCTTTAAATTTTTGTCTAAATTAATCTCATTGTACAAAGCATGATCCAGATTGCACGACATAAAATACATTTCATATGGAAATGATTTTATCATCGTCTGATTCAATAAATATTCCAATATATCTCTCTTATCCTTATTTCTTCCTATTGCACGCTGTGGGTAAGTACAGCTAATATTGGTAGTTGAATATTCAAATGCATATGTTGGGCCATTTACGATAGCGGAATCCGGAATATATGCCCCATCCATATCAAATATTTGAACAATTTGTATAACATCCGAATTTTTTAATTTCTTATCTTTAATCACTTCTTGAACAGCTTCATATATTCTATTCTCAACATTAGCTATAGTTACCGTTGGATCACTTGTTATATCTCCATTTGTAAATCCAAAATCAATTTCCTTATTCCTTCTGTATATTTTTTTAAAAATATTTTCCAAAGCCGCCTTATCTGACGAACCTTCAACAATAAAAATGATTGTTTTTTTCTCTTTTGCCATAGTTACCCCCTATTCTCAGACTCTTTAAGTCTCTTCTCAAAATTAGGGGAAAATGTTAATTTACCTTGTTCTGTTCCAACCTTTCCAGCTTTTCGGAATGCATATCCCATCGCCAGCAGATCATCCTCATCGTACAGATCTTCTTTTTGTCCTCCCACTGTAATTGCACGGATATAGAAGTCTCTCTTATTATGATTCTTTTCAATCCCCTTCAATCTGATATAGCGATTTTCCGGATTGACAGTTGAACATACAATATTTTTTGCATCTAACTTTTCCAGTATACGTAGATTATGTGATGTAAATATCAACTGCCCCTTCATTTCGCTGTGCATCATTCCCAGCAATTCTCCAAGTAAATATTCAAATATTCCGGAATCCAGTTCATCAACAACCAGACAAACCCCCTCATTATTATATACAGATATAAGGTAATTCAAAATAGATACGATACGCTTAATTCCTTCAGATTCATATCTCAACAAAAATTCTTTTCCATCTCTAACAGAATATACCTCTACCTGAATTGCTTTTGTTCCATCAGGACGTTCTAATTCCATTTTCTCTTTCAATCGAATCTGTAAATTAGGTATCACTGATTTAATTGCCATATTAATTGCATCAATAACTATTTTTACCTGTTCATAATCTTCTTGCGGTATTTCTGTTACACCTGAAATAGCAAGCGGCATAATCGCCTGCATAATCTCTGTTTCAGTCTCTTTGTGAACATTGATTGGGATAATCTGATTATTATTGATAGTCCCTAACTGGTTAACTTTAATCACATTAAAGTCAACATAAGCAAACTGTAATATGCCTAAAATAACATTTCTAAAATCTCTTACTTCCATACTGTCTTCTAGTTTTTCAATATTGGCCTTTACAAGCTGATTAAAAAAAACAGAAATATTCTTCTGGGCACAAATAAGTGCTAAATTCTGCATATTTGTCAAAAAAGGAATAGCTCTTAAACTTGATAAATGATTAGATGTTACACTGATATTATGTGTTTCTAAAACATCCGTATTTCCATAATAAGGATTACAAAAAGAAATATCCCGTTCAGCTTTCCAGGACGCCCCTCGCTTCCAATACCGTAATTCCTCCATATAAATCTGAACTGCCTTTTCTTTCTCGTCTACCTGTAAAGAAGCTTGATAAACCACCTTATATTTTTCTTCTCCAATCCAAACAAAAAATTCCGTACGGATACAGCTAGTACCGTCTTTTGACAAAATACCTTCATACATCTCGTAATTTATAGGACTTCCTGTAAGTATCTGTCTTAACATATCTAGTGATTCTACTAATGCTGTTTTCCCGGAACCATTCTGCCCGTAAATGCCTACAATATCTGTTTTATCACACATTGCTTTTTTATTAATACTTCCATAATTCATATACATAACATCTCCGTACGCAACGTTTTTTATATTATGTATTTCAGAGCGCATAATTCTTACTTTATATTTATTTTCCATGGTTATTCTCCTAACATATAAGCACTTTTTACTCTTTACTATTTTATACCAGCTCCGACATTTTGTCCATACTGATTATCATTTTTATCCATTTTTAAATATTATTATATGTACAATCATACAAAATATTCATTTTCACCTATTCTCTTCCATTTTTATTTCTTAATTTAATCAGTTATTTGAACATTTTTTAAAGCTCTCATCATTGCCAGACACTGTTGAATTTGAAGTTCACTCATATTTGAAAGAACATTAATTGCTTCCGATATTAATGAAACTTTTGTATCCTCAGTTTTTCCATGCATAATATACTGTTCTGACACATCCAAAGATGAGACCAGACGCTCTAAAGTTTGAACCTTAAATTCACCACCATTTTCAATAGCAGATAACGCCTGTCGTCCAATTCCTATACGGTCTGCTAATTCATCCTGAGTTAATCCCAATTCTTTTCGCCTATCAGCTATACGTGTTCCTCTATCATAATCTTTAGCCTTTCCAGCCATCTGGTCTCACCTCCTTCCTTTTTTCATAAAAAAACGCCCAACGAAAATATACTTGTAACCTGCATTACAAACATATCTTCGTCAGGCGTTGGTAGCTATAGAATCCTATGCTCCGATTTGCTCTGTACGATTCTCTTCTATAATTTTTTATTACTTGATGCTCGACCATCATGGAGGAAAACTGCCACAACAACCTTGCATATGGGACATTTTATTGAGACGATGCCCTTCGATCCTCGCAATAAATCAAACAATCGCTTGTTCTTACAGCAAGGACAGGCAACGTGAATGTACTCATCTTCCACACTTGCACCTCCTTGTTTATGCGTAAGGCAACTGTCATGATTTTACCTGCTAAGGTAGCGCAATTACATTATAGAACATATGTTTGCATTTTGCAAGTCATATTCATTTTTTCAAAAAAGAAAGCCGAAGTAGAATGCACACATATAATTTATGTATGCATTTCTACTCCGGCTTTGTTTCCTTTAGACCTTAGCCTATGAACTAGCTCGTCCAAGCATTAAATACTCTATTTATTTGTGATATATTTTTCCAAACAATCTTGTACCTGACTGCAAAGCAAATCCACATCAATATAGTCATAACGCCCATGTCTTCCGTGAATTAATACTGCTTTTCCATCTCTTATACCCGGTGTGCCTATAAAAAATCCATTTTCAGCACCTCCATGAGTGTATATCTTTTCGTTCAGAGTGATATCTTTCATTCAGATTTCCTCCTTACATCTCAGAATTATCAATTTTACTTGATACAGCAGATAAGATACTTCCCCACTGTGACTCCAAGTTATCAAACAACATTCTGTTTGAATCTGTGTCTTTCATAGCAGATCTTGCCTTTACATAACTTAAAATCAAAAGCATAATAGCATCTCTCACCTTTGCTTTATCAACTGAATCATCGGCAGAATCTACTTTAAGTGCCTCACCACACAAAGGTTCTATTACTTTTTGATAATATGCGTGATTTGTATTTAATTTAATAACCATCTTATCTCCCAGCAATGTTTCAGTCTCAAAAAGTACTGAAGCAGGGTATGAAACCGTTAAAATAGAATACATTCTATTGTTGATAGCTTCCTTACGTGCAGCTCTTTCAGCCTCTGTTTCCCCAGTACTTCCTGCTGTTTCGTCTAAAATCTTTTCAATTCTGGCAGCTTCTTCCTCTTGCGTCATATTATTTTTTGTTTGATTCATAGGAAGGACATCGTCTAAATCTGTCATAATGTCTGCCACATTATCAAAGTGGTTTTTAACTTGGTTTTGTCTTGCCTTTTCTATTGCACGATCTTCTTTGATACGTTTTCTTAAAGACGTAATCGCTCCTGTCAATTCAGATTTTAATCTATCTTTCAATGCACCAATTGGCTCTGCACCTCTCTTGATATATCTAACCTGAAAACATTCATCCAACTCTGGCGGAAATGAAATTTCACATCCCCACCATCTATCATTATCCTGATATGAAAACTGTCCACGTTTTTGTCCAATTAAATAAGGAATTTTATCGTACAACACCTCTCGGTTAGCTCTTAAAATTGATACGCCCTCATTTTGATCTATTTTTCTCTTCTTTGCTTCATTATTTCCACCATCCCCGATGTTGGCACGCCATTCAAGCGGAAGCAATGATAACTTAATTCGAATTGTTGCCTTCTCACCCGGCCTACCAGGAATATCCCAATCAAATGCGTATTCACTATACAACTGCGCTTTTGGATCTTGAGTTTCCTTGGTATCAAACTGCGTTGGTCCTGCCATATAAAGAGGATCATGCAAATACACAATTCGATTATCAAGATATATCTTCAACCCTGTTTCAATAAATTTCCTATAAGTTCTTCCAAGATAATTAGCTATAAGACCATTGAACTCGTTTGAATCAATTCTTCTTCCCGTTCCATCCATACGATCACAGTTTGATAAAACAACAAGTGTTCCTGTATTTTCATCATAAAAATCCTTATATGCATCCGGAATTTCTTTCTTAATAGGTATTGATATTATTGTCTTTCCAGCTTTTATTTCATCTAAATCAATATATGTATAGAGAAAATCTCTACTCTCATCATCCCTTGAATACACCTCAATTTTTCTGGCAAGTGATATTCCCCCTAAAGTCATACCTACACCAAATTTTCCGATGCCCAAACGCCCATTTTTATGTTCACGCATTGAACAACCAAGTTTTAAACATTTAGAAATGATGTCTTCTCCCATTCCTACGCCGTTATCTGCTACTGCGATACTTACTATTTCTTCACTCTGTCTTTTCCCCAGCCTTACTGTTTTCTTTTCAAAATCAATTCTAATCTCTCTTGCACCTGCTTCGACTGCATTATCAACAATCTCCCCAAGTCCATTTTCGACAGAATAATCATTGTAACGCAACGACTCATACATGTGCGATACATCAATCAAATCCGTCCCTACTTCAGTTGCAAAATTTTCACTCATTATTTCTGTTGACATACAAATGTCCTCCTCGATACATATTTTCGGACATAGAAAAAGACCTTACATCACATCGATGAAAGGCCTCATTTATATCATTATACAATATACCAACAGAATTTAATCGAAAGCAAATACACCTATAGAATATTGCAATAGCTCTACAGATTAATACAATCTTTCTCTAATATTCGATTTACGTACACCGTCCTGATATCTTTTATTCCCACAGCATTTACCATGAGACTTTCCATCTTGTCCGATTCTTATCTCAAATAATAATATAAATTTTTTTATTTGTCAAGTCATATCCACTCATATTTATTCGTATTGATTCACATATATGTTTTTCAGTTTTATTTATCCATCTAATTTTTGTTTAGCAACCTAGTCTTTAGCCCCTTTTTCCAATTTATCACTTTACCTTAACTATGCTATACTTTCCATACCATAATTTTCCCCGTCTCATCTAACAACTTTGTTGTATAATGAACCTTACTCCCCTTCTTAATAATAATCTCCATATTAATTTCCTTAAAAATGAACTTCATTTTGTACAGAAAATCAGCAAGCAACTCTTTCTTTAATTCAATCTCTATTAAAATCACTATATTTTGTTCAAAATCAATATTAATTAATCTCATTCCACTATTTACAGCCAATTCTGTTATCGCCGCAATCTGATCGTCCCTCTGCTTAAAAATATTCTTCCTTTTAGTATGCAAACTATCACCAATATTTTCTATCTCGTCTATTTTTATCATCTCTACAGCAATCTTATTCATATACGCCAATACATCTATTTGTTTAGCAATAAACCATATAATCTGCATAGAAAAAAATTTTTTTCTTTCATTCTCTTCAGTACCAAAAATCAACTCCACATTATCATCTGCTTGTAAAGAATATTTTTCATGATTAGCTACATTTCTCCAATCAGATAATTTTTCTCCTGCGAGCATATCGCAATATACCGCTTTAAATATTTCAAATTTATCTATTAAGTTTTGAACCATTACGCCCAATTTCAAATTTTTTTTATCTTTACCGTTTTCAATAAATATGCACCCTCTTACAAATCAAATATACGATTTAAGAACCCCTTCAATTACTCCTCCAATATATTCCATCATATTGCTAAGGTCAATATCTGGTCGTTGCCCTTCCCCATGTGGTTCATATGCACTTCTAGCTTTTTGTGTCCACTTTTCTCCTGCATCAGTAAAATCTTGAATACATTCATTTAACCATGCTATAGCTTTTAAATGATCTTTCTGTTTAGCATTTCTATATAACTCTATAATAAGATTTATACAGTCTTCCCATAATGTATCTCTCATTAAATTTATAAATTGTATATATTCAAACCTAAATCCACCATTTTCTATTACCTGTTTAAGCAAATGTTTATTACTTACAAATTTGCAAAAAGCATCATATATTGAATCCGTTTTCAACTCCTTACCCATTGATAATTCTGTATTTAATGCTTCTATATACTCTGAATAACTATCTGCGGTTTTAGCCATTAATCCACCTACTTCCTTTTTGCTATTTCCAATAGCATAATCAATTTCTATATTCGGCTGAACATTAAAGCAAACTGCTCTGCTTCACAATTCATTACTTCTATTTCGTCTAATTCACTATACTCTTCAAACGATTCTGTCGTATATTCCTCTGCTGACCAAAACGGTTTATTCCCATTTATTGGTACAGTTGCTTTATCAGCATACTTTGGAATAGAATTATCTTCCAAAATATTATCTGTCATATCGGCTCACCTATTAATCTTACCGTTGACAATCATTGCTGCAAATGCAATCATACACAGAAAGGTTATGATAAATATTTTTCTTCATTCAAAGCCTCAACTATAAATCTAGTTCAAAATCATCATCTATATCAATAATCTTTCTCGATACCTTTTTCGATTTCTTATCTACCTGTGCCGTAACTTTCAGTGCCTTATTTTCTTCAGCACTTGCTTTAAATAAACTATCTACGAATGACTTAATATCCATTGATGATTCAGTTTCTTTCTTCTCATATTTTTCTGAATATGATTCTGGAATCTTCTTATCCTTCATTTCATCGGTGCTTTTATTCAATGATTCAGCCAAAGCCTTATTCTCTGCGGTATTTTTGTTATACCAACAAAATTTCTTAGGATTCCATCTCCATTTAAACATTTTAAGTGTCTCTCTTGTCATTTCATCTGGTTTTCCATCAAAGTATAATTCAATAGAATTATATTCATAATTGTTTACTATTCTCATATCTCACACCTTCTTTTCAAATTCCATACTTTGATCTCTTATTAAGTGAAAATCCTAAAATTCCTCCTACTATACAACCAACTACATGTGCCATATTGGAAATGTTATCATCGAGAACAACTCCATCATAAATCTGCTGTCCCAAATAAATCGCAGCAACAAGTATAAAAGTAATTGGTATCTCTCCTTCTCGAAAGCTAGTAAATGAAGCCATTAAAATAAATGCAAATACAACACCGCTAGCACCACATAATGCCGTATTCCAAAAGAAAACATAATTAATAACGCCCGTCACCAGAGCAGTAACTGCTATTACCTCTATAATTTTCATTGATCCATTTTTTCCCTCAAGCATAGGACCTAGCAATAAGATATATGCCATATTTCCTATAAAGTGTTGCCACCCATCATGTCCAAATACATGTGTGCAAATGCTAATATAAGAATATAGGAAATATAGCATATAAAAATGTCGGAAAACCTACATTCTTATTTTGTATTTTTAGGTGTATTGTTACACTTCCTTATGGAGGTGAACACTGCATGAAAAACAATCTTAAAGGAGAACTGGCAGTTATGGATAGTCTTGATACGCTTTAATGGCAACAGATACTCAGTTGACCCAAAGTGCTGACAATATCTTATATCTATTTCCTCTATAAATAACATAAGATTCTCGATGCAAAGTACATCTCTTTACATAGTCATATGGTAATTCTGCTTTCTCTGGTATATTCTCATAATAATTTCTAAATCCAAATGGATCTAAAAATGCCACTGTTA
>ERZ791574.967-NODE-967-length-17421-cov-4.849821_pt1 | contig 17421 bp, 14 predicted proteins | sample MGYA00433098_ERZ791574 | MGnify/ENA primary metagenome ERZ791574 (study PRJEB30046, sample SAMN00791933) | human gut metagenome | study: EMG produced TPA metagenomics assembly of the A metagenome-wide association study of gut microbiota in type 2... | reverse complement strand
GGCGCAAGCTCTTTGCTGCAGAGCGTCTCCTGATTGATCCAGTTGATGTCCTGCTGTGCATAGAAATCGAGCAGATTCATATAGCAGTAATCAAAGCTGTATCCTTCGCCCTCTGCAGCCCGCCGGGCGGCCTGCGAATAGATGGGTGCATGAATGAGGTTGTCCCCTGTAGCCGAGAAGCGCAATGTCGTGACGACAGGCTGCGGCTCAGGCACAGCAAGTTCCTCCGAAACAGCAGGGGACTCCGCCCCCGCTGCCGGGGGAACTGCATCTACGATGCGGCGGGGCCAGAGGCGCAGAGAGAGCAGCGCCGATACGGCCACCAGCAGAACCCCCAGTGTGTACAGGGTGACGCCCTTATGTGAGGTGTGCTTTTGGGCGGAACGCCGACGGCGGGGAGGGGCTGCGTGCTTTGCGTGCTTGGCCATAGGCTCGTCTCCTGACGCACGATACCGTGCCTTATGATGCCATGCGCAGAAAAGCTTACATCTCTGCGATCATGTTACTCATATTGTACAGGCCGGGTTCCTTTTTTGCAAGATAAACGGCAGCATTTATTGCGCCATTTGCAAAAATATTGCGGGAATATGCCGTATGGCGGAGGGTGATGACCTCATCCGGGCCGCAGAACAGCACCTCATGGTCGCCCACGATGCTGCCGCCGCGCACGGCGCTGATGCCGATCTCCTTGGGGTCGCGCTTCTGGCGGACGGAGGAGCGGTCATAGACGTAATGGTATGCGCCGTCGTTCTCTTCGTTGATGGCGTCAGCCAGCATCAGAGCCGTGCCGCTGGGAGCGTCCAACTTGTTGTGATGGTGCTGCTCAACGATCTCGATGTCGTAGTTTGCGCCCAGAATGGCCGATGCACGCTTGCACAGCTCGGACAGGACGTTGATGCCCATGGACATATTGGCGCTCTTGAACACCGGAACGCTGCGGGACAGCTGCACTACCTTCAGCTGCAGCTCCTCCGAAAGGCCGGTGGTGCACACCACGATGGGCAGCTTGTGGGTCTGGCAGTAGGGCAATGCCTTTTCCACTGCGGCAGGGGAACTGAAGTCGATGATCACATCGCCCTTGCCGTTCAGCTTTTCCAGACTGTCGTAGACCGGAATGCCGTTTTGCTCGCCGTCCTTCATATCAATACCGGCCACCACACAGCAGTCCTCCCGCTGTGCGATCATATCGCACAGCACATGGCCCATGCGGCCGCCAATACCCTGAATCACGATCTCTGTCATTGCTGTTTCCTCATTTCTATAATATGGCAGAATGCCCGGAAGCTGAAGATCCCGGGCATTCTGTACGCTGTTGTTATTCCTTGATCAGACCTGCAGCCAGCAGAGCCTGCTCGATCTTTGCCTTGTGGGCATCGCTGGGCTCTACCAGCGGCAGACGGCATTCGCCTGCGTTCCAGCCCAGCACGTTCATGGCATACTTGACCGGAATGGGGTTCACCTCGCAGAACAGAGCCTCCTCCAGCGGCAGCATTTCCAGCTGCAAAGCGCAGGCCTTGGCGGTATCTCTGTCAAAGAAAGCCTGACAGCAGTTATGCACCAGTTCCGGCGCAACATTGGACACCACGCTGATGACACCCTTGCCGCCCAGTGCCAGCAGGGGAACCACCTGATCGTCGTTACCGGAGTAGATGTTCAGCGCATCACCGCACAGTGCAGCAACTCTGGCCACCTGAGAGATGTTGCCGGAGGCCTCCTTGATGCCGTTGATGAGCGGGTGCTTGCTCAGCTCCAGAGCAGTCTCGGGTGCAATGTTCAGACCCGTGCGGGAGGGTACATTGTACAGGATGACCGGGATGCCGCCGGCCTCAGCCATGGCGGTAAAGTGCGCCACCAGACCGGCCTGCGAGGTCTTGTTGTAGTAGGGGGTGACCATCAGCAGGGCATCGGCACCGCAGGCGGCAGACTTTGCTGCCAGTGCGCAGCCGTGGTCGGTATCGTTCGAACCGGCACCGGCAATGACCGGTACGCGGTGATTGACCGTATCCACGGTGAACTTGATGGCGGCCAGCTGCTCCTCATCGGTCATGGTAGAACACTCGCCGGTGGTGCCGCAGATGATGATGGCATCGGTGTGGCGGGCGATCTGATCCTCGATAATGCGGCCCAACTCGTCAAAGTTGATGCTTCCGTCCTCGTACATCGGGGTGATGATGGCAACACCCGCACCGGTAAAGACAGGCTTCTTCATAGTAAAAAACTCCTTTGCTGCGTGTATCGCGCAAAAATTCAGGCATTAGTCCATATAGCCCTTTGCTGCCAGCAGCTCGGCCAGCAGCACAGCACCGCCGGCAGCACCGCGCAGGGTGTTGTGGCTCATGCAGGCAAACTTGTAATCAAACAGGGTGTCCTCCCGCAGACGGCCGATGCACACTGCCATACCGTTTTCGGTGTTGCGATCCAGCTTGGGCTGCGGACGATCTGGCTCAGTAAAGTAGTGCAGGAACTGCTTGGGAGCGCTGGGCAGGTTCAGTTCCTGTGCAGGGCCGCGGAAGTTCGCCCAAGCTTCCAACATCTGCTCCTTGGTGGGCTTTTTGTCAAAGCTTACGAACACGGCTGCGGTGTGGCCGTCCGAAACAGGCACACGGAAGCACTGTGCAGTGATGACCGGCTTCTCAGCATTGACGATCTGGTCGCCCTCAATGTGGCCCCACAGCTTCAGCGGCTCGCGCTCGCTCTTTTCCTCCTCGCCGCCGATGTAGGGGATCACGTTGTCCACGATCTCAGGCATCCGGTCAAAGGTCTTACCAGCACCGGAAATGGCCTGATAGGTGCACACCAGCGCCTTGCTCACGCCAAAGTCCTTCATCAGGGGATGCAGGGCAGGCACATAGCTCTGCAGGCTGCAATTGGACTTGACGGCGATGAAACCGCGCTTGGTGCCCAGACGCTTACGCTGGGCGGGAATGATCTCGATATGGTCGGCATTGATCTCAGGTACCACCATAGGAACGTCCGAGGTGAAACGATGGGCACTGTTGTTGGAGACCACCGGGCACTCAGCCTTGGCGTATGCTTCCTCCAGTGCTTTGATCTCGTCCTTGGGCATATTGACAGCGCAGAAAACAAAATCCACCTGCGAAGCAACTTCCTCTACCTTGGAAGCGTCCAGAACGGTCATCTTCTTCACGCTCTCCGGCATGGGAGTAGTCATGGCCCAGCGGGAGCCCACTGCATCCTCATAGCTTTTGCCCGCACTGCGGCCGGATGCAGCCAGCACGGTCAGTTTGAACCAAGGATGATTCTCCAGCAGAGTCACAAAACGCTGACCCACCATACCAGTTGCGCCTACGATACCCACTTTATACTGTCTATCCATTTCCAGCACCTTTCCTTTCAAAAAAACAAACAGCAAATCTTATCATTGTGCACAACACGGCTTGCAAACCGGACAGCGATGCAATATAATAGATACTGTTTATACAGATTCTATAATATCATTGATACGTTGTCCGTGTCAATCATCGGAAAGGCAAATGCACAGTATGTTAAAAAAAGATTTTTGGTATGATTTACCCAAAGAGCTCATTGCACAGGAACCTGCGTCCCCTCGGGATGCGGCACGGCTGATGGTTCTGAGCCAAAAGGACGACAGCATCCAGCACAAGGTATTCCGCGACCTGCCGGAATTTCTGGAGCCGGGAGATCTTTTGGTAGTGAATAATTCCAAGGTGCTGCCCGCCCGCATCGTGGGCGTCAAGCAGCCTACCGGTGCCGTGTGCGAGCTGCTGCTGCTGCGGCAGGTGAAGGGAGACCAGTGGGAGTGCCTGGCAAAGCCCGGCAAGCGGATGCAGCCCGGCACGAAGGTAAGCTTTGGTGACGGCAGCCTGACCGCTGTGGTGGACGAGACCATGGAGGACGGCAACAAGTACGTTACATTCTATTATGATACCGAAACGCTTTATGAAAAGCTGGATGAATTTGGCAAGATGCCGCTGCCGCCCTACATCACAAAGCAGCTGGAGGATCAGAGCCAGTACCAGACCGTCTATGCCAAGGAGCTGGGCAGCGCAGCTGCTCCCACCGCCGGGCTGCATTTTACCCCGGAGCTGATGGACACCATCCGCGCCATGGGGGTCGGCATTGCCGAGGTCACCCTGCACGTTGGTCTGGGCACCTTCCGACCTGTGCAGGAGGACGAGATCTCCGACCATAAGATGCACAGCGAGTGGTACTCCATCAGCGAGGAGACCGCCCGGCGCATCCGCGAGACCAAGGCCGCAGGCCACCGGGTCATCGCTGTGGGCACTACCAGCTGCCGCACACTGGAGGCTGCCGCTGCCAAGTACGGCGAGATCAAGGCTTGCAGCGGCAACACCTCCATCTTCCTGTACCCGGGGGTGAAGTTCAACTGCATCGACGGTCTGATCACCAACTTCCATCTGCCGGAGAGCACCCTGATCATGTTGGTGTCCGCCCTGTACGGCTACGAAAAGACCATGCACGCCTATGAGGTAGCTGTGGCAGAGAAGTACCGTTTCTTCTCCTTTGGCGATGCGATGCTGATAGTCTGATGCAAAATTCGCGCTTTTTGCGATATTTGTATGTGAAAGGTAAGGATGCGATCTGCATCCGCCGCTCCCCTTACAATTACGGCAGACCGCTGCTGTGATCATTCTGATAACTTGCAGGCTCGTGGCCTGCATCGAGGCTGCACGGCTGTTTTCCGTGCGCAGAAAGGAACGAATAATCATGCCTTCTTTGACGACTTACACCCTGCTCAAGCAGGAGCACAGCGCCCGGCGGGGCGAGTTCAAAACCGTGCACGGCACGGTTCAGACCCCTGCCTTCCAGAACGTTGCCACCGCTGGTGCCATCAAGGGCGGCCTGTCGGCGCAGGATCTGAAGGATATCGGCGCGCAGGTCATGCTGTGCAACACCTACCATCTGCATCTGCGTCCCGGCGACAAGCTGGTAGCGGATATGGGCGGCCTGCACAAGTTTACCCGCTGGAACGGGCCTATCCTGACCGACAGCGGCGGATTTCAGGTGTTCAGTCTGGCAAAGCTGCGCAAGATCACCGAGGAGGGCGTGACCTTCGCCTCCCATCTGGACGGGCACCGCATCTTTATGGGGCCCGAGGAGAGTATGCAGATTCAGGCAAATCTGGGCTCTACCATCGCCATGGCCTTTGATGAGTGCGTAGAGAACCCCGCCCAGCACGATTACTCCAAGGACAGCTGCGAACGCACCACCCGCTGGCTGAAGCGCTGCAAGGCCGAAATGGCACGCCTGAAGCACGAGGGTATCTCGGTCAACCCGGATCAGCTTCTGTTCGGCATCAATCAGGGCTGTACCTATGCAGACCTGCGCGTGGAGCACATGAAGCAGATTGCAGAGCTGGAGTTGGACGGCTACGCCATCGGCGGTCTGGCTGTGGGCGAGCCCACCGAAGTGATGTATGAGATGATCAGTCAGGTGGAACCGCACATGCCCAAGGACAAGATCCGCTATCTGATGGGTGTCGGCACTCCCGGCAACATCATCGAGGCCGTAGCCCGTGGTGTGGATTTGTTTGACTGCGTTATGCCCAGCCGCAATGCCCGCCACGGCCACCTGAATACATGGAGCGGCATCATTAACATCAAGAATGCCAAGTATGAGCGGGACGAGCGTCCCATTGATCCCGCCTGCGGCTGCCCGGTGTGCCGCAACTATTCCCGCGCCTACATCCGGCACCTGCTCAAGGCAGATGAGATGTTGGGTATGCGCCTGACCGTGATGCACAATCTGTGGTTCTACAATCATCTGATGGAACGTATCCGGGACGAACTGGATGCCGGCACCTTTACCGCCTTCCATGACAGATACGTTAAACTTCTGGATACCCGAATTTAAACTTTAGCCTTGCAACAAGGCTGATAAGAGGGTATAATAGCATTATCTGAATTTTTGAGAGGAGATTTTGCCCCATGCAATTTCTGACTACCACGTCCGAAGGCTATATCAGCCTGTTCTTCACGCTGGCACTGATGCTGGTCCTGCTGTACTTCATGATCTACCGTCCTCAGAAGAAGCAGGAAAAGAAGGATGCCGCTATGCGCAGCAGTCTGGAGATCGGCGATCAGGTCACCACCATCGGTGGTGTCATTGGCCGCGTTGTCGCCATCAAGGATGACACCTTTGTTCTGGAGACCGGCGCTGACCGCGTGAAGATCCGCTTCACCAAGTCTGCGATCTCTTCGGTCGAAAAGCTGAACATGGACAAGGCTCCTGCCGACAAGAAGTAAGCGTTTACACCGTGCATACATGAACCGCCTCCCTGCATAGACTATGTGCAGGGAGGCGGTTTTGTTATGTCTGAGTCTCGAGGTTTCCCGGCGGAGCTTTTTTCGTTTCTGCTTTTCGGGGTGCTGGGGGTAGCTGTAACGGCGGCAGCTTTGGCATGTTTTGCGCAGCTGATGGCCGGGCAGGGCTGCTCCGGCAGTGTAGTGCCGATACTTGCCACAACAGCCGTGTGCATGGGCAGCCTGCTGTGTGCACTGACGGCAGCGTTTCGTAAAAAGGCGCGCGGTCTGCTGACCGGACTGCTCCAAAGTACATTTCTGGCAGTGCCGCTGGCGCTTTCTGCTATATGGAACGGCACAGCCGCTGAGCCTGCTGTGGTATGCCGCCTTCTGGCGGTGCTACTCTGCGGTTGCATTGGTGGGCTTCTTGGAGTCACCCTGCGCAGTCGCAGACACACGCTTCGTTGATCGATCCGGCAAATCGAATCCATCAGAGGGAGAAAACAGCGTATGTGGATCTATGAACAGACAAAATCAGAAGAAAACTTTTCTTTGCTGCCGCAGACGGTCGGCCTACCGGTGCAAACAGCAGAGTCTGCCCTGTCGCCCGCGCCGGCACAGGCAGCTGAACCGGCAGAACAATTGACGCAAAAAGAGCCCTGCACCCCGGCAAAGCGCCACGCCACCCGAGATTGCTGGCTGCTGGCTGCGGCGTTTCTGCTGGGGTGTACGGCAGCCGGTGTATTGCAGGCCGTATGCGATGCCCGGCAGACAGAACTGCTGCAGTATTATCTGGAAGCGTGGCAAAGGCTGTTTGCGCCGGGCAGTATGCAAGGAGCGGTACAGCTTTTCGGCATGGAATACCTGACACTCGGCCTTGTGGTCAGCCTATTTCTGGTATTGGGGCTTTCTGCCCTTGGCCCAGTAATGATCTTTGGCAATATGATGTTGTACGGCTTGGGCAGCGGGCTGCTTATGGTACAGCTTTGCGCCGCAGGCGGATGGAAAACGGTACTTCTGGCGCTGCTGTGGACAGGCCTGCCGGCGGCAGCAGCAAGCGGCTGTCTGTGCTTTTTCGGGGCTTGTGCTTTGCAGGTCAGCAGCCGGATCCACGCCTACTCCTTCCGCAGGCATCCCGGCGGACAAGCCCGCCCCGGGGTACAGGCACTGTTGGGACAATATCTGCTGACCATGGTGGTGCTGCTGCCGCTGTGCGGTGCGGCAGCAGGGCTTTCGTATCTTGGCAGTCGCCTGTGAACAGCATCCTTTTCTTGCGGGTTTTGGCACAGTGTGTTACAATAACAAAAGACCATAATAAATGAGGGACAGACATGAAATTGAAATCCGTCTATGTATGCTCCAATTGCGGAGAGACAAGCCCCCGCTGGATGGGGCGCTGCCCCAGCTGCGGCAGCTGGAATACCATGAACGAGGATGTTGTTGCTGAAGCGCCAAAGGCGGGGACTCCTGCCGCCCGTCAGGCTGCCGCGGCTCGTCAGGAGGGCGTGACCACCCTGACCGCCCGGCGGCTGTCAGAGATCAGCACCACGGAGGAAAAAAGCCGCATCCTGACCGGCATCTCTGAGCTGGACCGCGTATTGGGCGGCGGCATCGTGCTGGGCGGCGTGGTGCTTTTGAGCGGTGAGCCGGGCGTGGGCAAATCCACTATGCTGTTACAGCTGTGCGGCGCCATCTCCAACCAGCACAGCGTATTGTATATCACCGGCGAGGAGTCTGTCCGGCAGGTCAAGCTGCGTGCAGCGCGGCTGAAGGTACCGCAGGATAACATCTTTCTGGCGGCGGAAAATGACGTGGATGAGATCTGCGGTCTGATCGAAAAAGAAAAGCCGGATCTTGTGGTCATCGACTCCATCCAGACCATGCGCTGCATGGATATCTCGTCCTCGTCCGGCACGGTCAGTCAGGTGAAGGAGAGTGCCGCCCGGCTGCTGGCGGTAGCTAAAAAGCAGGAGATTCCCATGTTCATTGTGGGTCATGTGAATAAGGACGGTGCAATTGCAGGCCCTAAGGTCATGGAGCATATCGTGGATACGGTGCTCTACTTTGAGGGCGACAAGATGCTGCCGTACCGCATTCTGCGGGCAGCCAAAAACCGCTATGGCTCCACCAATGAGCTGGGAATGTTCGATATGACCGGCACAGGACTTGCCGAGATTGAAAACCCCTCCCAGATGCTGCTGGAAGGACGTCCGCTGGGGGTTTCCGGCAACTGCGTGGCCTGCACCATGGAGGGTAGCCGTCCTATCCTGAGCGAGATACAGGCACTTGCCACCAAGACGAATTTTCCGGCACCCCGTCGCGCCTGCAGCGGATACGACTATAACCGCATGAATCTTTTGATTGCCGTGCTGGAAAAGCGGGCAGGGTACTTCTTTGGAAATCTGGATGTTTACGTCAACATTGTGGGCGGCATTGCACTGCGGGATACCGCCTGCGACCTTGCAGTCTGCCTGAGTATGGTCTCCTCGCTGCTGGACCGCCCGGTCAGTGATAAGCTTATCGCTATCGGAGAGGTAGGTCTGGGCGGGGAAGTGCGCAGTGTGCCCAACCTGGAGCAGCGTCTGCACGAGGCTGAGCGTATCGGCTTTGAGCGGGCGGTCATCCCAAAGCACAGCCTTGCACACCTGAATGCCGCAGATTATCCCGGCATGAAGCTGGTCGGTGCAGCGTATATCGCAGATGCCATCAATGCGCTAAAAAATGACCGCCTGTGATGAAACGAGGAACCTATGTCGATTTATCTGGACGAAAGAAACCCCGGCAAGCACGCACCCTTTGAGGATGCTGCGCCGGATATTGTAGAATATGTGCGGTACCTTGAGGTGATCGCCGGTAAAAGCGCCAATACAGCTTTCAGTTATTACTGCGACCTGCGCTCCTTCAGCCGCTTTATGAAGCGCCGCCGCGGGCTTGTGGCCACGGATGCAGAATTTAAGGAGATCGACCCCAAGGGGCTGGATACGGCCTTCTGGGGCAGCATAACAAAAGAGGATATCTACGAATATCTGTATTTTCTGAACCGGGAGTGCGGCAACAAAAAATCCTCTACCGCCCGGCGGCTGGCCAGTCTGCACGGTTTTTATGATTATCTGGTCAATCAGGTCAACCGCTTATCCGAGGACCCTACGGCGGCCATCCGCCCGCCCAAACAGGATAAGGTCTTGCCCAAGTACCTGACGGCAGAGCAATCCATTTCGCTTTTGGAGAGTACCCAGACCCAGAGCGATTTCCCGGAGCGGGATTATTGCATGGTGGTGCTGTTCCTCAACTGCGGTATGCGTCTTGCAGAGCTGGTAGGCATGGACCTTGGAGACATCGATTTAGAGCAGCGTCAGATCCGCCTGTTCGGCAAAGGCCATAAAGAGCGTATGGTCTATCTGAATGATGCCTGCGTGGAGGCACTGCAACTATATCTGCGCAAGCGCAACACCATGGAGGGGCTTTCACCCAAGGAAAAAGCGGTGTTTATTACCCGTATGCGCAAGGAACGTATTTCGAACCGCAGAGTAGAACAGCTGATCTCCGGTGCAATGAAGGCTGCGGGGCTGAAGGGCTTTTCCACCCATAAGTTGCGTCACACCGCCGCAACGCTGATGTATCAGACCGGCAATGTGGATATCCTTACCCTCAAGCAGCTTCTGGGGCACAGCAGTGTGGGAACAACGCAAATTTATACGCACCTGCAAGAATTTCAGGTGCGCTCTGCCATTGAGGAAAACCCGCTGGGCAAGGTACTACCCATCAAAGCTGCAAAAGCAAGCTTGGATACAACAGATGCAGCAGGGGAGACATCTGTTGAAAATGACCCGGCGGGAGAGGACGCTTCTGAGCCGTCCGGCCCTATGGCGGCCTTTGAGGGCGCTGCACAGGATGGCTTCCGGGCAGATATCTCGGCAATGTCCAACGATGAAATAGACGATTCATCGCGCGATACTTAAACCTGCACAAAACGTCTGAGACGATTCAAAGACCTATGGCGCGATCCGGCTTGACCGGATAACGTCATGGGTCTTTATAATTTACATTATAAGCAGTCAGCAGCAATACATACAGGAGCATCCATAGAAACGCGCAACGTAATGTCTACACAAAAACAAATGTTATAAAGCAAGCACCTAGATGCTTACTGGAATAAAAGAATTACAAACGAACCGATTCGGCAGCGCATAACACAGAAAGTATCTGTAAGCGTGAAACAAATAAAACAATAAAATATGATAAAAAGTGCAGACTACGTAGAACGGTTGAACTAAGCCTAAAAATGAGCCAGCTGAGGCTGAAACGCCAAAATTCCGGGAAATGGGCATTTTTCACTTCCCTGAGTTTCGCATAACGTGCATTATACGAAACAGATATAATTAAAAAGAGAAGCTGCCCTTCTCTCTTTCTGTCAGATTTTCGGCAGCTTCTGTGGATGCTATTCAGTTTACACATGCCCGCTTCTGCGCCGCTTGACGTATTACCAGCATGTTCAAGCGTTCAACTTATGCCTGCGGTAGCCGTTCCAGTGCGTTACAGGTCCTGTTATAAAAGCAGTATCGTTTCTTTTCCTTTGGTGATGCGATGTTCATTTCACCGGTAGCGGTTCTGTGCCGAAGTATGTACAGATGGCTTCGTAATAGATGCGTGCCACTGTCTTGCAGCCCTGTTCACTGCCAAAATGCTCCACATCCTCATCGTTCGTCACAAAACACTGCTCTGCCAACACTGCCGGACAATCCACATCCTCCAGCAGCGTAAAGCTGCGCTCAGGCCGAACCTGCGTGTAGGTATTCTCCACCAGCTGCTTCTGGTCGTTTTCCAGATAATAAATGTAGCGTACTCCCCCTCGCCCGCGCAGCCTTGCGCCGATGCTCTGCATTCCACCGGCCAGCAGTTTTGCAAAATAAAAACTTTCCTGATGCCATGTACGCCCGGGCACTGCCGGATAGCATTCAAAACCGGCTGCCGTAGAGCCATTGGCCGCGGAGTTGCCGTGGATGGACAGCAGCAGCTGCGGGCTTTGAGCGCTGGCTGCTGCTGCACGTTGGGCAGGTGTCGCGGTTTCATCAAAGCTTTCCCGGGTCTGCAGCGGAATGTAATTAGAATCCTCTTCTAACCATTGGAGCAGCGCAGCAGCCGTAGCTGCGGTGACCTGTTTTTCTTCGACCACTCCCCTTGCGCCCGGGTCACTGCCGCCATGTCCGGCGTCTATTGCCACCCGGTACGGCGGGTCGCCCACCACAGGACGAAAGTCCTCCGCTGAGACTGAGACTGCGGATTCTGCGGGTGCGTTCAGTTCCAGCGCCGCCCTCCATAAAAACAGGCCGAAATAGAGCATCAGTGCCGCAAAAACAAACAGCAAACCGTGTAAAAATCGGTTCCTCGTTTTGCAGCGGTGCGTTTTACGTTTGCTATGTTTATTTACTGATCTGCGCTGACTGGTTGGCATAAAGCTTTACTTCCTGTTCGTTTTACATTCCTATTTATATAATACGAGTATACTCGCCTTTTCCTTGCACTGCAACAAAAAAAGACTGCCAATTTTTCAAAAGGCAGTCCTTACTGGGTTATTTCAGTTCTACAACCGTTACACCGCTTTCGCCTTCGCCGTAACGGCCAAGACGGAAGCTTTTTACCACGCGGTTGCCGCGCAGATGCTTATGGATGGCGGTGCGCAGTGCGCCGGTGCCGTTGCCATGGATCAGATAGACCACCGTCTGTCCGTTCAGGATGGCGCGGTCAATAAAGGAATCCACCTCCGACAGTGCCTCATCCACCGTAAGTCCCAGCAGATTGCACTCCATTTTGGCGGTGCGCTGTACGCGCTCTACCCTGCCGTTGGGACGGTTGGTATCGCCGGTCAGGCGGGAATACCGCTGCTGCGCCTTTGTCTTAGGCGCAGTGGATTCTTTTACCAGCTTTTCCGGCTGCTTCAGGCCCTTGAGGGGCACCTTAGTCTTGATGATACCGGCACGCACCAGAACATCGCCGTTTTTGTCTGGCAGCGCCAGAACGGTGGCCAGCTGGTTCAATTCTGCAATGCAGACCTCCTGTCCCACCTTTACATCCTTCAGCGGTACAAACTCCTTGACGGGGTTATGCACCACCTCCGTACCGGCAAACAGCTTTTCGGTCTCCTTTTTGGCAATTTCGCGGGCACGCTGCGCCTTCTGCTGGGCGCTCATGCGCTCGTCCTTTTGCAGCTGGCGCAGTTCATCGGTCAGTGCGTAGGCCTGCGTTTCCACCTGCTGTGCCAGCGTGCGCGCCTTGGCACGGGCAGCTTCCAATTCATTTTCGCCCTGCTGGATCAGTTCATCCCGCTTTTTGCGGGCTGCTTCCAGCTGATGGGAAGCTTCGTTGCGCAGCTGCTCCACTTCGTTCTGACTTTCCTTCAGCTGCAGCTTCAAGTCGTCCAGCTGACCCAGAACCGCATCCAGACGCTTATCCTCGGCAGACAGATGCTGCTGAGCCGCTTCAATGACGCGGCTGGGGATGCCCAGCTTTTCGCTGATCAGGAATGCGTTGGATTTGCCCGGTACGCCCACACTCAGCTTATAGGTGGGACGCAGGGTCTCCAGATCAAACTCGCAGCTGGCGTTGACCACACCCTTAGTCTCCAGTGCAAAAACCTTCAGTTCCGCATAGTGGGTGGTCGCCATCAGCAGCACACCACGGCGGCGCAGCTCCTCAATGATGGCAACTGCCAGCGCGGCGCCCTCGGCGGGATCGGTACCGGCACCCAGCTCGTCCAGCAGCACAAGGGTGTGCGGCATAGCCAGTTCCAGAATACCGGTGATTTTTTTCATGTGGCCGGAGAAGGTGGAAAGGCTCTGCTCAATGCTCTGTTCGTCGCCGATATCCACCAGAAATTCATCAAACACACAGATCTCGCTGCGCTCGTCAGCAGGGATCAAAAAACCGCACTGTGCCATAGCGCACAGCAGACCGGCGGTTTTCAGGGTGACCGTCTTACCGCCGGTGTTCGGGCCGGTGATGATAAGGGAATCGTATTCCCCGCCCAGTGCAATATCCACAGGAACACACTTTTGCGGGTCGATCAGCGGGTGGCGGGCGCGAATCAGGTTGAAGGAAGAATCCGTCCGCACAGCGGGCTTGAAGGCCTTCAGCTCCAGTGCAAGCCGCGCCTTTGCCAGCAGGATGTCGATTTCCAGCATGGCCTTGTAGCTGTACTGGAACTGCGGCTCAATGGCGGCCACCTGTGCGGTAAAGGCCACCAAAATGCGCTCGATCTCCTTTGCCTCCTGTGCGCGGTACTGCAGAATGCGGGCGTTTGCCTCCACCACAGCCTGCGGTTCCACGAACACCGTAGCGCCCGTAGAGGATACATCGTGGATGATACCGCTCACCTCGCCGCGGTACTCGCTCTTGACCGGCACAACATACCGGCCGTTGCGCATGGAAACCACACTCTCCTGCAGGTATTTGGAGGTATCCATATTGCGCACCATGCTTTCCAGCCGGTCGCGGATGCTGTTTTCGGTGGCGCGGATCTTTTTGCGCAACTCTGCCAGCGTGCGGGAGGCGGTATCCGCCATGGCATCCGGTGCCAGAATGGCACTTGAGATCTGCTGCTCAAGACCCGGTTCCGGTGCAAGTGCGTAAAACAGATCATCGGTCGGCAGCGCATCGTGCTCGGAGGAGCCATACCAGCTGGTCAGGTGCTGAAAATTGCGCAGCGCACCGGCCACCATCAGCAGTTCGCCCATGGAAAGCACGCCGCCCTTTACGGCACGGGCGGCAAGCTGGCTGACCCCCTCTACCCCGCCAAAGCGCGGCGAGCCGTTTTTAATCAGCAGGGTGTTGATGGCGTCCGTCTGCTCTAGTGCGTAGCGCACCTCGTCCGGGTCGCACTGCGGCTCAATGGCCAGCAGCATAGCACAGGCTTCCTTGCATACGCAGCCCTCCGCTGCACGCGCAATGATCTTATCCAGTTCTAATGTTTTTAAGTAGCTTGTTTCCATACTGTTCCTTTTTGGTCAGGGCAGCACGCTTTTCAAAAAGGCATAGCTTTTCAGCGGCTTATCCAGATGCGTCAGAGCATAGTTTTCAGCCACTGCGGAAAGCTTTTCCAGACTGCCCACAGAGATCTTGAATGCAAATATTTTTTTGTCCTCTACCAAGCAGATGTGGCGCAGTGCAAACAGCGCAGCCTTATCCAGATTGCAGTTCTTGCCTGCCTTTGCCGCACAGGACGCACAGAGCAGATGCCCTTCCTGCGCGTCCAGATAAAAGGCATCTCCTTCATCGTAGGTGCCACAGTCCCGGCAGCAGACAATCTGCGGCATAAAGCCGCACTCACTCACGGTGCGCAGCTCAAATACTGCCTTGATCACCCGCAGGTCGGTGCGGTGCTCGTTGATCATATACAGACTGTTCAGCACCAGACGCAGCTCCCGGGCTGCTTCCTCTCCGGTAGGCGAAAGCGCAGCGGCCAATTCGGTAAGATACATGGCAAGGCTTACCCCTTCAATGGAGGAGGAAATGCCATGGAAGATGTTCTGCACATCGGCTTCCCGCACGGTATACATATTGCGTCCGGGCACCAGTGTAAACTCCGAATAGCAGAACAGCCCGCAGGCACTGAACAGCTTGCTTTTCAGCCGCAGGCTGTTTGCAGCCATTGCTGTGATCACGCCCAGTTTCGGGGTAAGGATCGTCAAAATGCGGTCTGCTTCTCTATAACGGGTCTCCTTCAGTACCAGACCCATGGTCACGAATGGTTCCATCGTCCGTTTCTCCTGCCGGATGCTCGGCGGGCAGCTGCACCAGTTGTTTGTAATCGAGATAACGGAGAATATTCCCCGTGCAGGCAAAGGCCTGCCAGCTTGCAGCAGCATCCATCTTCAGCGCTCCTTCCCTTTTCTGTGCACAGGCTGCTTTTGTTATAGTGTCAGCCTGATTCTAGCACAGCATACAAGGGAAAACTGTCCTGCTTTGGCATCACTCAGCGGTTGGAAGAATTCTGCTTAAAGCCGAAGTTATTCAGCAAAAATTCGTTATCCCGCCAGTCGGATTTTACCTTGACCCAGCACTGCAGATTAACCCGGCAGCCCAGAAACTCCTCGCAGTCGGTACGGGCAGCGCTGGCGATCTTTTTAAGCATGGCACCGCCCTTACCGATGACCATGCCTTTGTGGCTCTCCCGCTCGCAGTAAATGTTCACATCAATGTCGATCAGGTCTGTGCCCGGGCGCTCCTTGAAGCGCTCCACCACTACCGCAATGCCGTGCGGGATTTCATCCCGCATAAAGAGCAGTGCCTTTTCGCGGATGACCTCAGCCACCAATTCTTTTTCCGGCATATCGGTATAGGCGTCATCGTCAAAGTAATGGGGACCTTCCACAGCGTAGCGGCTCAAAGCATCGAACAGTTCCTCGCTGCCTTCCTTGTTGCGCACACTGATGGTATAGATCTCATCGAACAAGGCCGGGACACGGAAGGGAACGCTATGCACCTCCATCTCGCCGGACTCCAACCGCTGGAAATCCAACAGGTCGTTCACCAAGGAAAGGATATGATCCGAGGAACCTTTCATGTTCTCCAGATAATATTGCTGACGCTCGTCTGGATGGCGGCGTAGCAAAAGCTCGATATATCCGATGATGGAAGAGAGCGGAGCCCGTATATCGTGGCTGATCGTCAACATCAGCTTCTCACGGCTTCGCAATAAGCTCTCGGCGACCTGTTTCGCCTTTTCCAGTTGCATACGGTAATATTTACTTCGTGAGATATCCCGTGAGATAAAGAAGAGGAACAGAAAGGCGATTACCACGGAGACGATCGCGATTCCGGCGATCAAATGGGAGGTCTCCCTTAATAGTACCTGCTTCTTATAGACCCTTTCCAGCGACGCCTCCATCTCCTCCTCCTCGATATTACGGAGCATCTGGTTGATCTCCCGGGTAATAACGCTATTGTTATACCGTAAGTTAGAGGCCCTTTCCAACAACTGATCCATCAGTTGTTGCCGTTGCCAAGCCACACTGTCTTGGATGCTTTTCAGCACGCTGACAATCGTATCGGTCGGATTATAAGCGTTCACCAACGTATCGGTAACGATCTCCCGGGTCGTGTTCACCACGATGCTGGTATCTTCCTTGCCGGGAGAGAACACGTCGGCCAAACGCTTGAAGAATCCTCGCTTCTTACTGGGAACTACCACCGTATCTTGCTTGACCTCTACCCGCTCTTGTACCTGCACCTCATTTACGATCGTATCCCGGACGGCAATTATTTTCTCGATATTCTCCGTATAAAGACGCTCCGTGTTCGCTTCCTGCCAAGTCTCAAGCAAGCGGCGGGTATTCCATCGCTTACGCTCCAGCAGTATGTCGATCGTATCTATTTTCAGGAGTTGCATGGAGTCCGTCACCAAGGTCCTCAACGAATCCATGTTATTATGGGCCTTATTCAACGTACGATTGAAGTGGCGGAACTCGTTCTGGGGCATGCCTACCAACTGCCCCAACGCCTCGCTTTCATAGAGCAGGGAGAGCGTATTGGTGACCAAGTACACCTTCCGGCGTGCCTGATGATCCGGCTCGTCCTCCTCGGCCACTTTCTCTACTATATTATAAATGTAAGCGACTGAGCAGACCACAATGGTAATCAGCAAAATATAGCCTAATATCACCTTGCTAGTAATATGTCCGCTTTGCTCTTTCATATACGATTGAGATCAGTCTAATTCCTATCATAAGCGATATCCCATTTATCCATCATCTCAAAATCCTGCTTTTTTAAGCCGACTTTCCAAAATGGGATCGGGTCGTCATGGTCTCCCAGATACATACGGTCACGTACCTTGAAGGCACGATTCGTTAAAGCAAACGTGGAATCGGCCACCGGAGTCCGCACACCGGCTATATCAAGCATCGTATGGAATACGCTGTTCGTGCTAACCGGATAAGTCTCGTGTGCCTGCGCTTCCAGATATTTCTGGGGATATGACTCCCGGTAAGCCTTCGAGAACCAGATCACATACGGGATATGCAACTGGTAATAGGTCGGTATCGGAGAAGCATGCAGATAACGGGCTCTGGAATCATCGAAGATATCCTCTCCATGATCGCTTAAGTAAAGCATGGATGCCGGAGCATTTGTCTTCGCCAACATATCCACGATTTCCCCCAGCACGTAATCTGTATAGTGG
>ERZ791574.955-NODE-955-length-17589-cov-2.259724_pt1 | contig 17589 bp, 9 predicted proteins | sample MGYA00433098_ERZ791574 | MGnify/ENA primary metagenome ERZ791574 (study PRJEB30046, sample SAMN00791933) | human gut metagenome | study: EMG produced TPA metagenomics assembly of the A metagenome-wide association study of gut microbiota in type 2... | reverse complement strand
CAATAAGATATATTATGAGACAATGGAAGAAGGATTTTATGAAGTGGATGTGAATACATTGGAAGTAAAAGAATTGTATCAAGATGGCAATAAGAAACAACAGAAAAAAAATGATACGGATGCCGGGCCGATAAATGCTTTATTACCGGGAGTACATGGTAAGGGGTTATATTCTGGGCAAGGCTGTATGTATTTTACCAACAATGGAGAAGGGACACAAGAAGCATTAAAGAAGTTTGATGTGGAGGCTGGTGTCCTAGCTGAATGGAATGGAAAAGAGTGGAAAGTAGTTCGTCGCAATCAATTTGTCGAAGTGACGGGGCCGGGTGGCATTTATGGAAATACGAATCCGGAAACAGACCCGATTTGGGCAACAGGGTGGGATTATAAATCAGTTATTTTAGGTGTACGCGATGCCGAAAAAGGGTGGGCTTTTTATCGTTTGCCCAAAGCCAGTCATAGCTATGATGGTGCGCATGGATGGAATACGGAATGGCCGCGCATTCGGAATGTCGGGACAGAGTCTCAGCCTGATTATCTGATGACGATGCATGGAATGTTCTGGTATTTTCCAGGAATGTTTACGGCTGATAATTCAGCAGGTATTCGTCCGCGCTCCGCTTATTTGAAGGTGATTGGTGATTTTACACGTTGGAACGATCAGTTGGTTTTCGGTTGTGACGATTCGGCTCAGAAAGAATTCTTGAACAAACGAAAAGCAAAGGGAAGTATAGAGGGACCAGGTCAATCGAATTCGAACCTGTGGTTTACCTCTTTGACAAGACCGGATGAATTAGGACCGGCTACTGCTGAAGGTGCTGTTTGGGCAAAGGAAAGCGTGAAAGCAGGTGAGAGCTCTGAACCGTTCCTTTTTAGTGGCTGGACACATCGTTTCGGTTGGGTCAAAAATGAAGGAAAACAACCGGTGATCTTTACTTTTGAAATAGATGAAGCCGGCAAAAATGAATGGAAGACCTTGAAGAGTGTCACAGTAAATGCAGGAAAGTCGGTCTCTGTCCCTTTTGCTTCTACCGAAAAAGGAGAATGGATTCGTGTAAAAACGGATAAAAATACATTGGCAACGGTTAGTTTCAATTATACGACTTCCGATCCCCGTTCGACTTCTTCTGATCCGATTTACCAAGGTTTGACAACAGTTAAACAAAATACGACAATCGGAGGTTTGTTGTATGGGCTTGGTGACAACCGTCGTGCATTGGGAGTGTTGGCAAATGTGACGGTAGATGGAAAAACATCGGAAACCGGTTATTATGAAATGGGAGATAAATTGGAACTGGTTCGTAAGGAAGATACAAAAACGACTGATTTTATTCGATCAAAGTTTGCCATACCCCAACAAGTCGTTTCGATAGAAGAGGGTTCTGTCCTGATTGTAGATGATTTGAACCGGCGTTGGCGTCTTCCTTTGGGGGATGAAACGTATAAAGAATTGACTAACCAAGGTGTACTGCGTGTTTGTCGGGAAGTGGCAACGGAACGCGATATGTTCTCTTGTATGGGAACTTTTTACGAACTTCCTGCGGAAAATGCGGATGGATATGCAAAAATTCGTCCTATATCAACTCATAATTACCGTATCAACGATTATGCTTCTTACCGAGGTATGCTTGTTTTGACAGGTGTGACACCTGAAGAGGGAAAAGAGAATCCGCATATTATTGTTTCGGACGACGGAAAAGCTGCTGTTTGGGTAGGTGTTATCGATGACTTGTGGACATTGGGTAAACCGGTAGGTCATGGTGGTCCGTGGAAGAATACAGATGTAAAAGTTGGTATTGCTTCTGATCCGTATCTGATTGGATTCTATGACAAGAAAGAGCTTTCGTTGTCGCATCAGTCTGATAAGAAAGTCGTCATTACGGTTGAAGTTGATCCTACCGGCAATGGGGATTGGATGGAGTATGCCGCTTATGCAGTACAACCTGGAGAAAGGTTCGTTCAACAACTCCCTGAAGCATTTCAAGCAAGATGGATTCGTTTTGTATCGGATACGGATACAAAAGCAACTGCTTGGTTGGATTATAAATAAAATGTAGAAATGACATCCGGTGATGATACTGATAAATCAATTACCGGATGTTGTTGAATTGCAATCTTTAAATCTGTAGAATCATGAAATACATTTTAATATCTGTTTTGTTAGTTTTAGGATGTCTGAATAATAAGGCATTGTCTCAGCAGCAAATAAATTGTAGCGGAGTGTTTCCGCATTTGGCTATGGTAGCAGATCAAACTCCACGAACTGAAGCAGGGACGGGCGCTTTGTTCCCTTGGGCAAACAGATTATGGGTCGTTACTTATGTCGCACATTTCTCCGCGACTGGTTCCGGTACGGGACTTTTTGAAATCAATGATAAGATGGAAATACATAAACGCCCGGAAAGTGTGGTGGGAACATATGCTAACAGATTACTCCACGGCCCTACGAATCAGTTGATCATTGGTCCGTATGTAATTGATATGAATGGGAATGTGCGAGTGATTGATGGTGTGAAGGATCATCGCTTAGCTGCAACAATGACGCATTTGACGGATCCGGAGAATAAAGTTTATTTTCTGGCTATGGAAGGTCAATTTTTTGAAGTGGATGTAAATACCTTAGATACAAAATTATTATTTAACCTTTATGATGAGTTGAAAGAACCGAAAGGGTCGAAACCTCATTTTAAATCTGGTTTTACAAGGCATGGTAAGGTTGTTGTGTGTAACAATAGTTATTCTACAAAAGATTATAATAAGGATTGGAGTGCAGGCCGTTTAGCAGAGTGGGATGGTAAAGTTTGGAAAATAATAGAAGAGAAGTCGTATACGGAAGTATGGAGCTCTTCTCATTTTGGTGCACCAATTTTGGCTACAGGTTGGGATAATGCTTCTGCTGTAATGAGTGTGTTTTTTCCGAATACAAAGGAATGGAAAAGGTATCGTTTGCCAAAATCCAGTAAAACATTCGATGAGACGAGTTGTACGGAGTGGCTGCGTATTCGCGAAATTGAAACAGAACGTGCAATGATGGACTGTCATGGGTTATTTTATGAAATAGGATTTCATCTATATGTTGATCAGCTGTGGGCTATTCGTCCGGTTTGTTCGCATTTGCGTGTAATTCCAGACTATTGTTCTTGGAGGGGCATGTTGGTGATGGGAGGAAATCAGGCGACGCCAATGAAGTTTGGTACTGCTGATGGAAATCCTTTGGCTGGTCAACCTCAAGCTGGATTGTGGTTCGGTAAGACAGACGATTTGTGGTCGTGGGGAAAACCAACTGGTGAAGGAGGGGTATGGTCTGATGATGAAGTTATGGCCCATGTCCCGTCTGATCCTTTTTTAATGTATGGATTTGATCAGAAATCTCTTCACCTTTGGCATGATTCGAATGAAGCTGTTTCTTTTAAAATAGAAGTAGACGTTGTAGGCAATGGGCAGTTTAAGATTTATGAAATTAAGACTGTCGGTTCTGGTGAATATATGCATTATGAGTTTCCTGAGAGCTTTTCTGCTCGATGGGTACGTGTAACCGCAAATAAAAATTGTAAAGCAACAGCATGGTTTATTTATAATTAGTTCTATTTTTGCAAAGTAGTAAATTTAGAGAGTGTTGTGTTTCCCTTTGTTTTTGTTAATTTAAAATATTAATATCATGAAGACTCGTGTAATTTTATCATTATTATTTTTGTTGAGTTTGGGATGTGTTCGAGCGGCAGACCTTTTTGTCGAAGCCGAAAGTTTCAGTAACAAGGGTGGTTGGAAGGTTGACCAGCAGTTTATGGATTTGATGGGGTCTCCTTACCTTTTGGCGCATGGGATGGGTGTACCCGTCGATGATGCCTCTACGGAAGTAACGTTTCCTGAAAAAGGAGAATATTATGTATATGTTCGGACCTATAACTGGACTTCCCCGTGGAAAAAAGGGGAAGGTCCCGGTAAATTCAGTTTGTCTGTCGGAGGAAAGAAGATGACTTCTCCATTGGGAGCGGAGGGTTCTGCCTGGATGTGGCAGATAGCAGGAAAGGTGTCTGTCAAGAATCTGAAAACTGTAATCAAATTGCATGATTTGACGGGATTCGACGGTCGTTGCGATGCGATCTACTTTACCATGGAAGCTGGCAAGATGCCTCCGTCGGATGTAAAGGAACTGGAAGCATTCCGTCGTCAAGCATTGGGATTACCGGATGAAGCACCGGTTGCCGGCGAATATGATCTTGTAGTCGTGGGAGCCGGTATAGCCGGGATGAGTGCCGCTGTGTCGGCCGCCCGTCTGGGTTGCAGGGTAGCTTTGATTAATGACCGTCCTGTGGTAGGTGGTAATAACAGTTCGGAGATACGTGTCCATTTAGGAGGCCGTATCGAAGAAGGAACTTATAAGGAACTTGGCGGTCTGCAGAAAGAATTTGGTCCGGAAAAGGGAGGAAATGCACAACCTGCAGAATATTATGAAGACCAGAAGAAAATGGATTGGCTAGCAGGTGAAAAGAATGTGTCTCTTTTCCTGAACTTTCGTGCGATAGGGGTGACAAAGGAAGGTGATAAGATCACATCGGTTATTGTCAAACACATCGAAAGCGGTAAAGAACTGAAGTTCGAGGCTCCTCTGTTTTCTGATTGTACGGGAGACGGGACGATCGGTTACCTGGCGGGGGCCGACTACCGTATGGGGCGTGAAGGTCGTGACGAGTATGGTGAGAGCATCGCTCCGGAGAAAGCAGACAAGTTGACAATGGGTTCTTCCGTCCAGTGGTATTCTGTGGATAACAAGAAATCGAGCCCTTTCCCGGAGTTCAGCTATGGAGTGGAGTTTAACGACAAGAATTGTGAAAAGGTGATGATGGGAGAATGGACGTGGGAGACAGGTATGAACTTCGACCAGATCAAGGACTTCGAACGTATCCGTGATTATGGAATGCTGGTTGTCTATTCAAACTGGAGTTATCTGAAAAACCGTATGAAGGAAAATGACCAGTATAAGAACCGAAAATTAGGTTGGGTTGCTTATGTCGCCGGCAAGCGTGAATCACGTCGTCTGATGGGGGATTATATTTTAAAGGAAGACGATATCACGAAAAACGTGTCTCATGAAGATGCTTCTTTCGCCACGACATGGAGTATCGATTTACATTGGCAGGATCCGAAAAACAGTGAACATTTTCCAGGCAATGAGTTCAAAGCGGTGACAAAGCATATTCTGATCCATCCGTACGCCGTTCCGTATCGTTGTCTGTATTCGCGTAATGTGGACAACCTGTTTATGGCCGGCCGTAATATCAGTGTGACTCACGTGGCATTGGGAACGGTCCGTGTGATGCGTACGACAGGAATGATGGGAGAGGTAGTAGGTATGGCTGCATCATTGTGTAAGAAATATGATGTGACACCTCGTGGTGTTTACCGTTCGCATCTGGAAGATTTGAAGACATTGATGAAAGAAGGTGTGAATAAGAAAGGGCTACCGAATAACCAGCGTTATAATGAAGGCGGTATGTTGAAAGACAAACCGGTTGTCCAATAATCAGAAAAGTATGGTGTGTGTCAAAATGTACTTGTCTCTGCGTCAAGCGTGGGGATAATCACATTTTGACACACATCTTTTTAATATATGCCCATAAAACTATTGCAAGTTTAAAAAGCCATGAAACATAAAGCTCTTTATTTATATCTGATATTATTTTTTTTATTGTGCTGTTCCGTTACTACCACCGGACAAGAGAAAAAACAGGAACGGTTTACCTTGATGGGATTAGGTGATTCCATTACGGAAGGAGCGGATTTCTTCACTTGCTATTTGTATCCACTTTGGGAAAAATTATTTACAGCCGGGTATCAGTTTGATTTTATCGGTCCTCGTGAGAGTAAATGTCGGATCGGGACGCTTAATCATTGTGGTTTCAGCGGTAAGAATGTGGAGTTTCTGGAGTCGAAGATCGACAGCCTCTACCGGCTTTATCCGGCAGATATTGTATTGCTCCATGCCGGTCATAACCATTTTGCGGAAGAGAAACCTATTCCCGGAATGATAGCTTCTTACAAGTCTATTATCAACAAAATACAGGCGATCAATCCGAATGTCCGTATTTTGATTGCCCAGGTAATACCAAGCGGGAAACTACCTAAATATTCGTATATCCCGGAATTGAACGAGAAGATTGCGGAAATGGTTGCCGGATTAAACTCCGGACAGGTCTTTTTGGTCAATCAGGCTCAGGGATTTAACTGGCAAGACTATACGGTACACGATAAAGTACATCCGAATAAGGCTGGTGCGGAGAAGATGGCGACTGTCTGGTTCGAGGCCTTAAAGAAAGTACTGGCTTCATCGGAGACGGTGTTCTCCCCTGAAATCGTTCGGTATAAGACATTAGAGGATGGAGATTCCCTGGCGCTTCACATCTTCAAGCCCCGGAATATGCAGGCTGGGGAAAAAAGGCCGGCTATTGTATACTTCTTCGGAGGAGGTTGGAAGTTAGGTACTCCGATTCAGTTTTATCGTGAATGTGCTTATTATGCTTCAAAAGGAATGGTTGCTGTATCGGTTGATTATCGTATCGGATATCTGCACCATTCTACTCCGTTCGAGAGTTTTGAGGATGCCAAAGATGCGATATGTTGGTTGCGTAGCCATGCTTCGGACTATCAGCTTGATCCGGACAAGATTGCCGTAGCCGGTGGTTCTGCCGGTGGACATCTGGCTGCCGCACTCGGAACGATCGGGAGTGATGAGACTGTTCCGGCGGGTTACAGGCCGAACCTCTCCGTGTTATATTATCCGGTTATAGACATGGTTTCGCGAGGTTATGGTTTTCCGGAAATAAAAAGGGATTTTGAAAAAATTTCACCGATCCATCATGTGTCGGAAGCAACTCCCTCCACTCTTATATTGCTTGGCACGAAAGATCCTATCGTATCGGTCGAAACGATCGAGGCCTATCAAGATAAACTTTTGCAGAAGGGAGTGGATTGTGAACTCCATCTCTTTGAAGGTGCCGGGCATCCGATCTTTCTATACAGAAAGCCGCTTACGGAAGAGTATTATAAGGTTCGAAAGTTGACGGATGATTTTTTGAAAAGACAGGGATTCCTGTAGTATTTGATGGATTGCAATAGTATGGATTATCCTGCCCAGCGTGACTTTGTAAAAGAGTTGGCTGTCGCTTGCCGGAAAGCCGGATAGGGCCTGTTTATTTATTATTCGGTGGGTATAGATTGGCATCATCCCTACTTTTTGCCAAATACGATGTATGATCCGGCTCGTCCCCACTATAAAGAGGTTCCTGAGTCTTACAGATTCCGTAATGTGGAAGATTTTAAGCATTATCTGAATTATGCAAAAACGCAAATAATGGAATTGTGTACTCAATATGGGCCGATTGCCGGTATATGGTTTGATACGGTTGGAGGAGTGTATCAGTATTCTGAACTTTTTAATATTCAGGAAATATATGATATGATTCATCAGATTCAGCCTCATGCATTAGTCGTGTTTAAAACAGGTGCGAACGGTAATGAGGATTTTATAACCGGAGAAAGAGAAATGGGATCATTGGCTCCTGTCTTTAAAAGTGTCGGATTACCTAAAAAGGTACAGGACGCTGCCGATTTTTCTTGGGAGAGCAATAAAGAAAAGCCGGCTGAGTTGAACATCCCGATCCAGGCTTTAGGGTGGGCATATCATACTTCTTCGCGACAACGGCAGAAATCGGCTGAAGAGGTTATGGAGCTATTGAGATATTGCGCAGATATGAATGCTAATTTATTGTTGAACATTGGCCCTCGTCCGGATGGAACCATTCTGGAAGAGAATATTCAGACCTTGGAAAAGGTTGGTAGGCAATTGGAGAAGGATGGTTTTCCAAAATTGAATACGAAATCGTATATGGACTTCCGTATGAAAGCGAGACAGACGGTTCAGACAGAAAAAGAAAATCAGACTGCTAATTAATTTATACCAAATAAATTACCGTAAAAGGAAGTGTGTCAAAATGTACTTGTCCCTGCGCTTGACGCACTTCCTTTTTTGATGATTTCTCAAATTGATATATTAGACGACTAATTATCTGTCCGCTCGAGAAGAAGGCGAATATGGATAATTAACAATTCATATTGACACCGAGAGATAATCCCAATCATGCTGCATTTTGGATGGCCATCGTCTTATGATGAAGAGCCCGAAAAATTGCCAGAGTGAAAGCGGCATGTAGAACCTGTTGGTGGATAAAACTGATTGCTGGCCGGAAGCATCCGGTTCTGCAATGTTTGCCTATGCTATGATAATGGAGGTGAAAAAAGGTTGGCTGGATGCTGCCGAGTATGGTCTGGTGCATGGAAGGTATGGAAACTTTTTCGTAAAGAGGTCTGTTTTTGGGGAGTAAGAGACAGGCTTCTTTTTTATGGTCATTCTTAAAATATAGTCGGAATTTTTTTTGTGCTTGGAATTAAATGAGTACTTTCGGGCTCATATATATAATTTTAGAGGGTAATTGTTGAATTAATAATCTTATTTTTAATATTATAACTATGATGAATGATGTACCTGTCCTTGATAAAGAAATGTCGACAACAGGAAAAAACTTATCTGATAGTATTGTGGAAAAATATGCTTTTGTATTTCAATCCTGTGATGTTGATATGAAGTTGCTGGTGGAGAATAAAGTCTCGCATTATCCTGCTTCAGATGTATTATTGAAAAAAGCTCGTTTCCTGTATCGGAATCAGGAGATTGGATGGATCGAGGCATTGGCTGCTTTTCAGGAAAAACATGGAGATTGCCTGGCCTTGGATGGAAAGGATGCCGCTAAAGCTTTAGAGAAGGCCTTCGACCTTTGCCGGTGGATGGGAGAGGAATCGGACTATTTGCAAACAGTATACCAGAGGAGGGCGGATGAAAAAAGAACCGAACTGTTTGACAGGATGGATCGTCTTTCTTTGAAACTGAAAGTTTGCCGTTGCTTGCCGGAAGGAAAGACGAATGAATATCTGAAGGCTGTTTTGCGTAAGTTGGAACAGAGTGGAAACATTTGGCATGTACATGACGAGATCCTAAAAATATATTATCTGCTGTTATACGATTTGACTGGTTTTTCCCAGAATCTTCCGGTACTGATCGATATCGTTTGCAGGCTGATTACCAATGGTCTGATGACAGAAGAGGAATGCAGTGATTTTTCCGGCGTATTGAAACGGAAAGCAAAGGAGATGGATGATAAGGTATCTGAATATTGGTTCTCCGATGATTGGGACACGCTTCATCCTCTGATAACCGAGTCGGTCCGTTTGCATACTTTTGTCTTCTTGATCTGCGGACAATGTCGGCAAAAGGAGGATGACCTTTCACTGATTGCTGCCCGTATATGCCGTTATCTTTCCCGTATACCATCACCGTATAGTGAACTGCTGAAAAATAAGTCATATACTTTGCTCACTGGCGAGAATACATTGGGTGACCGTATCCAGTGGGAGCATCTCCAACATTTTGATGAGATAAAGATCTTGGAACGTCTCATCATGATACAGGCAGATGATAAAGCATGTCTTTTCCAGGAAGATAGTAAAAAGTGGAGGCAATGTCGAAATGAAAAAAATATGATCACCCTTGATAACGATGGATTTACGTTGAGCCCATTGGTTGAATTGGAATGTAACTCGTGGAAAGGGCGTAAAGACCGGGCTACTGTGTTGAAAAACCGTTTGTTTGTTGCTTCTTTTAGCCGGTTATCTTTGAATTTTGATGCTTGTAAGAGTATCCGTGATTTCCGTTCATATTGGAATCTGGTAGCGGAAGATTATCCTTTGTCGCAACCAATGTCTTCTCCGGCTTTTGTGGATACCGGATCAGATGAGAAAGAGATTGAGATACCGGAGATCGAGATGGAAGAGGAAGAGGTGGAGACAGACCATTTTCTGCGTCCGGATCAACGGGTCAAGGTCCGGATCCTGCATATCGACAAGGAAGACATGTCTCTGAAGATGGAAATTATAGATGCCCCATACCGGGGAATGAAGGCCTGTTTGCCATTCGCTTACATAAATTCATGCTATTATATCATCCCTGGTTTTATGGATATGTTTGCTGTCAACGAGATATTCCGTGCGAAAGTAAAGAGCGTGGAAGGAAGTGAAGTCAAGCTTTCCCTGATACGTGATTTCAATGAATATATGTATCCGGATTGCGTCAGGAAGAAAAATGTAATCGGGAAAGTGATCGATATTGCAGAAGGCAAAGTCTGGTGGTTGCTTTCTACCGGCATGACGGCAACAACGACTAATCCCCATAAGAAGTATAAGGCCGGTAACTTCTATAAGGTGGAATATGGAGGTTTATCGGCGGACAAATTGAAAAATACGATCAAAGTGCTGTCCCATATCCCATTTCCAGACGAAAAAGGTTTTTATAATAATGTATTGGAAAATTTGCGCAGTTTCTTTTTCTTCATGACGAAAGAAGTGCTGAAAGTCAATAAAGACAAGGAAGAGTTGCAACGTTTGAAAGAAAAAAACAATCCTTTCTTCGTCGCTTTCCAAAGCCTAAATCTTGAAGTTCCGGAGAGTGCTCTTGATGAGTCGGCTCAGACTGATGAGATGCCTGAAAGTGAAAGTAAAACAGTAACTCCCGATTTATATGACGAGTCGGATAGGATAACGGTGAGCCAGTTGAAGGAACTCATTTATTGTGTAGATTCGTTGATAGGCGACAGCGAAGATATATGTGGATGCTTCAATGCTTATAATGTCCTGATATTTTTGTGCCGTTTTGTGGGAAACAAAGAATTGGCTGATTATTACGGGCTTTGTTCCGACTATATCTATTGGGTTAATTCCCTGGACTCCGAATTATTGAAAAACAGAGAGGGAGTTGAATGCCGGCAAACTTTTAAGGGATTGTCGGATCGTATGGAAGCGTTAGATATGGACCGGTACAGCTTGCGTTTGCGTAATAACAAACAGGTTATACGAGTATTACAGACTTGGTTCGACTCCCGTCCCCTGACTTCCGTCCAGTCCGATTTGCAATCGTTTATGCAAAATAAAAACCGTACGGTAGCTGAGTTGGCACGCTATTTTAATATCATGTCCTATCTGAAAGAAAAGGATGATGACCTGCAGGAACTGATTTGCGAGAATATTAATGTTTTGCTTGGTTGTAAAGTCTGGGAGAAAAAAACTAGAGTGTACATACCCGTATTTTTCGGCCATGAAGGAGTAGAAAAAGAATTTAAGACATCTGCATTTATCCATGCCGACAAAAACGCGACAGAGGAGCAGAGCCTTGTCCTGGCTCGTGTGATTGCATCGTTCATGAATACGGAAGGGGGAACACTTTATATCGGAGTCAATGATAAGGGATATCTGACCGGATTGGACCAGGAGTTAAGGTTTGCTCATAATGACAGCGATGTTTACCTTCGTTCTGTCAATCAAAATGTGATCAGGCTATTAGGTAAAAAAGAAGATCGGGATCGTTATCAGGCGTATATACGTTGCCGTTTGTATGAATATGAAGACGGACGTCTGGTTTTGGCGTTTCGAGTGGCGCCAATCAATGAAGTGGTAGAGGTGAAAGGTGAAGTATATACGCGTTCTGCCAGTTCCAATCTGATCAAACCAGTTGGCAACGTGGCGGATTTTGTCAAGTTGCGCCATCGGCAAAAGCTGGATTCTGTTCCTAAGATGCCGGAGTTTCCTGCGTATTTTAGTGCAGAACGGAATGAATATATTTTTGATAAACGTTCTGTAGTCCCTGAAATGACAGCGGTTCAAGAGGTGGAAGCGGTTGCTCCGGTTTTGTCCGTAAACGAAGAAAATGTCCAGGAAAAGGCTTTGCGCACTAAAAATGCAAACACTCAAATTAATTTAGGAATCCGGACATCAGCTCTGCGTTGCAATCCTTTGCAAAAGAAGCATGACCTGGGATACACGCCCAACCATGTCTTTGTCTCCTTGTTTAAAAATGGCAAAATAGCCTATTCCGTAAGTCCCAAGATCGGAAAGTGGGGAGGAGAAGGGGGAAGTGTTATTTTCTCTTATAACCCGGAAGACAAGGAAGATTTGCTGGTTACGGTTTTTAAGAATGGCGAAGTAGGCCTGTCCAATCTGAAAAAGGGAATGTCACAACCGAATATGCTTTTTGCTTTTGCCGGTTCGATTGATGATATACTATTTATTTCTCCGGCTCGTAGTACTGATTATCTGTTATTGATTTCGGATAAGGAAGGTGAAAAGCGTTACCGCATTGTCCCACTCGATATGCTTGAAAAATCAATGTCTATACAACCCAAGAGCAATCTTGTCCTTGTACCGGAAAAAGGCATTTTTGTTTTTGCCGAGATCTTGATACCGGAACTGGTGAATAGCCTTGATGATGAGAAATCATTGCAGGATACTTTCGATCAATATTGTGCCGGACGTCTGTGGGAGCATAATTCCTATATCAAGAATGTAGATAAGATCAGCAATTTGTGCAATGTCCCTTTTTAACTTGTTTCTTTTCTGAACTGAAGCCCCAGAAATATCCCTCCCGGCAGCAATATGATCCCTGCTGAAACGAGTAGGGCAACCTGGAGCGAATACATGTCATTCAGCCAACCGATAAAGGGGGCGATAGCGGCGAACATCAGGCGGATTATGAAGTTACGGATGGAAAGCACTGTCGCCCTCATGTCGGAAAAAGTCATTTGGTTGATGTATCCTTTGAGGATGGGGGTGGCAAAACCGCGGAAGATATAAAAGACGAACAAGATGGCAAGGCCGGCGTACGTAAGGTTGAAAGCCAGGGAGACATATCCGCCGACTATAAAAACGAGGATCAGGATTCCCATCTTACGCGGACCGAAGTAGTTGTCCACCCGGTCGGACCAGAGAGCGGCGAAGCCGACCGTCAGATTCAGTACCGTCCAAATAACGCCATACCAGGAAACGGGAGTTTTCAGATACATTAAAACCGGTTGTACGAACCAAGCCATCGTGAGAGTCGCTGCCCCGATTATACCTGAATACATGATATTGTAGCAAAGTTGCTTGTTCGTTACCAGCGAATATCTGATGATCCGGACAATCTCGTTTACCGGATTCTGTATTTTATTGGAACGGTTGACCTCCTTAAGCATGAATGCTGCCGGAATACCTGTAAATGCAATCACAGCCTGCGCATAAAAAGGAAGACGAAGGGAATAAGTCGCCAATAAACCACCAAAGATACCTGCCAGCGCTTCAGCGAAGTTGCCGATCATCGTGATCCGTCCTTCATATCGTAAGTATAAATTTTCTTTCTTGTATTGGGCGGTAGTATCGTATAACAGAGCGGAATCTGCACCATTTACCAATGTCTGTCCTGTCCCCAACAAGATTTCAGCGAAAAGAAAAGCCGTGAATGTCGAGGTGAACGAATAGCATAGATATCCGAAGAAGAAAAGGATACATCCTAATATCAGACATTTGCGGCGTCCCCAAACATCAGCCAGATAGCCTGAAGGGATCTCCAAGGCTACGGCTGCTATCGAATAGACACTCTTCAGGATAAACACATCCTGCAATCCTAATCCGTGTTTTTCGTAAAAAAGCACGATGATAGGCATAACCAATGTGAACCATTTGGATAGTTTGATCAGATAAAGAGCGAGTATATTCCGTTTCATGTTTGCAAAAGTACAAAATATATGAAATATCCTTGTGGGACGTCAATTGCATTTCCGTGAACTAGTTTCGATGTTTTACCCATCAGGAGTGTCTAATTATTGTACACCATTGTCAAATAATTGGACACTTTAAAAAAATGATCGTGCTTTTATCTATTTGTATTTTAGTTTATTGACTCTTTTGGCACGCTTTTTGAATTTTAATGGACGGAATATAATAAATACGCGATATGAAAAACTTGAACATAGCATTACGTTCGCTTTTTAAGAAAGGAAGAAGTAATGGGATAAAGATTTTATCTCTGGGAGTCGGACTGGCGATGGGACTTGTCCTGATATCGAAAGTGTGTTTTGAACGTTCGTTTGATAAGTTTTATCCGGATAGCGACCGTATTTATCGGTTGCACGAAAACATCATCCGGGATGGTGAATATAAGTCCTACGGGCAGGATCTTTACACCACTGTCCAAAAATTAGACACTCGCGGAAAATATTGAAATTATTATAGGGTTGTAAATAAATGGTTTATGTGCTTTGGCACGCTGTTTGCCTATAGATAGGCAAGAAGAAGCAATAATAAAAAAAACAGATACAGTCATGATTAAAATTGAAGGATTAAGTAAGTTTTTCCGTACGGAAGAGGTGGAAACGATCGCGTTGAACGGCGTGTCGATGGAAGTGAAGGATGGTGAGTTTGTGGCAATCATGGGCCCTTCCGGCTGTGGCAAGTCCACCTTGCTGAATATCCTGGGCCTGTTGGACAACCCGACATCGGGCAACTATTACCTGGCGGACAGGGAAGTCGGACACTTGAAAGAAAAAGAACGTACGCAGGTGCGTAAAGGAAATATCGGTTTCGTGTTCCAGAGTTTCAATCTGATCGACGAACTGAATGTCTTTGAAAACGTGGAGTTGCCGCTTACCTATCTCAAAGTAAAGGCAAGCGAGCGCAAGCAGATGGTCAATGACATCTTGAAGCGCATGAACATCAGCCACCGGGCCAATCACTTCCCACAGCAGCTTTCCGGAGGTCAGCAGCAGCGTGTCGCCATCGCCCGCGCCGTTGTTTCGAATCCGAAAATCATCCTCGCCGATGAGCCGACCGGTAACCTGGACTCCAAAAACGGAGCCGAAGTGATGCAGCTCTTGACCGAACTGAACAAAGAAGGAACCACCATTGTTATGGTGACACACTCCAAACACGATGCGAGCTTCGCCCACCGGGTGATCAACCTGTTCGACGGAAGTATCGTGTCGTCCGTAAACGAATTCATTTAATTTTTGTAAAATAGAACATAGACACATTCTAATTGTTTTGTGATCATATCCGGCTTGGGAAAGTCGGATATGTTCTTTGTGAGATATGAGTTTGGGGTTATGAATTATAAATGGAATACACTATGAATAATCTGTTGAATATAAAATCTTTTCTGAAATTCCTGAGCCGGAACAAGGGGTATACGGCGATCGACGTCTTCGGGCTGTCTGTTTCGCTGATGTTCGTGATCCTGATTGCGGTGTATGTGGAACGGGAATTGAATATCGACAAACAGCAGGCGAATTACGACCGGATCGTCGCCGTCGGCAATGAAGATTTCCTGGAATCGGCCGTCCCGGTTTCCTATTGGCTGGAAGAGCGGTATCCGGAGATCGAGAAGGTCTGTCCGGTCATCACGGACCAGGGGGAGGGCATGCAGGTCTTTTATGGCGACAAGAAGCTGAAGGCCGGCGTTATATTTGCCGATTCGACGTTCTTCGACATTTTTTCGTTCAAGCTGCTCGATGGCGACCGCAGCCGGCTGTTGGAAGATCCTTACGGCGCGGTCGGTTCGGAAAGTTTTGCCCGTAAGGTGTTCGGCAACGACGATCCGATCGGGAAGAGCTTGCGCATCAGCGACTCGACGAGTGTCATGGTTACCGGTGTCATGGAAGACATCAACCGTTCGGTGATTCCGAATGCGGACCTGTTGGTGCGTATCGAGCGGATGGAGGAGTTCAACCCGTCATTGTCGAAGACGAATCCGGGTAATGCCGGCTCCTGTGTCTCGTTCCTGTTGCTGAAGCCGGGAACGGACTTGAAGGGGAGGACGGACGAGATACAGAGCTTTTTCAAAGAGCGGTATTGGATTTACCGGTATGATTTCGTGAAGGAGGTACGCGTCGTCCCGCTTTCGGACATTTATTTCGGGAATACGGAGGCGCACAGCTTGGAGCAGGGCGACAGACGCTTTTCGTTGGTCTTGATGTCCGTCGGCATTCTGATCCTGATTTTCGCGATCATCAACTATATAAACCTGACGGTGGCACAGGCCGGCCAGCGGGCGAAGGAGATGGCGACACGCCGCCTCTTGGGGTCTTCGCGTGTGGAACTGTTCCTGCGGTTGATGTTGGAGGCTACTTTCCTGACAGTCGTTTCGTTTGCCATCGGGCTGATGTTTGCCAAGGCGGCACTGCCGTATGCCAATGACTTGTTGCAGGTGCGCTTGACGTTCGATGTGCTGGCGACACCGCTTTGGATAGGGGCGATCCTCCTGTTTATCGTGTTGACGGGAGCCTTGTCGGGGGTGCTTCCGGCATTGATGATCTCATCGGCCAAACCGATCGACGTGGTACGCGGGACGTTCCGCCGGCAGACGAAGATGGTGTTCAGCAAGGTCTTCATCACGTTCCAGAATGTGATCACGATCACGATGATCGCCGCCTCTATCACGATGGTTTGTCAGATCGTTCATATGATCAACGCTCCTGTCGGATATAAAACGAAGAATTTATTGGCTATGCGGTCGGTGGATGAAAGGCAGTTATCCGCTTTTGTCGGTGAGTTGAAAGGTTTGTCATGCGTAGATAGGGTCGGGAAGACTCAAGGATTGCCTTTATTCGGTAGTAATAATTGGACTGCTACTTATCAGGGGCAAAATATATCTTTTCAGCAATTCGTTATGGATAAGGAGTGTTACGATATGCTGGGATTGGAGATTTTGCGTGATAACCATTTAACGACAGAGGGCTGGTTCCTAAACGAGCAAGCGATGCGTGAGATGAACTTATCGGAGGATGCGGCCTCTTTTATGCTGGACAGGCAAGAAAGACCGATAGCGATAGCGGGTATCGTCCGGGATTTCTATTGCTTTGGAAATGTGACGACAGGGATGAACCCTGTCATGTTCCGTTTCTTGAAAGATAATGAAGATCCTTGGATGATCTTGATCGAGACACAAGGTGATCCTTTCGCCGCAAAGGAGGCTATCGGTAAAGTATATGAGAAAGTGACCGGACTTGAGTTTGAGGCTTACTTCATGGATGAGCGTTTACAAAACTCATTCGACTCGCAAATCCGTTTGGCAAAGATCGTAATCGTATTCTCGATAATCGCCATCCTTATTTCTTTGCTAGGCTTATTGGCGATGTCCACTTATTTTATCCAACAGCGTTCGCAGGAGGTATCCGTACGAAAGGTATTTGGTTCCAGCAATCGGGAGATATTGGTTAAGCTCGTATTCACGTTCTTGAATTATGTGCTGATCGCTTTCGTGATCGCCATACCTATTATTATGTACTTTATGAAAGATTGGCTGTCTGATTATTCATATCGTATTAGTTTAAGTCCGCTGATATTTATCGCTGCCGGCTTATTCTGCCTCGTGATCTCGTTTGTCTCTGTCTTTTTCCAGAGCTACCGGGCTGCCACGTCGAATCCGGTGGATAGCTTTAGGCATAGGCTTTAATTGTTAAGCATATCATAAAAGGTAATAACGCTTGTTTAAAAATAAGGGGGGAGTAAATACCGACTTTTGATACCTCCCCTTATTTATTCTTGTCTGTTTTTCTAGCCCTTCAGATCCCGAACAAGAACGGTAACGGCTTGCTGTCCTTGAAATCTTTGGCGGTGTTTCCGGCGTAAATCTCGCCGTTTGTGAGCGTTAGTTTCTTGATAGGTGTACCTGCCTTG
>ERZ791574.949-NODE-949-length-17723-cov-5.228153_pt1 | contig 17723 bp, 18 predicted proteins | sample MGYA00433098_ERZ791574 | MGnify/ENA primary metagenome ERZ791574 (study PRJEB30046, sample SAMN00791933) | human gut metagenome | study: EMG produced TPA metagenomics assembly of the A metagenome-wide association study of gut microbiota in type 2... | reverse complement strand
CGGTGATTTGCTTAAGGATTCGGGACAGAAGTGTTCCGGTCTGGCTGATTACGATATAAAGTTTATGTTAAGTCTGCCTATTTTTTAAGGAGTCATCTCAAATTCAACACTCGCTTTCCTCACGAGAATTTTTCTGCAGCGGGATAAATGACGTCCTTTGTCCGGCTCGTATAAATTGCAGTCAGGCAGCACCGGAATACTCTTCTCCCTGAAATCGTCACGCTTACTATGTATGCAGCGCTATCGCGGTATCACGCCATCCTCGCGTTCACCAGATGGTACCATGTCATCCCGTTTTCTTCATAGGACTGAAATTCACCGATGACGGTGATCTCCGTCCCCAGCTCCGGGTAATCGTCCGGGTAGGCGAGGTCATCCTTCAACACAAACTCCATGCCCTCGGCGCAGCAGGCCGTTGCGTCTGAAATGATGCAGGCGTAGGCTACCGGCATATCGGCAACAACACCGCTTTCATCTACCCATTGGTAAACATTGAATTGGCCGGTCATTTTTACAGTTTTTCCGTAATAGTCCTCCGGGTAGAAATAGAGCATATTGTAGACCTCGGAGTAGACCATGGTGCTGCTGAGCACCGTCAGATCCACATCCACTTTGCCGGCATAGGGTTGCGACGGCTTAGACTTCCCCGGCGTTTCCTGTTCTTTCGGCGTTGGAATGCTCTCAGCCGATGCAGACGCTTCTTCATTGGAAGAAAGCGTATCATTTCCTACGTCCTTTTCGCTGCCTTTCCCGCAGGCGCAGAGGGAAAGCGTCATGCAGGCAGCCAGCAGCAGACAGAAAATCCGTTTCATCCCGTTTCCCCTCCCCTTGCGCGGCCAAGGACCGAACAAATCAAAAATGCCAGAATATCCACCGCCACGATGGTGGAACCCACCGGCGTCCCCGCCAGAATGGAGACCAGAATGCCCAGCGCCGCGCAGCTCACTGACAGCACGGCCGAGCAGACCGTCACGGACCGAAAATTCTGAAAAAGGCGCATGGCGGACAGCGCCGGGAAGATCACCAGCGCGGAGATCAGCAGCGAGCCCACCAGATTCATCGCCAGCACGATGACCACAGCAACGATGACGGCGAGCAGCAGGTTGTACAGGTCTGCCTTTGTCCCCACCGCCTTGGCAAAGTCTTCGTCAAAGGTCACGGCAAAGATCTTGTTATAATAGAGCAAAAACACCGCCACGACCACCACGGACAGTCCCGCACACAGCCAGACCTCGCTTTTTGACAGCGTCAGGATGGAGGTGGAGCCGAACAGTGTACTGCACACATCGCCGGAGAGGTTGGACGAGGTGGAAAACAGATTCATCAGCAGATAACCGATGGCCAGCGCCCCCACCGAGATCATGGCGATGGCCGCATCGCCCTTGATCTTCGTGTTCTGCCCCGTACGGAGCAGCAGAACGGCGCAGACCACCGTGACGCCCAGCGTCAGGGGCATATCGTCCGTCAGCTTCAGCACGGCGGCGATGGACATGGCGCCGAAGGCTACATGGGAAAGGCCATCGCCGATGAAGGAAAACCGTTTCAGCACCAGCGTGACCCCCAGCAGCGACGAGCACAGCGCGATCAACACGCCGACTATGAGTGCGTAGCGGACAAAGGGATAAGTCCAGTAGAACGCGATTTTTTCAAGGATCGCCGTCATTTCACCTCACCGCCTTTCTGCCATGCCTGGGAGAACTCGTTCAGGTAGGCCGCCTTGGTGCCGAAAAACACCGTGTCCCCGATGTGCAGGATATGGCTGGCATATTGCAGCGCCGCACTCAGGTCATGGGAGATCATCACAACGGTGATACCATCTTCGTAATTGAGCTTTTGAATGAGCGCATACATTTCCGCTGTCACCTTGGGATCAAGGCCGGAGACCGGTTCATCCAGAAGCAGCATTTTCTGGGTGGCGCACAGGGCGCGGGAGAGCAGTACTCGCTGCTGCTGGCCGCCGGACAATTTGCGATAGCACCGCCTTGCCAGCCGGGTGATCTGCATCTTGTCCATCGCATCAGATGCAAGCTGCTTTTCTTCTTTGTTATAAAAAGGGCGGCTGCCGCAGCGCCCCTGGCATCCGGAGAGAACGATCTCTCTCACGGATGCCGGGAAATCCTTTTGGACAACAGTCTGCTGCGGCAGATAGCCGATCTCATTTTTTCTCAGCCCGTCGCCCGTCAAAATTCTGCCGCTGACGGGCATCTGCAAACCGAGGATCGTTTTCATAAGGGTACTCTTGCCGGAGCCGTTTTCTCCTACGATGCAGAGGTAGTCGCCCGCAAAGACCTCAAAATCAAGGTCTTGCAGAACGGGCTTCCCATCGTAGCCGACGCAGAGCTTTTGACAAGTGAGCTGAGCCATAGACCTACCTCCTTAACCCAATGCCTCTTTCAGCACAGAAAGGTTCTGCTCCATGACCGAGAGGTAAGTTGTGCCATTTGCCACATCCTCAGAGGTGGTGGACTGCATGGAGTCCATGGTCAGCACCTTCTGGTTCTTTGCGGCGGTGTTCCGGACGATGGTTTCCGCGAGCTCGTGGTTCTTGCCCTCAATGGTCAGCACGCAGGGAAGTCCCAGCTCGTCCACCTTCTTTGCAAGGAACGAAACGGTTTCAAAGCTGGCCTCGCTCTCGGCGGAGCAACCCGCAAAGGCAGCATAGTAGCTCAGACCATAGTCATCCACCAGATAGCGGAATGGGAAGCGGTCGCCGAACAGGACAGTCTTGCGCGTCGCGCTGTCCACGGCGGATTGGTACGCGCCATCCAGCGCGGAAAGCTTTTCGATATAGGCGGAGGCGTTGGCGGCGTAGGTATCCTTGTTATCGGGATCAAGTTCCTGCAAGGCATCGGCAATCGCGCCGACCAGCGTTTTGGCATTCTTCAGGGACAGCCAGACGTGCTCGTCCTTTTCCTCCCCATGGTCATGGCCGTGGCCCTCCATGTGCTCGCAGAGATCCTCACCGGTCATGTCAGCCGGGAAGAAGGTTGGCCACGACTTTTCCGGATCAACGATGGCGTCAAAGCTCTCGTTGCTCATCCGGATGTGGAAATGCTCGGGCGCAGCTGATTCGATCATGTGGTCGTTGAATTCGATGCAGATCGGTGCGCCGGAGGTTCTGTCTACCGCTTCAAAGCGATACATGGCCGCCTTGGTGCCGGTAGACCAGTTCTGAATGTAATAGCCGATATACTTGTAGTCAGAGCCGACCTTTTTGCCGTCCTCATAGGTGAACGCAATGTGGTCGCCTTCAATGTCAATATTGGTAATGTCCGTTTTGTAGCCGTTCTGATAGTAGGTCTTATACTCGTCGGCGGTCATCTCGCCTTCCTCTGCCATCGCTGCAAAGGCATCGTCCAGCGTTCCATCCAGCGCAAAGGGGTAGGCAGACTGCCAGCTGCCCGCCCAGTCGGACAGGCTTCTGTCCTGAACCTCATGATCTTCAAAGGTGGAAACCTCCTTGCTGTGGTCATGGGCGTGCTCTGCTTCCTGCATACCCTCAACGGTCTCCTCCGTTTTTACGGAATCACCCAGCACCTCCAGCAAGTTGATGACTTTTACATTCTTATTGTCGGCGTTTTTCAGGACGCTCTCCACCCAGCCGTCGGACTCGCCGCCCACATAGACGAACAGGTCGCAGTCGGAAATTTTGACGATGTCATCCGCCGTGGGCTGATAGCTGTGCAGGTCAACGCCGCTGTTCAGCAGCATGGTCAGGTCGGTGCTCTCGGCCTTGTCGCCGAGAATTTCCTTGATCCAGTCGTACTCGGGGAAAATGGTGGTGACAACGCTCAGTTTGTTGGAATCGCTCTCGCCCTTCTCTGCGGCGTTCTTTTTGCCGCAGCCGGCAAGCAGGCCGACCGCCATGGTCAGCGCAAGAAAGATGGTAAAAGTTTTCTTCATCATATAGATAAAACCTCCGAATTTTTGAAAAATAGGCGCAAAAATACAAGGGCAGCGGCAAAACCGCAAGAGCCCATCCAAAAATGGATAGACTTCGCCCTTGTAAAAGTCCTGTTTTTAATTCGAAAGCTTTACCTTGAGAGAAACAAGTGTCAGTGTGCCGATCATCTCTGTGCAGGGCAGAATCGCCCTGCACATGGTATATGTAAACGCGGCGGAGATCGCCGCGGCAGCACCGGCAAGCCCCAGAGATTTCAGCAGATTCTCGCAGATGCTGATCTGGCGGCAGATGGCACAGTCGTCGCCGGAGCAGTCATGGTTGGCTTCGACCGCAAGATAGACCGCAGAGGACAGCATGACAACGGCCAGCACGACCGCCAGCAGGCGCGTTATAAAACAAAGCTTCTTCGTCATGGTCTGTCCTCCCTTCCAATCGTTATTTTTCCTTGCAGTCCGAGCAGGTTCCATAGAGGATCGTGTCGGCTGCATCCAGCGTGAATTGCTCGCTCTGCGCCAAGTGCTTTGCAAACAGGGCGGCGTTGCTGTCGGCCATGTGAAAGGTTTTGCCGCATTTTATGCAGCTCATGTGCAGCGCGCCCTTGCAGCCCTTGGCGTCAAGATACTGATAAAACGCTTCGTGCGACCCGCTTTTTGCGCTGCGACGCACCTTTTCTTCCGCCTCCAACTGTGCAAGGTTTCGATACACGGCGCTAAGGCTGATTTGTTTCTCTGCCAGCGCGTCCGCCATCTGGCGTGCAGTCAGCAGCTCGTCTGGATGCTCCCCCAAAAAAGCAAGCAGGGCTCTTCGCTGTTTTGTGTTGTAGATTGACATCAGCCGCCCTCCAATATGCGAACCATTCGCAGATATTATAGCATCATTTTCCTCTTTGTCAATATCATCCCGCGATAGGATATTCAAAGTTTTGTGTGGGATTTCCTCCGAGTAAACGAATTGTATATAAAAAAGGAAGCTGGCATCCAATAGGGCACCAGCTTCTCTCCAACCCTCCGAAGATATTTTGTATAATCTTAAACTTACAGTTTGACATGAGTCATTTTTCTTCTTGATAAGGTAAGTTGACCGCGCACATGACAGGTTCATCTTCACTACGGCAAAAGAAACAAATATTCTGTAGGTCTTTGGCTACACGAATGGTTGCGTATTCGTGCAAGTGCGGCAAATACACATCTAACCGGTGCTGTTCGTACTTGAAGTGCTGCGGGTCATAGTCCCACACGAAATTTGTGTTCAAAATGGCGACTCGAACCTCTGATTGAAAATGATATTGTGGGTATTTCCAAAAGAGTTCTGCCGATGGTCTTGGCTCATCATAATAGATGTCTGTAGGCAAATGTCGAGTATAATCAACTTTATCTGCAAAAAGTTCACAGTCGTCATTTCCTTTAGTATGATAATATCGGTCAGTAGTTAGGATATTCTCATTTTGCTTGATGGCTATTGGAACTTGTTCTTTCAGCTCCTCAAAAAACTTTTCCGGGCTATTTATGAATAAAAAACTGGCAGTATCTTTTTCGTAGCACATTTCATCTAAGTACCTATCAGGCAGAAAAGACACCACATGAGGAAATATAGGCATCTTGCCATCATTCATAGCAGCTACTTTCGTTGCATCGAAAGAATAGAAGCACATAGTTGGTGTCAAAAGTGTCGGAATGAAACGCAGATAGTATGTATCCGTTCTAGGGTCATATAAGGTTTCAAGGTGATTTCCCATGGGGATACCGTGTGAATCTTTAACATTCATCCGAGAGTCACCATTTTTCAGGTGGGCAAAAACACATTCTAATTGATCTCCAGTTACCTTGTCGCCTGTTTTTGAATAATCAACCCAGTTTGCAGCACATCCAAAAGATAGCGTCCTTGTATTATAGCACTGTTCAATACGTTTTGTAGAACCAAGTCGCATAAGGAGGATAGTTGAAAAATGGCTTTGTAACATAAAAGTTGGTTCTCCTTTCTCGTCCCAATGGTTATTTCAAACTCAAGAACAGCGCCGCCCGACACCGGGCGGCGTTTTCGCATATTTTATCAGTCTGTTATTGTTAGGGTGACTGATGTAGTTCCGTTATTGATTTTCCCAGCAAAATTCACCGAGCGAATGGTAGTAAAAAGCACAAATCGGAGCCAGAACGGTTCCGATTTCTACTTTTTTGTTATCTTCAAGGAATGATTGTTATTTAACTTTCTCCACAGAAGCGATTGTGCCCTCAAAGGGATCAACCTCCGATAACGCGCCGGTGTAGGTCACAGTGACGGAGTCACCCACAGCAACATCATCATACCCTTCCGGCTTTGCGGAGGAGTCGATGGAAAACTGGTAGGAAGCGCCTTGGTCATCCGTCACAACAAACATAAAGTCCTTTTTCTCGTCCAGCTTGCCGGTCAGGGTGCTTTCTTCCTGCTGCGTTCCGCTTTGAGTGCCGGCATTGGAATCTGTGTCCGTGCCGGATGTCTGGCTGCCACAAGCGGTAGCCAGCGCCAAAATACATACAACCGTCAGCAATACAAATAATTTCTTTTTCATCATACGAATCCTTTCTGATATGCTTCTTTTAAGAGGTCTTGATAGATGTTTTTTTCAATCGTGAATTCCGGCATCCCCATAGAGCCTGCCGCAATTGCGAATTCGTCGAAGACCAACACGAGATTTCCGTTTGCGTCGAGATAGAAATTCTGCTCCGCGTCGATCCCAGCAAAATCCTCCGGGAAGTATGCGAGGGCTTGATTTGCGGACATCTGCGCTTCCACTTGCCGCAGCACCTCATTGGACAGCACTGACACATAATCGGTCCCATCGCGGAAGAGATCCCTCAGAGAGATCATTTGTCCCGTTGCTTTGTCAATGTGATAGAAGCGGCTGAAGGCATAGCTGCTGGCTTCCGTTTGTGTGGCGTCTATGCGAAGGGTAAACCATGTGTCCGTGTTAGTAAGCACCACGCTGGATACACGCAGATCCTGATAGCCATTTCCGATGCGTTCACAGTCTTTGTAAAACTGCGTCAGCAGCTCGCCGGTGTATGCGCGGACTTCCTGATTTACCGTATCAGCTGCATCGCTGCCGGATAACTCCGGTACGGAGATATCCATAGAACTATGTCCGTCATTGTAGGCGTAACTCCGGAAGGTGGCCACCCTCACCAACACCCCCAGCCCAGGGATCTCCGCCATCGCTGCCGCAGCTGAGGGGGATACGTTTGGAATTGTGATGAACAGCGCAAGCGCTGCCGCGGCCCATGTTTCCCAGTGGCGTCGCTGACGCCGCCGGGAATTTTCGTCCAGAGCCGCGCAGGTTTGGAACACCCGACCGGCATAATCCTCCGGGAGTGGAAATGATTCCTCAGCGGCACGCTGGTGGAGCAACTCGTCAAATTGATCCATAGACCCCTCCTTGTTCATCGGCCAGCAAAAGGCGCAGCTGCTTTCTGCTGCGGGACAATCTGGTTTTTACTGCTACATCGCTGATCCCTAAAACGCGACTGATCTCCCGAATGGAAAATCCGTCATAATAGAACAGTGTTACCACGGAGCGCATTTCCGGGTTTAATGATAGCACCGCTTCCCATAGGGACAGCCGCTCAGTCGGATCCGGATCGTCTGCAGGCAGAAAGTCCTGTACTTCAGACAGATCAGTGATTGGCCGGTACTTCCGGCATAGGTCATAGCAGTTGTTAACTACGATCCGCAGGATCCACGATTTGAATTTTGCAGGGTCCCGCAGGGCATCCAGCTTCGTAAAGGCAGTACAAATGGCACTCTGTACCGCATCCTCTGCGTCTTCGTCGGTTGACACGATTGCCCGGGCGGTTCGGAACATGGCCGTCTGATTCTGCAGCACCAGACGGGTGAAGTCATCTTTATCTAATCTTTTTACCACACTGGATGGCCTCCTATCAAGCCCCTTGCTTTCCGGTCATCTATATAGACGCTTTGAGCACGAAAAAGGTGGCAGCATTTGATTTTTTTTCTTTGGCTGGAGTGGTTGATCCGTTTCGGGGCGCTGGCCCTTTTTTTATTGTGTTTGGCAAAGTACAGGGCAGATTGCCCGATGAATGAAATCTGCTGTGATTCCGATATTTTTACCATATACCAGAATGAGACCGGTTTTGTCAAGAGGAGTAAGGATGTTTCCCTGCAGCTGCTTTCTACAATTGTATAACGCTCGATACAGGATATGTATGGGGCCCGAAGTCGATTGTGTTTTTAGATGCATCAAGAGAAATTAAAAGTTCCAATTATACCCACATCGATCATGATATTATATATCACTCAATTCCGCAGATGCTCATATACTGTCTTTCGAGCTGATAGGCACTCATACCATGACTATCGATTTTCCTGGTGAATCGCAGCAAGCACTCAGAAGTTAATGCTTCCCCCTCTGCAAGCAGCCTTACTCCCGCTTTCTTGGATCATCATTCTAAAATCAGTCTGAATAGCAGCAAGTGCTTCGTCAGCATCGTACCGAGCACTGCGAATGGAACGAAAACCGATGCTGACAGCGGCATGAAAGGCGTCTACGTGACTCTCAGCAGTGACCTGACGCTGAATGGTACGCCGAAGGACGCGGGCAGTTATCTGGTGTCCGTTCATATTGAGGACAATCAGGGCCGCACCGCGGATAGTAATGCCCTGCCCTTCCGCATCTACACCGGTGAGGAAACGCTGGCCGACCAGATCAAAGTCGAAAATCTGAAACAGTATCAGAGCGGCCTCTACGCATGGGATATCATGGAGCCTTGGGCCATTAAAAACTTCGGCAGCAATGTGGACGGTGAAGAAAACAGCGTTCGCGTGCCGGAGAAACTGGAGGTTTGGTACGGTTCCCATGAAAGCGGCACCTACGGCGTTCTGGGCTATGATATTCCGTGGGACGATGTGAAAGCCAGCAACATTCCCCAAACCCTGTATATCCCCAACGGCTGTAATCTGACCCTGATGAATATGAAGATCCTCAGCAGCGTCCGCATCGTGGTGGAAAACGGCGGCAAACTGACGCTGCGGGACTCCACCGTGCAGGGCATCATTGATGTGCAGAGTGGCGGCACATTCTCTATGAACTACAACGCCTACAACAAGAAATATGAAACTGGTGCGTCCATCTGCGGACAGCTCCGCATGGAGGATGGCTCTATTCTGGAAAACGCGGCAATCTACTCTCATGCGAACTATCTCGCAAACGGCGATCTGACCGACCGTACTACGCATGAGCCGGTCGTTATGACCACCGGCAACGTACAGGTCAAGGGACAGGTGTTCATCAGCGGCGATGCAGGCGGCTCCGAGATCGGCCAGTCTGGTCTGCGCGTAAGCGGCACGCTGACGCTGGATAATGGCGCTGTTCTGGCGGTTTACGGCGGCAAAGGCACCGTGGTGGATACCAAGGGCGGTACTGCAATCGAACTGAACAACGGTACGATCACCGGCGGCGGCAAGGTGATTGCACTCGGCGGAGAGGTGCTCTGGAAGCACGGCGGCGCAGCCGTTTCCGGCACCGGCACAATCGCCACTACCGAAGCCTATTTGCAGGGCGCAACGGCGTATACGCATTCCCCGTCCAAGCCACAGCCGGGCAAAGCCCATGACGATACCGTAACGGTGACAGCAAACCGCCGACACGTTGCGGACGGCGAACTGATTGACACTGTTGATAACCCGTTGGCAGACCTGTACTGGAAAGCCAACATTGATGCTACTCCTAACCTGAGCAAGTATGCAATCACCCCGACCCCCGGCTATGTGCTGATGAACATCCCCTACAATGCGTTCTACGCAGCAGAAAAGGGTGATAACGATACGGCGGCTCAGGTGGACGCGGTTTCCTCCGCAACCAAGAGCAAGCCGCTGAGCAGTCTCGCAGCAAATTCCTATCATAACAACAGCGATGGCTCGGATATTTCCGGCATCATTTATCCGGTATATGTGCCCGACCTCTCCGCACTGCACGGCTACAAGCAGGTGAAGGACAGTGATACGCTCACCATCACCGTTACGCTGCGCGGTAAAGAGACTACCACGACTTACAAGGGCAAGGACACGCTGTTTGGCGCACCGGATTATTCGTACTATGCGCTTTCTGCGGAACCGACTTCCTACAAGGCACTGACCGTGTCGAATGGCACGTTTTCCTTCGGCAAGGCAACCGCGATTGCAACTGCAGCATCTGGTGCGTCGGTAACTCTGACTACGAACGGACGTCACGCCTACTATACGATGAAGGTGGCAGGCCTTGCGGAGGATATTGCAAGCAATGTTTCCGCTGTCACACTGCATACCACGGACGGCAATGTCTACGGTCTCCGTCATGTTGTGGGAATCTGGCGCGGCGCGGAACTGGGTTTCGGTGTTGACAGTGGTTTGCAGGGTAAGACCATCGACACCATCACCTATTACCTGAACGATGGCACGATTCAGACGATTGGGACCAATCTCAAAATCCCGAAGAGTACCAAGAACGTGACCGCAACCGTGAAAAACGCACTGAACACCGCACGCGAAGCAGTGGTCACGGTAGAAAATCTGCCGGAAGACTTCGATGCGCGGTACGAAGTTGCAAGCGGCAGCACTGTCCTTAGCGCATACAACTTCACAGTTGCAAACAGAAAGCTGACTTGGACGGGTACGCCCGCATTCGGCGCATATACCCTGACGATTACGGACAAGAGCGGCGCTTATGCACCGGTTTCGACCTCCTTTGAGCTGAAAACGGCAGACATTATCGCAAAATATGATGCTTCCAAGAAGGCGCTGGTCAAGGCTTCGTCTGACATTACGGATGACCAGCTTGCGGCGTATCTTAAGGCAATCTCTGCGGTTTCGGTGGACGGAAGGTCTTACGCAGCTTCCGGCAGAGGCGCGGTCACGATCATCAAGGATGGCGGCGTGATCGACCTGGCAGCGACGCAGTTCTCCAAGGGCGATGGTGCAACCTACAGCATGGTTGTCAAGGCAACTGGCTATCAGGATTTGACCTTCACACTCGAAACTCCGAAACAGAGCAATCATTCTTCCGGTTCCAGCGGCAGCTCCTCCGGCGGATCTTCCTCCGGTTCCGGCCGCAGCTATGCAGTGACCGCACCCAGCACGAAGAACGGCGATGTGGCCGTCAGCCCCAAGAACGCCTCCAAGGGCGACCGAGTGACCGTCACCGCGACCCCCGATAAGGGCTATGAGTTGGATAGCCTCACCGTCAAGGACGCCAGCGGCAATAAGCTCAAGCTGACCGATAAGGGCAACGGTAAGTATACCTTCACCATGCCCGGCAGCAAGGTCACGGTTTCCACCGAGTTTGTCGAGGAGCAGGCGGCTTCCATCTTTGCGGACGTTCCCGCCGACGCTTATTATGCCAAGGCAGTGGAATGGGCTGTGAAGAAGGGCATCACCAACGGCAAGGCCAACGGCCTGTTCGGCTCCAACGATCCCTGCACCCGTGGCCAGATCGTGACCTTCCTGTGGCGGGCCGCCGGTTCTCCCTCTCCCAAGGGCACGGCCACGGTTCCCGCCGACGTGCTCCCCGGCAGCTACTGCTATGACGCGGTGGCTTGGGCGCTGGAAAACAGCATCACCGGCGGCACCGGCAACGGTAAGTTCAGCCCCGACGCAACCTGCACCCGCGCACAGGCAGTGACCTTCCTGTACCGTGCCTCCGGCAGCCCTGCTGTCAGCGGCAGCGCGGCCTTCAGCGATGTGACGGCTGACGCTTACTACGCAAGCGCGGTCAAGTGGGCTGAGAAGAACGGCATCACCGGCGGTATCAGCGGTGGTCTGTTCGGCTCCGGCAACAACTGCACCCGCGGCCAAATTGTGGCATTCCTCTGGCGGGACATGGCTGAGTAAAGCAGCTGCCAGTTCATCTATACATGATTCCACATCAGGTAAAGGACAGCGCAGCAGACGGTATTATAATCGTCTGCTGCGCCGTTCCTTTTTCGCCATAGGAAACTTTAAACCTCTATGCATCAACTCAAACCTTTTCCTCGTAAGTGCTCAATAACCACCCGCATTTCCAAGGTAAGCGTAAAATCTAACCACGTATAAAAGGCCGCCATCTCAAGGAGCCGTTCACTATGCGTGGACTCTACGCTCTATACGGGGTATTCTCTCATTTTCGCGGGAAATCTTCAATCCGCCGCTGCGTTTGACGGTTACGTCCTTCATTCCGCCAACTCGTTCCGTTGAAAATTCAAATAGCGGGTGCCCTGAAAGGTCAGCTCCCCTGAGTCTCCTTCCGCCAGCATGCCGTATTCCGTGCCGGAAACCAGAAACTCTATCCGGTCGCCGCTCTCTACCTGAAAAGTGGCAAAATAGCTGGTAGCGGTATGGGTATGATGCATCCCATTTCCCTGGTGATGATGGTGGTGAGAAACAGCGGTACGCCGGGATACCACCTTGGCAGGAACGGACAGCTTCGGTGAATGATTATTTTTGTTCCATTCACCTATACCACGAACCATTGTTGCGATAATAACGCCAAACACCAACACAAACATGGCAGGAACCATGATCCGCATGATGTTGAAAGTCACATCAAAGCCGGGATCTCCTCCAAAGCCTATCATAAACAGACTCCTCTCTTTACGGAAGCCTGGGACCTCCTGCAGGAGGCCCCAGGCAGATTTTATATTCGGTTAAGTCATCACACCTGCTGCTCCGGTGTGTCCGTGGAAGCGGCCGCCGCGTCAGGCTGGGCCTGGGGCGTTACCGTCACCTGCACCGGCTGGGAATTGCCCGCCGCCAGCTTGCCACCCAGGGCACCTGCCAGCAGGCTCTTGAGGTCCAGCCCCATCCCGGCGCTGATGCCCTCGGTGACCTGAGTGGTACCGTTGACGATGTCGCTGAGGAGCTTGGCGCTGTTGCCCTCGCCGTACATGGTGATCTTATCTACCTTGCTGAGAGGCTCCGCCACGTTCTTGGCGATCTCCGGCAAGGCGTTCATGATCATCTCGATCACAGCGGCCTCGCCGTACTTCTTCATGGCCTCCGCCTTCTTGTCGATACCTTCGGCCTCTGCCAGGGCCTTGGCCCGGATGGCTTCGGCTTCCGCCTGACCGACAGCGGCAATACCGGCAGCTTCCTGCTCCTTGGCGAAACGGGCAGCCTCGGCGGCCTTCTTGGCGGCTTCCGCCGCCTGCTCCTGCTCATAGCGGACGGCTTCCGCGTCTTTTTGCCGCTGGTACAGAGCTGCCTGCGCCTCCTGCTCCTTGCGGTAACGGTCGGCGTCGGCAGCGGCGCGGACCTCGGCGTCCAGGGACTGCTTCTTGACCTCGACTTCCTTGCTCTTCAACTCGGCTTCGCGCTCCGTCTTGGCAATCTGGGCATTGACGGTAGCCGTCTCAATGGAGCGCTGCTGCTCCTGCTGCTGGATGGTGTAGGCGGCGTCGGCCTCGGCCCGCTTAGTATCCTCCTGCACCTTCAGTTCAGACTGCTTGATCGCCAGATCATTCTGCTTCTGGGCGATGTGCATGTCCGCCTCCACCTGGGCATCATTGGACGCCTTGGCAGCCTGGGCCTGGGCGATGGCAATATCCCTCTCTGCCTCAGCCTTGGCAATAGCAGCATCCTTCTGGATCTTGCTCATGTTGTCCTGGCCCAGGGAGTTGATAAGGCTGTTTTCATCGGTGACACGCTGGATATTGCAAGAGATGATCTGGATGCCCAGTGCGTTCATATCGGTCTGGGCCTTGGACTGCACCTCGTCGCCGAACTTTTTCCGGTCATTGCAGATCTCTTTCAGAGTGATGGTGCCGATGATCTCACGCATGTTGCCCTGCAAGGAATCCACGATAGCCCGGTTGAAGTCGTCCTCCGTCATATTCAGGAAGTTCTTCATGGCCAACTGGATGCCCTCCGGGTCCGTCATCACCCGCACCTTGGCCACGGCGTCCACGTCCACGCCGATGAAGTCCTGGGTGGGAATGTAGCCCTCGGACTTGATATCGATGGAGATCTGGCGGACGATCAGCTTATCCACCCGCTCCAGGAAGGGGATCTTGATGCCAGCTTTACCGATGAGCACCTTGGGGTGCTTCCGCAGGCCGGAGATGATGTAGGCCACGTCGGGGGGTGCTTTCACGTAGCCCATCAGGAAAATGAGAATGACCAGGATCACGGGAATCGCAATGGGAATTGCCTTCAGTAAAATGTCCATGTGGTTCTCCTTTTCTTTTATTTATTTTTGTTTTTAGGGATAACTTGTCAAAAGGCGCTTCCAAGCTCCGGCTTGGGAGCCACACCGCCGGAGATCTCCCGGTAAAACGCGGCGATAGCGGCCATCTCATAAGGCCGCAGGGCCAGATTGCCGATGCCCAGCGTCAGAGCACACAGGATGTCCCATCCGATAAAGCTGAACTGCAGGCAGAACAGCCGCCAGCGGTTCCCCGCCATCATAGCCTTGGACTGTGCGATGGCCTCGCTGGCCGTCAACTCCGGGTGTTCTGCCAGGATATAGTCCGTCATGGCGTAACTATAGCCGGCTACGATGCCGGGAATGACCAGCAAAAGCATCCACAGTAAAACATACACCGATTGGAGCAGCCAGGCTACAGCAACGGTTTTCCAGTGAGGAAAGTAGGAAAACAGGGTCTCAAAGGGCGGCTTTTCTCCGGCGGTCAGGTTCAGATTGAACCGGGCATAGCCCACTTCGATAACACTGCCCAGAATGAAATACAGGACCCCCAGCACGATTGCCGCTAAGATCAGGTAGATCGCGCCGCCAACCAGAACTGCCCGCAGTCCCGGTGTGATCCCGTCCCCCCAAGAGTAGATGGTCTGTCCGGCGTACTGGAGGTTTGCGTCCAATTCTCCTCCGCTGAAGTTGATCTTAAATTCAGGTCCGCCGGAAGTGGCTCCTCCCAGAATCGCCGCCACCAATCCCACCAGAATGGCCAACGGCCATTTCCCCTGAAGCGCCGCCCTGGCTTCCTGCCTAAAATCTGCCGCGTATTTCATTAGCTCTCCCTTTCCGCCCCATGGGCTCCCCCACTATATTTCTTTTCTGCAAGGACTCTCACTTTTATAGACGGTTCCAATCCTAATTTTGTTGCATATTTTCCATCTTTTCTCAATAATTCCATCAAGTGGATGGTCAACAGCCTCTCTCTGGCCCCATGGCCCTCAGCTCCTTTTCCGGTTTTTGGAACGCCGCCCCTTTGCTTGAGAATAGCGTACAGCAAAAGGACGGCGGAATACATCATAGAATTGGAAAGATACAGCAGTTTATTTTCACTTTCGGAGCAAAATACCCCTTTCAGGTTTTCTTCCGGCTCCGATACGCTTCATACCGCGCCTCATCAATCACACCGGCAGCCAGCATCTTCTCTGCCCAGAGCTGCAAGGTCTCCACCGTAATGGAAATGCGTTCCAGCTCTTCCTGAATGTATAGAAAATCCTCCAGCTCATCATCGGAAATTTTGCCGTCAGCCGTGATTTCAATAAGCCGGTCCTTCCGCTTATTCATCGCGTTTAAAGATGCCAGCATTTCCAGCACGATCTGAGACAGGTCCTTGATCTTGACCTCCGGCACATACTCCTGCCCGATGGGACACTGATTGGCGCAGTAATAGTTGCACAGGTCCGGCTTTTTGTATTTCTCTGCCATTGTAAGCACTTCATCCGGATGCGGAAAAGAGCGCTCGTTCTCAATCTTTTCTATACGCTCCGGCGGAATGGATTCTAACAGTTCGCTCGCGGTCTCTCTGGTAAGCTTCAGGTTTTCTCTGGTCAACTGATATATATTTTTATTCTCTCTGGTGGAAACTCTCGCCATAGCTGTACCCTCACGATCTCAAGTTCAGTTTATCGCTATATAGACAACTTATCACAAAAAGGCCCCAATCCGATCGGGCTTGATGTCACGTTTGCTGAAAAGCAGATTGAGCCGTTTGTAGGTGGTCATAGAACATCCCCTTGACCTACAATCAATACAGATAATAGAACACATCTTCCATCATGTCGTTCTTTGTAATTGCATTCGAACAAATAACATGGTACTAATAATTGCCTGTCCCAAAGGTATTGCATAAAACCACCAACTTTGCAAGAACCCTTTGTATATCCCCCCATATACTGGAACAAGCAGTCCAAATGGTATATAAGCGATGATTGCCCATAGCATATTTTTTATATCCAGGTTAAATTTGGTCAACAGCATAGTCAAACAAATCGATACAATGGTCATTATCCTAACGATAAATGTTGACCAAATCCATCCTTTTCGTTTTCTTAAAACGTATGTTGCTACAAGCCATAGCGCCAGATATGAATAACTGCATATAGCACCCCAAAGCGTCGCTTCACCAGCTGGCGAAAACATATGAGGAGCATTGGCTATTGTTGAAATAACAAATATAAGTACAGTAATAATAAAAAGATAATCTTCGATTTTTTCCTTATTCTCCTGATATATTTTCATGTTTTTCTTCATCTCCTTCTAATTTTAGACCGTATTGTATTCTTTAGTAATATATTATCACACCTCCAATTCTTGTGCAATGAATACGAATCAATCTCAGCCACTCAAAATAAGTGACTGAGATTGATTTTTTCCGTATTAACCTTTTCTCGCAAAGAATTCCGACATCCTGCTGCTGAGGTGATTTTGCTTCTGCAGCAAAAGTCGGTCCCATCTGGGGGCAAGATTTTTGTTGGAACATCATTAAAACCTTTTTGATTAAGGAACTGGCATATCAGACGCAGGCAGTATCCAACGCGGTCCAGTGTCGCTGGATGTGTTTCATACTCCCAAGTCATGAATGAGTACAGGGTTTCCTGGTCGATAGTGCTAAAATCACGTAACTCGTTCTGCTGAAGGTAGTATGCGAAATCTCTTGCAATTGAGTATAAGTTCAGTATGGTTTGCGGCTCAAGTTTGAGCCAATCCCTAAATTCATTCGCAAAATTAAGATACTCAGGTTCAAGCTCAAATTTGTAACGAGAGAACATCGGATATTTTTCCCGAAAAGGCCGCCCCGCAAAATAATCTTTCATCATCCCAAGTACTCGAAAGACATATCTACAAAACATATAGCTTGATTCTGGAGTTAATGTCCTTCCGGCAAGTACTTGGTTCATAATTTCATCATCATGGACAGGATTATATTCTTCAAATCCCAATTCTCCGTAAAATTCCCTGATGACACGACATGCTCGCTCATAGCTTGCTTGAACATGCTTTGAATAGCCGAGACAATAATCCGAAACCGTTTTTAGCCCATTTTCTAACAGGTGCTGTTCCATAAAATACCCCTTCCTTATACATAATTCCATTAAGTGTCTGATAATTTCAGTATAAGAGGGACATTAACTAATTTGCAATAGTTATTCCGATGTTTTAAGTGTGGAAGCAAGATAGCTCCACTATCATAGTATAAAAACGGAATAATTCTTACATCGAGATAAGGCGATTGTCACGGAAATTTTGCAAGGTTCGAGCAAAAAAACTTCCCGGAACAAGCTAACATGACAAAGGATGACACGGTCATCATCACCGGAGACTTCGGCGGCGTGTGGTTTGGTGACAGCCGCGACGATGAAACGCTGGACTGGCTGGAACGCCTGCCCTTCACGCTTGCCTTCGTCTGCGGCAACCACGAAAACTATGACGCGCTGGCGAGATACCCTGTTGCGGAGTGGCGCAGCGGCAAGGTGCATTGCGTTCGGCCTCACGTGCTGCACCTGATGCGCGGCCAGATCTTCGAGCTGGAGGGCCACCGCTTCTTCACCATGGGCGGCGCAAAAAGCCACGATATTGAGGATGGGATTCTGGAGCCGGACGCCCCGGATTTTGAGCGAAGGCTCGTGATGC
>ERZ791574.945-NODE-945-length-17772-cov-65.600271_pt1 | contig 17772 bp, 13 predicted proteins | sample MGYA00433098_ERZ791574 | MGnify/ENA primary metagenome ERZ791574 (study PRJEB30046, sample SAMN00791933) | human gut metagenome | study: EMG produced TPA metagenomics assembly of the A metagenome-wide association study of gut microbiota in type 2... | reverse complement strand
CCAGCCGCAGTGCTCAGGCAGCCGTTATCAAGGCGATTAAGGAGGGTAAGACCAATGTTGACCTCAACGCGCCAACTACTCCGGATAATACGCCAGGCGGTTCTACCCCTAGCGGTTCGGGCACTACCGAAGGCGGCGGTTCAAAAACCGACCAGACCGGCGGCGAGGGTCAAGGCTCTGAATCAGGCTCAGACGGCAATATGGGTTAACCCCCAGCGGCTAGGGTGCTAGCCCCTAGCCGCAGCCATAAAGTAAACATTAATCATTAAACACTAAGAAAGATGAAAGCGAACACTTGGAAAACAATTCTGCAGATAGCCATCAGCATTTTGACCGCTATCGCTACTACGCTCGGAGTAACGAGCTGCATGGGATAAAGAACATGGAGTCTACCTTTTATAATAAGCAGGCTCATCCATAAATAAATCGACCGCTCACCTCTGAGTAAAAATCATGAGGAGAGCGGTCGTTTCGTTTCTATCGAGAAAGCCGGTCATTAAGGTCAAGGTCATTAAGGTCATTAAGGATTTTCACTTCTCTCTTTTTGATAACACATTAGCGCTATTTTGGTAACACTTTTGTAACACATATGGATGATTTCGCAATACGTTAAATTTATAACCTATTGACTAACAGCTATTTACAAAAAGAGCATATAAAAGAGGGGTTAACGATAAAATATATTTAAAAACAAAAAAGAACAACAGAGATAAGTTCTTATGAATAAGCAACTTACTACCATTGTTCTTCCACGCTATTTTGTACAAATAAGTTTTATTTTGCTTATTTTGTGATTCCGTTGGGGTTCGAACCCAAGACCCACAGCTTAGAAGGCTGTTGCTCTAATCCAACTGAGCTACGGAACCAACACTTTAAATCGCAAGCAATCTAACTAACCAATATCAGATAGCCATTTTCTTATTTGCGGCTGCAAAGGTACATATATTTTTTGAATACACCAAACTTTTTCTCACTTTTTTCTGTTTTTATGCTTAAATATCGCAAAAAATAACTACCTTTGCATCCGTACAAAGCAAGAAACAGCATTCTTGCTCCTAAAGAAGAAGAGATTTTTATAACGCATATTGAAACATAAAACATACGCAAATGAAAAAGTTAATCTTTTCAGCAGTCCTGCTCTCGGCAGCACTCTCTGCCAGCGCAGAAGACCATCCGCTCTGGATGCGCTACCCAGCCATCTCGCCCGATGGAACTACCATCGCCTTCGCTTATAAAGGCGACCTCTACAGTGTTTCTGTCAACGGCGGTGAAGCACGACAGCTCACAACCCATGCAGCCTTCGATTCACATCCTGTATGGAGCCCTGACAGCAAGAAAATTGCCTTCCAGTCTAACCGCGAAGGAAGTCTCGACATCTTCGTAATCGATGCAAAAGGCGGTGCTCCTACCCGACTCACTACCAACAGCGGCAGCGAAACACCAATCGCCTTTGCAGACAACGACCATGTGCTCTACTCTGCCAGTCTGCAGCCTACAGCCCAGAGCATCATCTTCGGCGACAATACATTCCCACAAATATATAAGGTAAGCACCAAGGGCGGAAGACCGGAACTCTTCTCTACCCTCACCATGGAGAATATCAGCATCGCCAAGAACGGCGACATTCTCTATCACGACAAAAAGGGATATGAAGACCCTTGGCGCAAACACCAGAAATCACCTATCGCACGCGACATCTGGCTGAAGAGCAACGGTAAGTTTGCCAAGCAGACTACCTTTGCCGGCGAAGACCGCTCGCCAGTATGGACATCAGACGAGAAATCTTTCTTCTATCTGAGCGAACAGGACGGCACATTCAATATCTACCGCCGCAGCCTCAACAGTTCAAGCGACAAGCAGATTACCCATCACAAAGGCAATCCGGTAAGATTCCTCACCGCATCCAGCGCCGACCTGCTCTGCTACGGATATGATGGCGAAATCTACACCGTAAAAGAAGGCGGAGAGCCTCAAAAGGTGAACATCTCCATTACAACGGATAATGATGCTCCAAGCCTCGTACGCCAGATTAAGAGCTGGGGAGCTACGGAGATTTCCGTTTCGCCAGACGCCAAGGAAGTGGCTTTCGTGATGCATGGCGACGTATACGTTACTTCTGTGGAATACACCACTACCAAGCGCATTACCGACACACCGCAGCAGGAACGCGACCTGAGTTTCTCGCCAGACGGAAGAGCCCTGGTCTATGCAGCCGAGCGAAATGGCGTATGGCAGATTTACCAGGCTAAGATCAAGAACGAGAAAGAAAAGAACTTCACCTACGCTACCGACATAGAGGAAGAACAGCTGGTGAAAACAGGCATTACATCGCAGTATCCCCAATACTCTCCTGACGGCAAGGAAGTGGCTTTCTTCGAAGACCGTGCAGCACTCCGCATCGTCAATCTGAAATCGAAGGAAATCCGCACCGTGCTCGACGGCAAATACGTCTACTCTTACAGCGACGGAGACATCGGTTTCGAATGGTCGCCAGACAGCAAATGGCTTCTTTCTACCTATATCGGCAACGGCGGCTGGAACAACCAGGATATTGCGCTGGTAAAGGCTGACGGCAAGGAGGTTCACAACCTGACCAATTCCGGCTACAGCGACAGCAACGGCAAATGGGTGCTCGGCGGCAAGGCAATGCTCTTCCAGAGCGACAGAGCCGGTTACCGCAGTCATGGAAGCTGGGGAGCTGAAGACGATGCCTACATCATGTTCTTCGACCTGGACGCCTACAACCGCTTCAACATGAGCAAGGAAGAGGTAGAACTGGCTGACGCCAACAAGGACGAAAAGGAAAAGAAGGAAGACGAAAAGAAGGAAGAGGCTAAAAAGAAAGCTGACGAAAAGCAGAAGAAGACCGGAAAGATAGAGGTGGAAAAGGTAAAGCCACTGGAACTTGACATCGAAAACTGCCGCGACAGAATCGTACGCCTCACCGAAAACTCTTCGCACATGGGCGATGCTGTTCTCTCTAAAGACGGCGACAAGCTCTACTACCAGGCAGCCTTCGAGGGTGGTTACGATCTCTGGCAGCACGACCTGAAGGACGGCTCTACCAAGCTCGTGATGAAGGGCGTAGGACAGGGCAACCTGCAGACCGACAAGGATGTGAAGAACCTCTTTATCTGCAACGGAAGCAACATCAAGAAGGTGGATCTGAGCGGATTCAGCACCAAGAACATCAGCTTCGAGGCTAACTTCAACTATAAGCCAGCCGAGGAGCGCCAGTATCTCTTCGACCACGTTTGGCGACAGGTGAAAGACAAGTTCTACGACCCTAAGATTCATGGTGTTGACTGGGAAGGCTACCGCAAGACCTACGAGAAGTTCCTGCCTTACATCAACAACAATTTCGACTTCCAGGAGATGTTGAGCGAAATGCTTGGCGAGTTGAACGCTTCGCATACAGGAGCCCGCTACTACGCTTCGAACAGCGCGCTTACCACCGCCAACCTGGGTGTATTCTTCGACCCTCAGTATCAGGGCGACGGCCTGAAGATTCAGGAGATTATCAAGCGTGGTCCTTTCGATGTAAAGAATACAGGCGTAACAGCCGGCAGCATCATCGAGAGCATCGACGGCGAGGAGATTAAAGCCGGAATGGACTACTTCCCATTGCTCGACGGAAAGGTTGGCAAGAATGTACGACTCGGCATCAGAAACGCCAAGGGCAAGAAGATGGAGGTTACGGTGAAGGCTATCTCTCAGGGCAAACTCAACAACCTGCTCTACAAGCGATGGGTAGACCGCAACCGCGCTTTCGTTGACAGCATTTCGGGCGGACGCATCGCTTATGTTCACGTTAAGGCGATGAATTCTGAGAGTTTCCGCACCGTTTACAGCGAACTGCTAAGCGACAAGAACCGCAACAGAGATGCTGTAATCGTAGACGAACGACATAATGGCGGTGGCTGGTTGCACGATGATCTATGCACCCTGCTCAACGGCAAGCAGTATCAGGAGTTTGTGCCTCACGGTAAGGTAGTTGGCCGCGATCCGTTCAACAAATGGGTAAAGCCATCTTGCGTGATGATCTGCGAGAACGATTACAGCAACGGTCATGGCTTCCCATGGGTTTACAAGGAGCTCGGAATCGGCAAGCTGATCGGTGCTCCTGTAGCCGGAACCATGACAGCCGTATGGTGGGAAACGCTGATGGACAACACGCTGGTATTCGGTATTCCTCAGGTAGGTTGCCGCGACATGCGTGGTGTGTTTGGCGAGAACACCCAGCTGAACCCAGACATCGAAGTTTACAACAGTCCGGAAGATTTCATCAATGGCCATGATACTCAGCTCGAAAGAGCCGTAAAGGAAATGATGAAGAAATAAACAGAACGCCCTGCAAGGGTCCAGAAGCAGAACCGCTTCTGTCCTTTGCAGGGCGATTTGTTTTTTGTATCTGGTTTATTCAAGTTTCGCAAGTTCAGAAGTTAAGGGAAGTTAAAGAAGTTATCGCTCCCTACGGTCGTTCGGGAAGTTAAGAGACAATAGTCTTCTAGCTTAAACTTAGGACATTTGTCCCTTAACTTCCCTCTAACTTCCCTAACTTCCCTTAACTTCCCCGCATGCGAAAATTCAGTGATTAACCCCTCATTATCGGCTAAAAGCCTCTAAATCTTTACTTTTTTTCTTGAAAAGGGAGAAAAAGCAAGTGAAAAAGCCATAAAATAAAAAAAAATGAGTATCTTTGCAAAAAATAAAACAAGATTATGGGATTATTCGGATTATTCAGCAACAAAAAGAAGGAAACTCTCGATAAGGGTCTCGAAAAAACCAAGGAGAGTGTGTTCGGCAAACTGGCGCGCGCCGTTGCCGGAAAGTCTACCGTCGACGATGATGTGCTCGACGATCTCGAAGAGGTACTCATCACCTCAGATGTAGGTGTAGAAACCACTGTCAAGATTATCCGCCGCATCGAAGAACGTGTGGCTCGCGATAAATATGTTTCAACCAACGAACTCAACCGCATTCTGCGCGAAGAAATCGCCAATCTCCTCTCTGAGAATCACAGCGATGACCTGGCAGACTGGGATCTCCCTGCCGACCATAAGCCTTACGTTATCCTCGTAGTAGGCGTAAACGGCGTGGGCAAGACAACCACCATCGGCAAGCTGGCTTACCAGTTTAAGAAGGCTGGCAAGAAGGTTGTTCTGGGAGCTGCCGACACCTTCCGTGCTGCTGCCGTAGAGCAGATTTGCATCTGGGGCGAGCGCGTGGGTGTGCCTGTAGTGAAACAGCAGATGGGAAGCGACCCGGCAAGCGTGGCTTTCGACACCCTGCAGAGCGCCAAGGCAAACGGCGCCGACGTGGTGCTCATCGATACGGCAGGCCGTCTGCACAACAAGGTGAACCTGATGAATGAGCTCAAGAAAATAAAGGAAGTGATGAAGAAGGTAATGCCAGAAGCACCAGACGAGGTAATGCTCGTGCTCGACGGAAGTACCGGACAGAATGCATTCGAACAGGCTAAGCAGTTCTCTGCCGTAACCAACATCTCTTCGCTCGCCATCACCAAGCTCGACGGAACCGCAAAGGGCGGCGTTGTCATCGGCATCAGCGACCAGCTCAAGGTGCCTGTAAAATACATCGGACTGGGCGAAGGAATGGAAGATCTGCAGCTCTTCAACAAGACAGAATTCGTAGACTCGCTCTTTAAAAATTAGAAAATGAAGAAAAATCAGATAGATATTATAACCCTGGGCTGTTCGAAGAACCTCGTAGACAGCGAATTGCTGATGAAGCAGTTTGAGGCAAACGGCTACCATTGTGTTCACGACTCCAAGCGCCCTCAGGGCGAGATTGCCGTTATCAACACATGCGGTTTCATCGAGGATGCGAAGCAGGAAAGCATCGACACCATCCTGGAGTTTATCCAGGCTAAGGAAGAAGGCCGACTCAGAAAGCTCTACGTAATGGGCTGTCTCTCACAGCGCTACCAGAAGGAACTGGAAGAAGAAATGCCCGAAGTGGATAAGTTCTACGGCAAATTCAACTACAAACAGCTCCTGCAGGAACTCGGCAAGGCGGAAGTTTCATCCTGCAACGGCCAGCGCCATCTCACCACTCCGCGCCATTATGCCTACATCAAGATAGCCGAGGGCTGCAACCGCCACTGTGCCTACTGCGCCATTCCTATCATCACCGGCAAGCACGTCTCCCGACCAAAGGAAGAGATTCTGCAGGAGGTGCGCGAACTGGTAGCAGAAGGCGTAAAGGAGTTTCAGATTATCGCTCAGGAACTCACCTACTACGGCGTAGATATTGACGGCAAGCATCATATTACCGAACTCATCAGCGAGATGGCTGATATTCCGGGCGTGAAATGGATTCGCCTGCATTACGCTTATCCGAACCAGTTCCCGATGGATCTTCTGGACGTGATGCGCGAGAAGCCAAACGTATGCAAATATCTCGACATTGCCCTCCAGCACATCAGCGACCACATGCTCACCAGCATGCATCGCCACGTAACGAAGCAGGAAACCATCAATCTGCTGAAGGCTATCCGCGAACGCGTGCCAGGCATTCACATCCGCACTACGCTGATGGTCGGATTCCCAGGCGAGACAGATGAGGATTTCCACGAACTCCTCGACTTCGTACGCGAACAGAGATTTGAGCGCATGGGCGCCTTTGCCTACTCTGAGGAAGAAGGAACCTACAGCGCCACCCACTACGAAGACAATGTGCCTGCCGAAGTAAAGCAGCGCCGACTGGACGAACTGATGATTCTGCAGCAAGACATCAGTTCAGAGGTTGAGGCTGATAAAGTGGGCAAAATCATGACCGTTATCATCGACCGCAAGGAAGGCGATTACTACATCGGACGAACAGAATTCTGCTCTCCGGAAGTAGACCCTGAGGTTCTGATCCGTGCTGATGAGAAACGCCTGCGTGTGGGCTGTTTCTACCAGGTAGAAATTACTGCAAGCGAGGAGTTTGACCTCTATGGCAAGGTGGTGAAATAATCATTCTCTCCCCCATAGCCTGGAGTTTTAGAAATTTTGACTACATATTAAATAAATATGAACAACAAGGAATACATCGCAGAACTGGCTCAGCAAACCGGCTATTCGCAGGAAGACACCCAGAGGTTGGTGCGCAAGGCGATAGACGCTATGATTGCCGAGTTTGAGGATGGAGAAGCTGTCTCTATCCCCAATTTTGGCACCTTCGAAGTGAAGAAGCGCATGGAGAGAGTGGTGGTTAATCCTACTACCAAGAAGCGCCAGCTGGTGCCGCCTAAGTTGGTGTTGGGTTTCCGACCGGTTGCTTCGGTCAAGGAAAAACTAAAGAATGGAGGGGATGAGCAATGAGCAAATTCAGTTTAAATACACTCGGAAAACTGCTTGCTGACAAAAGCGGGCTGAGCCAGGTGGAAGCAGAACTCTTCATCCGGAAGATGTTTGATGTTTGCAACCAGGGACTCGATGCCGACAAGCAGGTGAAGATAAAATGGCTGGGCACTTTTAAGGTACAGGCCACGAAAGACCGTGAGAGCATCAATGTGAACACGGGCGAGCGCTTCACCATTGAAGGCAGAGACAAACTCACCTTCACGCCTGACAACATTCTGAAAGAAATCGTGAACAAGCCATTCGCCCAATTTGAAACGGTGGTGGTAAATGACGGGGTAGATTTCGATGAAATCGATGAGAAGTTTGGAGAGGAACAGGCAGAAGAAGCTCCTTCAGAAGTGATTGATTTCCTGGACGAAGAAGAAGCTGCAACACCCAACCCGGATGTTGTCGTAACCGAATCGGAGAAGAAAGAGGAAAAGGAAGACGAAGACGAGCTGTCTAAGCAAATTGCTCTTGAACAAGCTAAACTGGAAAAATTAAAACAAGCCAAACTGGAGCAGGAAAGAATACAGAAAGAAAAGCTTGAAAAAGAAAAGCAAGAGCAGGAAAGACTGGAACAGGAAAGACTGGAACAAGAGAAACTTGAACAGGAAAGACTGAAACAGGAGAAACTGGAACAGGAAAGGCTGGAACAGGAGAAACTCGAACAGGAAAGACTGAAGCAAGAGAAACTTGAACAGGAAAGGCTGAAGCAAGAGAAACTTGAACAGGAAAGACTGGAGTTAGCCAAACAGCAGCAAGCCTTGAAAGCAACTGTTGAACCTGCAGTTCCTGCAACAGACGAAACAGAAGAAGAGGATGAAGAATCTTCCAATTCTCATCATATTGTTATTCCTCGCTATCTGGTCGTTGCAGTCTGTCTCATCGTAGTAGCTTTGATAGGCGGAATGGGATGGTTTGCTTTCAACTATGGTCAGATGACTGCCCAGCGTGACCATCTAGCCATGCAGCTAAGCCAGTATCATCAGACTCCTGCCAAGAAAGCCCCAGCTAACGCAGTTGCCGCCCCACTCTCTCAGGAACAGAAGCTTCGCCAGAAAGCGATTGAAGACAGCATACGTATGGCAAAAACTGCAGAAGCAGTCAAACTGGCGGAACAATCTGATGAAGCAAGCGACAAGGCTGAAAACGCAAAGCAGGATGAGGCAAAGGCTAAAGCAAAAGCAGCAGCAAAGGAAGAAGATAAGGTTGCTTCCAAAACTGAATCTTCAGCCCATTACGACAAGGACGTACGTGTACGCACTGGAGCTTACCGCATCGTAGGAGTTGCCCAGACTGTTACTGTTGGCGCCGGTCAGACCCTCGAACAGATCAGTAACCGCTATTTAGGTTCCGGCATGGAATGCTACGTTGAAGCCCTGAATGGTACAGGCACCGTAAAGGCCGGACAGAAAATCAAGATTCCGAAACTGGAATTGAAGAAGAAAAAGAAATAAAAATACAAACAAAAAATTGCCCTGTAAGAGCAAATATAATTTTGCACTTACAGGGCGACATTGTTTGATGTTAAAAACATTACTTGCCCAATACTTCATCAAGCAAAGTATAGAAAGCAGGATCCTCACCAACGATGGTCTTGATAATCTTACCGTTAGCATCAATCACAATCTTAGTAGGGAAACCCTGAACAGCATAGTCGCTGAGAACCTTACTGTCCTTTGGATTGTAAACATGAATCCATGGCAACTGATGCTTCTCAACAGCAGCCTTCCACTTAGCCTCTGTATCATTACAATCTACACCAAGAATTTCAAACTTACCCTTGTATTTCTCGTAATACTCCTTCATCTTAGGCATTCCCTTGATGCACCATCCGCACCATGAACCCCAGAAATCGAGAACGACAATCTTACCGCGAAGGCTGGAAAGCTTGAAATCATTTCCCTTAATATCCTTCAGCGTAAAGTCAGGAGCCTCAACACCGGCAGCCTGCACCTTCTTAGCCTTCTCCTCAGCCTCAGCACGCTTCTTAGCCATATCAATCATTGGCTGGTAGAAAGCCTTCATTCTGCCGTTCTTCACATTCTCTGAGAGCAAGCCCAGCAGTTTCTCCATCTTTGCAACATCATCAAACTGCTCGAAGATAGTAGCACAGGCCTCATAATCAGGATGCTGTTTTACGAAATCGAAAATCTTATCGTCCTTTGCCTTTTGCAGGGCAGGAGCCTTCTGCTCATATTCAGCCATGACAGTCTGCTGGGTCTCACCATTCTTGATTCTCTGGTTCAGAGAAGCTTCATAATCTCTCAACTCCTTATTTGCATTCTCCAGCAGGACATCTACTTCATGATACTGCTGATAGAACTTAGAACCCGAAATATCAAAGCGGGTCTTTGCATCGCCCTTAACTTCAGCCTTCTCGCCAGGAACACAAGGCAGATTGAACATAAACTGACCTGCGCCACGATAAGTTTCAGGTGAGAGGAAAACGTATCCGGCAGCCTTATCAAGGTTTGCAGAATAGGTAAACTTGCCATTCTTTACCAAAACCGTATCCATCTTAACATTTCTGCCCTTGTAAACAAGTACAGAATCGGAATTGAAATTCTTCAAATCCACCTTCAACTGAAAGTTGCTCTTCTGAGCCATCGCAACAGTTGATGCAAGCATCAACGCCGCAGATAAAATCGTTGTTTTCATTTTCTTTTATTATATTTATTCTGATTATACCTTATTATATATAGGGAACGAAGAACGCCTGGCTCATCTTCAACCTTATTCTTCATACTCAGTAGTATCCTCAATACCCGCCTCGGCCAAAGCCTCCTTGCGCTCTACACAGGTTCCGCATTTGCCACAATGCTTCTCACCGCCCTTATAGCAGCTCCAGGTTTCAGCATAATCAATGCCCAACTTTTTGCCAATCTCCGCAATCTGCCCTTTGGTAATATTCGTATAAGGAGCCACCACGCGTACATCGACGAACGTTCCTGCTTCGGCAGCCTCATCAATCGCCTTGATAAACTCCGGACGGCAGTCTGGATAAATCGTATGATCGCCACCATGGTTAGCAATGAAAACTTTCTTCAAGTTGTTACTCTCAGCAATGCCGATGGCAATGCTCAGCATGATTCCATTACGGAAAGGAACCACCGTACTCTTCATATTATCAGCAGCATAATGACCTTCAGGAATCGCATCGGCACCTTCAAGAAGAGAACTTTTGAAATACTGATGCATGAAACCCAAATCTATCGTAATATGCTTGATTCCCAAACGCTCACAATGCATCTTGGCGAAAGGAATTTCACGCTCGTTATGATTACTTCCATAGTTAAAACTAATGCCGAGTGCAATCTCGTCTTTCTTATCGTAGAGCAGCGTGATGCTATCCATGCCGCCGCTCACAATGATTACTGAATCCTTCATTTTATTTTGAACTTTAAATTATGAACTTTGAACTGTATGATTACTTTTTACTTCACCCGAACAGACAGCGGAATGCTTCTTCCACCTTCCTTACGGGATGAATTTCTATCTTATATTTCTTATGGTCGAAACCATGATTGTTGTATTTCGGGATGATGATGTGCTGGAATCCCAGTTTCTCAGCCTCAGCAATACGCTGCTCGATACGGCTCACCGGACGGACTTCACCGCTCAGACCTACCTCGCCCGCCATACACCAGCCTTGCTCGATAGGCGTGTCAACATTACTGCTCAATACGGCTGCCAACACACTCAAGTCCATGGCTGGATCGGTTACTCTCAATCCTCCGGCAATATTCAGGAACACGTCTTTCTGCATCAGCTTGAACCCCACACGTTTCTCCAGAACCGCCAGAAGCATGTTCAAACGGCGCTGGTCAAAACCCGTTGCCGAACGCTGCGGAGTTCCATAGGCTGCTGTTGAAACCAGAGCCTGCGTCTCTACCAGGAACGGACGAACACCCTCGATGGCTGCGCTGATAGCTACACCCGAAAGTCCGTCATGATCTTCGGTAAGAAGCAACTCTGAAGGATTGCTCACCTGTCGGAGTCCGCCTTGCATCATCTCATAGATTCCCAACTCAGAAGTACTTCCAAATCGGTTTTTGATGCTTCGTAGGATGCGGTACATATAATGCTGGTCGCCCTCAAACTGAATCACCGTATCTACGATGTGCTCCAGAATCTTTGGTCCGGCAAGCGTTCCCTCCTTATTAATATGTCCTATCAGAATAACCGGAATGCCACTCGTCTTGGCAAAACGGAGCAGGGAGGCTGCACACTCGCGAACTTGGGAAACAGAACCTGGCGAACTGTCTACTTCTTCCGTAGCAATGGTTTGGATAGAATCTATAACTATCAGCTGAGGAGCTACTTCCTGAATATGGCTAAAGATTTTCTCCAACTGCGTTTCGCAGAGAACCGTAATATGATCAAAGGCTCCTTCTGATAAAAAAGAAGCCGTTTCCAGTGTGTCAGCAGAAGAACCTTCTCTGAGCATCGCCTGTCCTTTAGCCAACCGGTCGGCACGGAGCTTGATCTGATGGGCACTCTCCTCTCCGCTCACATACAGGATGCGGCGGTCAGTCATGTTCAGAATAGTCTGCAAGGTGAGCGTACTCTTACCGATTCCCGGTTCACCGCCCAGGAGCGTGATGCTGCCGGGAACCATTCCGCCACCCAGCACACGGTTCAGTTCCTCGTCCCTCATATCGATGCGCGGTTCATCAATCGCAGAAATATCGCGAAGCTTCATCGGCGCAGCATCATGCTCGCTGTGCTGCCCGCCAAACATCGTGGCAGCCCCACCATGACGCATGGTCATTCCGGCATTCTTCGCAGCCTGCGATCCGGAATCGGCAGCAATACGAATCTCCTTAAATGTATTCCATTGTCCGCAGCTAGGACATTTGCCCATCCATTTGGCACTTTCCTGTCCGCAATTGCTGCACACAAAAGCAATCTTATCTTTCGCCATTTTATCTCATTTATATGTAATAACGTTTTAACTGCGCACAAAGGTACTATTTATTATCGAGAAATCCAAAAAAAAAGTAATTTGTTAAGAATATATTTCATTTCTCTCCATTTTGTTTAACAAATCTAGCAGAAGAAAACGCAAAACACGAATTTTGCAAACCCGATATAGCAAACTGGCGATTTCATCTACTAAAAATCATAAAAACCGCTACTATATTTTGCTGATTCAAATATAATTTGTATCTTTGCCTTCGGTTTTTGAAACCAGCAGAAAGGTTTAGAACAATAAATTAGTACATAAACTAAATAAAATTTAGGTAAAATGAAAATTGAAGATTTTAACTTTGCCGGTCACAAGGCAATCGTGCGCGTTGACTTCAACGTGCCATTGGATGAAAATGGTAATGTAACAGACGACACTCGTATCCGCGGTGCCCTTCCTACATTGAAGAAGGTACTTGCAGACGGCGGTGCGCTCATCATGATGAGCCACATGGGTAAGCCAAAGGGCAAGGTTAAACCAGAGCTTTCTCTCTCTCAGATTGTTAAGAACGTATCAGACGCTCTCGGCGTAGACGTTAAGTTCGCTAAGGACTGCGGTAACGCAGATGCTGAGGCTGCTGCCTTGAAGCCAGGTGAAGCTCTCTTGCTCGAGAACCTCCGCTTCTACCCAGAAGAGGAAGGCAAGCCAGTTGGCGTTGAGAAGGGTACTCCAGAATTCGATGCTGCTAAGGCTGAGATGAAGGAGCGTCAGAAGAAGTTCGCTGCCAAGTTGGCTTCTTACGCTGACGTATATGTAATGGACGCATTCGGTACTGCTCACCGCAAGCATGCTTCTACAGCTGTCATCGCTGATTCTTTCGACAAGGATCACAAGATGCTCGGCTTCCTGATGGAGAAAGAAGTTAAGGCTGTTGACGCAGTTCTCGGCAACATCAAGCGCCCATTCACAGCTATCATGGGTGGTTCTAAGGTTTCTACTAAGATCGGTATCATCGAGAACCTGTTGACTAAGGTTGACAATCTGATTCTCTGCGGTGGTATGACTTATACATTCTCTAAGGCTCTCGGTGGCAAGATCGGTATGTCTATCTGCGAGGATGACAAGCTCGACGTTGCTCTCGACGTAATCAAGAAGGCTAAGGAGAACGGTGTAAACCTCGTACTCGGCACAGACTCTATCTGCGGTGATGACTTCAAGAACGATTGCAATACTCAGGTTTGCCCATCTAACAACATCCCTGACGGATGGGAGGGTATGGACGCAGGTCCTGAGACTCGCAAGGCTTTCGCAGCTGCCATCAAGGGTGCCAAGACTATCCTCTGGAATGGTCCTGCAGGTGTATTCGAGTTCGACAACTTCGCTGGTGGTTCTAAGGCTATTGCTGACGCAATCGCTGAGGCTACTAAGGAAGGTGCATTCTCACTCATCGGTGGTGGTGACTCTGTAGCTTGTATCAACAAGTTCGGTTTGGCTGATCAGGTATCTTACATCTCTACAGGTGGTGGTGCTCTCCTCGAGGCTATCGAGGGTAAGGTATTGCCAGGTGTAGCAGCTATCGAGAAGTAATCTTATGTTTAAAAGAAAGCCATTTGTAAAAAGGGCTTGATTTTTTACAAGAAAAAATAGGTTGGAGGGCATCCTATGTGATGTCCTCCAATTTTCAGTTTTAATTGAATCCCTAATAATCTACAGATTCTCTCTATAACCAGAACTGTATCTTTCATTTAAAACAAGCAACAGGAAACATAAATTCTAAAATGATTTGGTAAACTACAGGAATATAATTTTCTGATTTTAAAACGAATACATGGATTGGATTGTTAATCTCTTTGCCAATACCGAGTCGGTGGCTCACATCGCCCTACTCTACGCTATCGTGATAGCTATTGGTGTTTACCTCGGAAAGATAAAGATTGGCGGCATTTCGTTAGGCGTCACCTTCGTTCTCTTCGCAGGTATTTTGGCTGGCCACGTTGGCTTCACCGGTCCAAAGGAAATTCTCACATTCGTGCAAGACTTCGGATTGATCCTCTTCGTCTTCATGATTGGTCTCCAGGTAGGACCTGGTTTCTTCGAGAGTTTCAAGAAAGGTGGTGTTACGCTCAACATGCTTTCGGCTAGCGCTATTTTACTCAACATCCTCGTGATGTTTGGTTGCTATTATCTCTTCTTTGATACGAGCAACCCTAACAACTTGCCTATGATGGTAGGTACACTCTATGGTGCGGTTACCAATACTCCGGGTCTTGGTGCTGCCAACGAGGCTTTGCTCAGCGTCTTCCCTAATGGTGCTCCAAGTATTGCCAACGGTTATGCTTGTGCTTATCCTCTTGGTGTAGTAGGCATTATCGGTGCTACTATCCTTATCAAGTACATCTGTAAGATTAATACTGCTGACGAGGAAGAACAGCTTAACGAAGAAGATGCTGCAAACCCACACGCTAAGGCCCACAACATGCACTTGCGCGTGGAGAATGCTTACATTACAGGCAGAACACTGAGAGAAGTTTCAGAATTTTTGAACCGTGACATTGTATGTTCCCGACTGCTCCACAATGGCGAGGTAAGTATTCCTACCAGCAAGACTAAATTTGAGGTTGGAGATGAATTGCTCGTTGTATGTGCAGAGGCCGATGCTGAAGCCATCAAGGCTTTCATCGGACCAGAGGTTGAGGCTGAATGGGACCGCGAGAAGGATGAAGTACAGCACTTTGTTTCTCGCCGTATCATCGTTACCCGTCCAGAAATGAACGGTAAGACCTTGGGCAAGATGCACTTCTCCAGCGTATACGGCGTTAACGTAACCCGTATTTCCCGTCAGGGAATGGACATTTTTGCAGGCAGAAACCACCACTTCCACGTAGGTGATAAGATTCTGGTTGTAGGTCCAGAAGAGAATGTGAACCGTGTGGCTGAAATCATGGGTAACTCTGTAAAGCGCCTTGATGCGCCTAATATTGCTACTATCTTCGTAGGCATTATGGTAGGTATTATCTTCGGTTCTCTCCCATTTGCCATTCCGGGAATGCCGGTGCCTTTGAAGTTGGGTATTGCCGGAGGTCCGCTGATCATCGCCATCCTCATCGGCCGTTTCGGCTATCGCATGAAGCTGGTTACTTATACGACGACTTCGGCTAATATGATGCTGCGAGAAATAGGACTTGTACTCTTCCTGGCGAGTGTGGGAATCAAGGCTGGTGCCGGATTCTGGGACACAGTAGTACAGGGTGACGGTTTGAAATATGTGGGATGTGGTTTCCTCATCACCGTTATTCCTATCCTCATCATCGGTACGATTGCCCGCCTGAAGTTTAAGTTCAACTACTTCACCATCATGGGTATGCTCGCCGGTACTTACACAGACCCTCCAGCATTGGCTTATGCAAATGCTTCTTGCTCTAAGGAGGCTCCAGCTGTAGGTTACTCTACAGTTTACCCTTTAAGCATGTTCCTCCGTATCTTTACAGCCCAGATAGTGGTGCTGTTCTTCTGCGGAGCGTAAGGCTTACAAAAGTTAACAAAACAACTGGAAATAGTTATAAATTATAAAAGAGGTGCACAAAGACAAAAATTTGTGCACTTTTTTTGTTGTCTTTTCAGAAATTCTTCGTACCTTTGAGCACAAGAAACAAACCTAATGAATCTTCTAGGAACAGCAACAGTTCCTACATGATGCAGTTTTTTTCGAAACATGAAACAATAACCCTATAAACGTTAGTAAGCGTATGAAGAAATTGGGATTTCTGATAACCATGCTAGTCATCACTTCCTTGCCCGCTTGGAGTCAAGGAGCCAAAAGCATCCGTATAACGGAGGTGATGACCGACAACCGTACCAACCTTGTAGATGAGTACGGGCAGCACAAACCATGGGTGGAATTGAGCAATTCCTCCTTTACCACGTATAATGTACGCGGTATGTTCCTAACCACCGACCGAAGGGTTCTCGACAAGAAAATGTCGCCTGAAGCTCGCCGACAGCTAATGTGTCCATTGCCTAACAATGAACCACGAACCACACTGGGAGGCAAGAAGAGCATCGTTATCTTCGACAGCAGTTCCTGGTACCAGGATGGCTGGAACGGACAACATTGGAAGGCAAAGAATTCTTCCAACTCGGGACCTTTTCATCTCAATCTTATTCTACAGGAAAAGATGCCCAACTGGATAGCACTCTATGACGGAAATGCCGTTGACCTGATAGACTCCGTAAGCGTGCCAGTGTTGGCTGCCGATGAGAGTTTTGAACTGAGTAAGGACTTCAAGACATGGGAGAAAGCCATTGCCGGATCAGTAACTCCAGGCTATCTGCCTCAAGACACAGGTTTGAGTAAAGCCCAGCAATTGAAGAAAAGCGACCCATACGGAATAGGAATCGCCGTACTTTCAATGGGAATCGTATTTGCCTGTCTCGCTCTCCTCTTTATCGTGTTCTGGGCTTTCGGCGCTTACATGAAGCACAAACAACGCATTGCCCGCGCCACTGAGAAGCACGCCACCTTATTATATAAGACGGGCAAGAAGACTATCGAGGTAACACAGGACCTGAGCCACAAAACCAACGTGATTCTGAAAGATGGTTTAGAAACCAAGGGTATTGATAAGGAGATTTACATGGCAGTCATTTCCCTTGCACTACAGGAATATCTGGAAGATGTTCACGATGTAGAATCAGGCATTATCACCATCAAGCCAAAACAGACCAGATGGAATGCTCCGAAATTCAACAACAACAATAACAACGTTAAAATATAGAAACTATGGCAAAGTACGAATATAAGGTTAAAGGCGTAGATTACGTCGTTGAAATACAGGATATTGAAGGCAATATCGCCAATGTTACCGTAAATGGAATTCCATTCGAAGTGGAAATGAAACAGCCGGTTAAGGCTGGCAAGCAGAAAGTAAAGTTAAGTGAAGAGCGAAGAGTGAAGAGTGAAGAATTCAACAGTTCTTCTTCTGCAACAAATGCAAGTTCCGCAACAAATGCAAATTCCGCAACAACCACCAAACCAGCGGCAGCCGCTGCCTCTGGCAAGCCAGTGGTAGCTCCTCTGCCTGGCACCATCAACGAAATCAAGGTAAAAGTCGGTGACAAGGTGAACGCAGGCGATACTGTTGTCGTTCTCGAAGCGATGAAGATGCAGAACAACATCGATGCAGAAACCTCGGGAACCATTGCCAGCATCAACGTGAATAAGGGCGACGCTGTGATGGAAGGAGACACGCTTGTGACAATCGCTTAATAAGCTGTTTAGACAAAAGCTAATGATTACTCTTCCAATAAAAAGACTAATCATAAAGTTCAATGTTCAACTTTCAAAGTTCAAAGTAAATTATGGATTTCATCATACAAAACTTCAATGAGTTTCTTACCTTCACGGGCTTTGCCAACGCCTCGGCAGGAAACCTCATCATGATACTGGTGGGAGCACTCTTTATCTGGCTCGCCATCAAGAAAGATTTTGAGCCGCTGCTCCTGGTTCCT
>ERZ791574.944-NODE-944-length-17849-cov-2.404856_pt1 | contig 17849 bp, 14 predicted proteins | sample MGYA00433098_ERZ791574 | MGnify/ENA primary metagenome ERZ791574 (study PRJEB30046, sample SAMN00791933) | human gut metagenome | study: EMG produced TPA metagenomics assembly of the A metagenome-wide association study of gut microbiota in type 2... | reverse complement strand
GCTGTGGCCCAAAAGACTGCCCGCACCGCGGATTTGCAGGTCCCGCATGGCGATGCGGAATGCAAAACTGGGAAATTCCTTCCCCAATCCCCGGGACCAGACTATTCAAGGTCCCTCACGCAACGCACGTATCCCTTCCTGTTATTCACAAGCCTGTCATTGTCACTCGCCCACTGGGTATCCACGGTCGTGACCCATCGGAGATAACCATGGAGATACATCTGGTAGCCGGCACTGAACGATCTTGCCCCGTTCATGCTACGCTTGGAAAATCCCGTCCGAGAATGGAGAACTTCAGACTCTACTACTCCCAGAGAAGGAAGGTCATTACCGAATTCGTAAACCTCCTTTTTCTCAGGGTCATGCCAGTCGAACAGGCTCCCGCACATGATGATCAATTCCACCTCGTTGGGCACCCGCCAGGTTCCCAGGTCGCTCTTGTCCGCCTCCTGGTAATAATAGGCGCACGGGCTGTTTCCCTGTTCGATGTCCGCCATCAGCGTGCTCCAATCCTGTAAGTAATACTCGCTCTTCCTGTCAGGATTATTCAAATCCTTGGGCTTATCTATGTTATTGGCGATATACTTGGCCACCTCAAACCCGTTCTTGTAAATGGTGTTGCTCTGGGAGTCCTCATCATGCGCGGGCAACTCGTAAATGGCTCTTACTCCACGCGTCATGCTGTATGGCAGGTTATCTGCCCTAAAGACCAGATATTCCTCTTTCGTCTTGTTATTGACAAGAGACTTGTTCAGTTCCCTGCCCAACTCCTCGATGTGATAGCTTTCTTCCCCAGACTCCAGCATCCCCAGATCCCTAATCAACCTCACTTCCGAGTAGGGGGTGCGGTCCCCGGGTGAGTTCCCTCCCTTGTAATAATCAAAGTTTGCGATGGGAGTCACGCTGCGGGACTCCAAGATACAAATATAGGGGTTGGAAGAGTATAAAGAAAGGTTTGTACTTGCCATAAAGGCTCTTGACATATAAAATGCTGTGGCGTTGTTCGAGGGGGCGTGCCCGTGCAGCCTGGAATGTAACGGCAACGCCCGTTCCCCCACGATAAGCATACCGCTCTCGCTCACCGAAGGAATATACCACTTCATCTCGGCGGCCTGCATCCGGCCATCACGGTTATCATCCCGGTTCCGTAAAAACGGGGTGAAACAGGCATATTCGGCGTGGTAATTCTTGGCTGCCAAATTATAATGGTCTCTGCTGAGAGTCAGCTTCGCGTTGTCCACCTTCGTCATGACCTGCCATAACTGGTCTTGTTTACTTCTTCTCATCGGGTCAATCATGACCTCTTGACTGAAGTCGCCCGACCTTGCCATCACCTTCCAGGTATTCGACCAGCCGTTGGATGTATATTTATTATAAAAAGCATCCGCTTCACTGGGACCTCTTACAGACCAATCCAAATCAGGGGTTTCATTCACATTCTCCACTCCCCAAACGCGCATACCGTCAGGACTGTTGACAAACACCGTTTTTATGGACATCTGCCGAATGGTTACAATAGCTTGATGATAACGTGACTGTCCGTCAGGAGAAATTTCATGCGACGTGTTCACCAGCAAATCAAACGTACGATCCGGGGAGTTGGCAAAGGTTTTCCACAAATTTTTATCCTTGGGAGCGTTCTCCTGCATAGGATTTTGTTCGTAGAAATATTCATTGGCATAAACAGTTACTTTACAAAGTCCCGAAGCCGCATTGAATACATAATCAGGTTCATTCATCAGCCTGTAAAGAAACTGCTCCAGCGAAAGCAGATTAGCACCCGTATCGGAGAAATATTGCATATCCTCGTTTCCATTGTCGGCCAGAGTGCTTGGATGGATATAGAATTTGAGCCAGTTCGTATCAGCCTTTTTTTCTTTAGAAGGAATATAATTGTTATTCTTCAACTGTTCCAATTCCGCTTTCGTATAAGAGATAATCTTATCACAGAACGGTGTGCGTATGGCAAAAGAAATCATGGCATCATCTTTCAGAGTACCGTCCGGATTGAAGATAGCAAGTTCATCTTTCTTAAAACGCATCAGTCCCTGTTCATAATGACAGTCAAAATTGAATGACCGGTGTGCGTCATACACCAGCCCCTCTACTCCGGGAGCGGGTTCCTCCTCTTTCGCCTTGTCCGATTTTGCTTCTACAACCAGATCATTCATGCCTTTAATGGTCACATTATAGGTATAATGTACGTTACGTTCTATATCATAATCATTGGCCGGATCGTTTTCCGCCGTATATCCCAGATAAATGCGGTAGGTCACCCTTCCGAAACGCTCGGTAGGAGTATCACCGGTTGCAAGATTCTGACGTAACTCACCTGTAAATTCAATATAGGGAGCCAGATCCGGGGCATATTCCGTCTCACCGTTTTGCAGATTAGGTTTGTCAGTTGCACCTGCAACGGGAGACTTCAGTTGCTTCTGTCTCAGATCATATCCCTTCCTTTCCGCATTATAACCAGGGGAAGCCGGAGAAATAGCCTTCTTCGCGATCTTTCGGTTTTCGGGCATGTAGAATGAAGTGGTAATATTGTCGGCATCACCCTCGAACTGGAAATATTCCGAAACCCAGTATGATTTTTTGTCCACCCCGTCAGCATCCCATGAAGCAGTCTGATCGGTTCCTTTTGCATGTTCCGCAATGAAGGTCGATCCCGGCACATTACCAAGACGATATGTTCCAGGCTCAAAAGTGAGTCCGGCAATTGTTTGCAGGTTCAATGTAATTTTGGCTTCCGAGCGTTTCAAGGAGACTTCGATTTGTTTTGTAGCGGTAGAAACCGTTACTGTTTGGGTTAGCGACATCAATAAGTTACCATTCGGACGAAACAGGGTATGAACAGTCATGGCCGCTCTTACTTTTTCCAGGTCTGAATATTTTGAAATCCCGTTTAATACTTCAGGCTCCACATGAAACAACCCGTCAGCATCCGATTTATAGTTCGCCAGAAGAAACAGTGTCTTTTTCCCTGTGGTAAGACTGATATTTTTCAACAATCCCATGCTGGTGGGCGCATCTGCATCCACTTCACCTGTGGATGTTGTAAGATCAGTTGCAGCCTGAATAAGGTCGGCTCTTGAATACTCACGTGAGCATTCCACGTTACCGGAAGAATTGAAAACCCACAGATAAAGGTTATAGATTTTTCTCTCTTCACTTTCCAGTAAGGCGGAACGTGTCTTGGCCGTATTAGCTGCCGTACCGACACTTATATCCACCGTCGTGGGAACTCCCTCCGTGACACCGCTCCCTTGAAAGATTTCTTCATCCGTACAGGATGCAAAGAGGGGTAGTAACAGCAGAATAAAATAAGTTATTTTCAGCTTGTATCGTTTCATAAATAATAAAAATTATCGTAATAAATTCTCGTATACATCATTGGAATGGAGGAAGGTCTACCTCTTTACTATTCCAAGGCTCAACCCGGTAAATAATCTCTTTATCTGAAGATTCCGGCAGGACTATGAATACTTTATAATCCCGATTCGGATAAATAGGACCGGAATATACTCCGGGAGAAGTCTCCTCACCAACATCAAGCAGGAAAGTTCTCGTTTTTGTTTGTGATTCATCTCCTCCTGTAAAATAATCCAATGTCAACTGTATTTTCGGGTGATTTTGCTTTTTCTGCCAGGAATTACTTTCCGGAATATAAGGGGCCAGATACTGGGGCACAACAAACTGTTCGTATAATCGAGCTTCCATTGCCACATAATCAATCTCTCCCTCGGCAGTAAGGGGAGCCTCGTATACAGTCAATTGTGCTCCTTCATTTTTTACCCCATAAGAATATGTACCTGTATGTTCCATAGCCTTTCCTGTTCCTGGGGTGGAGGCAGCCAACTGAGTTTTCTCGGAATCATTTTCCCTGAAAGAGGGAGACATCAATACAGGAAAGTTCAAAAAGGAAATCCCTTGGTAATTATACGTAACCTGACCGTAACGGGGTGCGCTTGCCAGATATACTCTGATACGGGCAAAATCACGGAATAGGGGAACTGTTATCTCTTGCGCCAGCTTTCCTGATGCAGGCAGAACAGATGCCACCGTTTTCCCCGAAAGCAAACTCAAATGTAGTCTGTTGGACACGCCGGGCAAATCTGCCCAAGCGACAACATAAGTTCCTTTCCAGTCAATAATCTTTTCATCTGCTGGAGAAGGAGTTACACCGTCATAAGGATTATTCACAGGTAATCCCAAACTTCCATCCTGCTGTTCCTTAATAATAGCAGGAAAAGCAGCACCTGCAAATTCCTCTTTGGAGATTTCCTCCGTACCAGCTCCCAGGAAGTCCCATGGAATCTTATTCTGAAGATTGCCTTCAGGAGTATAATAAGGTAGATCCTTTCCTGTCTGGTTAGGAGCATACAATGCATAAAACTCGGTTTCCCCCTTAGGAATACGTATATTGATCTGATATTGTCCGTCCACCCCGGTTGAATTGAAGGGAAGCAGTTGATTATACACATACCGATTCAAATCTCTGTTAAAGATCATAAGTGCTATCCTTGGCTGGGCGGGAGCCTGAGGAAACAGAGTACCGGTCTTAAACCACTGAAAAGGATCAGAGGAAAGTTCATCCAGCAGATCGCTGTCACCGGTTTCAACACCTCTGGTTGTAAGATTTAGTCTGACAGTCACAGCATCCTCATCGAAAAACTGTTCCGAAACAGTATCTTCATTTCGGCAGGATACCGAAATAAAGCAAAGGACCAGTGACATCGTTATCATAGAGTACCTCACAGCCTTCATCATACGAATATATTTAATATTTTTCAACATAACATTAATCAATCAGTTATAGGAACCACATCAACAGCTTCCCATGGTTTTACACTTATACTCAGTGAGAGGGGATTCTGGCGGAAAAACAGTGGAAGAACCGCTTCTTGCCGTCCCGTTATCCGTATCTGCTCGGGATATTGTGCGATATATTGTGCCACATTTACAGTACAAAGAACCTTGTCACCCTGCATAAGACGGATCATTAGCGGGTCCTTGTCATCAAAGCGCAGGGTATTGAAGTCAAGCACGAAGCGATCATTCTCCTCGCCTGCGATAAACGGAAGGTCAAAAGAAGTTTCACCAGCCCGCTGTCCGGAAAGATAGAAACGTGCGGAAAGTGATTCCATTGTCAGGCGAAAACCTGCCTCCTTGTTCTGCTCAAACCAGGTCTGCGAATTGTTATCATCATCAGAAAGGACTACCGCATGGATTTTCACATGCTGGGAATAAAGGCGAACTACGTCACGGGACTCGTTCATAACTTTAGATGTAATAGCTGTTTCTCCCAGGTATAACCTGTCAAACGTACCGGATGCTCGTCCGTCCTTTTCCATTAGTTCGGGGCGGGAAACCGACGAACCTTTGTAGCTGTCCTCTTTACCGATAATCGTTTCTGTCAAAGCGTTGCCTACGGCCACCACTTTATAATCCCCTTCCGGAAGCGTGACCTCCAGTGGTGAAAGCAGCCGTTCTCTCTCCAGATGATGCTTTTCTATAAGAACTTCGCCTTTGGCATCAAAAATAAAGACATCAATACCATCCACATATTCCTGTAAATGTTCCTGATTGTCATCAGCCAGATAAGAAAAGACAATCGTGTTGCCAAGACAGCCGCTCAAATCGTCATATACCCGATCACAGGCGGTCACGAGGTATAAAGTGAGTAGCAGCCCCAGCCAAGTGGGTATGTATCTTATGTTCATACTTTATACTAATTATTATAAATCAATGCAGATAACTTCCCCGGAAGAGATAACGTATACTTCTCCCGGGAATAATAAAAAAGGGAGGAGATAACCTTTCCCCTCCCCAAAAGTCAGGCGGATTCCGGTATTGACCTGTCAGAGCCAACACGGGAGAACCGCTCCGGCAAGTGACTATTACTCTCCTATCTGTTAAAGGATAGGGAAGACGTTCACAGCAGTCCAAGCTTGTACTTGAACACGAACAATAACATTCACATTTTCATCTTCCAAATCTTCCTGACCACCCGGTTCTGGAGTCACTCCTTCCGGAATAGTCGGATCTGTATCCACCAGGATACCCTGTCCGTTGTTCAATGCGCTAAGATTCAGATTGATCAGGTAACCACCCTTACCGGCCGGAACATCAGTCGTACCGTCTGTTGCACCTTCTGTCTTCGCATAACCGGATATAACTACAAAACGTCTGTCTACAGATACGCCTGCATCACCTGTTTTGAAAACGAAAGCGAGTTTTGGAGCATTGTTAGTCTTTCCGTAACCGGTAATTCCATTTGAGAAGAAGTTAAATGCCGCAGCTTTTTTACCTGCTCCGAAATCAAAAGCAGTTGCTGTAAAGTAGGAAGATACATCGGACAGGTCTGTCTTGCCATCAGGTTTGAATGTTCCATTGGTAAAATCATATCTGTCACCTGCATAAGTCTTGGCCCAGAACCAGTTTGCTTCTTCTTCTACTGTAAGTGCAGGAATAGAAAGTGTTCTGCTGAAACGGTTCATCAGGATACCCTGGTTTGCAGAGGTCACGTCAACAACCTGCAACCATTTGCTCAAAGCGGCTTTCTTGCTAAGGTCAGACTTACCATCCCACACTTCGTTATTGAAGCCATCGGCAGCAGCCTTAAAAGCCGTCCATGCATCAGCACTGGTTTTTCCGTTGTTTTCAGCCTTACCCAGCCATGTCTTGCACCACTGTTCCGCCTCGGCCTTTTTTCCGTCTTTCCAAGTAACTTTGATAAATTTGGTTCCAGTCACTTGGAAACGGTTCATACTGGCAGCCAAGGTGAGTTCCGCTTTCTTGACGGTACGCTTATCCTGCTGGGGATCAACGCCATAAGATTCGGCACCAACAGTGGTAAGTTCTTTGGAACCTGCATAGATCACTTCATTAATTTTAGCCTTCAACAGTTGTTTGCTAACATCAGACACGGGCTTGTTCTCAACCAATGCACCTTGAGGGTTTGCAATAACAAGAGCTTTTGTTGCGCCTTTGTCCACGTTAAGGAATTTATAACCTCCTGTCGCTTCACCAGCTCCCACGGCGGTAGATGAAGTCAACTTAGTAAAATCATCAGACCCCTTCGTAAACTCCTTCGCAAAGACAATATCATCTCCCTTTAACAAGTACACATGCAGTTTTTCAACCGTTGCCGGATCACCATTGTTGGCAGTGTTCTGCAAATCGCCCATGGCGGCACGTGTACCGGGACCGGGCAATGCTACTGACATCATCACATCAACCGGCTGATTAGCACCCTCCGGTACAACCAGATTTTCTTCATTGTTACATGCAGCAAACAACGCCAGCGAAGCCACTGCAAAATACTTCATTACTTTCATGATTTGAATTGTTTTAAATTGAAATTACTAATACAATATATAACTGAGTTACATCCGCAACCCACGATTTATTCATTTACCCTTACAGCCTTGAATGCTTTCGCACGGTTACATCCCCGAGCCGCTGCCTCTTCCAACAGTTTCTCTGCCTTCCTCCAATCACCTTTCATATCATAGGCAATTGCCATTGGGAACAGGACACGACTGTCTTCTCTTACCACTTCCAATACCTGCAACGCACCGTCCGCATCCTTGCCATATTCCAACAAGGCATTGGCATAATTCAAAACCGCCACAATGTCCCCCGGAAACTGCTCGTATGCCTTCTTATATACCGGCAGAGGATTCTCCCCCCGGGAAGCATACAATCCGGCCAGCTGGTACATTTCGTACAGGCTAAGACATTCGGGCTTGGTCTCAAAAACTCCGGGGAGTTCCTCCGACGTATAAGGCCTTACATCAAAGCTGAGGCTGAATGTTGTACGCCGCAGAGCCGGGTAAAACTCTTCCAAAAGAATATGGTAAGTCTTATCATTATCTAACTCACGGATAGCCGACTCACGTTCCGTATCATTTGAGTTATGTTCAATGATAAAAAGGATTTTGTCCTTATTGGAAAGAGTGGAACCACTGACTGCTGCCTTAAGACCTTCCCAGTCTTCCCCAACCCCTTCGGTACGATAAACCGGTGCTTTCTTGAGGGCGGGATATCGACTGGAAATATAATTTGAAAGGGTTTGAGTCCGTCTTTGCGCAAGGGATTTGTTATAATTAAAATCTCCTTCGGGAGAAGCGTAACCTTTTATATACACATCCTTTAGCTCCGCCCCTTTAATCAATAGGTTTTCAGATACAAATTGGCCGAGTCCGGCAAGCTCCTGACGGTTATCCGCAAAGGTCTTGCGAAGATCGTGTTGTGCCACGGGAAAAGTCACTTTACAATCAAAAGAATCCTTGTAGCACTTGACCAGCACCTTTTCCGGTTCGATAAAATCGTAGGCATAATCTTTCGCTCCAAAGAGCGGAATACCGGCTTGCAATGCAATACCATCGTTTTTACTCATACCACATTCGGCACAACCATATAACTTTTCATCCACAACAAGATGACCATCTGCCATCCAACTTTCAAAAGGGAAACTGCTTTTGAATGTCAAAGGTGTTTCTTTCAGCTCCTTGACGGAATGCACCTCACCGTAGCCAAGCTGGTCACTCTTCACATTATGCAGGGTCTTGCGACGTTTAACAACCTTATACCTCCTTCGGCCGGAAATGCATACAGGTTCCAGTTCCACACTTTTTTTTCCATCCACTGAAACAAAACGGGGAGAAATATACATCATTTGCTGGCTTTTCAACTTTTCGACAAGCCCTATCGAAAATTCTATATCCAATTTATCCCCGTCCGCGCTTCTCTCTACACGGCTTCCGGAATAATCCCCGTGCAGACCATTAGCTGACGATAAAGTTTCCTGGGCAAAAACCAACATGGGAAACATTCCCAGGCAGCCCATAATAAAAATTTGTTTCTTATAATATTGTAACGGTTTCATGATATACTTTTTTGCATAAAAAATAAAAAATCCGGGTACGTAAGAAGACTATTTCAACATATAAATAATGGAAATCGCCGCTCTGGTGGGACCGATATAATCAGCATCCCCCTTCCCCTCCTTTTTTCCGCAGGTAGTACACTTGTACTTATCATAACGGGTATGTACATAACCGATGCCCAAGGAGGCCTCTATATTGAAACGATTGGAAACGACCCACTGATAGCCGGCACTCAGACCACCACCCCAAAAATATCCTTCATAACGGTGCTCCTTCATTTTCCCGTCTCCCTTTTGAAGAACAAAAGGTACATCAATGCCACCGATGTTCATCTGCCCTCCATGCGCGTGCAACCCGAAGAACCAGCCATTGAAAACATCACACGTCCAGTAACGTAGCTCAGGCTGTACCAACCAGTGACTAGCCTTCTTTGTTTTATACCGGGAGGAGGTAGCATCCTGCGTGTAGAAAAAGAAATTCATCCCCACTTGGGTGTCAAGCGTCCATTTCCGCCCCATTGAAAACTCAAGGGAAAGATTCGGAGTCTTCAGGGCATCATACGCCAAATTATTTTTTATTGCCACCTTCTGTGCAAAAGAATGGGTGCAAAAAAATAAAAAGAAAAGAAAAATAGTCCTCTTCATACTAAAGATTTTTATCATTATTATTAATACTCTGTTTCTCGTTTTTTTGATGTTGCAAAAGTACCACGCTGCTATCGCATTGGCATTATACAAAAAAGACAGAAATTAACAAATACATGACTATTTTAGAAAAAACGTCATTATTGTGTAAATGTATCATACTCACAGAACCCAATGTGAAGTCAAAAAAGCCGGTCAATCAAATGTAAAGTAATGCAAAATATCTATTCTATATAAGAATATAACGAAACAGATAACAAGTATCTTTACTCGTCAAAATATCTTTATCTTTTAAGATTAGATATAAATCTTCACAAGACCGCTTGCCTACACCATGTAATTTGCCCAATGCGTCAAAACCATTTTTCTTGATAAACCGCAACAGGTCCTCCAACAGATAGATATTATACCTCCTAAGGTTCCGTAAGATTCTCGGTTGTATCTCCAAATATTCCAAAGGAGTGGAAAGTTTATCCACACATTCCGCAGGTATATCATATTCTTTGAGTGGAACAAAGACTTTAAATTGTCCGCAAACAACATTGTTCCTGTGTAAAACAGCCTTATAGTTTCTATACCGGAGATGGACTGATTGAAGCCTTTGCTGTTCTTGAACCAGACTTTCCCAACAACGACTTACTTCCCTTACGCCTTCCTCATACATGAAAATTAATTCTCGTATGGAAAGATTATACCTGTAGGACAGATCGGATATATCAGTCCCTGTCATCAGGGAATAAAAAATATCCTGCCTCTTTTCATCCCTTACATACATGGACATCATTTTGACAAGATCCTTATAAAGACGGAAACAATATACCGACAAGCCATGTGCACGAAGAGAAATAAAAGTCTTTTCCTTCTTGCTTACTTTTTGAATAGAAGATTCCATATTGCTTAATATTGTATTAAAAAAGACAGGTATTTATCATACGGTCAAATTTTATCTTTTTTGCTTTCGCTCCGCAATTCTGTCGGAGTTAGCCCAAACAGTCTTTTACAATAGCAGGTGAGATGGGCGGGAGAACTAAATCCAAATTCCATGGCTATTTCCCGGAAAGCAACATCCGGATCACAGACTTTCTCACGAACAATCTCAGCCTTCCGTTCCTGCATCCATTGATAGGGGCTCTGGTTAAAACAATCTTGGAACTTGCGGTTGAAAGAGCGTTCTGACACACAACACAAACTGGCAAATTCTTTCACAGATTTCACTTTCCGATAATTTTCCAGCACAAAATCTTCAAATTTTCTTCCTACTCCGGATGTTCCTGAAAAGAAGGAAGCAAGCTCGGGCTTGGTATAAAATCCCCTCAATACAAGTATTATTTCCTGTTGTTTGAGAATATGCATATGCCTACATAATAATCCTGCATCCAGATAAATAAGCAACTGCCTTAACACGTGAAGCAGCGGTTTGCGAATTAGAACAATACAGTTATCCCTCTCTCCCAACTTGTCACGGGAAATAGAATCAAAATACATTTTGTCACAAGCCGTTATCTGTTTGTTCCAAAACAATAAAAGACATTCTGCCGGTACAACACTTTTAATCCGGTTCTCCTCCCGCTGTGGAATAAGGAGCATCCTGTTTCTGAGAAGAGAAATATGATGTTCCTGCCCTATATCAACTAACAATTCTCCTTTCAACAGGAATAAAATACAAAAACAGCTGTCATTATCAACTTGCCCACATTCTTGTGCAGCCAATTTATATCGAGTAAACCCACTTGCAAAATTAAGCTGATAATTAAAGCAGGAGCGGTGCTCAGACAAATTAAGTAGTTTCATGTTATATCTTAAAATAATTATGTTTAGAAAACATCGTAATCAAGATGTTTGTTTTTAACAAAAAAGACATATATTTTCAGATATCAGACAATTAAAACATGCTTATAATTTCACGCCTGTTTCCCTGATTTTTCTGCAATCAAAGTTTTTTATTGCAGCTATTTTTAGATGTATCATTGAAAATAGTTATATTTGCGACTAGTTTATTAGGACAGATATGAGCCAGCATTAAAATCGACATATAAGTTTCTGATAATCAGATATAAATATAAAATTACATGATTATTTCCAATTCTTAAAATATTCGTGTAGTTTTGCGCAAAACTTTAAAAATATGATACAGTCAATGACAGGTTACGGCAAAGCTACTGCCGAACTTCCAGAAAAGAAAATAAACGTAGAAATCAAGTCGCTCAACAGCAAGGCAATGGATTTATCCACTCGCATCGCCCCGGCTTATCGTGAAAAAGAAATAGAAATCCGTAACGAGATTTCCAAGGTTCTGGAGCGCGGAAAAGTAGATTTCAGCCTGTGGATCGAGAAAAAAGAGGGCGCCGAGAGTGCAACACCTATCAACCAGGCATTGGTGGAAGGATATTACAAACAGATTCAGGCTATCTCGGAAAACATCGGCATTCCTGTCCCTACGGATTGGTTTCAAACGTTGCTCCGTATGCCGGACGTGATCAAGACAGAGGCCCAGGAAGTAAACGAAGAGGAATGGAATGTGGTTGAGAAAGCGATCAAAGAGGCCATAGGGCACCTTTGCGATTTCCGTATTCAGGAAGGCGCCATGTTACAAAAGTTGTTCGAACAGAAAATTGCCAATATCTCCCGCCTGCTTTCAGAAGTAGAACAGTATGAAAAGGAGCGGATCGAAAAAATCAAAGCCCGTATCATGGACAATCTCGAAAAGATTGCCGGACAGGACTACGACAAGAACCGGTTCGAACAGGAGATGATCTATTATATCGAAAAACTGGATGTAAACGAGGAAAAGAACCGCCTGGACAACCACCTGAAATATTACATCAGCACGATGGAGAGCGGACACGGACAAGGTAAGAAACTCGGTTTCATCGCCCAGGAAATGGGACGTGAAATCAACACACTCGGTTCCAAATCGAACCATGCCGAGATGCAACGCATTGTCGTGCGTATGAAAGACGAGTTGGAACAAATCAAGGAACAGGTACTAAACGTATTATAATAAGATTAACGAGAATGGCTGGCAAATTAATTATCTTCTCCGCACCCTCGGGTTCCGGAAAATCAACCATTATTAATTATCTTTTGAAACAAGATTTACACCTTCGTTTCTCCATCTCGGCTACCAGCCGGGCCCCACGTGGTACGGAAAAGGACGGAGTGGAATATTATTTCCTTACACCGGATGAATTCCGTGCCCGTATAGCAGCAGGAGATTTCCTGGAATACGAAGAGGTCTATACCGACAAATATTACGGCACGCTGAAAAGCGAGGTGGAACGAAGGCTGATGAGTGGCGATAACGTCATATTCGATGTCGATGTCGTAGGAGGTTGCAACATCAAGAAGTTTTATGGCGACCGTGCTCTTTCGGTCTTTATCCAGCCCCCTTCGATCGAAGATTTGCGGAGTCGTCTGGAAGGACGCGGTACGGATGCTCCGGAAGTAATCGAAAGCCGCATTGCCAAAGCCGAATTTGAACTGGGTTTTGCCGACAAATTTGACGTAATCGTGGTGAACGACAAGCTGGAAGTCGCACAAAAAGAAGCACTAAAAGTGATAAAAGAGTTCCTTAAAAAAGCATGAACGGCAAGAAGTTATCCAAGAAATGGCTATATACATTCATTGGTATAGCATTTGTCGCTCTTGCCACTTGTACAGCCGCCCTATATTATAAGGAGTATATCATAGCGACCGGTACCGGATTGGTATTCGGTGCACAAGTCATAAATATCATCAAGTGGAAACGGGACTGAAAGAAAATACGGTCAGCAAACGTAAAACCGGCATTTATTCCGGTTCATTCAATCCGGTTCATATCGGCCATCTGGCATTAGCCAACTGGTTGTGTGAATTTACGGAGTTGGACGAGCTATGGTTTCTGATCACCCCCCATAACCCGCTAAAAGAGAAGGAAGAACTGATGGATGACCGGCTTCGCTATGAACTGGTAAAAAAATCCATCGCTGGTTACCCTAAGTTCCACGCCAGTGACTTCGAGTTTTCTCTTCCTCAACCCACTTATACCATCAACACACTCCGGACATTGGAAGCAAGTTATCCGGACCGTGAATTCTATTTCATCATGGGTGCGGACAATTGGAAATATATTACCCGGTGGGTAGAATACGAAGCCATCATTTCCAATTATCCGATCTTCATCTATCCGCGCAAAGGATTCGATGTTGAAATTCCGGCACAATATCCTCACATAAAAAAAGTAGACGCCCCTTTGGTCGAAATATCCTCAACCTTTATACGCGAAGCTTTCAAGACCGGAAAAGATGTCCGCTTCTTCCTGCCCGAAGCCATACGTAATCTGCCTTTTCCATTACAAAACAATACCTTTTAAGAACATAAAGCGTAAAGTCGCATACGTTTTTAGGCAATAAGTAAGAAAAGTTTTGTATTTTTGCGCCGTATTATACAAAATAATAGCGTAATGAATCTATTAGAACTGAGTGAACAGGAAATCATAAGACGTAACAGCATGGAGCAGTTACGTCAGATGGGGATAGAACCTTATCCCGCAGCTGAGTATGTAACGAATGCATTTTCCAAAGAGATAAAAGAGAATTTTAAAGACGATGCAGAGCCCCGCCCTGTAAGTATTGCCGGTCGCATCATGAGCCGCCGCATCATGGGAAAGGCTTCCTTCATGGAATTGCAGGATTCAGAAGGCAGAATACAGGTTTATATCTCTCGTGACGACATTTGCCCGGAAGAAAATAAAGATCTGTATAACATTGTTTTCAAGAAATTGCTCGATATCGGCGACTTTGTCGGAATCAAAGGTTTCGTATTCCGTACACAGATGGGCGAAATTTCCGTCCATGCACAAGAGATAACGGTATTATCCAAATCACTCAAGCCGCTACCGGTCGTCAAATACAAAGACGGTGTAGCATACGATGGATTCAACGATCCGGAATTGCGTTATCGCCAACGCTATGTCGACCTGGTGGTCAATGATGGCGTAAAGGATATTTTCATGAAACGTGCGGCAGTTATCAAGACCATGCGTACCGCGCTGGACGAAGCTGGATATACGGAAGTGGAAACTCCGATCCTGCAATCCATCCCCGGAGGGGCAAGCGCACGTCCGTTCATTACGCACCATAACTCGCTGGATATCGACCTCTATCTGCGTATTGCTACCGAACTGTATCTGAAACGATTGATCGTCGGAGGTTTCGAAGGTGTCTACGAAATCGGTAAAAACTTCCGTAACGAAGGTATGGATCGCACCCACAATCCGGAATTTACCTGTATGGAACTTTATGTCCAATATAAGGACTACAACTGGATGATGAGCTTCACCGAACAGCTGTTGGAACGTATCTGTATCGCCGTCAACGGTACATGTGAAAGTGTAGTCGACGGCAAGACCATCAACTTTAAGGCTCCTTACCGCCGTCTGCCGATTCTGGATGCCATCAAGGAAAAGACAGGTTACGACCTGAATGGCAAGAGCGAAGACGAGATACGCACGATTTGCAAGGATTTGAACCTTGAAATCGATGAAACAATGGGTAAAGGCAAGCTGATCGATGAAATCTTCGGTGAATTCTGCGAAGGCACGTTTATCCAGCCGACTTTCATTATCGACTACCCGGTCGAGATGAGTCCGCTAACCAAGATGCACCGGAGCAAACCTGGATTGACCGAACGTTTCGAATTGATGATCAACGGTAAAGAAGTGGCAAATGCCTATAGTGAGCTGAACGATCCGATCGATCAGGAAGAGCGCTTCAAAGAGCAATTGCGCCTGAGCGAAAAAGGGGATGACGAAGCGATGTTCATCGACCAGGACTTTTTGCGTGCACTGCAATTCGGTATGCCTCCGACGTCTGGTATCGGTATCGGCATCGACCGTCTGGTGATGTTGATGACTGGCCAAACAACTATTCAAGAAGTGTTGCTCTTCCCGCAGATGCGCCCGGAAAAGACAGTTAAGAAAGACACCGCAGACAAATATGTCGCACTGGGTATCGATGAAGCATGGGTTCCTGCTTTACATAAAGCCGGATATCTCACAACCGACACGTTGGTAGATGCTAATCCCAACAAGCTGAGACAGGAACTCTGCGAAATGAATAAGAAATACAAACTGGAATTGCAAAACCCCACTGCCGAAGAAGTAGAGGCATGGATTGCAGGCGCAGCCAAATAAGAGTAATACTATGAAGTTGCCCGGAAAAATTGCAATAATGGGAGGTGGTAGCTGGGCTACCGCCTTGGCCAAGATTGTACTTTCTACACAAGATAGTATTAACTGGTATATGCGTCGGCCAGACCAAGTAGAAGAGTTTCTGTTGTTGGGACATAACCCCAGCTATCTTTCCGCCGTCAAATTTGATACTGACAAAATCAAATTCTACACGGATATCAACAAAGTAATCAAAGATTCGGACACTTTGATTTTCGCCACCCCTTCTCCTTTTTTGAAACAACATTTGATGAAGGTGACGACCTCCATGCAAGACAAATTCATCATTTCGGCCATCAAAGGAATCGTTCCGGACGAAAACATGCTCGTAGCCGATTATTTTGCCGAATACTACAATGTCCCGATTGACAATATCGCTGTCATCGGCGGTCCGTGCCATGCCGAAGAGATCGCTCTCGAACGGTTGTCCTATATCACGCTGGCTTGCCCTAATATCGAGAATGCAAGAGCTTTCTCCTCCGTATTTAAGAACCAGTATCTGAACAACTCCTGTTGCAAGGATGTTACAGGTATTGAATATGCTTCCGTATTGAAAAACGTATATGCCATCGTCGCAGGTATCTGCCACGGTATGAAGTACGGAGATAATTTTCTGGCAGTTTTCATCTGCAACGCGATCGAAGAGATGCGTAACTTCCTCAACGCCGTACATGGCCTGGAACGGGATGTGACAGATTCGGTATATCTCGGTGATCTTCTGGTAACCGCATATTCCCGCTTCAGCCGGAACCGTACGTTCGGGACCATGATCGGGAAAGGTTATTCCGTCAAAATAGCCCAGCTCGAAATGGAGATGATCGCCGAAGGATATTACGGGACAAAATGTATTCGGGAGATAAACGAAAAATATAAAGTAAACATGCCGATCTTGGATACTTTATATAGTATTCTATACGAAAAGAAATCGCCGACTACCGCGATACGGCAGTTGACTGAAACATTTAAATAATAATGTAAATATGAAGAACATCAGTCTTAACATTGACAAAGCGCTGGGTACCGTAACGAAAGAACAGGTATATGCTCAGGCTGCAAAGGCCCACGAATGTAATGCCACTTTACAAAATGGTAATGGTGCAGGTAACGACTTTTTAGGTTGGTTGCACCTCCCCTCTTCTATTACAGATGCTGAACTGACAGACATCGAAAATACAGCTAACGTACTTCGTTCCAAATGTGAAGTTGTTGTCGCCATCGGTATCGGCGGTAGCTATTTAGGAACAAAAGCAGTGGTAGAAGCATTAAACAATAGCTTCGACTGGTTACATACGAACCGTAAAAATCCGGTTTTAGTATATGCCGGACACAATATCGGCGAAGATTACTTGTATGAACTTTGCGAAATCCTGAAAGGCAAACAGTTCGGTCTGATCAATATCTCCAAATCCGGTACGACTACCGAACCGGCCTTAGCTTTCCGCATGCTGAAAAAGCAACTGGAAGACGCAGTCGGCAAAGAAGAAGCCAAACACCGTATCGTCGCCATCACGGACGCCAAAAGAGGCGCTCTCCGCACGCTGGCTGACCAGGAAGGCTATAAGACATTCATTATTCCCGACAACGTCGGCGGTCGTTTCTCCGTACTGACTCCAGTTGGTTTGTTACCTATTGCCGTTGCCGGTATCAGCATCCGCGATTTGGTTGCCGGAGCTATTTCGATGGAAAAAGCAACAGACGTAAGCGTTCCTTTTGCTGAAAATATGGCAGAAATCTATGCTGCTACCCGTAACGAATTATATAAGAGCGGCAAGAAGGTTGAAATCCTCGCCAACTTCCATCCGAAACTCCACTACATCGCCGAATGGTGGAAACAGTTGTACGGTGAAAGCGAAGGCAAGGACGGTAAGGGTATTTTCCCTGCTTCCGTCGATCTGACAACCGATCTGCATTCTATGGGCCAGTGGATCCAGGATGGTGAACGCACGATCTTCGAAACTGTTATTTCTGTTGAAGAGCCGAACCACAAAGTAGTCGTCCCAACCGACGAAGCAAATCTGGACGGTTTGAACTTCCTCGCCGGCAAACGTGTGGACGAAGTGAACAAGATGGCCGAATTGGGAACACAGCTTGCCCACGTTGACG
>ERZ791574.941-NODE-941-length-17927-cov-5.021206_pt1 | contig 17927 bp, 12 predicted proteins | sample MGYA00433098_ERZ791574 | MGnify/ENA primary metagenome ERZ791574 (study PRJEB30046, sample SAMN00791933) | human gut metagenome | study: EMG produced TPA metagenomics assembly of the A metagenome-wide association study of gut microbiota in type 2... | reverse complement strand
CGGTACGAACTTTGTCGGCCTTGCCCACGGTGAGACCACCGGCATCTCCGGCGGCTTCCTGGCGGCGCTGCTGGCGGGCTTTGCCGCGGGCTACATCGTGCAGTTCCTCAAGAAGATCACCGAGAAGCTGCCTGCCAGCCTCAACGGCATCCGCCCGATGCTGATCTATCCGCTGGGCGGCATCCTCATTATTGGTGCGGTCATGTGCGGCATCAACCCGGTTATGGGCATCATCAACACGGCAATGACCGACTGGCTGAACGCCATGGGCGGCACGTCCAAGGTCCTGCTGGGCGCAATTGTTGCCGGCATGATGAGCATTGATATGGGCGGCCCCTTCAACAAGGCGGCCTACGTCTTTGGCACGGCGGCGCTGGCCTCCGGCAACTACGGGGTTATGGCCGCGGTCATGGTCGGCGGCATGGTGCCCCCGATTGCGATTGCCCTGTCTACGACCTTTTGCCCCAAAAAGTGGAGCCCCGACGAGCGCCGCAACGGCATCGTGAACTACGTCATGGGCCTGTGCTTCGTTACCGAGGGTGCCATCCCCTACGCAGCAGCAGACCCGCTGCGCATCCTGCCCAGCTGCATCATCGGTTCGGCCCTGGCCGGTTCCCTGTCCATGGTCTTTGGCTGCGGCCTGCGGGCACCCCACGGCGGCATCTTCGTGTTCCCCGTGGTGGACCACGCCGCTCTGTACTGCGTGGCGCTGGCTGTGGGCAGCGTGGTGGGTGCTGTGATCCTGAGCCTGCTCAAGAAGGACCGCACCGACGCCTGATCCGCCATTTACTCCCTCCATTGGAGACTTCTTCATACAGCACAAGGCCACCGGGAACCCGGGGGCCTTGTGTCGTTTCAGTGGCTCTCTTTACACAAAAACGGCTGCCCGGTGTGGAAAACCGGAGCAGCCGCTTTGCATGGATGAAATCTTATTTGCCGTGCTTCACGCGCTGGATCTCGCCCAGATCGTAAGGCGTGTTCTGGTAGACGTAGTAGTTCAGCCAGTTCTCGTACAGCAGGTGAGCATGGGCGCGCCAGCGGAACAGCGGAGGCTGCTCCGGGTCATCGTCCGGATAGTAGTTGACGGGCACATGGATGGGCAGGCCCTTGGCCACGTCCCGCTTGTACTCGGCATCCAGCGTGTACTTGTCGTACTCCGGGTGGCCGGTGACGAAGATCTGCCGTCCATTCTCGGTGCTCATCAGGAAGGGGCCGGCCTCGTCGCTCTCGGCGAGGATGCGCAGGGCCTTGCAGTTCAGCACATCCTCCCGGCTGATGCCGGTGTGGCGGCTGTGAGGGGCGTAGAACACCTCATCGAAGCCGCGCACCAGCGGGTTCGAGGGACGGGTGACTTTATGCTCGAAGACGCCGAACATCTTCTGGTCGAGAAGCTGCTTGCGGATGCCATAGTGGTAATAAAGTCCCGCCTGTGCGCCCCAGCAGACATGAAGGGTGGAGTAGACGTTCGTCTCGCTGAAGTCCATGATCTCGCACAGCTCCTGCCAGTAGTCCACCTGTTCAAAGTCTATTTTCTCCACAGGCGCACCGGTGATGATCATGCCGTCGTAGCGGTCGTTCTTCACCTCGTCGAAGGTCTTATAAAACGCCTCGAGGTGGGCCGCAGAGACATGGGTCGCCGCATGGCTGGCCGTCTGCAGCAGGGTCATGTGGACCTGAATGGGCGTATTGGCCAGCAGGCGGGCGATCTGGGTCTCAGTGGCGATCTTGGTCGGCATGAGGTTCAGGATGAGGATCTCCAGCGGACGGATGTGCTGGGAGAGCGCCCGTTCCCGGTGCATGACGAAGACATTTTCCTCGTAAAGGGCATCGTAGGCGGGAAGGGTCTTGGGGATGATCAGCGGCATAGCATCGTTGCTCCTTTTGACGGTTTTAGCGGGAAGTTTTTATCTGCATCCGGAGACGCTTTTTCACGGGAAGGGGCCGAAACCGGCAGATGGCGCTGACCGTGTTTCTTAGATCTGATCCAGCGCCTGTGCAATATCTGCGATGAGGTCTTCGCTGCTTTCCAGACCGCAGCTCATGCGCACCAGCTCTGCGGGCACACCGGCGGCTTTCAGCTGCTCATCGTTCATCTGGCGGTGGGTGCTGGAAGCCGGGTTCAGGCAGCAGGTGCGGGCATCGGCAACGTGGGTCTCAATGGCGGCAAGCTTCAGCTCCTTCATAAAGGTGCTGGCAGCCTGACGTCCACCGGCCAGACCAAAGCTTACCACGCCGCAGCTGCCATTGGGCAGGTACTTCTGAGCCAGTGCGTGGTAGGGGCTGCTTTCCAGCCCGCAGTAGTTCACATAGGCCACCTTGGGGTGGTTCTCCAAGAACTGTGCCACCGCCATACCGTTGGCGCAGTGGCGCTGCATCCGAACGTGCAGGCTTTCCAGACCAAGGTTCAGCATATAGGCGTTCATGGGGGACTGCATGGAGCCGAAGTCCCGCATGAGCTGCGCGGTGGCCTTGGTGATGAAAGCACCCTCTTTGCCGAAGCGCTCCGCGTAGGTGATGCCATGATAGCTCTCATCGGGAGTACACAGGCCGGGGAACTTCTCGGCGTGGGCCATCCAGTCGAACTTGCCGCTGTCCACGATGGCACCGCCCAGTACGGCGCCATGGCCGTCCATGTACTTGGTGGTGGCGTGCGTGACGATGTCCACGCCGTACTGGAACGGACGGCAGTTGATCGGCGTCGGGAAGGTGTTGTCGACGATCAGTGGCACGCCGTGACGATGCGCTGCGTTCGCGAACTTCTCGAAGTCGAGCACGATAAGCGCCGGATTGGAGATGGACTCGCCGAACACGGCCTTGGTGTTCGGCTGGAACGCGGCCTCAAGTTCCTCTTCGGTGCAGTCCGGGCTGACGAAGGTGCATTCGACGCCCATCTTGCGCATGGTCACGTTGATGAGGTTGAACGTGCCGCCGTAGATGGCGGAGGAGGCGACGATGTGGTCGCCGTTGTTGCAGATGTTGAACAGCGCGAAGAAGTTCGCCGCCTGGCCGGACGAGGTGAGCATCGCGGCCGCGCCGCCTTCCAGCTCGCAGATCTTCGCGGCGACGGTGTCGTTGGTCGGATTCTGCAGGCGGGTGTAGAAGTAGCCGGATTCGGACAGGTCGAACAGTCGGCTCATCTGTTCGCTCGACTGGTATTTGAAGGTCGTGGCCTGGATGATTGGGGGAGTGCGGGATTCTCCATTGCCCGGCTGATAGCCTCCCTGCACGCAGATGGTGTCGACGTTTTCGCTCATATGTTCCTTCTTTCGATTCCGCGCTTCCGTGCGCCGCGCAGGTGTTGCGCCGCGATGCGAACAAACAAACACACTGTATCACTGCATTGATAAATGGCTTGATTCCAATGGAAACGCCGTATAGTTTAACGAATTGACAAACTTAGGTAATTCAATTTATTATGTAGACCAAGACGGGCGGAAAGCCCGCTGCGAAATAAAGCTTTACGTAAGTAAACCAAGCAAAGGAGCATTCCATGGGTCTGTGGGATATCGATAAGATTCCGTACGTCGGTCGCGAAAAGGGGCCGCAGGAGGGTCTTGCCTTCCATTACTACGATGCCGACAAGGTCGTTGCCGGCAAGAAGATGAAGGACTGGCTGCGTTTCGGCGTCGCATGGTGGCACACCTTCGACCAGCAGCTCGTCGATCCGTTCGGCACCGGCACCGCCCAGCGTCCGTGGTACGGCAAGTATTCCGATCCGGAGGACGAGGCCCTGGCCAAGGTCGACTACGCCTTCGAGTTCTTCCAGAAGCTCGGCGTCGAGTACTTCTGCTTCCATGATCGCGACATCGCTCCGGAAGGCGACACCCTGCGCGAGACCGACAAGAACCTGGACAAGGTCGTCGACAAGATCGAAGAGAACATGAAGTCCACCGGCATCAAGCTGCTGTGGAACACCTCCTCCCTGTTCACCAACCCGCGCTTCGTCTCCGGCGCCTCCACCTCACCGTTCGCCGACATCTACGCCTACGCCGGCGGCCAGCTGAAGCACTCCCTGGAGATCGCCAAGCGCCTGGGCGCCGAGAACTACGTGTTCTGGGGCGGCCGTGAAGGCTACGAGAACCTGTGGAACACGCAGATGAAGCGCGAACAGGCGCACATGGCCAAGTTCTTCCACATGTGCCACGAGTATGCTCAGGAGATCGGTCTGGACGCCCAGTTCCTGATCGAGCCGAAGGCCAAGGAACCGACGATGTTCCAGTACGACTTCGATGCCGCCACCGCCATCAACTTCCTGCGCACCTATGATCTGATGGACGTCTTCAAGCTGAACCTGGAAGGCAACCACGCCAACCTGGCCGGCCACACCTACCAGCACGAGATCCGCACCGCCCGCGAGGCCGGCGTGCTCGGCTCCCTGGACGCCAACCAGGGCGACAAGCTCATCGGCTGGGACATGGATGAGTTCCCGACCGACCTGTACGAGACCTCCACCGTCATGTGGGAAGTCCTCGCCGAAGGCCAGATCGGCCCTCACGGCGGTCTGAACTTCGACGCCAAGCCGCGCCGCACCTCCTTCGCCGCCGAGGATCTGTTCCGCTCCCACATCGCAGGTATGGATGCATTCGCAGCAGGCCTCCTGGTCGCCGCCAAGATGCACGAGGACAAGGTCATCGAGAACCTGCAGGCCGAGCGCTACAGCTCCTTCGATTCCGGCATCGGCGCAACCGTCGAGAACGGCACCGCCTCCCTGGCTTCCCTCGAAGAGTACGCTCTGGACATTCCGCAGGCCAAGCTCATCGAAGCCACCAAGTCCGATCACCTCGAGTCCGTCAAGGCCACGATCAACAACTATATGATCGACGCCCTGGCCGAGGCGTGAGCCGAAAACCCACTAGGGTTTTAGGTAGCCTCGGGCGAAGTCCGAGACGGTAGTCGAGGGCGAGCAATGACTGGGCGCGCGTAGCGTTCGGAAATTGCAGGACCGAGGCATGGACGCAATAAGGAGTTTCCGTTAGGACTCCTGATTCATCGCTGGATCAAACAGTGGGGCTCGACTGTGACAGAGCCGGATGTGGTGTGCCGAAGCGTCGGTGTTCCGGCACACCACTCACTTTTCTTTCCTTCCTCCTTCCTCAAATTTCCTTCGCACGCAAGTCGTTTGCCGGCTAGATCGCCGGTGAGCGGCTTGTTTGCGTTGTTAGACCAAGCGAAAATTTCGATTATTCGCAATGATGTGATGTATCCAAACGTTCCCGAATGAGGCGTACTTATGACCACAACGATTACCATCGCCAATCCCATTCTTCACGGAATGCATCCTGATCCGAGTTGGATTTGGGATGATGATCTTCGGCAAATCGTGCTTGTGACCTCCACCTTCGAACTGGTTCCAGGCTTGCCTATTTACGTTTCCAGGGATATGGCCCACTGGAAACACGTGTCGGATGCCATAGATGAGGAGTTGGCAAGACGTTTGCTCATTCCTTTCGTGGATGACTCGGGTGGCGTCTATGCGCCGACGCTGCGTAGGATTCGTGGCAAATACGTGATTGCCTGCACCATCGCTCGCATCAATGGACGCAAAGCCATCGCGGAAGGATGCTCCCAGGCCGAATTGGATGCGGCTCAGGCGGCGGAAGGCAACTTCGTTCTTGAGTCGGACTCGATCGACGGACCTTGGCGTGGGCCGTTCTGGATCGAGGGCGCCGAAGGCATCGATCCAGACATATTCGAGGATGAGGACGGCAATGTGTACTGGACCCAGACCCGCCCTGCGGTCAATCCGCAATGGGAAGGCCAGACCGAGGTCTGGACCCAACGCATTAATCCGGAGACTTGGACTTTTGTCGATGACGGTCTTCCTGCGGGATCGGGCAAGACGGTAATATGGCGCGGATACGGTATGGAATCGGTGTGGGCTGAGGCGCCGCATCTCTATCGCGTGGATGATTATGTGTATCTGATGACCGCCGAGGGGGGCACCAGTTTCGAACACAGTGAGATGGCCATGCGCATCTATGCGCCGCATGGACTGCTTCGGGCGTTCGAAGCTTACGAACGGGAAGCATCCGAATCGGGTGAGTGCATTCCGCAGGTTCGTGACGGGGAACGCTGCTATCTTGGCACCGCAATCCGTGCCTTCCATGCGGATAAGAAGAATCCGATTCTCACCCACCGACATCTGGGTTTGTCGGAACCGCTGCAATGCGTGGGACATGCGGACCTGTTGCTTCATCCGGAACTGGGATGGTGGCTGGTGTGTCTCGGCGTGAGGGAGACGCGGGGAAAGCATGACGGCGAATTATTGAGCTACTTGGGAAGGGAGAGCTTTGTCGCTCCGGTATCCTGGGAACATAATCCGGCCGATTGGAAGCTGGACGGCAACGGTGCATTAGATACGCATGAGGGTGACCCCGGATGGCCAGTGACTTGCGCTGGTCTTGGCCGCTTGGCCGACGAGATCACGGTTACTACTGAAGACGATGGCATCACCATCGAGCCTAGGGTGAAATCCTCGCTCGCCGGTGACGTGGAACCTGCGCTGGTGGATGTGGCTGATGGCTCGACGAACGGTGTGGTGGTGCGCGACGAGCGTGATGTCAGCTACCGCAGAATAGCGAAACTGCCGACGCTCATGCCGATTCCTATGTCCGGTTCTTTAGTGATCCGGCAGAATTCCACACATTACGCGGTGTTTTCGATGCGTGGCACGGATGTGCGCTACGAGATGGTGAATGGAGACGATTCGCAAGCTGGGTCTGTTGCCGTCGTACAGGCTGACGGAGTGCGTCCGGCGGTGCTTTTCGACGACAACCGTTTGTCGGTCATCGTGGCTGGCATGCATGGTCCGGTTGATTCTGCGACGTTCGTGCGTCAGGGGCAGGTTCTGCTGAGTGTCGATGCTCGTTTCCTCAGCACCGAATGGGCCGGTGGGTTCGTCGGTTGCATGGCCGGCTTCATGGCATAGATTCTACGGAGTTTCAGGATGGTTCACTGCTGGTGTTCCGACGGGCCGTCTTAGAACGAGGTGAAAACGGGTCGAAAGGCTAGGAGCGCTGTGTTCTCCCTCCGGTTGTGCCTGTGAGGTTTGCCCCGCTGATTAACCCTCGAGTTGCTGTGTGCTGTTGCGTACCACTAGCGATGTCGGCATGATGATGTGCGGTTGAAGCACGTCATCGGTGGACAGTGCTTCGACCAGCATGCGTACGGCGGCCCTTGCCATATCTTGGAGCGGCTGCCGTACGGTGGTCAGCGCCGGGCCAAGGAACGCGGCGGTCTGCACGTCGTCGAATCCGACCACGGATAAATCCTCGGGAATACGTAATCCCAGCTGTCTTGCCGCCTCGTAGACGCCCATGGCCTGCAGATCGCTGCCGGCGAAGATTGCGGTTGGACGATTCGGCCTTTCCAGAAGTGAGATGGCCTGCGCGTAACCGCCGGCAGTGGTGAAATCGCCTTCGGTGATGAGTTCGGGGTCGGCTTCGATTCCATGTTCCGCAAGCGCTGACGTGTATCCGTCCAGCCGTGCCTTGGAGCACATCATCTCCTCCGGTCCGGTGATGATGCCTATGTTGGTATGTCCGAGTGCGAGCAGATGCCTGGTGGCGATTACGCCTCCGGTCCAGTTGTCCGCTTGCACCGACAGCGTGTCTGGATCTGGATTACCGAATGGATCGAACAAGACGAAGGGAATACCTCTGGAATGCAGTTTGTTCCGTTCGATACGTGTCAGACTGGAGAAGACAAGAATGGCGCCATCTGTCTGCCGACGCAGCATGTTGTCAATCCAGGATGAGTCCGGGTGCTGGCGATTGCCGCCTTCGGTGGTGATGACGTTCAAATCATGCAACTTGGCTTCGCGAATAGCGCCACGGAGTACTTCAAGGGCCCAAACATTATCGAAATCTTGGAACACGATTTCGATAATTCGTTGGCTTTTCGTGCTTGTCGCTTTACGGGAATACCCATACCGTTTCAACACCGCGTTGATGGTTTGCCGCGTCTCTTCGGAAACGTCGGCTCTGCCGTTGAGCGCCTTGGATACGGTGGAAAGGGAATAACCGGTCTCTTTAGCTATGTCAGAGAGTCGTACCGTAGCTTTTTTTGCCGTATTGCGCATGAGTCACTCCTTCTTCATTTTCATCATATCCGAAAATGCGAACGAAAGTTTCGGTTTACGTTTTTCGAAACTTTCGATATGTTGGCAATGATTAAAACCGTTGTAAAATCAACGAAAAATAGTTAGTTTTCTGATTTTACAAAAAACTTGACTTTGTGTGATTTGTTTCGGTAGTCTGTAGGTACAACGAAAACGGAATGGAGATTTTCGAAGGGAGTCAAAGGCTGATTCTCTGTCTGCCAGGGGAGCTGCGGCAGCATTCGTTGCGGTCATGCTTCCCGATTCGACCCATTCGAGAGAAATCGTTCCTGTCGTTGCCATCATTTTGTCGATGATGACTTGGTCAATAAGGAGAAGACAATGAAGTTCAAAACCATTGCAGCTGCCACTCTTGCGGTGGCGACCATGTTGGGCATGGGTGCCTGCGGCTCCAGCGCCGGTGCCAAAGACGATAAGACCATTACGTTCTGGCATAACGCAACAGCTGGTGACGGCAAGCAGTATTGGGAGGATCTGGCCAAAGCGTTTGAGAAGAAGACTGGTGTCAAGGTTCAGATTCAGGCCATCCAGAACGAGGATTTCGAAGGCAAGCTGACTACCGCTATGCAGGATCCCGCCTCCGGCCCGGATGTGTACATGACCCTTGGTGGTGCCAAGACCAAGGACATGGTTGATGCCGGCCAGGTAATGGATATTTCTGATAAGATTAGCGATACCGTCAAAAAGCAAATGTCTTCCTCATTGGAATCCGTGTCTTATGACGGCAAGGTCTATGGCGTTCCGGTCACTGTCCAGCCTGGTGGCATCTGGTATTCCAAGGATTTGTTCAAGCAGGCTGGCATCGATGCCGTGCCGACCACTTTCAGCGAGCTGAAGACCGATGTGCAGAAGCTTCGCAGCGCTGGCATCGAGCCGATCGCACTCGGCGGCAAGGATGCTTGGCCGGTCGGTCACTGGTACTACTGGTTGTCCATGCGCGAATGCTCTCCGAAGGCCTACGCCAAGGGCGTTAATGACAAGGACTTCTCCGACTCCTGCTGGGTCAAAGCCGGAGATGATCTGAAGGATTTGTTGGATGCAAATGCTTTTAACGAAGGATTCCTCACCACGACGGCCCAGCAGGGCGCCAGCTCGTCCGCAGGTCTGCTGGCCAATCATAAGGCTGCGATGGAGCTCATGGGCACATGGGAGCCTGGAGTTCTCAAGGACCTGACCCCGGACAAGAAGCCAATGGCTGACCTTGGCTTCTTCGCCTTCCCGACCGTGGACGGAGGAAAAGGCGAGGAAGGTGCTTTGATGGGCGCTGTGACCGGTTTCTCTGTCAATCCCGAGGCTCCGGACGCTGCTGTTGATTTCGTCAATTTCATGGCTGAGAAATCAAATCAGGAGAAATACGCCACTGCGTTCAGCACCATTCCGGCTTCCGCCGAAGCTTACGATGCGGTTACCGATGAAAATCTTAAGGCCATCCTCGAAGCTATGAAAAAGTCTGATGGCATGCAGCTGTGGATGGATACCGCTCTCGGCGGAAATATTGGCAACGCTCTTAATTCCGGAGTGGTGAATCTGCTTTCCGGACAGGGGACTTCGGCTGACATCGTCAAGGCGATGAAGGACGCAGCGGCCAAGGGCTGACAGTGAACATGGCTGGTTGACGGCCAAAGGAGGGTGGATAGACAGATATTCATCCACCCTCCTTCCTATTCGAGAAACGTATCTGGTAGTGGAGAAAACCATGTCAAGTACAAGCAAAGACGCGGTGACGCTGCGCGCTAAGCGGTCCAAGAAACCGTCCGATGGCAAAATGCGTCGTAATGTTGAGATTTTCGTACTGTCCGCACCTGCGATTCTTCTGTTCGTCTGCTTTGTGATTCTGCCTATCGTCTTGGGTGCTTATTACGGCTTCTATCAGTGGAAGGGCTACGGACTTCCCTCCAAGACAGGTAAATTCGTTGGTCTCCAGAACTACATCACAGCGCTTAAGGATCCCGCGTTCCAGGCGGCAATTCTGCATACCTTCGAGGTCGTGATCGGCTCGTTGGTCATCCAGGCTCCGCTCGCCATCCTGTTCGCATTGCTGCTGAACCAGAAGTTCAAGGGGCGTGGTCTCATCCGCACCCTCATCTTCGTGCCGTATGTCGTTTCCGAGGTCATCGTCGGCACAGGATGGAGCCTGTTGCTACAGAAGAAGGGCGCCATCAATGAGATTCTGGCCAACTTCGGCATCAATGGTCCCGATTGGCTGGCCGACCCGAAAATCGCTATTTGGACGCTGCTGTTGCTGATCAGCTGGAAATACGTCGGTTTCGCCGTAATTCTGATGCTCGCCGGCATGCAATCCATTCCCGAGGAACTGTATGAAGCGGCCAAGGTGGATGGGGCGAGTTTCTGGCAGATGCAGAAAAGCATCACGTTGCCGTTGCTTGCTCCGACGTTGCGGATCTGGGTGTTCCTTTCCATGATTGGCTCTCTGCAGCTTTTCGATCTGGTCTATATCGTGTGGGGCAAGTATGTGTCGACCACCGCTGGTGTGTCCACCATGGCCACCTACATGGTGCGTGAAGGTCGTGGAGCCGGCAACTATGGCTATGGTTCCGCCGTTGCTCTGATCATCTTCGTGATCTCTTTGATCATCGCACTCGTCTATCAGAAGTTCGTGCTGAACCGTGACTTGGACGGTGCTGTTACTGAACAGAAAGAAGCCGAGAAGCGTGCCAGGAAGCGCGCAAAAGAAGTGCAGCATCGTGAGGTTGCTGCCCTGGCAAGTGAGGTGAAGTGATGACTGCCGCAACAATCGCAGGACATTCCAACAAAAGCGAGTACAGCAAGAAGAATGGTTACCGTAAGTCGTCCAAGACGCCATGGGGCAACCCAATCGTCTACTTCTTCTCCCTGGTGCTTGTGGCCATCTGCATCACTCCGGTGCTGTACATTATCTTCGGCGGTTTCCGTACCAATTCGCAGATCACCAACCATCCGTCCGGGATGCCGAACCCATGGGTCCCCGACAACTACAAGACGGTCTTCGAAAGTGATATTTTCTGGACGGAACTGAAGAATTCTACCATCGTGGGTATCGCCACCATGGTAGGCGTCGTGGTGCTTAGCATCATGGTGAGCTTTGTCATCGCCCGATACAAATTCCGCTATGCGCCGCTTATGTACGCGTTGTTCTCTGCTGGTCTCATGTTCCCGATGACCGTTGGCATTACACCTTTGTATCTGCTGATTCGCAATCTGGGTCTGGCCAACTCCCTGTGGGGGCTGATCCTTCCGCAAATTGCCTTCGGACTTCCTCAGACCATCATCATCTTGGTGCCGTTCCTACAGTCGATTCCTAATGAGCTTGAGGAGGCCTGTCTTCTCGATGGATGCTCCCGCCTTGGCTTCTTCTGGCGCATGGTCATTCCGCTGTCCATGCCTGGCGTGGCCACCACTGGAATCCTCACCTTCGTGGGAAGCTGGAATGCCTACATGCTGCCGCTGTTCGTGCTCAGTGATGCCAACAAGTACACATTGCCACTTGGCGTACAGATGTTCAGCTCTGAACACTCCGTTGACACCGCACAGGTGTTGGCCTTCACCTCTCTGGCTATGATTCCGGCCCTGATCTGTTTCACCATCTTCCAGAAGAAGATCGTCGGCGGCCTGACAGGTGCGGTCAAGGGCTGACGGAATGTGACAACCCACGCCCGGAAGATGTTCCTTTCCGTCTTCCGGGCTTCATCTCTTATGCAAGAGGTACATTATGAAGATTTCCAACCCGGTGCTCACCGGTTTTCATGCCGATCCTTCAATGATTCGCGTCGGTGACACTTATTACATTGCCAATTCCACTTTCGAATGGTTCCCAGGCGTTCGCCTGCATGAGTCCAAGGACCTGGTGCATTGGAACATTCTTCCAAGCCCGTTGAGCCGGTCCAGCCAGCTTGATATGAGAGGAAACCCCTCTTCGGGAGGCATCTGGGCTCCTGACCTAAGCTATGCGGATGGCAGGTTCTGGCTGATCTACACTGATGTCAAGGTGGTCAATGGTGCATTCAAGGATTGCACTAATTATTTGGTCACCGCCGAGGACATCCACGGGCCATGGAGCGAGCCGGTTCGCATCAACGGGGTCGGTTTTGACGCCAGCCTGTTCCATGACGACGACGGCCGCAAATACTTGGTGCAGCAGACATGGGATTTCCGTGAATACCACCACCAGTTCGACGGTATCACATTGACGGAATTCGACGTCGACACCATGAAGCTCAAGCCAGAAACGGCCCGCACCATCTGGGATGGCACCTCGGTGAAGATCACCGAAGGTCCCCACCTATACAAGAAGGATGGTTGGTACTACCTGTTTGCCGCAGAAGGCGGCACGGTGTATGAGCATCAGGAATCTGTGGCGCGTTCCCGTACCCTTGACGAATGCTCCTTCGAAGTTATGCCGAATGGCCCGTTCATCGGTAACTTCGACACTCCTGACACCTATTTGCAGAAGCAGGGCCATGGAGCGTTGGTGGACACCCCGTCCGGCGAGTGGTATTACGCCTCCCTATGCGGTCGTCCGTGGCGTCATGATACCGAACCGGCCCATGGCACCCGCGGATGGTGCACACTCGGACGCGAGACCTCCATCCAGAAAGTCGAATGGGATGAGGACGGTTGGCCGCGCGTGGTCGGAGGCCATGGCGGACAGCGTTACGTCGACGCTCCGAAAGACGCCATCGAGACCGTTGCCCCAGCGACGCGCGACGAGCGCGACGAGTTCGAATCCGACGAACTCGGACCGAATTGGAACACCCTGCGCGTCCCGTTCACCGACGCCATGGGCACGGTGGGCGACGGCAAACTGGCATTGCGTGGTCAGGGCTCGCTGTGCAACCTGTTTGACCTGTCCCTTGTGGCTCGTCGCTGGCAGGCATTCGATTTCGACGCCGAAACCAAGGTGCGTTTCGATCCGAAGAACTACATGCAGATGGCAGGCCTGACCAACTATTACGATGACCTGTGCTGGTCATGGGCGTTCGTCACTTGGGATGAGAAACGACATGCAAGGGTCATCGAAGTGGCTCAGAACGATTTCAACCAATACACGTCGTTCCTCAAGGATGACGCCATCGTGGTGCCCGAAGACGCCGAAGCGGTATGGCTGCGCACCAAGGTCCGCACGGAATACTATTCCTACGAATATTCCTTCGACGGTGAGCGCTTCACCGAGATTCCGGTGAAGCTCGATGCGAAGATTCTGTCCGATGACTATGTGAACCAGCGCTATGGCGGCTTCTTCACCGGCGCGTTCGTGGGTCTCGCCTGTGTTGATCTGTCTGGCTATGACGCGAAAGCCGAATTCGACTATTTCGATTATCGGGAGCTTCCCGACAACCGGTAGTCGATGCCGACGGGCGGCGATTCGCCGCATTCCTGCCGCCCGTCGGTTATTTGGTGAAATGAACGCAGACTCAATGGGGAGAATGCTGAGATGACTTTGCGATTGCCGAAACTACTTGACGACGGCTGCGTGCTGCAAGCCGGTGTGGACATGCATATTTGGGGCACCGGCGATCCCGGACGCATCGTATTGACACGGCTTGCTGACGAGCGGCATATGGTGCAGGTGAAAGACGACGGAACTTGGAACGCGCCGTATGGTCCGATCGAAGCTGGAGGGCCGTACGAGCTGACCATATGCTACGAGGACGGAGCGGAGCGTATCTCACGGCAGTGCTATGCGGGAGAGGTGTTCCTGTGCTCCGGGCAGTCGAATATGGAACTGCCTATGGCTTGGGTGCGCGCCGACTATCCACAGGAGTGGGACCGTGATCCCGATCCATTGCTGCGGCAGTACAAAGTGATTCCCGATTACGATTTCAAAGGTCCTCGCGACGATCACGACCGTGCGTTCTGGCAGGGCTGCGATGCGGATACGCTTGATGATTTCTCAGCGCTCGCATATTTTTTCGGTCGCAGGATCCGCCAGTGGCTCGGTGTGCCCGTTGGTCTGTTGAACATTTCATTGGGCGGCTCTCCGATCGAATCCTGGATGGACATTGACACATTACGAGCGTTCCCCGAAGCGCTCGCCAGTCTTGAACCGTACCTTGGCGATGGTGTGGCGTCGAAAAGAAGCCTCGATTCCGTTGCCGAGCGGGACCGGTGGTACCAGGCGCTTGGATACGAGGCTGTGGCCGATGCCCACCATGAATGGCTGCCATTGATCGCGTGGGACTGTCCGGAATCCAAGAACATCGAGCCGCGCGACGTGGCATGGCATGACATACGCCTGCCTGGATGGTACAAGGATCGCGGACTTGCCGGTTTCCGTGGCGAGATTACCATGAGAAAAACCGTGTTCCTGCCTCCGTCGGATGCGGGGAAGCCCGCCCTACTGCGTCTGGGCACCATGAATGATGCCGACCATACGTGGGTCAATGGTGTGTTGGTCGGTGGGCGAAGCAATGTGTATGAGCCGCGGGACTATCCGGTCGCAGCCGGCGTGTTGCGCGCCGGCGCGAACGAAATCCGCATGCGTCTGGTCGTTGAACGGCCCGGCGGCCGTGTGACGCCCGGCAAACGGATGACACTGACCATCGGAGACGATGTCTTCGACCTGTCCGGCATTTGGCAGTATGCCGTGACCGCCGAAGCCGACCGCGATTGCCCATTCGAGGATTTCGTCAGATGGAAGCCGACCGGCTTGTACAATGCCATGCTTGCGCCGTGCTTCCCATACGCGGTGCGGGCCGTGCTGTGGTATCAGGGCGAATCGAATACCGGCGACTACGCCATGCGTTATGGCGATGAGCTGAAAGCCATGATTAAATTGTGGCGTGGCAAGTGGCATCAGCCGGATATGCCGTTCCTGATCGTCCAGCTTCCGAAATTCGGCATCGACGCCATCGAGGATGGTGGTTGGCCGCTTATTCGAGAACAGGAATGGAGAGTGGCGGACGAACTTGAACACGTGGCTGCGGTGGTGACGCTTGATGCTGGTGAAAGCAATGATTTGCATCCTCATGATAAGAAAACCATCGCGGATCGTGCATTCAATGTCGCGATGGATTTTGTGTATGGCCAGCAGGCTCAGCCTCAGCCGGTTGTTGAAACCGCAGAGGCGGACGATGGATTGTTGAGGATGCACTGCGTGTGGCGGAATTCCATGGGCGAACAGATGCAATCGCAGAATCGCCATCTGATGACGTTGGATGGTGACGTTCCGCGAGAAATTGATTTCCTGTGGCACGACTGCGCCACTTCGGTGCGGGCTGAGGCATGGCTGGATGGTTGCGATATTGTGGCGCGCATACCGTCGCGCATGCCGGACGAGGTGCGGTATGCGTGGAGCAACAGCCCGGAATCCGGTCTCATCTGCGACGGGGACGGTGTTCTGCTTCCGCCGTTTCATCTGCCGTTGCCCATGGTTGATTAGGAGCAGTCATGCGCAGACAAGTCATGATTCGTCAAGGATGTGTCGACGGATTCTCCGATGCGGATCCTGTGATCACCGTGTTTCGGGGCATTCCATATGCCAAGCCGCCTGTTGATGAGTTACGCTGGCGTGAGCCACAACCTGCTGAAGCGTGGGATGGCGTGCTCGAAGCCGGTGATTTCGCGCCGATGCCGATGCAGCCGCTGCCCGGCTCGGATGAGTTCTACGGCAGGGAATGGCAGATTGACGCTGACACTCCGATGGCTGAGGATTGTCTGTATCTGAATATCTGGACGCCGGCCTTGCGTGGATGCGGCAGTGGTTCCGAGATTCGTACGGATTCCCGTTGCGATGGGCATGGGCTGCCTGTGATGGTATGGCTTTACGGTGGAGCGTTTCAGACTGGATCTACCTGTGAGAAGGAGTTCAATGGAGAGCAGCTGGCCCGTCAGGGCGTGGTGGTGGTCTCCATTGCTTATCGGTTGAATGTGTTTGGTTTTTTCGCGCATGCCATGTTGGAAAAGGAAGCGGTTGATGGACGGCCTTGTGCGAATTTCGGATTTCTTGACCAGCGGATGGGCATTCAGTGGGTAAAGGACAATATTGCCTTGTTTGGTGGCGATCCTGCGAACATTACCGTGTTCGGCCAGTCCGCAGGGGCCGCAAGCGCGTTGGCGCAAAGTGTCTCGCCGATGAACGATGGTCTGTTCCAACGCGTCATCATGCAGTCTGGAGGTGGAACTGGTCTGTTCAATCGCCATCTGTGGTCTCTTGAGGATGCGCAGCGAAATGGAGCGCGTTTTTTGAAGTATCTGGAAGTTGAATCGATTGCCGAGGCGCGTTCTGTTCCTGCGACTGATCTGCTGGAGGCGGCGGTGACTTTTCCTGCTTGCGATTGGTCTGGGCAGGGTGATGATGTCGTATGGGCTCCGATGACTAATTGGATTCCCTGCGTCGATGGGACATTCCTTGTCGAGCAATACCGTGATGCGCTTATTGCGGGACATCGCGTTCCGTGTGATTTGTTGGTGGGGAACACGACCGGCGAGTTCATGGTTCCGGGCCCTGATGGCACTCCGTATCCGGAGGGTGAATGCGGCAATCTGGATATGATCGATGCATGGGTGTCAGGCGGCGGCTCGGAACCATACAGATATCGATTCGATGTGGATATGCCGGGGGATGATGCCGGTGCGTTTCATTCGTCCGATTTATGGTTTTCGTTCGGGACGCTCCCTGCGAGCTGGCGGCCGTTTCGAGGCTGGCATTACGATTTGTCCCATGCGATGAATCGATATTGGGTGAATTTCGCGGCGACAGGTGATCCGAACGGTTCCGGATTGCCTGAGTGGACGGCATGCGGACCTGATGGTCAACGATATATGCTGTTCGGTGGATGCCACGATACGCCGGGTAACGTTTCATGCGTCATGGTCAAGTAAGTGAATATAGTATGGTGTGAGCGTTCACTATAGTGCGGTGGAATGTGATGAAGGAGACGGATATGACGCAGGAGACGGAAGCGCTGATCGCGTCCGACGAGGATCTGACCAAACTGTTCGCCGGCAAGCCGACGCAATATCGCAAATCGAAGTCGCTGCCGAAATTCACAGGCGAGGCCATGCGCGCCTGCGCGAAGATCAACCGCATCTTCTTCGATGATCCGGACGAGGCGTACCGTTTGTTTCACGAGCTGGTCCCGGACGCGGGGGAGGGCGTGCAGTTCACGCCGCCGTTCAATGTCGATTATGGTATCGGATTGACCATTGGCCGCGGCACGTTCCTCAACAAGGATTTCATGGTGTGCGGCGGCGGATATGTGACGCTCGGTGAGGATTGTCTGATCGGTCCGCGCTGCACCATCGCCACACCCAACCATGCCAAGGACGCTGCCACCCGTCTGGCGGGCTGGGAGCATGCCAGTGCCGTGACCATCGGTGATAACGTGTGGTTCGGCGCCAATGTGACGGTCACGCCGGGGGTGACCATCGGGTCGAATTCCATCATCGGCGCCGGGTCCGTGGTGACACGTGACATTCCGGAGAACGTCATAGCCGTGGGCAATCCAGCGCATGTGATTCGTGAGATTCCCGAACATGACCCTGCCTTCGCCGATGTGGAAGGTTTGCTGTAGTTTTGCAAACGTTTCATAGGGTGTGTTGACGGCAAATCGATTTCTCCAGCCATGCGATGCAGGTGAGCGCGTAAAGCCTTATACGGAAGCTGTCGTTCATATTGTCGTTTCTATGAGTATGGTTCATGAATCAGCATAGGGCCGGGAAGCCCCATTGTTGGGAAGCTTCCCGGCCCTATGCCTGAATTCCTGCGGTGATGAATCAGCCGCGGGCCTTGGCGTAGGCTTCGTATACGGCTTCGGTCGGTTCGCCGGTCTCCACGCCGTCGATGGTGAGTTGCCATGCCGGAGGCTCG
>ERZ791574.940-NODE-940-length-17935-cov-3.244519_pt1 | contig 17935 bp, 16 predicted proteins | sample MGYA00433098_ERZ791574 | MGnify/ENA primary metagenome ERZ791574 (study PRJEB30046, sample SAMN00791933) | human gut metagenome | study: EMG produced TPA metagenomics assembly of the A metagenome-wide association study of gut microbiota in type 2... | reverse complement strand
GTCAGTCCAGAAACTTGTGCTTTAAGGCTCTCAAGCTGATCCATAGTGTTAGAACTTACACGAGCATATAGAGGACAACGTGTTTCATAGGCTCATTTGTATTAGCCGGAATCAATCTCACTTTACCAGGCATAAACACCTCTTCTTTCTGAAATAGCCTAATTATGATTCGATATATCTTTGAATGATTATTAGCCTATTTCTACTTTCACTTTTCCATAAATCACAAGTAAACACTTCTGTATAATCGACCCAATCTCAATAGTTCAGTCTATCCAACTGTAAAAACGTCAAGGTTTTATGCACTTTTGCAGGCATATTTCGTAGTCTAATTTTCAATTCTAAAAATCTCTAAAAGTCCCTTATTTCAAGCCTTTTTCACACTTTTACTTGTGTACTTTAGTCAACAGAACCACGCTCTCCACATGCGTGTCATTTTAAGACATATCCCCACAAATCAACAGAAAAAATATAATTATCTTTATAATATGAATAGCAGTAATCAATAACCTACTACATTTATCCTTAATGTTTAATCAAAAAATCTGACTTATTCTCTTCATAACTCTTAAGAATACTTATAAAATGATTGCTTTTAATTGCATCGTAGTTATTCATTTTCTTTAATTCTAAATAATTTTTCTTCGCAATTTCCATGCTGGTATGGCTTATGTAACATGCTGCATATTCACTAATAGATGGAACAGCCCAAAGATATTTCTCTGATTTTACTACTTTGTTATCTTCATCATATATAATCGATAATGTTAAGTAATAAATCGTAACCATACGCGTTTCTGCTATAGAACTTGCAAGCTTCACCTGAAATCTATCGACTTCATTTGCACCTATACTTTGTGAAACATTAAATACTTGTTGTTTCTCTTTCCCTAAAACCACATCATAAGTATGAGAGGATTCTACCAATTGATAATGGGTCATTTGCGGATTGATCATATTATAGTAATCTAATATATCGAATGATATCTCTTTTATATAGGCTACTTGGTCTCCAATGTTTCTCAATTTTATATCAACAATAAATTCTTTATCTTCATTTAAAGAGATATCTACTATTTTTATATTTGATTGTTGTTTTTCTTCTATAAGATTTGTAATTTGAAGAATGTTTCCATCCCCGATAACATTTTTATCTCCACTAACATTAAGATTTCCCTCACCACCTTTAGGATTTTTTGTTTTTAATATTGCAAAGAAAGCTGATATAATCCCGAGTTTGACAGTTGAAAAAGTAAAAAGTGCTAGAAAGCCTTTATTCAAGGTTTAATCTAGCACTTTCGTTTTTTTGAAATGTTGTATGTGATTTCTATTTTGAAATTTTTTTTACTATTTTGTTTAAATCACTTGGTCTATAGTACTTTCTGTTTAGTTGTAGCTCGAAACATCTTTCTAATGCATCTAATGCCTGACTTCCACTATAGATGGATTTGTAGTACATGTCATCCATATTTACTACATTCATATTTCGTAATGTTTTTATTAGGTTTGATGTTGTTACATGAGTTAAGTTGTCATCCAACTTGCACTCCATAAGCCTGTATATAAGTAGTGCAGTGTAGCAGATCAGGAAATGTGCACGTATTCTTTCTGGCTTTCTCAAGAATACTGGTCTTGCATCGAAATTAGTCTTCATGATTCTAAAACAGTCTTCGATTTTGTATCTATTTTGAGCTACTGCTAGGATGTCTTTGGCTGAATCGTCAAGGTTTGTTGCGACGGCATAGAATCCATCGTATTTTTCTTCTTCATGGATTTTATCCATATCCAACACATAATTAGCTGTATCAGATGATGTGTTCTTAAGGAATCGACGTATATCGTTGGGCCCTTTTTTTATCTTTTCAGGATCTTTAAGTCTTAATAACTTTTTAGCACGTTCAAGCTGTCTTTCGCGGATAGTCCTTTGGTATTCCATCATCTTTCTAGAGAAAGTGACAATGATATATTGGTGTAATGTTCCTTTGGCTTTTACTTTTTTTGTTCGACCGTTCTTATATACTTTTTCTTCATAAAGTCCTGTATCCATGGCCGTGTTGGCGGGAATCACTTTATAGGCAAAATCATTGTATAGACTTAGATTGTTTGCGTCTTTTTTATCAAATGTTCGCATTTCTTTCAATGTGATCGCATCGTCATTTGACAATAGACGGTAGTTTGAATTGTTGAATACGATATCTTTGATCTCTTGTCCAAGTTTTTTTACTGACTGTGTAACGATATAGGCTCTACCACCCATATCGTTGAATTTACGGATATTGTAGGATCCAAGTCCTGCATCCGCACAATATATGAACTTTTTGTTTCCGGTCATCTTTATAACTTCTTTTTCAAGTGGAACGGCAGTAAGCTGTTCATTTGTGTTTCCTGGATGAATACACATAGAAATAGGGATTCCACGGCTGTCCATGATAAGCCCCATTTCAACAATAGGAGATGTCTTGTTTTCCTTACTGATTCCGAACTGACGAAGTCCAAGAATAATTTCTCCAGTAACTTCGTCAATGATCTCCTCATCAGGCTTTTCTGTTTCAAAGAAATAGTTTGTACAGTCATAGTACATAACTGAAGTATCTCGTTTAACGATGTTTTCGGAATTGTCAAAAAGATGTTTTAAATATTTGTCACTGTTTCTGTCTAGAATATCCAAGAAACGAATCATATGTTGGTATTCAACCTGAGGTTTCTCATAGTATGTATCAAGTTTATCGTATGTTCCATATTTACTGGCAGGATCCAAAATCCTTGCATAGGTAAGAAACTGACAGATTTTATTACAGTCGTAGGTGATCTTTCGGTCAGAAGAAACTGATTTAAAAAAATCAGACAGATTCAATTTGGCATAGATATCCTTAAGATACAGATATCCAATGTTCAAACTAGTAGAATTCGAACAAGGAGAATCTGTAGAAGGGATTCTTTCATTAAAGTCCATAGTAACAATGAATTCAGATCTGCCAGAACGATATTCCTCATTCATTTTTTTTACTTCGTTTTTAGCGTATTCCAAGGGATTATCCGTAATAAGAAGAAGTTCGGAATGTTTACCTAATCTTTTGATATTTTTGGTTGTCGTTTTTTTACCATTTCTAAATCCCTGCTGAATATAGTAAGTAGGATCTTTAAGTCGTTTATCATAATACAGTTTCATAGAAGCAGCCATCCTTTACAACTATTATATCACAATTACAACACATACAACAGTAAAAAATAAAAATTTGACGAAAAAAAAGCCGTACATAAACGACATTTGGCTATTTTGGCTATGAGCAAGTGTTAAACTCCCGTTATATACCTTAAAATATTTATGTATTTGCGTATGCACTTTCATTTGCTTTGACTTTGCACACATAACATACGATAATATACATAATGGAGAAAAAACATGAATTACGAAAAAGAATATAATTTTGTGGTTAATTTTTTAAACAAACTAAACATTCAAACCACTCTTTTTAATATAGATGAAGATGAAGCCCCTAAATTTGATTTAGGGCTAAGAGAAACAATATATGATAAGGATATTTATAAAAAGTTTTTTAGCTCTTTTCCTTCTACAGGCAAGCCAAATACGATTTATCACATAAACGATAAATTTTTATGTCAATATTTCGTTATTCAACTTCCTAATAATCCTGGCGCTTATTTTATGGCTGGTCCCTATACAGATTTCATATTAACGGATGAAGTCCTTTTAAAATTAGCTGATCAATATAATTTTTCCCCTCAAATTTTTGCACAATTAAAAAAATATTATACAAGAATCCCTTTCATTAAAGACAAAGAATACTTATTATCTTTATTTATGGCTTTCGGTGAATCTTTATGGGATGGCGTTGATAATTATTCGATTGAAAAAGTAAATCCAAATACATTTGACTATTACGATCCTGCAACAAACAATGAAAAGGTAAAAAAAGAAAGTCCCATTCTTGTGATGAATACATTAGAAGCAAGATATAAAAAAGAAAATGACCTTTTTCAAGCTGTTTCAAAAGGATTGATGCATAAAGCTGAACTCTATATGCTTAACAATCGTATCTCCACTATGGAGACACGATTAAACGATCCAATTCGTGATATTAAAAACTATACAATTATTTTAAAGACAGTTTTAAGACTAGCGGCTGAACAAGGCAAAGTACATCCTATCTACATCGATGCTCTTTCAAGTCAGTTTGCCAAACAAATCGAAGCTATAACTTCCATTCAAAGTGGATTACAGCTACAGATGGATATGGTGAAAGAATATTGTTTATTAGTCAAAAAACATAGCAGCAACAACTATTCTTTACCTATTCAAAGAGTCATCACATATATTGATACGGATTTAACAGCGGACCTTAGTTTAAAAGCACTCTCAGACTCATTAAATATAAATTCAAGTTACTTATCTACATTGTTTAAAAAAGAAACGGGCATGACACTTACAAACTATGTCAATAAAAAAAGAATTGAACATGCCGTCTATCTACTTAGTTCAACAGATATGCAGATTCAAAACATTGCCCAATATTGTGGTATTCCTGATGTAAATTACTTTACCAAGATTTTTAAGAAAGTAATGAACAAAACACCAAGTGAATTCAAAGATAAAATTCGATGAAAAAAACGTACTTCACACTACCAAGAAGTACGTTTTCTCTTAACATATTATTATTTTACGGCAAAGCCAAAATAACGGACTGCATTATTATATGAAATCCCCTTAACAATCTTTTCTAAAGCTTTATAATCGGCTGGATATTCACCATTTTCTACCCAATTTCCTAATAATTCACAAAAAATACGGCGGAAATACTCATGACGTGTATACGACAAAAAACTACGTGAATCTGTCAACATACCGACAAAGTTTGATAATAAGCCAAGATTTGCCAGAGACGTCATTTGATCTGTCATACCTGTTTTGTGGTCATTAAACCACCATGCAGAGCCTTGTTGAATCTTTCCAATGTTGCTAGAATCTTGGAAGCAACCAATAATTGTGCCAATGGCCGCATTATCCATTGGATTTAAAGAATATAGAATTGTTTTAGGCAACTCATCCGTGATCGCAAGTGCATTTAGATAATCTGCCATTTCACTTGAAGGTGCAAAGTTATTGATACAATCAATACCTGCATCTGGACCTAACTTATTAAATACAGCCTTGTTGTTGTCACGCTTAACACCATAGTGTAGTTGCATCACCCAATTCTTCTTATTGTATTCTTTACCTAAAGTCACCATAAATGCAGTTTTAAACACTAACTCTTCCTCATGCGTAATAGACTCACCATTGAAACGCTTCGCAAAGATTTCCTCAACCGTTTCAAGCGATGCTGGTTTATACATTACATACTCTAATCCATGATCACTTACACAACATCCATTGGCTTCAAAGAAATCCATTCGATTCTTTAGAGCTTTAATCAATGTTTCAAAACTATGGATTTCAATTCCACTTACTGAACTTAAACGAGTTAAGTACTCCAAGTAGTCTGGCTTTTCTAAACTCATAGCTTTATCTGGACGCCATGCTGGAAGAACTTTAACATCAAAAGAGTCATCTTCAGCTATCTTTTTATGCCATTCTAAAGAGTCTGCCGGATCATCTGTAGTACATAATAATTTAACATTCGAGTTTTGAATTAAACTACGCGCACTCATACCCTTCAATTTTTCATTACATAAATTCCATACTTCTTCCGCTGTATCGCCATTTAAGTAACCTTCATAACCAAAATATTTTTTAAGCTCTAAATGAGACCAATGATATAAAGGGTTGCCAATCGCCATTTCCAATGTTTCGGCCCACTTTTGGAATTTTTGACGATCCGATGCATTTCCTGTAATATATTTTTCCTCTACACCATTCGAGCGCATTTGACGCCATTTATAGTGATCCCCACCAAGCCATACTTGTGTTATATTTTCAAACTGACGATCCTCATAAATTTCTTTTGGATCCAAGTGACAATGATAGTCAATAATTGGCATATTTTCAGCGTATTCATGATACAACTTTTGTGCGATTGGCGTAGATAATAAGAAATCTTTATCCATAAATTGTTTCATATAAAATTCCTTCCTTCTAACTTACATATCCCATTAAACCAGGTAACCATAGACTCAATTGTGGTATATATGTAACTAACATCAATACAACAATAATAGCGAAGAAATATGGTAATAAGTGTTTAAATACAGTTTCAATCTTAACGCCTCCGACTTTAACTCCGACAAACAGCGTCGTTCCTACTGGAGGAGTAATTGTTCCAATACACAAGTTGAAGATCAACATAATACCAAAGTGAATTGTATTCATACCTAATGCAGTACATACTGGCAAGAAGATTGGTGTAAAGATCAATGTAGCTGGTGTCATATCCATAAATGTACCAACTACCAATAAGATAATGTTAATCATTAATAGGATGACGTATTTATTGCTTGAAATTGATAATAATCCATTTGAAACCATTGTAGGAATGTTTGTGAAAGCCATAACCCAAGACATGATACTAGAAACACCAATCAAGAAAATAATGATACCTGTCATTTCTGCACTTGATCTAAAGATTTCTGGTAAATCTTTCCATTTCATTGATTTGTATCCATAAATAGAAAGCAATAATGAGTATACAACGGCAACAACACTACCTTCAGTTGCGGTAAAGACTCCGGCAATGATACCACCAATGACAATAACGATTAATAATAAACATGGTAAAGCTTGAATAAATGCATTAAATTTTTCTTTTCCAGTTAATTTCGTCTGACTTCTATATCCAGCTTTCTTTGCGTAGATATATACAACAAGCATACAAGCCGATGCCCATAAAGCACCTGGAATATATCCAGCCATAAATAAGGCAGCCACACTTGTACCACCAGACACCAATGAGAATGTGATCATTACATTTGATGGTGGAATCAATAATCCTGTTGGGGCTGTGGCAATATTGGCTGCAGCAGAGAAGTTAGGATCATACCCCTCATCTTTTTCAATTGGACCAATGATAGATCCCATGGCACTTGCGGCAGCAGTTCCTGAACCTGAAATAGCTCCAAATAAAGCATTTGCCAAAATATTTGTCTGAGCTAAACCACCTGGTGTTCTTCCCGTAACAATTTTAGCTAAGTTGATCAAACGAATCGCAATACCACCTTTATTCATAATATTTCCCGCAAGAATAAAGAATGGAATGGCCAACAAACTAAATACACTGATTCCTGAGAAAATTCTTTGTGCACCTGTAACTACAGCTACATTTAGATCCATGACTGGTAAAATTGCACAAACACTACTAATTCCTAATGCCACGGCAATGGGAACACCTGCAATAAGCATAATCACTAACAATACTAAAATAATTAATCCTGATAAAACTGATAAACTCATGCTTATTCACCCTTTCCTTTCGCCAAATCAATAATATTCATAATGCCATAAATGACAATTAGAATGCCTGATAAAGGAATGATTGTATAGATCAATCCCATACTTACGCCTAATGACGCTGTGATTTGAGTCATTGTTAGTTTCATGATAGAAATTCCACCATACACCATAACGACAAGGGCGAATAAAATAATTAATAATTCAATAGCGATTTCCAATACTTTCTTTTTTTGTCCTGTTACTTTATCGGCTAAGAATCCCATACGCATGTGATCTCTTTTACCAAATACTAAAGCTGTTGAAAGTAAAGCCATCCATGTAAAACTGTAAGTCAATAATTCTTCGGATACTGTACTTGGATTATTAAAGAAGTAACGAACTACGATTTGATATGTACCTACAACTACCATTACGGCAAATACAAATACACATGCCCATCCAAGAATAGTGTTAATTGCGTTTCTTAATTTTTCCATATTATTCACCATCCTTGCCTTCGTATTTTTTGTTTACTTTTTGAATATGATCATAAATAGGTTTTGCCTGTGCATTGTCCTTTAAGATAGATTCTTGAACACCCTTTACCTTCTTTTGGAAAGCTAAAACATCGACATCAATGAATTTAACACCCATTTGTTCTTGCGCAATCTTCTTAGCTTCTTTAACTTGCACATCCCATTGTTTACATTCTTCTTCATTTGATAATTCAGCCGCCTTATAGAATACTTTTCTTTCTTCTTTAGACAAACCATTCAAGAAACTCAAGTTTCCAATCAACAAATCCGGAATCATCTGGTGCTTGTTGTAAGAGAAATATTTTGCAACTTCACCATGCTTGTTTGATGTTAATGCTAATTCGTTATTTTCAGCACCATCAATGACACCTTGTTGAATAGCCGTATATACTTCACCAAAACTCATTGGACTGGCTGCAGCACCAAAGGCTTGACACATTGCTACACTGGCAGGACTTTGTTGAACACGGATTTTTAATCCTTTCATATCGTCTGGTGAATCAATTTCTTTTTTCGCATAGAAGTTACGCGTTCCTGCATTATACCAAGTTAAAGCTCTAAAACCTTGTTCATCTGTACTTGAGAAGATCTTATTCATATAGTCCGTATCATTCATAACTTCATGATAGGCATCTTCTGAAGTAAATAAATATGGCATAGAGAAAATTTCATACACACTCGCAAATGTTTCTAGGTTTGCAGTACCAACAATTGTAAAATCAATAGCTCCTGTTTGCGTTAACTCAATTGCTTTTTGGGCAGCACCTAAAATTTCATTAGGGAAAATTTGTACTTCATATTTATCCCCTAATTCTTTTTCAACATATTCTTTAAACTTTAATAATCCCAGATACTCCGGGTGCGTTTCCGACTGCATTGTCGCAACACGAACGATACGTTTCCCGTTTGTAACTGAAGAACAACCTGTTGCACTTACCATAAACACAAGACACATAAGTGCTCCAAGTACTTTTTTAATCAACTTCACAGTAATCCTCCTAATATTTAGAACTGTGTTGTATTTCGCTTAATAAATTTACATGGAATCTCCATTTTTTGTCGAACTGATTTTCCCGCAAGAACTTTAATAAGCGAATCAACCGCAATTTCACTTAACTCTTCTTCTTGTGAATCAATAGAACTCATTTCCGGATGGCAACAAACACATAGTTCTGAGTTGTTGAATCCAACGACATTGACATCTTCAGGAATCGACTTATTGATTTGATGCACATATTTAAGTGCACCAACAGCCATCGCATCATCGCTGGCAATGACAGCATCAAAATCCAACTTTTTCTTTGCCAATAAATCTCTTGCCTTCAATACGTTATTTGGCATAAACACCTTGTACTCTTCACGTACTTTTAAACCATTATCAATCAGTGCATCTTGATATCCCTCTAATTTTTTCGTTGTGCTGTACGAATTGGCATCATACAAAAACACAATTTTCTTCCTTCCTGCTTCGATTAGATTACATACAGTATCATAAACAGCTTTATAATTATCTGTTAAAACACAATATACACCTGGCACTCGAACATAGCCATTCATGAGTACCACTGGAACTTTTTGGGCAGCATCCTGTAGGTATTGAATATCATTCTGTCCACAATCTCCTGCATAATGTGAACCAACTAATATCATCGCATCGATTCTTCGATCCAATAATATTTTTACAGCTTCTACTTTTCCTTCATAATCAAAGCCACTACACATCAAAATTGAGTCATATCCATACTTGCGTAAATTCTTTTCTAAATACGCAATAGCACTTGCCATATAACGATCGGATACATCTGGGCAAACCAAGCCAACTGTTTTAACTGAATTTAAGCCTAAACCTCTCGCAAACACATTCGGTGTGTAATCATACTCATTCATAACGTCCCAGACTTTCTTTTTTGTCTTTTCTGAGACTTTAGGACTGTTATTAATTACTCGCGATACAGTCGCAATAGATACACCCGATAACTTGGCAATGTCATAAATGTTCATAATTGTTTCACTCCTCAACCCCATTTCTTTACGTTGAGAATTGTAAGTACTTACATCACATTTCTTATTGTAATGATATGTATTTCATAAGTCAAGTACTTCTTTGTAATCGTTTTCTCACGTATAAATAAAGGGATTATTCATCTTCCCCTATATTTTACCAAAAAAAGTTGTGAAACATACATATTTGTAAAATTTTAAAACTTTCCTATTGATTTATTCAAAAAACAGGGTTATTCTGTGTAAGTACTTACATCAAACATTTAAATTATAGACAGGAGGTAGAAATGGTGCAAAAGTTTATAAAGATTCATTCTAACGACTTGGTAGCTGTTGCACTATGTCCTTTAGAAAAAGGGACAGTATGTAATGTCGATGGACAAGAGGTTACACTTATTGAAGATATTGCCCAAGGACATAAATTTGCGTTGAAAGATATTAAAAAAGATCAACCTATTATTAAATATGGATATCCTATTGGTATCGCAAAGGAAGATATCAAGCAAGGAAGCTGGATTCATACACACAATATGAAAACTGGCTTAAATGATTTATTAACTTATTCTTATCATCGTAATGTGCAAGAACTAGAACCTAGTGAAAAACGAACATTCATGGGTTATCGCAGAAAGAACGGTAAAGTGGGTGTTCGTAATGAAATTTGGATCATCCCTACTGTTGGCTGCATGAACAATGTTGCTACGTCTATCGAAAGACAAGCCCAGAAATATGTAAAGGGTAACGTAGAAGCCATTTGTACGTTTACACATCCATATGGATGTTCTCAAATGGGTGATGACCAAGAAAACACTCGTACAATTCTCGCCGATTTAATTCAACACCCAAATGCTGGTGGTGTTTTGGTCTTAGGTTTAGGTTGTGAAAACTCAAATATTGATGTTTTGAAGAACTATTTAAAGGATTATGATACAGATCGTGTTAAGTTCTTAGTTGCTCAAGAACATGAAGATGAAATTCAAGATTCGCTAGATATCATCGCTGATTTAGCCGATATTGTAAGCCAAGACAAAAGAGAAGAAATTGATGCGAGCGAATTGATCATTGGTATGAAGTGTGGTGGTTCAGATGGACTCTCTGGAATTAGTGCCAACCCTACAGTAGGAGGTTTTTCTGACTTATTGATTTCCAAAGGTGGAACAACCATCTTAACCGAAGTGCCAGAAATGTTTGGCGCTGAAACTATTTTAATGGATCGTTGTGAAAACAAGGAATTATTTAATGAAACCGTGGATTTGATCAACAACTTCAAAGAATACTTTAAATCGCATCATCAAACAATTTATGAAAACCCTTCTCCAGGAAACAAAAAGGGTGGAATTTCAACTTTGGAAGATAAATCTTTAGGTTGTACACAAAAGTCTGGTAAAGCCCCAGTCGTCGGTGTTTTACAATATGGACAATGTGTAAAGAACAAAGGCTTAAATTTATTAAGTGCTCCAGGCAATGATTTAGTTGCCGCAACCGCATTAGCTGCAAGTGGAGCTCATATCGTATTATTTACAACAGGAAGAGGCACTCCTTTTGCTAGCCCAGTTCCTACAGTAAAAATTTCAAGTAACTCTAGATTATACGCAAACAAGAAAAACTGGATTGATTTTAACTGTGGTGAATTAGTGGAAGGTGTAAGCTTAGATACTTTATCCAATGATTTATTTGAATATGTATTAAGTGTCGCAAGTGGTAAAAAAGTAAAGAGTGAAGAGGCCGGCTTCCATGACATGGCTATATTTAAACAAGGCGTTACTCTATAACGGGAAAGGAATAATAACAATGGAAAAATTAAGTTATAAAACTTTAGAAGATATTGGATATGATGGTTATCTATTAAAGGATGCGAAAGAAAAAGTTCTTCAATTTGGTGAAGGAAATTTCTTAAGAGCTTTCGTAGACTATTGGTTTGATTTGGCAAACGAAAAAGCAGATTGGAATGGTAAATGCTGCTTAGTTCAACCAATTGCACCAGGTCTTGCCGAAATGATCAATGAACAAGATGGATTATACACATTGCACTTAAGAGGTAGTGTGAATGGAGAAAAAGTTGATGATAAACGAATCATTTCAAGTGTCAGTCGTTGTTTAAATCCTTACCAAGAAGAAGGATTTAACGAAATGATGAAAGTTGCCGCAAGCGACGATCTAGAAATCATTGTTTCAAACACAACAGAAGCTGGTATCCACTACGATCCTTCATGTCAATTTGAAGATAAACCAGCCGCAAGTTTTCCTGGTAAATTAACGCAAGTTTTATACCACCGATACAAAAACAACAAACCAGGTATCTTAATGTTAGCTTGCGAGTTGATTGACAATAATGGTAAAGAATTATTAAAGTGTGTTAACCAATATATTGAACAATGGAATCTTGAAGAAGGATTCAAAAAATATGTAAATGAAGAATGCACATTCTGCGGTTCATTAGTAGACCGTATTGTCCCAGGTCGTATCCGCGATCCACAAGAAGTAGCTCGTCTAGAAGAAGAAAATCACTATGTAGATCCATTAACTGATGTTGGTGAAGTATTCGGTTTATGGGTCATTGAAGGCGATGAAAAATTAAATGATGTATTACCATTTAAAAAAGCAGACCTAATCGACAAAGTATTTGTAACTCCGGACATGTCACCATACAAAAAGAGAAAAGTACGTATCTTAAATGGTGCTCACACTGGATTTGTACTAGGTGCTTATTTAGCAGGTCAAAACATCGTTCGTGATTGTATGCATGATGAAGTCATCAAAGGCTTTATGAACAAAATGTTGTATGATGAAGTCATCCCAACTCTTACATTAGATAAAAACGATTTATTAAACTTTGCGAAAGCCGTATCCGACCGTTTCAACAACCCATTTGTTGATCACGAATTAATGAGCATTTCATTAAATTCCACTTCAAAATGGAAAGCACGTGTTATGCCTAGTTTCTTAGGATATATCGACAAACACCATGCGCTTCCAAAATGTATTACGACAAGTTTTGCGTTCTACATTCAATTCTATAGAGGATATGAACTTACAGATGCTGGTTTAGTGGCAAAACGTCCTGCAGGAAATACTTACACAATCAGTGATGATCGTGACATTCTAGAATTCTACTATAACCACAAAGATGATTCTGTAAAAGATTTAGTTCATGCGGTATGTACAAACACTTCATTCTGGGGACAAGACTTAACTCAAATTGCTGGATTTGAAGATGCCGTAGTTCAAACTTTAACTGAAATTGAAGAAAAAGGTACTTACGAAGTCATGAAAGAATGTTTATAAGAGGGGTCAAACAATGAATAACGTATTAGAAAAAATTTCAAAAATCGGGATTTTACCCGTCGTTGTATTAGAAGACGCAAAAGACGCAAAACCATTGGCACAAGCTTTATGTGCTGGTGGTCTTCCATGTGCTGAAGTTACATTTAGAACAGCTGCTGCCAAAGAATCGATTGCCATCATGCGTAAAGAATTCCCTGAAATGTTAGTGGGAGCTGGAACTGTATTAACTGTTGAACAAGTGGATGAAGCATTAGAAGCTGGGGCTCAATTTATCATCAGTCCAGGCTTTGATGAAGATGTAGTAAAACACTGTATCGAAAAGAATGTGCCAGTAACTCCAGGAACATGTACACCTAGTGATGTACAAAAATGTTACAGATTAGGTTTGGATGTAGTAAAATTCTTCCCTGCTGAAGCTGCAGGTGGATTAAAGATGATCAAATCGATTGCCGCTCCATATACACAAATGAAATTCATTCCTACTGGTGGAATCAACGCGAACAATATGAAAGACTACTTAGAATACGACCGTATCTTAGCCATTGGTGGAAGCTGGATGGTGAAAGGCAATCTAATCAAGAATGGTGAATTTAACAAAATCGAAGCTATGACTCAGGAAGCTGTAGCCAAATTAAAGGAGGTTCGCTAGAATGAAACAAAAAGTCGTTACTTTCGGTGAAATCATGTTACGTCTAGCACCCGAAGGATATTATCGCTTTGTACAAGCTGATACTTTTGGAGCTACTTATGGTGGTGGAGAAGCCAATGTAGCTGTTTCTTTAGCTAACTATGGTTTTGATGCCAAATTCGTAACTCGTCTTCCAAATCATGAAATTGGCCAGTGTGCCATCAATTCATTACGCAAATATGGTGTAGACACATCTTATATTGCTCGTGGTGGAGACCGTATTGGTATCTACTATCTAGAAAAAGGGGCTAGCCAACGTCCTAGTAAAGTTATCTATGATCGTGCAGGCTCTAGTATTTATACAGCTACAAGTGCAGATTTTAACTGGGATGAAATCTTTAAAGACTGTGCTTGGTTCCATATTACAGGTATTACACCTGCTTTATGTGACAATGTAGCTGAACTTACAATAGAAGCTTGTAAGAAAGCAAAGGAGCATGGTGTAAAAATCTCATGTGACTTGAACTATCGTAACAAGCTATGGTCAAAAGAAAAGGCCGGTGAAGTCATGGCTAAGATCTGTGAATATGTCGATGTATGTATTGCCAATGAAGAAGATGCAGCCGATGTATTTGGAATCAAGGCCAGTGATACAGATGTAACAAGTGGTGAAGTCAATCGCGAAGGATATAAGGAAGTAGCTAGTGAATTGACAAAACGCTTTGGATTTGAAAAAGTAGCCATCACATTAAGAGAGTCAATCAATGCCAATATCAACAACTGGTCAGCTATGTTGTATGATGGAAAAGATTACTATTTCTCAAAGAGATACAACATGCAGATTGTAGATCGTGTAGGTGGTGGAGACAGCTTTGGAGCTGGATTGATTGCCGCAAGCCTAGAAGGATATGATCCTCAGGCAACCATTGAATTTGCGGTAGCCGCAAGTTGCTTAAAACACTCTATCGAAGGTGATTTCAACATGGTGAGCATGGATGAAGTGTTGAAGTTAGCTGGTGGAGACGGTTCAGGCCGCGTTCAAAGATAAATAGAAAGAAGAGTAAGAATATGTTTGAAATGAAAGATTTCTCATTAGAGGGAAAAGTTGCCTTAATTACTGGGGCAAGTTATGGTATTGGCTTTGCGATTGCGACAGCTTACGCAAAAGCAGGAGCTACAATTGTATTTAATGATATTAAACAAGAATTAGTAGATAAAGGTTTAGCTGCTTATCAAGAAGCGGGCATCGAAGCTCATGGATATGTTTGTGATGTCACAGATGAAGATGCAGTCAATGCGTTTGTGGCAAAAGTAGAAGAAGAAGTAGGAACAATTGATATTTTGGTTAACAACGCAGGAATTATTAAACGTATTCCTATGTTGGAAATGAGCGCAAAAGATTTCCGTCAAGTCAAGGTTGTCGATGTTGACCTGAATGCTCCGTTCATCATGGCAAAAGCTGTCCTTCCGGGCATGATGAAAAAGAAAGCCGGAAAGATCATCAACATCTGCTCCATGATGTCTGAACTTGGACGTGAGACCGTATCTGCTTATGCAGCAGCTAAAGGTGGATTAAAAATGTTAACACGTAACATTTGTAGTGAATATGGAGAATACAATATCCAATGCAATGGTATTGGTCCAGGATATATCGCAACACCTCAAACAGCTCCATTACGTGAAAAACAACCAGATGGTTCAAGACATCCATTTGATCAATTTATCGTAAGTAAAACTCCAGCTGCTCGTTGGGGAGAACCACAAGATTTAATGGGTCCAGCTGTATTCTTGGCAAGTGATGCAAGTAACTTTGTCAATGGACACGTATTGTATGTAGATGGTGGTATCTTAGCTTATATTGGAAAACAACCAGAATAGAAAAGGAAGGGTCGAATATATGAAAATCGCATTAATTAACGAAAACTCTCAAGCTGCAAAAAATGCACAAATCTATGAAGTATTGAATGAAGAAGCTCAAAAAGCAGGACACACTGTATTCAACTACGGTATGTATTCTGCAGAAGATGATGTTCAATTAACATATGTAAAAAATGGTTTATTAGCATCTATCTTATTAACTACGAAAGCTGTTGACTTTGTTGTAACAGGATGTGGAACAGGACAAGGAGCAATGCTTGCTTGTAACTCATTCCCTAACGTATTGTGTGGACACATCACAGATGCTGTTGACGCTTACTTGTTTGGACAAGTAAATGATGGAAACTGTATCGCTATGCCTTTTGCGCAAGGATTTGGATGGGGTGCAGAAATCAACCTACACTATACTTTTGAAAAATTATTCTCAGAAACATTTGGTGGTGGTTACCCTAAAGAACGTCGTGAACCAGAACAACGTAATAAAAAGATCTTAGATCAAGTTAAAACTGTGACTCACCGTCCATTAATTGAAATCTTAAAAGAAATTGATCAAGACTTCTTGAAAGAAACGATTGCAGGTGATCACTTCGCAGAATATTTCTATCCAAACTGCCAAGATGATGAAATCGCAAACTATTTAAAATCACTATAATAATTAAAAGTAAATTCTCTCCTTTAAGCAAATGAGTTTGACGGGAACTCATTCGTGTCATTGATTCATAATATAGGCCTCCTACATAAAATGGAGGCTTTTCTTGGTATAAGAAAAGCTGTGGACTAAGCGACGTTAAAATCACTTTCTGTCTCACAGCTTTTTCTTTCTTTTACTATGAATGGTAAATGGAATAGGCTAAGTCCAATCACTCCAAGCATGATGACTCTAAATAAATAGATATAGTATCCATGATTTAGATTAAGGAATGGAAGTCCTTCTAATGGTGGTCTTACAATAAACATAAAGTTTGTATCATAGACTGCCAAAATAGAATTCATATATAGGTTAAAAATCAATAACGCAAATAATACGACTAAATTGTCTTTAAATGCCTGCATACCTAGGTTTGCATGTTTGAAACGAATCAAATATAAAGAAAACCATGTTAATGCTGCATGATACATGAAACATTGATATACATTGGCTACATTAAATTCAACGCCATACGTTGGAATCAAGATTGCCGCGATTCCTCCGCAAGTACCGACAACCGCAAAGAAGTTGATCATTTTTTGTTTTAGTGGACCATCCTTTCCAAAAGTAATGTAGGCCGCAATAAACAATAAGATACTGCAGATATGGAATGGAAGGGATTGCGGATTTAAGTGCATTCCTCCATGTACGCTAGGGATCATATCTGACATCATTTTTGTAGTTTCGCTAAGTAAACATATAAACATAAAGAAGTAACAAGCATTTTGTAGTGTGAAATCTTCTTTTTTCGCATAGTGATTCATAATTAGAATGAATAGAATACAAATTCCTATCCATATAAAGTGTTTTGTAGTAAACATATGCCCTCTCCTTGTAGTTCACAGATTATACCATTCAAAACATAAGTAAACAATGATAAAATTCTTAAACTTATCTTAAATTAAGTGATATACTATGTCGTTAGTGAGGTTTTTATGAAGAGAATTGATTTTGAGAATGATACAGTGACAAAAAATATTATAAATGCTGCTTTCCCTTTATTGGTGGCACAAATTATGAGTTTGTTATATAACGTTGTGGACCGTATCTATATTGCTCGAATTCCTAGTATTGGAACATACGCATTGGGTGCAATTGGCTTATGTTTTCCTTTAATTGTGATAATAAATGCATTCGCAAATCTATTTGGCAGTGGAGGAGCTCCACTATTCTCCATTAGTCGTGGAGAAAAGAATAGTACAAAGGCAAACTTAGTCATGAATACATCCTTCACGATGTTAGTATTGTGCTCGATTGTTTTAATGATTGTTCTTTATCCTTTGTTGAAGCCAATATTAACCTTATTTGGAACATCTACATCTGCCATGAAATATGCCTATCCATATATGATGATTTATCTAATAGGAACACTACCTTCCATGCTTACTTTGGGTATGAATCCATTTATCAATGCACAAGGCTATTCAACGGCAGGTATGTTTTCGGTTTTGATTGGTGCCATTATGAATTTAGTGCTAGACCCAATATTTATTTTCCTGTTTGGACTTGGCATTCAAGGTGCTGCCATCGCAACT
>ERZ791574.934-NODE-934-length-18016-cov-8.636490_pt1 | contig 18016 bp, 7 predicted proteins | sample MGYA00433098_ERZ791574 | MGnify/ENA primary metagenome ERZ791574 (study PRJEB30046, sample SAMN00791933) | human gut metagenome | study: EMG produced TPA metagenomics assembly of the A metagenome-wide association study of gut microbiota in type 2... | reverse complement strand
GCGGACTGTTAATCCGTATGTCACTGGTTCGAGTCCAGTCAGAGGAGCCAAATTCTAAAAATTCGCTTTTTTAGCGCAATGTCACTGACCTTAGTTGAACATTGTTTTTTAACGGATAGCGGGTTTTTAACATCTTAAGCGCCCTCGACCTTTATGGTTGAGGGCGTTTTGCTATGAACGCCATCACCATTTTCCCCTCGATTATAAAACTTGAGTTATTCAGTAGTCTCCCCTCTTGCAACTCACACCCAAAACTGCCTAACGAAAAGTTATTAATTTTCAATCATATTGCTATCAGGATTTACATTTTTTCGCTGTGCTAGAAAGGGCGCATTTATGTTAGCTCGTTCAGGGAAGGTAAGCATGGCTACGAAGAAGAGAAGTGGAGAAGAAATAAATGACCGACAAATCTTATGCGGGATGGGAATTAAACTACGCCGCTTAACTGCGGGTATCTGTCTGATAACTCAACTTGCGTTCCCTATGGCTGCGGCAGCACAAGGTGTGGTAAACGCCGCAACCCAACAACCAGTTCCTGCACAAATTGCCATTGCAAATGCCAATACGGTGCCCTACACCCTTGGAGCGCTGGAATCGGCCCAAAGCGTTGCCGAACGTTTCGGTATTTCGGTGGCTGAGTTACGCAAACTCAACCAGTTTCGTACGTTTGCTCGAGGTTTTGATAATGTCCGCCAGGGTGATGAACTGGATGTCCCGGCACAAGTTAGTGAAAAAAAATTAACCCCGCCGCCGGGTAATAGCAGTGACAACCTCGAGCAACAGATAGCCAGTACTTCACAGCAAATCGGGTCTCTGCTCGCCGAAGATATGAACAGCGAGCAAGCGGCAAATATGGCGCGTGGATGGGCCTCTTCTCAGGCTTCAGGCGCAATGACAGACTGGTTAAGCCGCTTCGGTACCGCAAGAATCACGCTGGGCGTGGATGAAGATTTTAGCCTGAAGAACTCCCAGTTCGATTTTCTCCATCCGTGGTATGAAACGCCTGATAATCTCTTTTTCAGTCAGCATACTCTCCATCGTACTGACGAGCGTACGCAGATTAACAACGGCTTAGGTTGGCGTCATTTCACTCCCACATGGATGTCGGGCATCAACTTCTTTTTCGACCACGATCTTAGCCGTTACCACTCCCGCGCCGGCATTGGCGCGGAGTACTGGCGCGACTATCTAAAATTAAGCAGTAACGGCTATTTGCGACTGACCAACTGGCGCAGCGCACCTGAACTGGACAACGATTATGAAGCACGCCCGGCCAATGGCTGGGATGTACGCGCAGAAGGCTGGCTACCCGCCTGGCCGTACCTTGGCGGTAAACTGGTCTATGAACAGTATTATGGCGATGAAGTGGCCCTGTTCGATAAAGACGATCGGCAAAGTAATCCTCATGCCATAACCGCTGGACTTAACTATACCCCCTTCCCGCTGATGACCTTCAGCGCGGAGCAACGCCAGGGTAAACAGGGCGAAAATGACACCCGTTTTGCCGTCGATTTTACCTGGCAACCTGGCAGCGCAATGCAGAAACAGCTTGACCCGAATGAAGTCGCTGCACGGCGTAGCCTTGCAGGCAGCCGTTATGATCTGGTGGATCGCAACAACAACATCGTTCTGGAATATCGCAAAAAAGAACTGGTTCGCCTGACCCTGACAGACCCCGTGACAGGGAAGTCAGGAGAAGTGAAATCACTGGTTTCGTCGCTACAAACCAAATATGCCCTGAAAGGCTATAACGTCGAAGCCACCGCTCTGGAAGCTGCCGGTGGCAAAGTGGTCACAACGGGTAAAGATATTCTGGTTACCCTGCCGGCTTACCGGTTCACCAGTACGCCAGAAACCGATAACACCTGGCCGATTGAAGTCACCGCCGAAGATGTCAAAGGCAATTTGTCGAATCGTGAACAGAGCATGGTGGTCGTTCAGGCACCTACGCTAAGCCAGAAAGATTCCTCGGTATCGTTAAGTACCCAAACATTGAACGCGGATTCCCATTCAACCGCCACACTGACTTTTATTGCGCATGATGCAGCAGGTAATCCTGTTGTCGGGCTGGTGCTCTCGACGCGTCACGAAGGTGTTCAGGACATCACCCTTTCTGACTGGAAAGATAATGGTGACGGAAGCTATACCCAGATCCTGACCACAGGAGCGATGTCTGGCACGCTGACGCTGATGCCACAGCTGAACGGTGTGGATGCGGCTAAAGCCCCCGCCGTGGTGAATATCATTTCTGTTTCGTCATCCCGAACTCACTCGTCAATTAAGATTGATAAGGACCGTTATCTCTCCGGCAATCCTATCGAGGTGACGGTAGAACTGAGAGATGAAAATGACAAACCTGTTAAGGAGCAAAAACAGCAACTGAATACCGCAGTCAGCATCGACAACGTGAAACCTGGTGTCACTACAGACTGGAAAGAAACCGCAGATGGCGTCTATAAGGCAACCTATACCGCCTATACCAAAGGCAGTGGGCTTACTGCGAAGCTATTAATGCAAAACTGGAATGAAGATTTGCATACCGCTGGATTTATCATCGACGCCAACCCGCAGTCAGCGAAAATTGCGACATTATCTGCCAGCAATAATGGTGTGCTCGCCAATGAGAATGCAGCAAACACCGTCTCGGTCAATGTCGCTGATGAAGGAAGCAACCCAATCAATGATCATACCGTCACGTTTGCGGTATTAAGCGGATCGGCAACTTCCTTCAACAATCAAAACACCGCAAAAACGGATGTTAATGGTCTGGCGACTTTTGATCTGAAAAGTAGTAAGCAGGAAGACAACACGGTTGAAGTCACCCTTGAAAATGGCGTGAAACAAACGTTAATCGTCAGTTTTGTCGGCGACTCGAGTACCGCGCAGGTTGATCTGCAGAAGTCGAAAAATGAAGTGGTCGCTGACGGCAATGATAGCGCCACAATGACCGCGACAGTCCGGGATGCAAAAGGCAACCTGCTCAATGACGTCAAGGTCACTTTCAATGTTAATTCAGCAGAGGCGAAACTGAGCCAAACAGAAGTGAATAGCCACGACGGGATCGCCACAGCTACGCTGACCAGTTTGAAAAATGGTGATTATAGGGTTACGGCCTCTGTGAGCTCTGGTTCCCAGGCTAATCAACAGGTGAATTTTATCGGTGATCAAAGTACTGCTGCCCTGACCCTCAGTGTGCCTTCAGGTGATATCACCGTCACCAACACAGCTCCGCTACATATGACTGCAACCTTGCAGGATAAAAATGGCAACCCACTAAAAGATAAAGAAATCACCTTCTCTGTGCCAAACGACGTCGCAAGTCGGTTCTCGATTAGCAACAGCGGAAAAGGCATGACGGATAGCAACGGGACTGCAATCGCCTCCCTGACCGGCACGTTAGCGGGCACGCATATGATCACGGCTCGTCTGGCTAACAGCAATGTCAGCGATACACAGCCAATGACGTTTGTGGCGGATAAAGACAGAGCGGTTGTCGTTCTGCAAACATCGAAAGCGGAAATCATTGGGAATGGCGTGGATGAGACGACTCTGACAGCAACAGTGAAAGATCCTTTTGATAACGTGGTTAAAAATCTGTCAGTAGTCTTCCGCACCTCCCCCGCAGACACGCAACTGAGTCTGAACGCGCGTAATACTAATGAGAACGGTATTGCTGAAGTTACCCTTAAGGGCACGGTTTTGGGTGTTCATACAGCCGAAGCCACACTGCCTAACGGCAACAACGATACGAAGACAGTCAATATTGCGCCCGATACCAGCAACGCGCAGGTCACCCTGAACATCCCTGCTCAACAGGTGGTGACGAATAACAGCGACAGCGTGCAGCTGACGGCGACGGTGAAAGATCCGTCGAATCATCCGGTGGCGGGAATAACGGTGAACTTCACCATGCCACAGGACGTGGCGGCAAACTTTACCCTCGAAAATAACGGCATTGCCATCACCCAAGCCAATGGGGAAGCGCATGTCACGCTGAAAGGTAAAAAAGCGGGTACGCATACGGTTACCGCAACGCTGGGTAATAACAATACCAGTGATTCGCAGCCGGTAACGTTTGTGGCGGACAAAACCTCGGCTCAGGTTGTCCTGCAGATGTCAAAAGATGAGATCACAGGTAATGGCGTCGATAACGCAACGCTAACTGCAACGGTTAAAGATCAGTTCGACAATGAGGTGAATAATCTTCCGGTAACATTCAGCTCAGCCTCTTCAGGACTCACCCTGACCCCGGGAGTAAGTAATACCAATGAGTCTGGCATCGCGCAGGCCACTCTCGCAGGCGTTGCCTTTGGTGAGCAGACGGTCACTGCATCACTGGCTAATAATGGTGCCAGCGACAACAAAACTGTGCATTTTATTGGCGACACAGCGGCGGCAAAAATTATCGAGTTGACGCCTGTCCCAGACAGCATAATCGCCGGTACCCCGCAGAACAGCTCCGGCAGCGTCATCACCGCCACAGTCGTTGATAATAATGGCTTTCCGGTGAAAGGTGTGACTGTGAACTTCACCAGCAGAACAAACTCTGCCGAAATGACGAATGGCGGCCAAGCCGTAACGAACGAACAGGGTAAGGCTACCGTCACTTATACCAATACCCGCTCCTCGATAGAATCAGGAGCGAGACCGGATACCGTTGAGGCCAGTCTGGAAAATGGTAGCTCCACGCTTAGCACATCAATTAATGTCAACGCTGATGCGTCTACGGCACATCTCACCTTGCTACAGGCACTTTTTGATACAGTCTCCGCAGGCGACACTACCAATCTGTATATTGAGGTGAAGGATAATTACGGCAACGGTGTACCCCAGCAGGAGGTAACCCTCAGAGTATCACCAAGTGAAGGCGTGACCCCCAGTAATAACGCTATATATACTACCAACCACGACGGCAATTTTTACGCAAGCTTTACCGCTACAAAAGCCGGGGTTTATCAAGTGACGGCAACCCTCGAAAATGGCGATTCGATGCAACAAACAGTGACCTATGTGCCGAACGTCGCGAATGCTGAAATCACGCTGGCAGCCTCGAAGGATCCGGTGATTGCCGACAATAACGATCTCACGACACTAACAGCAACAGTCGCTGATACAGAGGGCAATGCGATAGCCAACACTGAAGTAACATTTACTCTGCCGGAAGATGTGAAGGCGAACTTCACGCTGAGCGATGGCGGTAAAGCGATTACTGATGCTGAAGGCAAAGCGAAAGTCACGCTGAAAGGTACAAAAGCAGGCGCTCATACTGTTACAGCATCGATGACTGGCGGTAAGAGTGAGCAGTTGGTGGTGAACTTTATTGCGGATACGCTCACTGCGCAGGTTAATCTTAACGTTACCGAGGACAATTTTATCGCTAATAACGTCGGGATGACCAGGCTGCAGGCAACAGTGACTGATGGAAACGGCAACCCGTTAGCCAATGAGGCGGTGACATTCACGCTACCGGCAGATGTGAGCGCAAGCTTTACTCTCGGACAAGGCGGTTCCGCCATTACTGATATCAACGGCAAGGCTGAAGTTACACTGAGCGGTACAAAATCCGGCACCTACCCCGTGACAGTTAGCGTGAACAATTATGGTGTCAGTGATACGAAACAGGTGACTTTGATTGCCGATGCTGGTACCGCAAAACTAGCCTCCTTAACCTCTGTATACTCATTCGTCGTCAGCACGACCGAGGGCGCGACCATGACTGCAAGCGTCACTGACGCTAACGGCAACCCGGTAGAAGGCATAAAAGTTAATTTCCGCGGAACCTCCGTCACGCTAAGCAGCACCAGCGTTGAAACGGATGATCGGGGTTTCGCTGAAATTCTTGTGACAAGCACCGAGGTCGGACTGAAAACAGTTTCAGCCTCTCTGGCAGATAAACCTACTGAAGTCATCTCGCGATTACTGAATGCAAAAGCAGATATTAATTCTGCAACGATTACCAGTCTGGAGATACCTGAAGGTCAGGTCATGGTCGCACAAGACGTAGCAGTTAAAGCTCACGTCAACGACCAGTTTGGCAATCCGATTCTTAATGAATCTGTAACATTCAGTGCAGAGCCACCAGAGCACATGACCATCAGCCAAAATATTGTCTCTACTGATACGCATGGTATAGCCGAGGTCACTATGACGCCCGAAAGAAACGGTTCGTATATGGTGAAAGCATCCCTGGCGAATGGATCCTCTTATGAGAAGGATCTGGTGGTAATCGATTAAAAACTGACACTCTCGGCGTCCAGCCCGCTTATCGGTGTCAATTCCCCAACAGGTGCAACTCTGACGGCAACGCTAACTTCTGCAAATGGCACTCCAGTGGAGGGTCAGGTCATCAACTTTAGCGTAACGCCAGAAGGTGCGACGTTAAGTGGCGGAAAAGTGGGAACCAACTCTTCAGGTCAGGCTCCAGTCGTTCTGACCAGCAATAAAGTCGGTACATATACGGTGACTGCATCGTTCCATAACGGCGTAACAATACAGACACAGACAACCGTGAAAGTCACTGGCAACTCAAGCACCGCCCATGTTGCTAGCTTTATCGCTGATCCATCGACTATCGCCGCCACCAACACTGATTTAAGTACCTTAAAGGCAACGGTTGAGGATGGCAGTGGTAACCTGATCGAAGGTCTCACTGTGTACTTCGCCTTAAAAAGCGGCTCTGCCACATTAACGTCATTAACAGCGGTGACCGATCAAAACGGAATCGCGACAACAAGCGTGAAAGGAGCGATGACAGGTAGCGTCACGGTAAGCGCAGTCACGACCGCTGGTGGAATGCAAACAGTAGATATAACGCTGGTGGCAGGCCCGGCAGACGCCTCAAAGTCAGTCCTTAAGAACAATCGGTCATCATTGAAAGGAGACTTTACCGATAGTGCTGAGCTACATCTTGTTCTGCACGATATATCAGGCAATCCGATCAAAGTTTCTGAAGGGCTGGAATTTGTGCAATCAGGTACTAACGTGCCCTATATGAAAATTAGCGCAATTGATTACAGTCAAAATATCAACGGTGATTACAAAGCCACCATTACAGGCGGCGGAGAGGGTATCGCAACGCTGATCCCTGTATTGAATGGTGTTCATCAAGCTGGTCTGAGTACCACAATACAATTCACTCGCGCAGAAGACAAAATAATGAGCGGTACAGTATCAGTCAATGGTACTGACCTACCGACAACTACATTCCCTTCGCAGGGGTTCACCGGGGCGTATTATCAGTTGAATAATGACAACTTTGCCCCAGGAAAAACGGCGGCTGATTATGAGTTTTCAAGCTCTGCCTCCTGGGTCGATGTTGATGCTACCGGTAAAGTGACATTTAAAAATGTCGGCAGCAATTGGGAAAGGATTACGGCGACGCCAAAATCAGGAGGCCCTAGCTATGTATACGAAATCCGTGTGAAGAGTTGGTGGGTGAACTCCGGCGATGCTTTCATGATATACAGCCTTGCTGAAAATTTTTGCAGTAGCAATGGCTACACACTTCCCCGTGCAGACCATTTAAACCATAGTCGTTCCCGAGGCATCGGGTCACTGTACAGTGAATGGGGAGATATGGGGCATTACACGACTGAAGCTGGTTTTCAATCAAATATGTATTGGTCATCTAGTCCCGCAAACTCAAGCGAACAATACGTAGTTTCCCTGGCAACAGGTGATCAAAGCGTATTTGAAAAGCTTGGGTTTGCTTATGCGACATGTTATAAAAACCTGTGATTTTCCGTTATAATTTCTTAAAGAGTGCTCCATTCGGAGCACTCTTTTTTACATTCCCTCTATAGAGCTTGCCCTTCTCTCACAGAAAATGAATAAATAAAACTGCTGCACCGCAAGAATCGCGTTCGATGTGACTATGATCGTATCCGGTGAGTACAGCTTTGATCCAAAGGCTGGTTTTCTGTGATGATTGACCAGCCTCAGAGTATTGATGACACCACCGTTCATAACAGATCGGCATTACTATGCATAAGTACTGTCTCATATTCTCGCCAAAACACTTTTTAATGCCTTTGCGAATTCATCCAGACTTATATTGTCAATTTTTTGCCCAACGACGACTGACTCCGAAACATCGGCCATTGCGGGCCATCGCGTTTTGTAATCAGCATAAATTGCAACAACGGGAGTATTATAGGCACTTGCCATATGTAATATTGAGGTGTCAGGAGTTATTGCGATATAAGCATCTTTTATGATTGCTGCTGAACGTTTAATCGAGGGTGATAAGGATAAACGGTAGACATTATTATAACAATCCACTAATACCCTGGCTTTATCTTCCCCTTTTGGTCCATGAACGATCACTATTGGTATATCTGTTTCACTTTGAATTTTTGCTATTAGATTTTCTGCAATCGATAATGAAAATGTACGTTCCTGCGAGCTACCTTCTAAATTGAACGCAATGTAAGATCCTAACGATCGCATTTCCTCGCGCACCTCATCGAGTACATCCTCACTTAGTGGCAATTCATATATTGGCCTGACTGCTGGAAAACCCGCCTCACGCATCATAAATGCCCATGTCATGGGTACGGGAGCCCGGAGATTCTGATCCATCCGGGACGCGTTCTTACACACAGGGGAATAGCACTTCATGGTTAAACCAACAACCTGAAAATTCGTTTTTGCTTTCAACTGACTGATAAATAACATCGTTTTCAGGTTCTTTTTACGCATCGCCTCTATACAAAGATCCGGCGTACCGTATTGCTGTGTTATGTTCTTCGCTAAATCTTTTATTTCTTTTAATGTTGCGTGATCCTGCATAGTCATTGTGACTAATGTTAATTTAGTCTGTTCAAGTTTGAGCGCATTAAAGACTTCTAAATTAATTGTCGACGTAACAATTAAAAGATGCTTAATTTTATGCAATTCAAGCGCCCGAATAACAGGAAAGATGGCCATAGCATCGCCAATCTGATCGGGAATATGGATGACAACAAAGTCTGTTTTTTCAATATTGAAATTATAAGCTTTATAATCGTAGTAACTAAATGCAATACGTCTCAACAATGATGCTAAAAACATACCTAACCTCGCCTCCCTACTGGTTATAATGCAATGCAGTCTATCAGACTCATCAGGGTGCCATTTTGTGCATATGCGGACTTTTATGTTTCATATCTCTAACCTGTGGGTCCTCTGCTTAATCCTTAAACAACACCAGCAACTCCTGCGCTTTCATCTTCCAGCGAATTTTTCATGTTGCCGTTAATCGGCCATAAAATCATTTGCAGATGCGCTCTGTCGAGGTAGTCTCATAAGGTTCGTTTATAGATCGACGGCAATGTGAGTTACCTTTTCCATACTAATTATAAAAAGACAGTACAAACAGGATCATTATGGACTCCACGCTCATCTCCACTCGTCCCGATGAAGGGACGCTTTCGTTAAGTCGCGCCCGACGAGCTGCGTTAGGCAGCTTCGCTGGTGCCGTCGTCGACTGGTATGATTTTTTACTCTATGGCATCACCGCCGCACTGGTGTTTAATCGCGAGTTTTTCCCGCAAGTAAGCCCGGCGATGGGAACGCTCGCCGCATTTGCTACCTTTGGCGTCGGATTCCTTTTCCGTCCGCTCGGCGGTGTCATTTTCGGTCACTTTGGCGACCGACTGGGACGTAAGCGCATGTTAATGCTGACCGTCTGGATGATGGGCATCGCGACAGCCTTGATTGGTATTCTTCCTTCATTCTCGACCATTGGGTGGTGGGCACCTATTTTGCTGGTGACACTGCGTGCCATTCAGGGATTTGCCGTCGGCGGCGAATGGGGAGGCGCGGCGTTGCTTTCCGTTGAAAGTGCACCGAAAAATAAAAAAGCCTTTTACAGTAGCGGTGTACAAGTTGGCTACGGTGTAGGTTTACTGCTTTCAACCGGACTGGTTTCATTGATCAGTATGATGACGACTGACGAACAGTTTTTAAGCTGGGGCTGGCGCATTCCTTTCCTGTTTAGCATCGTACTGGTACTGGGAGCATTGTGGGTGCGCAATGGCATGGAGGAGTCCGCGGAATTTGAACAACAGCAACATTATCAAGCTGCCGCGAAAAAACGCATCCCGGTTATCGAAGCGCTGTTACGACATCCCGGTGCTTTCCTGAAGATTATTGCGCTACGACTGTGCGAATTGCTGACGATGTACATCGTTACTGCCTTTGCACTTAATTATTCAACCCAGAATATGGGGTTACCGCGCGAACTTTTCCTCAATATTGGTTTGCTGGTAGGTGGATTAAGCTGCCTGACAATTCCCTGTTTTGCCTGGCTTGCCGATCGTTTTGGTCGCCGCAGGGTTTATATCACAGGCGCGTTAATCGGAACGTTGAGCGCATTTCCTTTCTTTATGGCGCTTGAAGCACAATCTATTTTCTGGATAGTTTTCTTCTCCATAATGCTGGCAAACATTGCGCATGACATGGTGGTGTGTGTGCAACAACCGATGTTTACCGAAATGTTTGGTGCCAGTTATCGCTATAGTGGCGCTGGAGTCGGTTATCAGGTTGCCAGTGTGGTTGGCGGTGGATTTACACCTTTTATTGCCGCTGCACTCATCACTTACTTTGCCGGGAACTGGCATAGCGTCGCCATTTATTTGCTGGCTGGATGCCTGATTTCCGCAATGACCGCTTTGTTGATGAAAGACAGTCAACGCGCTTGATAGCCTGGCGAAGATCATCCGATCTTCGCCTTACACTTTTGTTTCACATTTCTGTGACATACTATCGGATGTGCGGTAATTGTATGGAACAGGAGACACACATGAATAATAAGGGCTCCGGTCTGACCCCAGCTCAGGCACTGGATAAACTCGACGCGCTGTATGAGCAATCTGTAGTCGCATTACGCAACGCCATTGGCAACTATATTACAAGTGGCGAATTACCTGATGAAAACGCCCGCAAACAAGGTCTTTTTGTCTATCCATCACTGACCGTAACCTGGGACGGTAGCACAACCAATCCCCCCAAAACGCGCGCATTTGGTCGCTTTACCCACGCAGGCAGCTACACCACCACGATTACTCGCCCTACTCTCTTTCGTTCGTATCTTAATGAACAACTTACGTTGCTGTATCAGGATTATGGTGCGCATATCTCGGTGCAACCCTCGCAGCATGAAATCCCTTATCCTTATGTCATCGATGGCTCTGAATTGACACTTGATCGCTCAATGAGCGCTGGGTTAACTCGCTACTTCCCGACAACAGAACTGGCGCAAATTGGCGATGAAACTGCAGACGGCATTTATCATCCAACTGAATTCTCCCCGCTATCGCATTTTGATGCGCGCCGCGTCGATTTTTCCCTCGCGCGGTTGCGCCATTATACCGGTACGCCAGTTGAACATTTTCAGCCGTTCGTCTTGTTTACCAACTACACACGTTATGTGGATGAATTCGTTCGTTGGGGATGCAGCCAGATCCTCGATCCTGATAGTCCCTACATTGCCCTTTCTTGTGCTGGCGGGAACTGGATCACCGCCGAAACCGAAGCGCCAGAAGAAGCCATTTCCGACCTTGCATGGAAAAAACACCAGATGCCAGCATGGCATTTAATTACCGCCGATGGTCAGGGTATTACTCTGGTGAATATTGGCGTGGGACCGTCCAATGCTAAAACCATCTGCGATCATCTGGCAGTGCTACGCCCGGATGTCTGGTTGATGATTGGTCACTGTGGCGGATTACGTGAAAGTCAGGCCATTGGCGATTATGTACTTGCACACGCTTATTTACGCGATGACCACGTTCTTGATGCGGTTCTGCCGCCCGATATTCCTATTCCGAGCATTGCTGAAGTGCAACGTGCGCTTTATGACGCCACCAAGCTGGTGAGTGGCAGGCCCGGTGAGGAAGTCAAACAGCGGCTACGTACTGGTACTGTGGTAACCACAGATGACAGGAACTGGGAATTACGTTACTCAGCTTCTGCACTTCGTTTTAACTTAAGCCGGGCCGTAGCAATTGATATGGAAAGTGCAACCATTGCCGCGCAAGGATATCGTTTCCGCGTGCCATACGGGACACTACTGTGTGTTTCAGATAAACCGTTGCATGGCGAGATTAAACTTCCCGGCCAGGCTAACCGTTTTTATGAAGGCGCTATTTCCGAACACCTGCAAATTGGCATTCGGGCGATCGATTTGCTGCGCGCAGAAGGCGACCGACTGCATTCGCGTAAATTACGAACCTTTAATGAGCCGCCGTTCCGATAATAAGTTCTGAACCTTCTTATCAGAAATAGATGTGAAGGAGTAAGTAAGACACCTGGCAAATAGCCTGCAATAATCGTGGGCTGTTTGCTTCCTTGGGCGGATACGAGTTTTATTATCGTCTTAATGATTTCCACATATTAAAAGCAAGTATGCTTTCAAAACACAATTATAAAAAATCCCGCCAACAACATTAGTTTTTATAAAATTAAATATAAGATTATGGCTTTAGAATATTTTTATTTCTAATAGACGAGATTTTTCCTGTTATGATATAATATGCCGAATTAACACATGTTAACGATTTACCAGTAATGTAAATAAATTTTCGAGGAGATCATTCCAGTGGGACGTAAATGGGCCAATATTGTTGCTAAAAAAACGGCTAAAGACGGTGCAACGTCTAAAATTTATGCAAAATTCGGTGTAGAAATCTATGCTGCTGCTAAACAAGGTGAACCCGATCCAGAATTAAACACATCTTTAAAATTCGTTATTGAACGTGCAAAGCAGGCACAAGTTCCAAAGCACGTTATTGATAAAGCAATTGATAAAGCCAAAGGCGGCGGAGATGAAACGTTCGTGCAGGGACGTTATGAAGGCTTTGGTCCTAATGGCTCAATGATTATCGCCGAGACATTGACTTCAAATGTTAACCGTACGATTGCTAACGTTCGCACAATTTTCAATAAAAAAGGCGGCAATATCGGAGCGGCAGGTTCTGTCAGCTATATGTTTGACAATACGGGTGTGATTGTATTTAAAGGATCAGACCCTGACCATATTTTTGAAATTTTACTTGAAGCTGAAGTTGATGTTCGTGATGTGACTGAAGAAGAAGGTAACATTGTTATTTATACTGAACCTACTGACCTTCATAAAGGAATCGCGGCTCTAAAAGCAGCTGGAATCACTGAGTTCTCAACAACAGAATTAGAAATGATTGCTCAATCTGAAGTTGAGCTTTCCCCAGAAGATTTAGAAATCTTTGAAGGGCTTGTTGATGCCCTTGAAGATGACGACGATGTACAAAAAGTTTATCATAACGTCGCAAATCTCTAATTATATTTTAAAGAAATCTGTCTTTACGGCAGATTTCTTTAATCTCATATAACCCTTATAAAAAATATAATGTTCAACTCGTCATATTGATTATAAAAAATCCCCGTTCCCAGAGAAATAATATTTATTAAAATTCCAGTTCTTCTTTTTCTGATTACAGAAGGCAAAGTGGCAATTACGCATAGTTTCCCGATAAAGACGCGATAGCGACATCCCGCATAAGGCATTTTTCTCTTTATCTTTGTACGGTACTTCATGGAACAGAATTTTTGACCTTGTGAATCGTGATGTCTGTTGGGGAGGGGCAATTTGCTCACTGAAGCGTGAGACTCGATTAAGCGCACGAAACACAGAAATCAAAAAACCCGGTCACTTTTTTACAAGGTAACCGGGTAAAAATAATTTTTATTTTTTAACTGTTTTGAGACTCATAGAGATGTCTCAAAACTAAAATTTGGCTCCTCTGACTGGACTCGAACCAGTGACATACGGATTAACAGTCCGCCGTTCTACCGACTGAACTACAGAGGAATCGTGAGAACGAGGCGAATATTAGCGATGCCCACCCACAATGTCAAAGCCTGTTTTTTAAATTTGAAATCGTTTGCTGAAATAATCTGCATTTTGTCGTTTATTCCGACACAACTGGCTTTTTTTCACACTTTTGCGGCTCGGGTCGAGGGTATTTCCATAGCCAACGTCCAGTAACCATTCGCCAGTAAAACAGCACGGCCCGCACAGCCCAGTCGGCAAACATTCCCATCCAGACACCAACCACACCCCAGCCAAGCATGATTCCCAGCACATAACCGACTACAACCCGACAACCCCACATGCTCAACATCGAAACCCACATGGCGTAACGGGCATCACGAGCACCTTTAAATCCAGCGGGTAGCACCCATGAGGCGGACCAAATAGGCATAAATAAAGCATTTAGCCAAATCAGAATCACAACGACATGTTTAACCTGTGGATCCTGGGTGTAAAACGATGCCATAACCCCGGCAAAGGGAGCCGTTAGCCAGGCGATGGCCGTTAATCCAAGAGTGGACAGCCAGAACACATGCCGCAACTGAATCTCTGCTTGCGCTATCTGCCCTACCCCCAACCTTCGGCCTGTAATGATCGTAGAAGCAGAGCCGAGCGCACTTCCGGGTAAGTTGATAAGAGCCGCAATTGAAAACGCGATAAAATTTCCGGCAATAACACTGGTCCCCATCCCGGCAACGAACATTTGGGTTAATAACCGACCACTGGTAAATAACACTGATTCGACACTCGCGGGAATACCAATCCCCATGACTTCCCAGATAATGCTAAAATTCAGCGGTTTAAAATAGCTCTTTAACGAAATCCTTAGCGCAGGATTAAAACCAATCGCCAGCACCCACAAAATTGCAACTGCGCCAATATAACGAGAAATGGTTAAACCCAACCCAGCCCCGACAAATCCCAGTCCCGGCCAGGAGAAAAGGCCGTAAATCAATATGCCGCTAATAATAATATTAAGAATATTCAGGCTACCGTTAATCAGTAGCGGTATTTTCGTATTCCCTGCACCACGAAGTGCCCCGCTACCAATCAAAGTGATGGCAGCTGCTGGATAACTGAGTACCGTCAGCTCCAGATAAGTCAACGCCAGTGCTTTAACTTCTGTCGTGGCATCACCCGCGACGAAATCAATAATTTGTTCGCCAAAATGATGAATAAGCGTTGCCAACAGTACGGCAAACAACGTCATGATCACCAATGACTGCCGCGTCGCCACCCTCGCTCGTCGTCGATCCCGCTTACCGAGACTAAATGCCACAACGACAGTAGTACCAAGATCGATAGCAGCAAAAAAAGCCATAATGACCATATTGAAGCTGTCCGCCAATCCCACGCCGGCCATCGCATCTTTTCCCAGCCAGCTGACCAGAAAAGTGCTCAGGACACCCATCAACAGGACACAGGCATTCTCCATGAAGATAGGAACAGCAAGCGGGGTTATCTCGCGCCAGAACAACACTTTGTAGCTCTTGCGTTTAGCGTGCCAGCGAGTGCCGTGAACAACCTGGCGTAAAGCAGAGGAGATATTCAAAGCCGACCTTAATTGCAGAAAGTGAAACCACATTTCAAATAATGAGGGAGAATCAGCAAAGCTGCAAAGATTTTCGCCAACAAATTGTCTGCAAATGCAACAAACTGTTGATAGAAACGGCAAACAGTTGGGGAATTTAAAAATCGGGTTTGACAAAAGATTTTTCGCCGTTAAGATGTGCCTCAACAGCGATTCCTCTGTAGTTCAGTCGGTAGAACGGCGGACTGTTAATCCGTATGTCACTGGTTCGAGTCCAGTCAGAGGAGCCAAATTTCTGAAAAGCCCGCTTTTATAGCGGGCTTTTTGCTATATCTGATAATCAATTTCCTCTTCACTGTTTTCCATCACCTGCCGCTTGATATCCTCAACTGACAGTCCTGCATTACAAAGTTCCAGAAAGCGCCAGACATAGTTACGCTGAAGTTGTCCTCGCTTGAGTCCCAACCAGACAGTATTAGCATCGAAAAGATGCCGCGTATCCAGGCGGATTAAATTCTTTTCCTCTTGTTCACCGCTGGATTGTTCGGCAACTAATCCGATCCCCAGCCCAAGAGCAACATAGGTTTTAATGACATCAGAATCCTGCGCACTTAATACAATATCTGCCAGCAAACCTTTGCGGGCAAATGCGTCATCAATACGTGAGCGCCCCGTAATCCCCTGTCGGTAAGTGATTAACGGCCACTTCGCTATTGATTCCAGCGTCAATGGTGTAATTTGCGTCAAGGGATGATCGAGTGGAACAAGCAAACTATGGTGCCAACGAAACCACGGGAAGGCGACGAGCTGCGGGTCATTACTCAAACGCTCGCTGGCGATACCAATATCAGCTTCGCCATTTTGCAACAACGTCGCAATTTCCTGTGGCGTCCCCTGGATTAGCTCGAGCCGAACCTCCGGGAAAAGTTCGCGAAAAGCTTTAATGACCTCTGGCAAGCTATAACGTGCCTGAGTATGCGTCGTTGCAATAGTGAGAACGCCAGACGTATCGTTGGTAAACAGGTCTGCAAGCCGACGAACATTACTGGCTTCATTCAGAATACGTTCTGCAATGACCAGTAATGCTTTGCCCGGTTCAGTCATGCCCAGCAGTCGCTTACCTCGTCGAACAAATATTTCGATGCCAAGTTCATCCTCCAGTTCCCGAATATGACGGCTGACGCCTGACTGTGAGGTAAAAAGCATATTCGCAACCTCTGTCAGGTTGTAATCCTGACGTGCAGCCTCGCGGATTATCTTTAGTTGTTGGAAATTCACGGTAAACTCCGGGCAGTTCAGATTTCCCGTTATTGTTAAAGTCTAATGCCCGGCATAACAAATAATAAAAACCCGCATCTTATTCCATCCCGATATAACGCTTAGCTCACCAATTGCCACTGCCTTTTTTCCATCACTGGAGAACTAATCACTGACATTAACAACTCTTTCACTGCCTGTGCCTGTGGCGATAAGTTCGCTCTGGCGGGTAAATTTAATGACAAAGAGAGACTCATGGAAGGCGTGGTAATGCGTGACATCCACCCATTTACTGCGCCACATAACGAACGCGCGGCCGATTCGGGTAATACTGCAACGCCCATGCCGCTGGCAATCGCTGCGGTAAGCGTGGCAATAGACTCAATTTCACCAATAACTTTTGCCGTGAGTCGCCGTAGGGAAAAAGCCTCATCAACACGAAGTCTAATAGCACTGTAATCACTGGGGAGAAAGAGGTTCATTTGCGCAATAGCATTCACATCAACGCTTTGCCCCGGGCAATCTTGAGTTCCTACCAGAAAAAGATCTTCTTTCAGCAAAGCCTGACTGGATACCCCAGCCACAGGGGAATGCTCATAAATCACCGCCATATCGAGTTGGTGATTTATCAATTTTTCGTTAAGCACTGCACCACTATTTTCATGAAGATAGATAACGATCTCCGGAAATTCAGCGCGAACCGCCTGTAATAAGGGCATGGTGATGGATGACGCAGCGGTTCCTGGCGCAAAGCCAATCGAGACTTGCCCCGATAATGCCTGACCAACGTTATGCACCGCCAGTTGGGCCTGTTCACACTGACGTAAAATGGCCCGCGCATGGGTATAGAGAATTTTTCCGGCGTCTGTTGGCGTAACGCCCCGCTTTGTACGGATCAAAAGTTGTTGATTTAACTCACCTTCCAGTGTGGCAACCTGCTGGCTGAGCGCTGGTTGTGCGATATGCAATACTTCAGCAGCCTGGGTCAGGCTACCAATATCTACAATTTTTACGAAGTATTTCAGGCGTCTGAAGTTCATGTTGCCTCCGGTTTTTAAGAATCGGCCCAAGTGCCGCCATTACTTACAACCAGATTGCAAGATGCTTGCCAGTTTTATTTTGGCGTTGATGTACAAGCTAACCAACTGTCAAATAAGAGATTATGATAGATTCGTCATTGGCTCTTTTCACCAGCAGTCGCGTTCCCCTGCCCTATAAAAGGAGGGTATGCACCACGATGGTTCATTACCCAATAAGATTGAAAGCTCACCACTTTGTTGAAATTGACAGCAAACAAACAAAAAAATGCATTTCACCCTTTGACATCACCATGCACTGCCATTAATATGCGCCCCGTTCACACGATTCCTCTGTAGTTCAGTCGGTAGAACGGCGGA
>ERZ791574.933-NODE-933-length-18048-cov-2.488968_pt1 | contig 18048 bp, 8 predicted proteins | sample MGYA00433098_ERZ791574 | MGnify/ENA primary metagenome ERZ791574 (study PRJEB30046, sample SAMN00791933) | human gut metagenome | study: EMG produced TPA metagenomics assembly of the A metagenome-wide association study of gut microbiota in type 2... | reverse complement strand
GGATTTCGAAATCCGAGCCACTAATTTTTTTGTGCTCCCGAAGAAAAATTCCGGTTAAGGAATTTTCGGGCGACAAGCTCCGGTTTTGCTCAAAGGTTAATGAGTGTAAATGTTAAAATTGCCGTTACGGCGCAAAAAACAGCCGGAATTGTTAACGTGAGAAATCTTAAATGAAAGATTTTTGTTAATTAGCCGTATTAAGTTGTCGATATGGCAATTTAAACAAAAGGCAAATATTAAACAGCAAATCAAATCATGCAACAGTGTCGTAAAAACGAACTTAAAATATGTGGAACCGCGCTAAATCCCCGGGCTTCATAATGCGGGTACACATTATTATATATAGGGAGTGCGGCGGCTATCAGGGCGGAGCGATACAGCCCGCACGGACTACGGTTCAAACCTCGCGAATTTGTGCAGACAGGCAGTGCGGCGAGAAAATAAAGGATATTAGTATAAAAAGAAGGCAAGGATACATTATATTTAACAAAAAAATAGTAATTTGGCGTTCGTAAACGAATTGATTGGAAAGTGAAGCTGCCAACTTCCACTTGAAAAAAAGAAAAAAAACGAAAGAAAAGTTTGCAGATAGTAAAAAAACGTGTACTTTTGAGGGTCTACTATCCCATATTGTGGGTAGAGAGTAAATGAAAAATAACTAAAGAATTAATAATTAATAGTTTGAAAATGCCACGTTAAAGGGAACACGTGCGAGATTATTACGCCTTAATGGCGGAAACAGGCTTCCGGCGGCCTTTCCGCACTGCATGCCGGCTGGAAAAGATACATAAAAAGTATAACGAATAAATATAAACAAACAAAAGGATAAATTTAATGTGTATGAAAAACCGTTTAATTAAAAGAAGTAGAAAGTGGCTCGCTGCCATGTGTATACTGTCGATGTGCGGATTTACGTACTCTTGTTCCGATGATTATGATTTGCCCGACAAGAAGCCGGATTGGCTTGGCGCGAGCATTTACTCGTATCTGAAGAGCGAAGGGAATTACGATAATACCGTGCGTCTAATTGATGACATCGGCACGCAGACCGGCTCGGACCTCCAGGAAGTGCTGGATCGTACCGGCAGTAGAACGTTGTTCGTTGCTGACGACGACGCGTTTGCCGAATTTTACAAAGGCAACGAGTGGGGCGTAACAAAATACGAAGACCTTACGTTGGCCATGAAACAACTGTTGCTTGGCTCGTCAATGCTCAACAATGCTTACCTGCTTGAGATGATGACGAACATAAGCACCGGCGGCGGTATCTCGAAAAACCAATGTCTGCGTCAAGCGACATCGGCTTCGGCTACCGACTCCATTCCTTATTTCTCGTGGTCGAGCGGCGATATACCGCAAACCCTTAACGAGGATACCGAGGAACCGGACATCGATTACTGGAAACGTTTCCGCACACAGGAGAAAGGCGGCCTTTGGCTCGCTCTCGACGGAACGACTCCCCTGATGACCCACTTCATAGCAGGACAGATGGGCGAGGCTAACATTACCGACGACGACTTCAAGGTGTTCGCAGGAACGGAACGCGAGGCAACCGATGCTCACATTTACGCAAGCAAGGTTATAGGCCAAGACCAGACCTGCCTTAACGGTTATGTAAACAAACTCGACCGCGTGCTTATCTCTCCGTCGAATATGGCAGAAATGATACGCACCAACGGAAAGACTGATATATTCAGCCATATACTCGACCGTTTTTCTGCACCTTATTATAATGCAACCCTTACCAACAGCCACGCGCAGTTGACCGGTATACGCGACTCCGTGTTCGAGAAACGCTACATGGCGTCACGCTCGAAAAACGGCGAAGCTCTTCTTACCGACCCCTACGGCAATACATTCCAGTATCCTCTTGAATACGACCCGGGATGGAACCAGTATTATCCCGACGGCCAGACACTGGAAACCGACATGGGCGCAATGTTCGTTCCTTCTGATGACGTGCTGGCTGCATACTTCCTTCCGGGTGGTGCCGGCGAATTCCTCATGGAGGCATACGCAAAGAAAGACAACACACGTGAGAACCTCATATATAATATAGACCAGATTCCTCTCCGTGTTATCCAGGCATTTGTAATGAACCTTATGAAGACTTCGTTCATAGGTACCGTTCCCAGCAAGTACATAACCATTATGAACGATGCCAAGGATCCTATGTTCGGTACGCTCGATGGCGGCGTTGAAGGCTTCAAGGCTACAATCGATACAACACTTTTGGCAAACAACGGTGCCGTATATATAATGAATCAGCTGTTCGCTCCTGCAAAATATGCAGCCGTATCGTCTCCGGCTCTTGTAGGTAGGGATATGAAGATTTTCAACTGGGCTATCTCGGCCGACGACAGCTATATCACAAACCCGAACTCGGCTCCTCTGAACGCGTTCTTCAGCTACTACCTTTTGGCAATGAGCTCGCGCTTCAGTTTCTTCGTTCCTACCGACGAAGCTCTTGGAACTTATTATGACGAGGCTTCCAGCCAGAGCCAGCAGCCCCGCGTTTTGTCGTTCTACTACAGTACGCGTCTGCAAGACCGTGCAGCGCCTGTAAAGGCACGCGCTTACAGTTGGGACCCGGTTACCAACGAAATCGGTAACTCTGTTCCCGGTACTATATCTGCCTCGATTATCAACAACCGTCTGAAAGACCTTTTGGATTCGCACATTATAGTTCACTCCGACGCTGAGTCTGCAACGGGCTTCGGCAGCTTGAACCAGTACTACGTAACCAAAGGCGGTAGTGCAGTGAAGATTTCCAATACTACCGACGGACGTCTTACAAGCGACTTCGACCAGACAGGTACCAACTTCTATGTACAAGGCGGTTTCCAGGTTGACAACGACTCGCTTATCAACGTACTCCGTACTTACGACCGTCGCCAGGAAACAACCGGCTACGGTAACGGTATGACCTATGTAATCGACCGTCCTATCCAGACTACGATGAAGTCTGTTTACAGCGTGCTTTCCGACGGAGCTGAGGCTTCGCCTTTCTACCAGTTCTTCAACCTTTGCCAAATCGACGCCGACATCCTTGACCGCGCCGGTCTTGCCGACAGCGTTGACAACGACGAGGTAGAGTCTGAATTGGAGAAATACACCATATTCACTTCTTCGCAGAACGGTCTTACCGATAACGTTCGATTCTTCAATACTTTCCGTTACACGGTATATGTTCCTACGAATGAGGCTATACAGGAAGCGTTCAACCAGGGACTTCCCACATGGGATGATATTACGGAAGTAATCACCAGCGGTGAAGCCGAGGTTAACGCAGCAACCGAAGCAGGACGTCCCGAATCGGAGATACTCGATATTACCCGCAGGTACAAATTCAAGGCTCAGGCTATGATTACCTGCCTTGTGAACTTCTTGAAATATCACTTCCAGGATAATTCAATATTTGCAGACCATGCTGCAATAGAGCCTACCAAATACGAAACGGCCTGCATTAACGACTCTACCAACCGTTACCGTTCGGTTCAGGTTTCGTCTACAGGCAACGGAACTCTCTTCGTAAGGTCGGTTTACGGCACTAATGCTACCGACGGTTCCGACATCCTCGGCCCGCAGCGTACTGTGGTAGACGACGAGAGCCGCAAGAACATCCTGACTCGCGACTACACTTTAAGTACAATAGCAACCAGTGCTAATAACGCCACTATAGAAACGTCATCTTACGCAGTGGTTCACCAGATTGACGGTGTATTGAATTTCAAAGAGCTCGACGGCGGCCGGTATGATACCGATTGGGCTACAACAGCCGCAGCCAAGAGGTTCCTGGCCAAATATCGTATCAAGGAATAAAAATTAATACTATGAATAAGATAAAATATTTATTGCTCATTGCGATGTGCTTATGCCTTTCGTCGGTTGCGGCACAAGATCGTATTTCCGGGCATGTATGGAATCGTACCGATGGGCCGGTGATGATGGCGAATGTGGTTGAGCTCGACCAGAACAACCGTATCGTTGAAGCTACCACTACCGATATTAACGGTAACTTCTCCATGCCTATTAAAAACAGGAAAGACAGACTGCAGATTTCTTACGTAGGATACCAGACTCACACGCAGGTGATAGGCGACAGCAAGGTGTTCCGTATAGAAATGCGCAGTAGAACCCAGCTGAAAGGCGTTACGGTAAAAGCCCAGCAAAGGGTAAAGACCAACGGCCTTACCATACCGGCAAAAGAAGTGTCGGTTGCTACACAGACCCTGAACATGGACGAAATGAAAGGTCTCTCGTTCGAGACGGCCGACCAGGCTCTGCAGGGACAGATTGCAGGTTTGGATATTGTGATGAATTCAGGTAACCTCGGTTCAGGTACAACAATGCGTTTGCGTGGTGTTACCACCATTAACGGTGACCAGGAGCCTTTGATTGTTGTAGACGGCAACGTACTCGACAATTATAATACTACCGACATCGACCTCCAGGATATGGACAACAGTGAGCAGTTCGCGCGCTTGCTCTCAGTCAACCCTGAAGACATCCAGAGCATAGACGTCTTGAAAGACGCAGCAGCAACGGCAATCTGGGGTTCGCGCGGTGCTAACGGTGTTATCGAAATTAAGACCCGTCGCGGACGCCGCGGTAAGACACGTATCGACTTCTCGTACCGCTTTACCGGCTCTTGGCAGCCTAAGGGTATGAAGATGTTGAACGGTGACGAGTACACCATGATGTTGAAGGAGGCATACTTCAATCCTGCACAGAGCAGCGTTGCCTCAGACATAGTTGAAATCTCGTATGACGATTCCCGTCCTATGTATTTCAGGAACTTCAACAACAACACCGATTGGCGTGACGAAGTTACACAGTTCGGACAGACCCACAACTACAACCTCGTTCTCAATGGTGGTGGTGAAAAGGCAACGTTCCGTATATCGAGCAACTACGACCACGAAACCGGTACTATTATAGAGCAGCAGCTCGACCGTTTCTCTACGCGTATGGCACTCGACTACTATGTGTCCGACCGAATCAAGTTCTCATCGAACTTCTCACTTACGTACACCAACAACAAGAAGAACTACGTTGAAAGTCTTCTCGACAAGGCATACAATGCAATGCCTAACATGTCGGTTTACAACTATAACTACGACCCGATTAACCAGCGTTACTACAGGACTAACGAGTATATGAAGATGTTCCCGGCTGCCGGTGCTGCCGGTCCTGTTCAGGACGGACAGTCTTCCTACTACCTCCGCGACATGGTTGCCAACGGTAACCCTGTGGCAATAGGCCGCCTTTCGTGGTATCGCGAAAGTACGTATGCTATCGACCCGCAGTTCCAGATAGAGTACAAGCTCTTGGGCAAGGACGAAACTTCTACACAGTTGAACTATAACGGTGAGGTTTACATGTACGCTTTCACAAATACTCAAAAGGGTTATTATCCTGCTTCTTTGACCAGTAACAGCTGGAATGTTGACGGCGGTATAAACCTTACGAGCGACAGCGAGAGCAAGAACCTCAAGTTCAACACCAAGCACACCCTTATCTTTACTCCTAAGTTCAGCAATGAAGACCACTACTTCACAGGTCTTGCATGTTGGGAGATGGAAACGACCAATTCTAATTCGCAGTATTTGAAGTCGAGTGGTGTTGTTGGTGGTGTTACCGACCCGAGCGTGGAAGCTTACTTGCGTGACGCTAACACCAGTCTTGGTAAAGCACATCGTATGAGTGCACTCGGTAGTTTCCACTATTCTTACAAGAGTAAATACGTATTGGACTTCACGCTCCGTGCCGACGGTAGCACCAAGTTCGGTAAGAACAACCGTTGGGGTTTCTTCCCCGGTGTTTCCGGCCGTTGGAACATCAGCGACGAGCCTTTCATGAAGCCAATCAGCAAATATGTCAGCATGTTGGCATTCCGTCCCAGCTGGGGTATCGTAGGTGGTGAGCCTCGCGATGAAGGCCTTATTTACAACAAGTACGGCAATACCGGTAACTACGGCGGCGGTACGGCTATCGCGCCGAGTAACCTTCGTCTTACCGACCTGAAGTGGGAGCGCACCTCGTCGTGGAACTTAGGTTTCAACCTCGGTTTGTTCGAAGACTTGCTCTCGTTCGAGTTGAACGTTTACCACAAGTACACTAAAGACCTTTTGATGGAGAATGTAAGTATTCCTTCGTCTACCGGTTTCAGCTCGCTTGCATGGGGTAACGTAGGTAACATGGAGAACGAAGGTTGGGAATTGAACTTCACCACCAAACGTATCAAGATTACCCCCGACCTCCAGGTTCTCGGTAAGTTCAACATCGCACAGAACATCAACCAGATTACCAAGATGGACGCCAGCGTGCTCTCGAGCCTTAACGGCGACTTCAACTACGATAATGAAAACTATATGAGCCGCGTTCAGATAGGCAACGCCCTCGGCGGTATCTACGGTTTCCGTTACAAAGGTGTTTACCGTTTCGACTACGACCACTGCGGTTACTTTGCCGACGCCAAGAAGAACGACATCTATGCCGGCAACACAGCAGCCTGGGCTGAAAAGTACGGAGTGAACGGCAGCTACAACGCTACCTGCCCCGTTGCCCGCGACGCTAACGGCAATATCATCTACGACGCTAAGGGTAACCCCCTCCAGATGTATTACAACTACGGCGGACGTAACTACAAGTTCGAAGGTGGTGACGTAATATACGAAGACATCAACCACGACGGTCAGATCAACGAGCTCGACATGGTGTATCTCGGCAGCTCCAATCCTAAGCTGAACGGTGGTTTCGGTTTCGATATCTACTACAAGCGCTGGTCGCTCAAAACCAGCTTCAACTTCCGTGTGGGCAACAAGATTGTCAACATGGCCCGCATGAAGGCAGAGGATATGCGCACCAACCGTAACCAGAGCACGGCTACCCGCTGGCGCTGGCGCAAGAACGGCGACATAACCACTATACCTCGTGCAATGAGCGCAGAAGTAGGTGCTTCCTACAACGCACTTTGCAGCGACCGCTACGTAGAACCGGGCGACTATGTACGCTTCCAGTATGTACAGCTTGCTTACGATTTTGCACCCGAGAAACTGAAGCGCCTCGGCCTTCGTTCGCTCCGTCTTGCATTGTCGGGTAACAACCTTATATTCTGGTCGAAGTATTCAGGCGTAGACCCCGAACACTCACAGTCCGGATGGTCACCGTGTATGGATAATTCGCAAACCCCGCGTTCACGTTCGTTTACGTTTAGTTTAAATATTGGATTCTAATACCGCAGCAATATGAAAAAAATAAATATATATAAGACTTTGCTTGTATCGGCCTGCGCGTTCATTACTTTGGGTACCACGTCGTGCGATGACTTCCTCACGATATATCCTTCGAATGAAATTACCGAGGAGCAGTTCTGGGAGGACCGAACCGACTTGGAGAGCGGTATACGCGGCTGCTGGAAGCAGTTCATCAGCCAGGACATAATGGAGCGTATGGTTGTGTGGGGCGAATGCCGTTCCGACAACTTCGACCTTATGACGGAGAGCTGGGATGACATGAAAGACCTTATGAACGCCAACCTCCTCGAAACGAACAGTCTGTTCAGCTGGAGTGCGTTCTACAAGACCATAAACTTCTGCAACAAAGTGCTTCAGTACGGTCCGTTGGTAGTAGAGCGCGACAAAAGCTTCACTTCCGAGGACTGGAAACCCGTTGAGGCTGAAATGAAGGCACTGCGTGCGCTGAACTATTTTTACCTCGTGCGTACATTCCGTGAGATTCCGTTTGAATTCAACCCCATAGGTTCGGAGCACGATGTCAAGGAACATTCCGGACGCCAGTTTATGGCCGAGGTAGTGCTCGACTCAATAATCAATGATGTCGAAGCCGTTAAGGACAACGGTATGCGCCAGTACACCAACGAACTCGACAACAAGGGACGTTTCACGCGCGAGTCTATCTACACCCTTCTTGCCGACATGTACCTGTGGCGTGCAGCCAAGAACGCTTCGCCCGACTCTGTGGCCAAGTATGGCAGTAAATCGCAGGATGACTATCAGAAGGTAATAGAGTATTGCGATGCTGTGCTCGACATGTACATGGAGCGTTACGACCGCGATAACCCCATGGGTGGTGGTACAAGCTCCGAGAACAACGAGAATCCCTATCACCTCATCAGAATGAATGCCAATGGCGGTACACAGGACGTTGTAGACGATATTTACGATGAAATATTCGTACAGAAGAACAGCCGCGAGAGTATTCTCGAACTTCAGTTCGATGGTTCTACGAATAGCAATACCTGCCTTTACAATTACAGGGACTATAACGGATTGTATCGTCATCGCGATAACAACACCGGTCTCCTGCAAGCTTCCGCACCTTGCCAGACCGTTACGAGGAACATCGACAACACAAGCGGTCTTTTCAGCCAGAGCGACATACGTCGCTGGCAGTCGCTGGTGTACACCGAGGCTGGGCAGCGTGTATATAGCATAGGCAAGTACACCTACCAGAGCATTACGCACGATAACCTCGAGGATAACAGCGAAGGAACGGAGAATACGTTCATACCGACCGGTTCATTCAGTTCCAACTGGATTATCTATCGTCTGAGTGACGTGCTTTTGATGAAAGCCGAGGCCATCACACGCCTTGACGCTCCTACAACCGAGCAGCTCCAAGATGCTTTCAATTGCGTAACGATGATACTCTATCGTGCTAATCCTTCCGTAACAACCGACCGCGACAAGCTTTCGTTCACCGATTACCAGGAACCGTCGCAGTTGTTCGACCTCGTAATGCGCGAGCGTCGCAGGGAATTCTTCGGCGAGGGCAAACGTTGGTTCGACCTTGTGCGCATGGCCGAGCACGACGGAACTACAACGAACATGCTGACGCTCCTGCTTACCAAGTATGCAACGAATACCAATGCGGTAAGGGCAAAACTGGCGTCGATGAATTCATTGTACAGCCCCGTATATGAAGACGAACTAAAAGTAAATCCGAATCTCCACCAGAATCCGGCTTGGGAGAAGGAAGAGACTATAGAGAGGAATTAAAAATGCGCGGCGAACCGTAAGTATGCTCCCGGCTCTTGAAAAATACAAGGCACGTGTTTTAAAATAGGTCAGACATATTTTAAAATAGGTCAGACATATTTCAAAATACCTCAGACATATTTCAGAATACATGGCTTGTATTTTTCAAGGCAAAGGATACCCGGAACGCAGAACGTATTTCCAATAAAAACGAAATAAAAAAACTAAGATATGAATAGCAGATATTTCAAATGGCTCAAATCCGGCCTGCTGGGCACTCTGGCGTTGCTTGGCTTAAATGCTTGTTCAGACGACCATTTTGATATTTCTCCCTCGACTGCCAAAGAGTCGTTGTGGACTCAAATAGCGTCGAATCCCGGGCTGGATTCCCTGAAGCAGATTCTTGAAAGGACCACGTTCACCCTCGACGAATACTCTCCGACCAGCGAGGTGCTGACGTATGACAAACTCCTGCAGAGCGCGCAGACCTTTACGGTGTGGGCTCCAAAGGACGGCACGTACAACGCACAATACTGGCTCGACATGTTGAATACCGAAGGTGGCAACCGTCAGGTGGAGAAACAGTTCGTGCGCAACCATATTGCACGTTATAACTTTTCGGGAGTTAACGGCGGCGACACTATACGTGTAACCATGCTTAACTCTAAGGTTAACGAATACAACCTTATCGATAATACATTCAAGGATGTGGCTATCGAAGGTGCAACTCAGCCGGCTTTGAACGGTTCGCTCCACGTGTTGAGCGGTGAGGCTGCTTTCGATCCCAACCTTTACGAGGTAATAGAAGTTACTGAAGGGCTTGACTCGCTCTACAATTTCCTGCATGAGGACGATACCCTTATGTTCAACCAGGGCGCGAGTACTCCGGGTGCAACCGTTGACGGCGAAGTGCAGTATGTTGACTCGGTATTCCACATCTCGAACACCATTATCGGCAGCTTGAACAGCTGGCAGAACGAAGACTCCATCATGCTCGGCGTATTGCCAAGCAACGAGGCGTGGGAAGAGGCTTTGGCCAAGGTAAGCAAATACTTCAATTATAAGGAAAGCTATCCTTACCGTAACGACGGAAGCACACAGATACTCTACAACAGTTTCAATGTAGACTCCATGCGCGACGTGCGGATGAAGAATGTCATACTGTCGAACGTTATCACCAGTCTTGGTCAGCAGCCCACGTATGACGAAACACAGTCGTCGCTCGAATACTTCAAGAACTGGATTTCCAGCACCGACTCTTTGGTACGCGGCGGTTATGCAAGCCTCGACAACCCCAACATCTACCAGCCTTATCTTTCGCAGATATTCGACGGCGGTGAACCCATGGAGGTGTCCAACGGTTTTGCTTACATCGTGAACAATTACAACTACCTGCCCAGCAAGTCGTGGCACACCACGATACGCGTGGAAGCCGAGTCTACTTATTGGCAGAACGTTAACGGCTTTGCCAGCGCTGCAAAGGAAAACAGCGAGAGCCTGTATTACGGACAGTCGGTTTACCTTACCTCGCTCAACCGCAACGACTCGGTGAAGGGCTACGTAAGCAACAACAGCTTCCGTTACTTCCCAGGCTCGTCGTCGGCTTCGCAGCCTACGGTAAGTTTCAAGATACCCAATATCCAGTCGGGCAAATACGACATATACGTAGTAATGGTTCCGCTGAACATGAACCTTCCAAACCAGCCCGATTCGGTAACTAAGCGTAACCGTTTTGAAGCAACGCTTACATACGACTACCACGACCGCACAGGCCGCGACATCACCGAAGCCGCGGTTAACGAGCTCGACGGTTCGGGTTACTTCGAGACACGCGCAGGCGTAGTCGATACGATCCTTCTGTTCAGAGACTTCGAGTTCCCGTATGCTTTCCAGGGCGCCGAGCCAAGCTACCCGATGATTGAGCTGAAGTCGGTAATCCGCACAGCACAACAGCGCGCAGACTTCGACCCCGCACTTTACATCGACTGTTTCTTGTTCGTAGGAAAAGATGATTAACCGAGTTCTTGTTAACTAAAACTAAAGACAAATGAAAGATAATAGAATAGAACAACTGATGCATTGGGCTTTGCGTGCCTCTTTATGTCTTTTCATGTTATCAGGAACTAATATCCTGTTAGCACAAGACGACATATCCGCAGAGGAGGAAATGCTCGAAGACACAGTTCAGAAAAAAGTAAAGAAGGTCGTTCTTCCGACCTATGAGATGAAAAGCGTCAGCGGTAAAATATACGATGCCGCAACAGGCGAAGCCATGGCCGGCGTGCGCGTGCAGGCTCTGAGCAACAGCTATTATACCGCCATGACCGACGAAAACGGTGCTTATACCATCTCCGTTCCCAAGTTCGTTACCGCATTATATATATCGGTATCGGGCTACAACGGAATGCAAATTCCCATAAAAGGCGAAACGGGACAGGATGCCAAACTGTATACCACCCACTTTAAGGAACTATACAAGGACGGCACAAGCATTTTCTCGGTAAGCGAAGCAAAAATCGACAACTCTTCCGCACTTACGGTAGAGGGTGATTTGGAAAACAAGCTGAACTCATCGGTACGCACCATTTCGCGCGGAGGTACTCCCGCGCAGGGCGTGGCCATGTTCATCAACGGTATAAACTCTCTTAACACGAACGCACAGCCGCTGGTTGTAGTGGACGGAGTAGAATGGGATATGCAGTACGACCGCGGTACAATTCACCAGGGCTTCGTAAACAATATCCTCAGCATGCTCGACGTTGACGACATTGCCGACGTGCAGGTGCTCAAAAATGGAACTGCGCTTTACGGCTCCAAAGGCTCAAACGGCGTAGTGATAATAACAACCCGCCGCGGAACCAGCATGGCAACACGAATCAACGCCCGCATTTACGGCGGATTCGAAACCACGCCTTCGTACACGAGCGTTATGAATGCCAACCAGTATCGCAGCTACCTCAGCGAACTCGTGGGAACTTACAAGGACTCCGAGGACCAGAGCGACAACTTCCATATCGGCTTCCTTAACGAAGACCCGAGCTACGTTTACTATCCGCTTTATCACAACAACACCGATTGGTCGGATAAACTGTACCGCACAGCTTACACGCAGAACTACAAGATAAACGTACAGGGTGGTGACGAAGTTGCAATGTACAACCTTTCGTTGGGCTATTCAGTGGCCGACGCTTCCGCAAGGATGAACAAGTTCGACCGCCTGAACCTGCGCTTCAACACCGACATCAAGTTGCTCGACAACCTGTACACCGCATTCGACCTTGCTTACGGCCGTGTGTCCTACAATCTCCGCGACAACGGATGGGCTGAAAACTACAACGCTGACAACATCGCGTCGCCCAACGTGCTCGGTTTGATACAGGCTCCTTTCCTCAGCCCGTACACATACGTGGTAACTTGGGACCCCGTTGCAAAGAAGAATGTTCTTACACAGGACCGCAACGTATATTCGGGAAAATACTTCAGCGATTCGCCCAACCCGTTTACCTTTGCGTCGAACTATGAGGACTATGCTTTGGCCAATCCTTATTGGATTCTCCGCAACGGTAAAGGAAACAACAAGAACTTCCAGGAGCAGACACAGTTCCTTCTCAACGTAGCACCGAGGTATGAGATAACGCCCGAACTTACCATTACGGATCGTTTCAGCTACATCCTCAACCGTACGAGCGAGAAGTACTACCTCCCGTACAACGGTACTCCCGAACGTTTCATCGAGGGATTAGGTACGGTGAGCAGCTCTATCAAGTCTATGTTCGGAAAAGAGACGACTATCTTCAACGACTTCCGCATTGACTGGAAGAAGCAGATGGCTGAACACTATCTTAATGTATTCGGCGGAATGCGTTTGTCGAACTACACTTACAGCAACAGCTACGCAAGCGGTTATAACAACTCTAACGATAAAATGCCTAACCTTTCCTACAACCTCAGCTACCTTTCTTACGGAGGTACGAACGACACGTGGATTAACATGGCATACTATCTTAACGCAAGCTATAACTACAAGAACCGTTATTTCCTGAACGGACTCGTTACGATGGAATCGTCTTCACGCTTCGGTGAAGAAGCCGACGGCGGTGTAAAACTGTTCGGTGTAAGCTGGGGTCTGTTCCCGTCAATCCAGGCAGGCTGGCTCATCTCTTCCGAAGACTGGTTCAAAGCCGATTGGGTGAACTACCTTAAACTCACCGCAGGATACGAAGAAAGCGGAAACGACAACATCGACTACTATGCAGCCCGCACATATTTTGAGAACATCAAGTTCCTTAATACGGCAACCGGACTTCAGCTCGCAAATATCGCGAACCCGAAGATTCGTTGGGAAACCAACCACCGCTTCAATGTAGGCTTGCAGGCAAACCTCTTCAACAACCGCCTGTCAATCGGTGGAGAATTCTTCTACAACAAGGTAACAAACCTTTTGACTAAGAAAGAGGTCAGCTACATAACCGGTCTTGCAAACATGTGGACGAACGAAGGTGAGCTCAGCAACATCGGTGCTGAAGTTTCTCTCAATGCGGTTCTCCTGAATATAAAAGATTGGAAGTGGCAGGCAGGATTCTCCTTGGGCCACTACAAGAATGAAATCAAGGAACTTCCTTCTACCGACGTAATCCGCCTTTACAATCTCGACGAGAATGGCCAGAGGGCAGGAATCTATAAGACTATAAAAGGATACACCTCTTCTGTATACGGACAGGACAATGTTCTTACCGCAACAGGATACGCTGCCGGAGTATTCTACGGCTACAAGACCAAGGGCGTGTTCTCAAGCGACGCAGAGGCTTCAACGGCCGGCAAGTACGGCTACCTCAAATATCCTACCGGCGTTACAGGTAATCCTTCGCGCGACTTCAAAGCCGGCGACGTTCACTTCGTCGATGTAAACGGTGACGGTTGGATAAGCGAAGCCGATATGGTCAAGATAGGTGACCCCAATCCTGATATTTACGGTAACATATTCACATCGCTCAGTTGGAAACATTTTACCTTGGATGTAAACTTCAAGTACTCCTTGGGTAATGATATTTACAACTACCAGCGTGCACAGCTCGAGCAGGGCAATACGGTTTGGAACCAGACAACGGCTTTGGTTAACCGTTGGACTTATGATGGCCAGAAAACCGATGTTCCGCGCGTAATGAGCACAACAAGCGACGAGTGGGTTAACAACGAACGTTTCTCCGACCGTTGGATTGAAGACGGTTCATACCTCAAGCTCAAGAAAGTTCGTCTTACCTACAAACTGCCTTTGTCATTAAGCTGGTTGCAAGGTATCACGGTATTCGGTGAAGTAAACAATGTATTTACCATAAGCAAATACTTGGGCGAAGATCCTGAAGTTTCCGTAGGCAACAGTGTTCTCTATCAAGGAATCGACGCAGGTTATCTGCCTCAGAGCTTCAATTGCAACTTCGGTGTAACGCTTAACTTGTAAAATTTGAATAAGATGAAAAATAAATTTATATTACCAGTATTGTTGTTCGCCGGCGTACTTTTCGGAGCTTCCTCATGTTCCGATATGCTAACGCCTGATTTGGAACGCTACGCTGAGAAAAACGGTACCGATACTATCTATTCATACCTCGGCATTCTCAAAAGTGTTCAGAACATAGCAGAGCGTAATGTCATTCTAGGCGAGACCCGCGGCGATTTGGTTGCTACAACCGAGTACACCAGCGACTCCATAAGCCACCTGTTCAATTTTGAAGATCAGCTTGACGGCGATTATGCGATTTTGCGGGCAGCAGATTATTACAATGTGATAAACCAGTGCAACTTCTACCTGCATAACTGCGACTCGGGCGCTGTAAAAGACCAGTACAAATATATGCAGAAGGAATGGGCACAAGTTCAGGCTATCAGAGCTTGGACGTACATGCAGCTCGTAAACAACTACGGCAGCGTGCCTTTCGTTACCGAACCGGTAGAAAGCAGTACCGAAGGTATCGAGCTCGACAAGAACGCTCCCCGAATTTCGAAGGACAACATAGCAACCCTCCTTTCCGAGGCCGGCCTGTATCGCGCTTATGAGATACAATATCTCACCAGCGGCACGCAGGGCTATCCTTCTTACGGTTCATTCAGCAACGGTAGCGTATCTATCCCCGCACGTTCGTGTTTCCTTCCGGTGCCGCTCGTAATGGCAGACCTCTACCTCATGCAGAACGAGTATAAGAAAGCTGCTGCGATGTACTACACCTTCTTGAGGGAAGAAGCGTCGTCGATGCCTGCAAGCAGCATGTTCTTCAGTGAGATGATAGGCGAATCCAACACTTCATACATGCCGGGTGGTACATGGATAAACCTCTTTTCGAGCTATTCGGTCGGCTCTACCGGTGACGAAGTCATCGCTTTGGTGCCCGGTGCGGCAAGTACGGCAAACGGTACTATCTTCACCCAGATTGCTAACATCTACGGCTTCAGGACTTCTACAACTTCCGGTACAGTAGGTAGCGGTTCTACATCCGTAACAGCCGATGAGACCTACCGCCAGTTAGGACCGTCGAAAAACTATCTCGACCTCAATGCTGAACAGTTGTATTGCAGCTACCTGCAAGACGGTGGCGTTGAAGTGCAGGAGTATTACGAAGGAGTTGGTGACGCACGCCTTCACGGCTCTGCTCCGCTCATCCGTATCGAGGGCTTGGACTATAATTTCATAACCAAGTACACGCCGGTTTTAGGCCTGATCTTCAATTTTGCAAGCCGCAAGGCTTATGCAAGCGGTATCTCGACATATTACGCAGTGCGTACATACCGCAAGGCACTTGTCCAGTTGCGTTTTGCCGAGGCTATCAACCGTGCAGGCTTCCCCGAGCATGCGTTCTCGATACTTAAGGACGGTATCGCTACCGACAACTATCCTACTTTGGCATATCACGATATAGTAAAGATAGATACCTTGTACGATGGTGAAACAGGCGAAGCATTGCTCGACTCGCTCGGCAATGTCATGACCGAAACCGACACGGTAGCAAAAGATGTTCCGTATCTTATACAGCCGGAAGCTGAGGCCGGTGGTGCTTACTACATCAGCGTCGACGAGATGGTACGCGCTTCAACGCAGGCAAACGAACTTAACGTCAACAACTTCCTCGACTTCAGCCAGTCTGAGTTCCGCACCGACGTTAACAATGTAATAGGTATCCATGGACGCGGTTGCGGCGAGACGCGCGGCTATCGCGACACCCTCTACACTTACGACCGTTGCGTGGCACAGAAAATCGCTGCCAAACGCGCTGCTGCCGAGAGCCAGACCGAGGAATGGCAGGAAGAACTTGCCGACAGTCTGAACCGCGTTACTATCGTGCAGGCTGTGGCCGACGGAACTATCACGCAGGAAGAGGTTATCGACGCAGTTGAAGATATTATTATCGACGAGTGCGCACTCGAGACAGCTTTCGAGGGTAACCGTTACTACGATCTTCTCCGTTTTGCCAACCACAAGGGTAACGGCATGATAGACAACGAATGGCTTGCACGCAAGATAGCTTCGCGCGGATATGCGCCCAACACCGGCTATGACGCAGCCCTATACGGCAGGCTCGTAGGAGGCGAGCTGTGGTATCTGTCGCTGCCTAAAGACTGACAAGCAGTCGGCTCATCATAATAAAGTAGCAATGCGCTTAAAGCGTGTTGCTACTTTTTTATATCCTTATCCAAATCCCAGTAGGCGATGTCAACGGTATAGATAACGGTAGAGGCGCAACGTAATCATCCATTGCGTAACGTCAAACAGAAAACAGTGTAGATTTATCTCATCTCCATAGCGGCGAGGTGGTGGCAGCGGAATTTTCAATGTCTGCGGTACACGGCAACGGTTTTTTCCGCCGCTTCAAGTATCATTTCCTGCAAGGCCGCCGGTTGGGCAATTCGTATCTCGTTGCCGTAATACAGCAGTTCGCGCACGAAGTCGACCGATATGGCCACGTCCATTTCAAAGCGATATGGATATTCCTCTTCTTTTGTGTTGTTGTCACGATAAGTATTCTTCAGTGGCGTTTCCTGCGTATGTTGCCGGCGTTTTTCTCCGGCAGGTTTGTTCCTGTGCGTGCTGTCGGCTCTGCATACCTCGCGTTGCGAGTCGTGCAGGGGACGGGTGCGCAGGTAAGCCGCTGCGCGTGTGTCGGCGTCTATTACTATGTGTTCCGCTTTCAGGTCCATTCCGCCGTAAGCCCCGAAACTGTTTGCAAAATACCGTGCCGCACTGAAATGGCTATCCGTCCTGAACGAGTGTTCCGTAATGCGTGCCCGCGCAATGCGGTCGAGTGCGAAAGTGCGTATTCCGTTGTGCCGCTCCGATAGTCCCACCACGTAACACCGCCCCCTGAACGTCCGCAGGCAGTAGGGTGCAAGCGCAGTGGTATATCCCGGTTTGTCGAACGGTTCGTATTCCGTTTCGAGCCACAGGCGCCTTTCCATTGCTTCGGTTATGGCGGCCACGTGTCTGTAGCCGGCCGGCAGTTGTTCGTCTATGTATATCGCCGGTGCGCTGTCGTGCGCCGTATCGTCGTACCTGAACAGCTGTTTCATGAAATCCCTTTCCTTTCCGTCGCGCAGGTCGAGGCTGTAATATCCGCTCTCGCATTTCAGTTTTATTCCGAAACGCTCTTCGAGCAGGTGTCGGTTGTCATAAAACGTGCTTGGGGCCATACGCCGGGCGTTTTCGTCGCAGCGTCCCCATGCGTCGAGTATTTCGTCTTTGGTCAGCTGTCCGCGCCTGAACAACAGTCGCGCCAGCCAAATGGCTTTGTTCCGGCTCATTGTGGGTGGTGTTTCGTTTTGCGGGTAAAGTTATGTTTTTGTATTCCGAAAATCCCGTAGTGCGCAAAAATTTTGCCGCCGTCCAGCGTTGCGTTCCGGTTGCCGTTCGGGGGGTGTATGTATTTTCTCCGCCTTTGTCTGTTTTGCGGAAGCCCGGTTTTCAAGGGCCGAAAAATATGTCTGAGATAATTTAAAATATGTCTGACCTATTTTGAAATATGTCGGACATATTTTTTCTTGCGTCCCATGTGTTTTAACC
>ERZ791574.917-NODE-917-length-18443-cov-3.276920_pt1 | contig 18443 bp, 10 predicted proteins | sample MGYA00433098_ERZ791574 | MGnify/ENA primary metagenome ERZ791574 (study PRJEB30046, sample SAMN00791933) | human gut metagenome | study: EMG produced TPA metagenomics assembly of the A metagenome-wide association study of gut microbiota in type 2... | reverse complement strand
CTGCAATAAAAATCAGCCCAAAAACATTAAACCATTCCATATTATCTACCATCACGAATTCCGATTTGTCAGTCCCATTATATCACACGCTCGGCGTATTTTCCAGCTTGCAAATCACAGCGGCAACGCAGATATCCTGCACTGCCGCTGTGGTTTGCCTCCTTAGCGTTCTCTGTCTATGGTCGCTTTTTGCGGCTCTTCCTCGCCTCGCTCACCGTCCACGATCTCATTTTCCGTCTTATCCAGGTTTAGCAGGGCGTTCAGCTCGTTCAGACGGGCCGTTTTCGCTGCAAGATCTTCCTCCTGGGGGAATGGCTTCTGTACCTCAGCCTTTGCGTTTTCAAGCTGAACCCGCGTATTCTCCAACTGCTCGGTGCACGCTGCCATTCGTTCCTCAAAAGCGCCGAGGGTGTTATCCAGTCGCTGAATATTGCCGAAGATGTCCGTACCCAGCGTGACCGTGTGCCGCAGCTGATGAATCAGTGTGATCTTATATTCCCGGCTGAAGGTGTCGAAGGACAGCTCCATATCAAATCCTCGGTACTGACCGATAGGAATCGGGTCTGGGCTTGTCATGGTCTTGCAAAGGCCGAGGATGGCATCGCCGGCAGCCTTCTTTTCTCTTACCGTGCCGCCCGGCATAAACATTGGGGAGAAGCCGTCCTCGTTGGGCTCGGTATTTCTTTTGCGCTGGTCAATATCCGCCTGATAGCCCTCAATGCGCTGCTCCAACGATTTGATTTTCTGGGGGAACTCCTTCAGGATTTGATCCTCCAGCGAATAGCGTTGGCTCAGATGGTTGGCCTTGAGCAGCTTCAGACGGGACACATCAATGTCCAGATCCATCTTCTCCTTGATGTGGGGATCGCCGGCGCACAGCGCCTTGATTTCCGCATAGCTCAGGGCGGTTTCGTCAATGTCCTCCGCAGAGCGCACTGGGGATTTGCTGGTCATGATCTGCCCAATGAACTTCTGCTTGGATTCCACCAACTGATACAGGTAGCTGTCGAAGGTGTTCTCCGTGACATAGGTGTAAATATCGACCTCCTTGTTTTCGTTGCCCTGGCGGATGATTCGTCCTTCCCGCTGCTGCAGGTCAGACGGTCGCCACGGGCAATCCAAATGATGAAGTGCCGCAAGCTTCGTCTGCACATTAGTGCCGGCTCCCATTTTCTGCGTGGAACCGATGAGCACACGCACCTGACCGGAGCGCACCTTGCCAAACAGCTCTTTCTTTTGCGCCTCGGAGTTTGCCGTATGGATATAGGCGATTTCCTCTGCCGGAACGCCCTTGGCAATCAGCTTGTTCCGGAGATCATCGTACACATTGAACTTGCCGTCGCCGTGGGGCGTAGACAGGTCGCAGAATACCATCTGTGTCGATTTCCGATCGGCGGTGCGCTGCCAGATGTCAAAAACATTCTCCGCACACGCGCCCACCTTGCTTGTCTCGCTGTCGGGGAGCATATCGTTCATGAGCCGCTGATCCAAGGCGAGCTTTCTGCCGTCATTGGTGATGAGGAGCATGTTATCCACGCTGGAATCCACCATCTTATTGCGGACACGCTCGGCTCGTTCTGAAAGAGAGGCCACCATTTCCTTTTGCGTTTCCGATGGCTTCAAGACAACGCTGTGGTAATGAGCCTCCGGCACGGGGAGCTTGAGCATATCCGCTGTCTGAATATCTGCGGTCTCCTTGAATATTGCCATGAGCTCCGGTAGATTATAGAACTTGGCAAACCTCGTTTTGGCGCGGTAGCCCGTGCCCTCCGGGGAGAGCTCGATGGCTGTCACCGTCTCACCGAAGGTGGAGGCCCAGGCATCGAAGTGGAGAAGGTCATTCCTGCGCAGCGCTCCGTACTGGAGATACTTCTGCATGGTGTACATCTCCACCATGCTGTTGGAGATGGGTGTGCCGGTGGCAAACACAACGCCTCTACCGCCGCTCAACTCGTCCAGATACCGGCACTTCATATACAGGTCACTGGACTTCATGGCCTCGGTTTGGCTGATGTTGCCCACATTCCGCATTTTTGTAAATGCGGCGAGGTTTTTATAGTAATGCGCCTCATCGATGAAGATACGGTCAACGCCCAACTCCTCAAAGGTCACAACATCATCCTTGCGGGACTGGTCATTGAGCTTGTCCAGCTTCTGCTTGACCGTTTTCTTGGTTCGCTCCAGCTGCTTGATGGAGAAATTGTCCCCACGGTTTTTCTTCAATTCAGAAATGCCGTCCAGCACTTCATCCAGCTGTTGCTGCAGGATGGCACGCTGTCGTTCCAGGGACATGGGGATCTTTTCAAATTGGCTGTGCCCAATGATGACCGCATCGTAGTCGCCGGTGGCAATGCGCCCGCAGAACTTCTTGCGGTTCTTGGTCTCAAAGTCCTTCTTGGTGGCGACAAGAATATTGGCGGAGGGATAGAGCTGGAGGTATTCGCTCGCCCATTGCTCCGTCAGATGATTGGGGACCACAAACAGGCTTTTCTGACACAAGCCCAGCCGTTTGCTCTCTTGGGCCGCCGCTACCATCTCGAAGGTCTTCCCAGCCCCAACTACATGCGCAAGCAGGGTGTTGCCGCCGTAGAGGATATGGGCAATGGCATTGACCTGATGCGGCCTCAGCGTGATCTCCGGATTGATTCCCACGAAATTCAGGTGGCTGCCGTCATACTCACGGGGGCGAATGCTGTTGAACTTCTCATTATACAGCTTGGTTAGCTGCTCCCGGCGTTCCGGATCGCTCCATATCCAGTCTGCAAAGGCCTGCTTGATAAGCTCCTGCTTGCCCTGGGCGATAGCGGTCTCTTTCTTATTGAGCACAGCCGTTTTCCTGCCGTTTGCATCCTCAATATAGTCGAAAATTCTCACATCACGGAGGTTCAGGGTTTCCTCCATAATCTTATAACCGTTGACTCTACCGGTACCGTAGGTATTGTGAGCTTTCACATTGCTGCGGTCATAGGATTTCCCCTCCACATTCCATTCGCCGGTGTACTGCGCGTAGTGAACATGGATGTTCCACTGGCAGTAGCGTGGGGTGCTGAACAGTTCAAACATGAACTCCTCAATGATTTCCGGAGGCAGCCATGTTGCGCCCAACCTTACGGAAATCTCACTTGCCGTCAGGTCAACCGGCTGCACCGCCTCAAGAGCACGAACATTCTCTCCGTAATCCTCGGGGTAGAGCTCCGCACTCCGCTTTGCCCAACGGAGCTTTTCACGGACATTGCCGGAGAGATATTCATCTGCGGGAAGATACTTCGGCTTGCCGTCCTCTTCGCTTATGTGCATGGGGTTGAGGAAAATAACACCCTTCAAATCCTCAAACAGCTCCTGCTCGGTTTTGCCGGTGAGCTGCGACATATACGGCATATCGATTCTTGCTTTTTCTGCAAGGGACAGAGCATAGGCCTCGGAAGCCGTGTCAACCGACTGCACCGTTACCTTCTGCTTGATGGTTCGTTTGGAGAACATATCTGCCTTGCGGAGGAAGTTGCCCTCATCGTCCAGCACCTCCAGCGAGGCAAGCAGGCAGTAGGAGCTGTCGGAATTGAAAGCCGAATTGTTGGCTCTTGCGCTGATAAGCCCATATTTTTTACTGAAATCATCATAGAGGCGATTGAGCTTTTCCTGCTCTGCCTTGATATCGGCATCGGGATAGTCCTCCGTCTGGTACTCGATCAGCGTCCGGACACAATCACGGATGGCAATCATGCCTTTGATGCGGCTTTCGGCAGTTGCGGAAACATCCACGGGGTTCATGCGGCTGTTTTCACGGTAATAGATTTTACCGTCCACCACCGTGAAGCTGAAATTGCGCACATCAGGGTCAGCGGGAATAGAAAGGTCCTCATCCTCCGCTTCAAGATCGTCGATTTCAAATTCGGTAATCTCGGCATGAATGTTCTGGATGGCATCCCGAAAGAGGTCCCCAAGCTCTGCATTTTCATAAGCAATACAGGCGGACTCCATGCCGTGAGGCCCGCTGACCATCTGCATGTCGCCCAACACCATTTCAGGGTTGTCCACAAAATAGGCGTTCATCCGGATTCCATTGGCGTCGGTGGTCAGATGCACCCAATCGGGTTCGATGTCAATCAGGCGGTCTCTCTTCTGGAGAAAGATAATGTCCGATGTGACCTCCGTGCCGGCAGCAGCCTTGAAGGTGTCGTTCGGCAGCCGGATAGCGCCGAGCAAGTCGGCTCTCTGGGCAATATACTTTCGGACATTGGGGTTTTCCTTATCCAGCGTACCCTTTGAGGTGATGAAAGCAATCACGCCGCCGGGTCTCACCTTATCCAAAGTGCGGGCGAAGAAATAGTCGTGAATGAGAAAGTTGTGCTTATCGTAGCGCTTGTCGGGCACCTTGAACTGCCCGAAGGGGACATTGCCGATTGTAGCGTCAAAGAAGCTGTCGGGAAGATTTGTATTTTCAAAGCCCTGCACCGCGATGCTGTTTTTCTGATAGAGCTGCTGGGCGATTCGCCCGGAAATACTGTCCAGCTCCACGCCGTAGAATTTCGCACCATTCATGCTTTCGGGAACAAGCCCCATAAAGTTGCCGATGCCGCAGGAGGGCTCCAGCACATTGCCGGTCTGAAAGTGCATGTTCTCCAGGGCACTGTACACCGCCTTGATCACTACGGGCGGCGTATAGAAGGCCGTCAGCGTGGATTCTCTCGCCGACGCATATTCCTCATCGGAAAGCACATCCTTCAGCTCGGCATAATGGGGATTGTCCTCCTTGAAGAACTCAGAGAGACCGCCCCAACCCACATAGTCGGCAAGTACGCGCTGCTCCGTGGGTGTTGCCAATCGGTTTTCCGCATCCAGCTTGTTCAGGAGCTGAATGGCACGGATATTGTGATAGAACCGTTCCAGCGGCGTGCCCACACCGATATCATCGCTCTCGATTTGGAAGTTAGTGCGGTACTCGGTGTTGATCTCCGGGTGCAGCACATGAGGCGCGATCTTGGAAGGCCTTTTCACTTGTAGAGGAGGGGCGAGCGATTCTTTCCGGTCATCCAGCAAGGCCTCCGCATTGGGGTAGGTCACGACCTCGCCGTCTTTGACTGTGCTGATGGGCAGAGCATCCAGCTTCTCATCCGGTAGGCTCTCAATTTCGGAATCGTCTTTTGCCAAATCTTCCGTTTCTCTGAATACCCGTGTGCCGTCCGCACCAAACTCCGCCTCATATCGGTCAGTCTCTCGCGCTGCTTCCCGGTCTGCCTCTAAAGATAGAATATCCTCGTGAATCTTCAGGAGGTTTTCCGGCGTGAACTCGATATAATCGCAGTCCATCTCATAGTCATTTTCAGCTTCCATGAAGAACGGAGTATTGATGTCCGCAAGGAACTGATCCGACATTTCTTCAAGGTCATTTCGGAAGTCGGCGGCGTTTTCCGGATGGTTGGCAATGTCATACTGCTCGACAAGCTCTTCAAAAACAGAGAAATCAAGGTCACCGGAAACATACTGTCCGCCTGCATCTGCATCGGGATTGAAGTAGATCCAGTGAACCTTGTTGCTGCCGGTGTCAAGGGATATTCTCGCCTTCGTATTGTCTGCGACAGGGAGTTCTTCCACGACTTGCAGCAGCCTGTCATTCAGCGGATTTTCTTTGAGCCGGTTATCGAACTCTTCACGAGTCAGCTCCTTGTTAAACAGCGGGAACTGCGTATCAAAGAGGACGACCTTCTTCTCGTCAAAAGACAGCAGCTCGTATTCCTGTGTGCCGATATAGACTGCATCGCCGAGATGATAGCGGTATTCCTTCCGGGGCTCCGGAGGAGGGTTCAGCTCATCAAAGGTCGGCTCAAGGGCCTTTGCCACATCGCTGTTCAACGCTTCCAGCATGGCTTCGCACCGTGCGGTCAGGTGGGTGTTGTCCGCAATGATCGTATTCATTGCTTCGCGCATCATGGGGAGGATGAAGTCACCCTCCGCAGTACGGGCGTGCATTTTCTTTTCGCCCACGCTGAACGCACCCCAGCAGCTTGAGAGATAGTACAGATTCAGCGCTTTGCTTTCCTCGCTGAGCTGCGTCACGAAGTCGTTATAATCATAGACAATCGACCGGAACTCCTCAGAGATTTCACCTTGTTTCCTCCGAGCTTCTGCCTGCTCCCGGTAGGCAGGATAGTTGTCTTTTTCTGCTTGGCTCAGATAGCGGTCGGTGCGAATCAGCTCCCCGATCCGCTTCTCGACCTTGTTCCACCGCAAAAGCAGTTCCGCATCGGGCCGAGAGATTCTGCCTCTGCTGATTTTGATTCCCTTGGCGTCGTGGCTTTCATCGAGATTTCTGCCGGAAACGGCAGGATACGCGCCGCCGATGCCGTATTCGTTTTTCAAAAAGGCGATATTGTTCTCAGAAGAATCCTGTTTGAGAAACTGCTCATAGATGCGGAATTTGCCCTGATGGATGCCGCTGCCCCGTGTCAGAATGGCGTCGATGTCCTCCTGAGAAATAGAAAAAGCGGAGGATTTTTCTTCCTCCGCTTCTGCGATAATTTCCTGCTGCTGTTCAACTGTGGGGAGCGTTACGCGTAGATCAGGTCGTTCAGAATCACTTCCTCCGCCGAGTGACGAATGGAATTCATCATCTGCACCCATTTCATCTGATCTTCCGCTTTCAGGCGCTCCGTCACGCCCTGCTTCTCTGCCATCTGTCGGGTCAGGCGTTCCATCATCTCGTTGGCTTGCCGGTCCACTTCCTCCAGATGACTGTTCAGTGTTCCGTTCAGCAGCATCCCGGTGTAAATCCCATCCCGGTGTTTGCGGAGGAATGTCCGCCGCAGCATTCCATACTTCCCAAGCTTCGGGCTCTCCGGCACGGTCAGATTGGGAATCAGATAGTCCCCCTGCATCGTATAGGTCAGTTCCATATTCGTTGCTCCTTTCCTTGTTTTCTGTTCGATTCTTATGATACGCAGAAGGATCGGTCTGCGCAAATGTGCGAATCTTCCGCTTTCCCTCCTTCTCCATTTCCTTGACGGTTTCGCCCATTTCCCGGATGACCATCTCAGAAATATCGCTGACTGCGGCACCGAGCACGGAGATAACCTCCAGGGTGTTGAAGTCAAAGAGGTGGCTGAAATCCTCCCGGTCAAAATACTGCCTCGGCTCATACCCTGCACGGGAGAGCACCATAAAAGCGACGCTGCTTTTCAGCGTGGTTTTCAGCCACGCTTCAAGGCTTGTGTCGTCCAGCTCCTCCAGAAAGCTGCCGGCTTTGACAGCGTTTAGTTCCATGAGATAATCTGAAAGATTATCCTCCACGGCATAACCGGAAATATCCATGAGAAGGTGCGGGAAATCTCGCGGCTCCTCCACATCACCGAAGCTGGCCTGAAGGCTTTCCGATACCGCATATTCGTACTCCGGCTTCATCTGCCAAAGGGTGATGTTCCTTCCGGCACGGCTGTTGGTGTCGGAGATATCAAAGACATGTCTCAGCTTGTAGGGAACATCTCTGTCGATCAGCAGCGCGATGCCTTTCGTGCCCTTGTTTACCCATCTGCCGAGTTTATTCCATGTGTCGATTTCCGCACACGCCGTTGCATCCGGCTTCTGCGCATGGATGAGCAGCTGCTCCTTAAAGCTGTACTTGTAGTTGTTTGCCGCCGTAATCAGAAAGTCGGTATAACGGTCGGCATTGGAGGCAATGTCCCTGGCAGTCTGGGACGCCATCTCCAAAATGATTCTGTATTTGCTCGGCATGGGAACTCCCTCCTTATCTTACTTTGATCGTGACCTCAACGGTCTGCGTATTCTCTCCGAGGATCGACGCAAATAAAAGCCCGGTTCTGGCGTTGGACACCTTCGTCACAAGCTCATTCAGCCGGCAGACGGTGGTATTGATCTCTTTCTGGTTATCTGCGTAATAGTAGCCCGTTTCATCGCTGCAAATAGGAAAGCCATCCTGCCGCAAGGCACTGATCTTGCGGCGAATATTTCGTCCGTCAAGCAGAAACAGCTTTTCAAGCTCCTTGCTGTGGATGGCATTTCCTTTGCCGATATGATTTTTACGGAGATACTCGCAGATGGCTTTCTTCTTATCCATAGCTTCTCCTTATCTCGCAGGTTCGTGGTCTTTTTGCTTATGAACCGCCGGTGGATTCTTCTCCATGTACTCCTTCACGGTAGTAAGCGTGCCCTCATAGTTCCAATCGTTTTCAGGATCAATGTCTCGGTAGGCGTTTCTCCCATCCGGTCGGGGCTCCAAGCGAATGGGTCTATTGGAAATCAACGTTCCCCAATGATTCACCATGATCCAGTTGGCAATCTGAACCGGCTCGCCCTGTTGGTCATCATCGTGGCGAACCTCGTACATGTACATGCCCTGTGGAACGGTATCGCGGTCTACCCGCAGGCAGGTAAAAAGCATGGGATGCCCCAGAACCGTCACATCCTCAAACTTCTCTGTCATGGCATTTACCCTCATCGTGCTTCACCCCTTTCCTTCGGCTTTCTGTGGGAACTGTCCTCTATGAAAAGTCCTTTTGGCAGTGTATCCAGGTCGTTCAGAAACGCACGAGAAATCGTCTTGCCGTTCCGGTCTCGGTAGAGAACGACGCACAGCGGCTCTCCGTGATAGAGCGACTCCTTCAGGTCTTCCAGGAAGCGCTGCTCATCGCTGTACTCAACGCTGCTGCATACTTTTCCGTTGAAAGCCAAATAGTCCAGTCTGGCAATAGAACTTTCGCTCGGCAGTGCGTGGTTCATCGTGCTTCACCTCGCTCTCTCTGCCTGGTTGGAAAGCTCCAGCCGTACACTTTTCCGATCTCATCGCCAAGCCTGCGGGTGACACGGACAATGTCTGCCCTGGTGGCTGTGCCGTTGTAGATTTTTTCTTTGAGCCGGTCTTTCTGCGCCTGGGAAACATTGTCCTTATATACCCGATAGAGATAATGGTTTGTGCCGTCATGGTGGGTGTCATCGCACCGGAAGTCTCCGTTTCGGTCCACATACCATGTGGTGTAGTCGTAATCAGAGTAAAGGCAGTCACGGATATTGCCGCTGGGAATTTCTTTGTATCCCGTGCGCCTGCCATTCCAAAGCCCCAGATCGGCAACAACCAGTATCGGCTGCGAAAGCTGGATGTCCAAATTCAGGCGTTCGTCCTCAAGATAATGCCCATTTTCCTCATACATCATGGCGACGCGCTCGTCCTCGGAAAGCGTCGGATATTCTTCCTCCATCCAGTCTTTCCACTCCTCATAGTCAAGGTCAGCATTGGACCAGATGCGATAATCGTCCTTACTCATCGTGCATCACCTCTGTCCTTCGGCATCACAGGTTTTCCGTCCGCATCGTAATTTCTAGGGTCTGCGGCGGGCACCTGAAAGCCGAACATAGAGCCGGCCTTCATGGCTTCTTCCTGCGCCTTGCTGACGCCGAGCTTTGTGTTGTACTCATTCACGATGCTCCGGGCTTCGTCCTTGTCGGTAACGGGAATGTCCGTCTTGAAGTAGCCCTTTTCACCGCGCTTGATGATAATGATTTCGTCGCTGCCGGAAAGGACGCTGTAGCACTGCTCGGGCAGGTTGTCCCGAATCGGCTCGCAGGTATGGCCGCCGTATTCCATGCGCTCGGCAAACTCGCAAATGTGATAGAGGTTGCTCCCGATCTCCACATGGTAATCGTCGATATACCGGCAGGTGCGAATCTGGTCTTCATTCCACGAATAGTGGATTTTCACCTTGCCGCCATCCGGAATGCGAAACAGCTCCTTGTAATGGCTGTCAATAAAACGGATTCCTTTCTCTGCGTCCTTCAGGTGCTGATCGAGCCAATCCCGGCGATAGCAATAGCAGTACAGGTTGTATTCGCCTCTGTCCGGGTTCAGGCGCAGAAGATAGGCATATTTTTCGGTATCCACACGAACGCCATAGTAGCCCGGCTCCTCCTGCATCCGGCTTTGGGGTGTGCAATAGCAGTACTTGGCAAGCGCCCTGCGGTTATGAAGAATGTCGCCTTCCTCACGCAGAGAGTTGATTACATCATCAAACTCTGCCTTGAACTCATCGGTTTTCAGCTCTTCCCGGAAGTCAAACCAACTGCTGAAAAAGCCGTTGCCGTCCGTGTCCATATCAGCCCGGAGGTGGCCGATCAGTCCGGTTTGCATGGAAATCTGCGTGCTCTGGCGAAAGGTATATTTGTTCTCCGCCTCGATCATTGCTCTTTTTTCATACTCGATCATCTTGCGTCACCTCTTTCTTTAGTCGGTTTCTTTTCCTGCGCGTGCATCTCTTTTGCTTTCTCCAAGCCCTTCTGCGCCCATTCGGGAAGCTTCTTTTCCTCCATGACGCCGAGAAAATCCGTGCGGTAAAAGGAGGTCTTTCTCCCGTCGTACAGAGAAATGCAGTAGCAGGTACGGCCTCGCGCATTTGCCTGCGCACCGAAGCCGCCGGTACACAGCATAAGCTGATGATTGGCGTGGCGAAACTCAGGCCGGAGAATGCTGCCCTTGATGACAACCACCTTGTTCTCGATGGAATCTTCGTAGGAAACCGGCGCGCAGCTTTCTGCCATGAGTTCCTCATTCATGCCGACTTCCTGACAGGCTCTTTCGTTTTCCTGAATAATTTCCTCGGCTGCGTCTGCTACGCGCTGTCCGAACACCTTTGCAATCTCCGCAAAATCGTCGCTGACCAGCACCCCGGAATAGCGCTCGAAAATGGCGTTGGTCTCTACGAAGCAGCACATATACCGTTCATCCTTGTCGGCGTTGGGATTCTCGCCCAGAGCAATATCCTTGTGCCCGATATACATGGAATACTTTACGGAGTAATCTCCGATTTTTCTTGTCTCTTCCATAGCGTCTCCTTTTGCAAATGGGGCGGCATCTTTTTGCGGATGCCGCCCCTTGGCGTTTTTACTTTCTGTTCTTCAGGCGAAGAACGATCAGCCCTGCAATAATAAACACCACAAGACCGATGCCGATAATGACCTTAGCGCTCATGCTTACCTACCTCCTTCTTTTTTCGGAAGGTAAAGAAGGCCGCTGCACCTGCGCCGATTGCAGAGATACCGGCAAGTGCCGCCCAAAGAGGCATATTGGTGGTATCTCCGGTTTTGGGAATATCCGTAACAGGCTTGAGCTTGTTATAGAACTTGGCAACGACCGTCTTTCCTTCGTGAACGGTTACAGTGACATTTGCGGGAAGCTCATACTTTTCGTTGGCTTTGTTGGACACCTCGGAGATCACATAATCGCCGATGCGCAGGCCATCAATGTGGATCTGCCCCTTTTCGTCGGTCACAAAGTCCTTGCTGAAGGCATTGCCGGTGATATCCGTGCCCTCCACGCGGAAGGTAAAGCCCTTCAGCACGCCGTCATCCGAAGTCTTTTCAATGCGGATGCCTCCGGTCTGTGCCTGGTTGACAAAGCCCTTTCCAGCCTCATTTTCCACGACGACGGTTTTACCATCTTCCTTAATGGAGAAACTGTAGGTCTTCTCATCAAGGAAGAAGCCCTTGGGGGCCTCAGTTTCCTTCAGCGTGTAATCGCCGTAGGGCAGATCATCCAGCTTGTAGACGCCGTCGGACAGCTCCTCCATCTGATCCACAAGCTTTCCGTCACGGTATACCTCAAAGACTGCGCCGCTCAGGTGATGATCGGGATAGTCTTTATCCACCTTGGTCAGCTGAACGCTGCCGCGAATGCGCTTGTTGGTGATCTCGATCTCGATCACAGCACCGTTCTGATCTACCTTCACAGTATAAGGCGTGTCATCCAGCACATAGCCCTCCGGTGCAGCGATTTCACGAACCACATACTCGCCATAAGGGATGTCCGCAAAGGTGAAGCTGCCGTCCTCTGCGGAAACGGTGGTCAGGATAGGCTCTGTGCCGTCAGTAAGGAACAGACCGATGGTAGCTCCGGCCAGCGCCTTGCCGTCTTCATCCTTCTTCATGCCGTGGATCTCCCCGTAGATCATCTCGTTGGTAATGCTCTTTCCGTCATTGACGGCAAGCTCCACAACGGGGATTTCCTGACCGGCATAGGCAAAGATCACAGGATACTTCTCATCAGAGAGCATATAGTGGCTGTCGGTGCTGATTTCCTTGACATAGTAGCTGCCGAAGGGAACATCGCTCTTGAGCACGGCTTTCCCGTTTTCGTCAAGGGACAGAATCTCAATCAGTCCGTCTGCCGGAATGACAGAGCCGTCTGCTGCGGTAAGCTCCTCGGCGGCATAGAAGCCGAAGGTCACGGCGGAAAGCTCGTTATTCATACCGATACCGAACTGCTTATTCTGCTCCAGCACCTTGGAAAGAGAAATCCGCGCCTTCTGTCTGTCATTGCAGAAGCTGGCAGCCGTTTCGGTGATCTCAATCTCCTGCCCGGCATAGACAAGCTCTGCGGTATGGGCGTCCTTGTTAATGACCATGCCGTCGGGAGCTTTCATCTCAGTGATTTCGTATTTTCCCAGATACAGCGGCTTGCTCTCCGCCATGCCATCTGCGCCGGTGGTCACCGTATCCACCACCTCGCCGGCACTACAGCGCAGCGCACCATCCGGGGTGTAGATGTCCTCCGCTGCCTTGATCTCATAGGTTGCTCCTGCAAGACCCTGCACCGTATAGACCGGCTGATAGACCCCGTCCGCCGCCGCAACAGAGGCAAACACCTCGCCGGTTTTGGAAATCTTGATGATGCCCTTCTGCGCGTAGTTGCCCAGCTTCACTGCAACGATTGTCACGCCGCTTTCCTCGGTGGAATTCTCTTCGGTCACATCGAACTTGACCGCCTCATGACTGAGCACATAGCCGTAAGGAGCGGAGACCTCCTTGAGGGAGTAGCCCTTGCCAAACTCCAGCTTCTCCGGCGTGATGAGCATGCCGGCGTCATTGGTGTAGAAGGTGTCGATGGTGGTAACCTCCGGATAGGTAAAGGTCATTTCCACCTTGGAGCCATCCGGGCGAAAGATTTGGAAACCTGCTCCCGCATAGGGAATGGTATTGCCGGTCTCTGCGTCCACCTTGATGACCTTAATAAAGGACTCGAAGTTGGCATTGTTGATAAGGTAGCGGTAGGTCTCACCGTCCTTGGCAATAAACACATCAAAGTCGCTCATCAGCTCACGGCCCTCCCAGCCGGAGACCTGATGCACGGTATACACGCCGTAGGGCAGGTCCTTGCTTTGGGCAAAGCCGTTTTCATCGCAGGTCAGGTAGTCCCGCTCCGTATCCTTTGCCGCCTCATAGCTGCCGGCAGATTTCAGATAGACGGCGAATACTGCACCCTCCTCGGGAGTTTCGATCTGCGTATCGCCGTTATCCGAGTGCTTGATGATGGCGATATTGCCCTTCTGCACCTGCTCGGCAACAGCCACAGCAGGCGCAGCGTTCAGCTCAACGGTGTAATTGGCCGCCTCTGCACCGACAGGATAAACGGTGCTGTCCAGAAGATAGCCCTCGGAGGGGCTGATCTCACGAATCGTCCAGTCGTCGCCGCAGACATAATAGCCGGTGGTGAACTGGCCGTTCTCGTCGGTGTAGTAGGTATCCACAAGCTGATCGCCCTTATAAATGCCGTAGGCGGCACCGGCAAGCGAAGCGTCGCCCTGCGCCGTTCCGACCTCACAGTCACTCTTAGTGACAGTGACATTGAATTTCTTGAGGATGTTGGAAAAGCTCTTATTGGTTACACTGTTCCATTCCACTGCGGCGCTCTGACTGTCGGGAATCACATAGCGAATGGCGGCGTCCATCTCCTCCAGCGTGTAGCCGGTGCCGATAAGCACATCCTTGAAAGCCGCCACACCGTTTTCATCGGTAACAGCAAATTCATCCACGGGCAGACCGCTGAGGGAGGTTCCAAAAAGATGGAACTTCACACCCTGGTTCAGTCCGTCCTCGGAGGTCTTGGTCACGGTCAGATCACCGCGGCGGAGTACATTGTTGAAGGAAACCGTCGCCGTCTGCCCAGCGAGCACGGTAACACGGTGGCTTTCCTGGGGTACATACTTGTCGTAGCTCTGTTCAGTGACGGTATAGACACCGGGCATCAGATTGTCGATGCGAATTTCACCGTTCCGGTCGGTGGTAACGGTCTGATTGACGCCCTCGCCGGTGATGGTGAAGGTAATGCCGTCCACCCTGCCGTCCTCGCTGGTCTTGATGATTTTAGCGCCGCCATAGCTGACCTTCAGCTTGAGAAACGCTCTTACAGGGTCGCTGACGGAGGCCGTATAGGTGATGGTATCCTGAACGCCGCCGTTGGGGCCGTACTTATAGTCCGTCCAAACAAGAACGCCGCAGCGGGAAGCGCTTCGACTTGCGGAGATCGTCACATTACCGGTAGGAGCCGTATCGGTGGTGATAGTGAGCGTATTGCCCGACACGCTGAAATGAAAGCCCGTCTCACTGGCAGAGAAGGTAAACTGTGACAGCACGTGGTTGGTATCCGTGAGCTCGGCAATGTACTGACTGCCGTCCCACGCAAGCTCAATGGTCTTTGCGCCGCCGCTGCTTCTGCTCATAAAGCTCGGGCAAACGGCGTGGCTCTGCACGCTGGACTCGATGCTGTCGTAATAGTCCATGATTCGGCTATACAGCGGATGATTGGGGGAAACCAGCGACAGGATCTCGTCATAGCCGCCGGTGCTCACATGGTCAAAGTCCGCATCGCGCTCGCCCACAACCGTTTCCCAAACGAGCAGCTGGGTAGCGAAGGCGTGGGCCAGCTTATCCGCATCGGAATCATTCTGCGATCTCCACGAGGTGGAAAGGTTGCCCTGATAGCCATACTGCATGATACGGCCCAACAGCAGCTTAATATCGTCCGGCTCGATGGTGTTGTTGTACTGGCTGGGATAGTTATCCCAAAAATCCTCACCGAAGCCGTGATAGGTATCGCCGACATTTCGGGATAGGCCGGGCTCGATGCAGTAGCACACCTTCCCGTCGAAGGAATCCATGCAATGCAGGGTAGTATAGTTGCTGGAGCCTGTTGCCCAGCCGTTCATATAGTTTTTCGCGGAGTGTCCCCATGCGTCCTCGGAGTAAATCTGAGCAGCGTCCCCGTCACGGGGGAAGGAAATCATATAGGACTCCGCTGTTTCGCTTGCGGCGAAGGCTGTGGTCGTGCCAAAGCCCGCAAGCACGGTGAATGCCATGAGGACTGCAAGCAGTCCTGACATTCCTCTTTTGAAAATCTTCTTCATTCGTTCTGTCCTCCTTCAAGGCATGAAAAAAGCACCGTGCTTCCACGATGCTCATTTCGGTGTATTGATTTGTTGATGCTTATGCGTACCCAATATAGATCAGGTAGCTGCTTGTGCCGACGCATTCGTACCAGATCCAGACAGCGGTTATCTCCCCATCCTTCGCATATCTGTTCAGGCGTGAGTTAATGTCTCGCTCCAGGTAGATGCAGGTCGGCTTCGCGGTGATCGGATTGTCCCAGCAATCGGTTGCTGAGCTATCCAAGGTCAGCCCCAAGCTCACCGCCGTGTTTTTTGCGTAAGAAATCCAGCAGTCGATATCAAATGCGGGCTCGGGCTCCGGAGTCGGTTCCGGCTCGGTTATCGCAGGAACGGACGGTTCCTTTGTGGGACTTTCTGTTTTCTCCGGCTTCTCCGGAAGCACGGGGGCCTGTTCGTTTTCTTCCGGTGTCGGCGCATTCGATTCTGTGGGTGCGCTTACCGGCTCAGAAGAAATAGCAGGGTCGCTTTCGTGCTTGTCCTCATTTGGTATGCAAGCTGTTGGATCGGCGGCTTCTGTCGGTGCTTTGGTGGGAGCGCTTGAATCTGTGGATACCGGCTCAAAGAAAGCAGGCGTTTCTTCCTGCGGCGTTGGAGCTTTCGGTGTGTTTCCCACCGTTTGCCCTTGCAGGGGCTCTGCGGCGCATCCGGAAAGCAATACAGAAAGCAGGAGCGCGCACAACATGAGATTCTTTTTCATGGGATGACCTCCTATGGCTGTTTTTCTCATATTGTACGAACGCACCCGGTTTTTCTCAACTGTACCGCCTGTCTATTTTTCTTTTGAGCTGGTATTGCCGGTAAATGAGGGGGGGGAGAGTGTGAGAGGGGGAACGGCGCTGACGCAGCGTCAAAAGGGTAGACTGCTCCCTTGGCGAAGAACCTATCTTGCGTCATTCCGACTTTTCTGCCTTTCCTGATACCGGTGATAATATTCCAGCGCTTTCAGAATATACTCACCGGTTTTTTCGTAGGGAACGCTGGCAGGGATAAACCTTCTGGCCTCGGCGTACTTGATGTTGATTTTCTCCCTCTGGTTCGGCTTTTCCTCGCTCATGATCGACTCGATGACCTCGTTATTCAGCTTTCCGTCCTGGGAGAACCGCTTCAGCTTAATGGCCTGGGCAAGGGACGGCGTGGCATCTGCGTAGGCGATTTGCTCCAGCAGGGCGCGCTGTTCCTCTTTTTGCAGGTACGAAAGCTCCACCGCCGGTCTGAACGCAATGCGCCCCTCGTCAACCAAATCCAGAAGTTCCGGAATGAGCTCGGTAAGGCGAATATAGCGGAAGATAGTATTTTTGCTTTCTCCCACTTCCGCAGCCATTTCGTCTGAGGATTTTGTTCCAAAAGAATTGTTCCCCAATGGGGAATAATTATCTTGAGCTGGTCTGCCTGCTTGTCTCTTCATGGCCTCCAAGCGCATCTTGTACGAAAAAGCTTTTTCACTGGGCAGTATCACAGAGCGCTGCAGGTTCGATTCCACCATTAGAATGATGGCCTCGTCGCGGGTCATCTCCCGCACCTCGGCTTTCACGGTATCAAAGCCGGCAAGCTCACAGGCCTTCTTTCTGCGATGCCCCGATACGATTTCGTACCGCCCGTCCTCCTTCGGTCGGAGGGTGACAGGGGTGATGATCCCGCGCTCCTTGATACTCTGGACAAGCTGATCCATGTCCTCGTCCAGCTTCACCTTGAAGGGATGGTCTGGGAAATCGTCGATCTCCGAGAGGGGAATATCATAAATGCGCGGGAGCTTGTTTTCCTTTCGCTCCGCGTCATTCATGAAAAGCTCATCGTACCCGGTCAGGCCCAGATCGATTTTTTGCACGCTCTTCAATCTCTGTCACCTCCTTCGTCAGAGCCTCATACGCTGCTGCGACCTTGCCGTTCCTGTCGTGAGAGAAGATGCTTTCTCCGGAAAGACTGCACTCCGCAGCTCTTACCGAAAAGGGAATCTCGGAACGAAACACGCGGATGTTCTCTCCCACGGTAGAACGAAGCGAGAAAATAATCGCCTTGGCGTTGTTGGTGCGGTTATCCACCATCGTCAGCAAAATGCCGTCAATCTTTAATCTCGGGTTGATCTGCCGCTTGATCTTTGAAATGGAGCGCAGAAGCAGGTTAAGACCTTTGGTTGACAGGAAGTTCGGCTGAGACGGGATAATCACACTGTCTGCCGCAACCAGCGCATTGACCGTCATCATACCCAGCGAGGGCATACAGTCAATCAGAATGTAGTCGTAGCTCTTTCTCATGCCGTCGATGGCGTTCTTCAGAACATACTCACGGCTCATGACATTGAACAGGCCCGTTTCCATACCGGAGAGTTCAATGTTGGAGGGGAGCAAATCCACACCCTCCTGGTGCCGGATAATTGCACCCTCTGCAAGCGGCTCATCATCAATGACCGACTGCATAAGGGAAGACAGCGATACATCCAGCTCGTCTGGGTTCTTTATGCCGAGGCTCACGGTTAAGCTGCCCTGCGGATCAGCATCCACCAGCAGGACCCGTTTCCCGGAGCTTGCAAGTCCCACGCCGAGATTGACTGCGGTCGTTGTTTTGCCAACGCCGCCCTTCTGATTCGTGATGGCGATCACCTTACAGTTTTCCATGGGGTTTTCCTCCTTTCTCTGAATTTGAATCATTTCTGATCCACGAAAGCCTCAAAGCATCCTTTGGGGCTTTCGTCGCTGCATTTCATTTTTCCTCGAACCCAAAATGCAGAAAAGGAAGTCATCAGACGCCCGATAGCGAATCGGGTCCATGGGAATCTCACCCCCGCCGGGTACTCCGCCGGTTCCGTGGAAAAGTATCATTATACCCTAAGCCTGTCGTGGCCGTATCCGTAGCTGCCAGATATTTCAGAATGGTTTCGGGGTCGCTCTCCACCTTTTGTCCCGCTGATACCGTTAGCGGCAGGTGGGTCTTGGCGTACCTTCATTTGGCTGTTGGCTCAAGGAATGTATCTGATGAATGTATATGAAATTTTCAAGGTTCCCGGAAGGCTTTTCGCCTTCTCACTTTCTCTTTGCCGAATTTTTTTGCGAGATTCCCACACTTTTTCAAAAAAATTTTTTGTGCCGGTTCCAGAAAACAAAAAAGCGCCCACTGCACCTGTTTAGTAGGCGTAGTGAGCGCAAAAAATAAGACCCGGTGATTTCTCACCGAGTCTCATATCTGAATATATAGTTTTCAAAAAAAAACAGCCCCGCAGAATCACTT